>Ga0209066_10000595_pt1 | contig 52086 bp, 44 predicted proteins | sample All_14_2_FD_187198 | JGI IMG/M metagenome (GOLD analysis project Ga0209066, IMG submission 187198) | Freshwater microbial communities in response to fracking from Pennsylvania, USA - Allegheny Zone_MetaG_DW_15 (SPAdes) (version 2) ...
CGACGCACGCGTCGTCGCCCTAAACCGCAACACCGGCAAGGTGATCTGGAACAAGCAGATCGCCGACTATCAGGCCGGCTATTCCGCCACCGCCGCGCCGATCATCGTCAAGGGCATGGTCATCACCGGCAATTCCGGCGGCGAATTCGGCGTGGTCGGCGCGGTCGAGGCACGCGACGTCAACACTGGCGAACTGATCTGGCATCGGCCCGTGATCGAAGGCCATATGGGCACGCTGCGCGGCAAGGATAACGGCATCACCGGCAAGCTGAACGCCACCTGGAACGGCGACCTCTGGAAGAGCGGCGGCGGCGCCACCTGGCTGGGCGGCACCTACGATCCGGAAACCAACCTTCTCTTCTTCGGTACGGGCAACCCGGCGCCCTGGAACAGTCACCTGCGCCCCGGCGACAATCTCTACACGGCTTCGACGCTCGCTATCGACCCGGACACCGGTGTCATCAAGTGGCACTATAGACCACCCCGCATGACGGGTGGGACTTTGACGGCGTAAACGAGTTCATCCCGTTCGACGCCACGGTGAAGGGCAAGCCCATGAAGCTGGGCGCAAAGGCCGACCGCAACGGCTACTTCTACGTGCTCGACCGCACGAACGGCAAGCTGATCAGCGCCAGCAAGTTCGTGGCGCAGACCACATGGGCCGACGGGATCAACCTGAAGACCGGACGCCCCAATTATATCGAGGCGGGCCGTCCGCCGGCACCGGGCGAAGGCAAGGGTAAGCCCGTCTTCGCCAGCCCGTCCTTCCTGGGTGGCAAGAACTGGATGCCGATGGCCTTCAGCCACGATACTGGCCTGTTCTATATTCCGTCGAACGACTGGGGCATGGACATCTGGAACGAGCCGATCGCGTACAAGAAGGGTGCGGCCTATCTGGGCGCGGGCTTCACGATCAAGCCAATCGCCGACGATCATATCGGCGTGCTGCGCGCGATGGATCCCAAGACCGGCAAGATCATGTGGGAATATAAGAACAAGGCCCCACTGTGGGGCGGCGTTCTGACCACCGGCGGCAATCTGGTCTTCACCGGCACGCCGGAAGGCTATCTGAAGGCGTTCGACGCCAAGACCGGACAGGAGCTGTGGAAGTTCCAGACCGGTTCCGGCGTCGTCGGCAGCCCCGTCACATGGGAGCAGGACGGGGAACAGTTCGTCGCGGTCATGTCCGGCTGGGGTGGCGCGGTGCCGCTCTGGGGCGGCGAGGTCGCGAAGTCCTTCAAGGATATCAACCAGGGCGGCGCGCTCTGGGTGTTCAAACTGCCGAAATAAGATGGAGCATCGCCAGCAAAAGTGGGCACCGGTTTTGCGGTTCGGCGATGCGACTTACCAAGGACTATGGTCATGATCGTCATGGGACGCGGCAATTATGCACAATCCACTCCGGCAATTCCGTCTGGCGTGATGCAGCTTGCCTCGTCCCGTGACTTGGTCGATCATTCGCAGGGGCAAAAGATGGGTCAGTATATGGGCGCGGAAGCGATCATGGAGCGGGTGCTGATCATCGATGACCATCCGCTGGTCCGGGACGGACTGCGCAGCGTGATCGCCTTCAGCTTCGACGCCTGCGAAATCTTTGAAGCCTCCAGCATGGATGAGGCCATTGCGACGCTTGAAAAGCAGGATAATTTCGACCTCATCCTGCTTGATCTCAACATTCCCGACGTGCGCCGGCTGGACGGACTGCGTCTGCTCCGCAACCGTTTTCCGATCCTGCCGGTCGTCATGGTATCGGGCGCGTTCGACCGCGCCATCGTACAGGAGGCACTGGCGGCAGGCGCAGCAGGCTTCATCCCGAAATCGCTCAAGCGCACCAGCATCGTGGAAGCCCTGCATCACATCGTCGCGGGCGAAATCTATCTGCCGGAAACTTTGGGCGAAAGCTCTGCCTCATCGGCCGAAGACGACGACATCAGTCGCCGTATCTCCAGCCTGACGCCACAACAGCGGACCGTACTCGCACATCTGGTCCGCGGCCGCCTCAACAAGCAGATCGCGCACGACCTGGGCGTGTCGATGACGACCATAAAGGCGCACGTGTCCGCCATCCTGCAGAAGCTGGGCGTGCTGAGCCGCACACAGGCGGTCATCAAGGCCAACCGCGTCCACTTTACCGCCGACGGCGAATAATCAGCGCAATATCGTCCGCAGCAATGCCCGTAATTGCGCGGGCTTCACCGGCTTGTTGAGCAGCGGTATTCCGCGTTCGTCGAGCCGCACCTTCAGCGCCTCGCCACGATCGGCAGAGATCATGATCGCCGGCACGACCGAACCGAAATGCCCGTTGAGACGGCTCATGGTTTCATCGCCGGCTTCGCCGTCATTGAGGTGATAATCAACCAATACGACATCGGGCATGGCCCCGTCCGCGAACTGGCGTATCGCCTCTTCGAAACCGCTGGCCGTGGTGACGGCGCAGCCCCAGCCTTCCAGAAGGATGCGCATGCCATTTTGAATGGACCGCTCGTTGTCGACTATCAGGACCGACAGGCCCCGCATTCCGCGATCACGTCCGGCGCTGTCGACCGGCGCAGCATTGTCCTGCACTGGTTCGCCCATCGGGATATCGATGGAGAATGCGGATCCCTTCCCCGGCGTGGAACGCAAGCTGATCATATGCCCCAGCATGCCGCTCGCACGCTTCACGATGGCAAGGCCAAGACCCTTCCCGCCCTGTCGGTTATCGAAGCGACGAAATTCCTCGAAAATCAGTTCCTGCTTGTCGGGCGCAATGCCAGGTCCGGTATCGACAACGTCGACCCGGACGCTGTTGACACCGGGAATGCACAGCACTTCCACCGATCCATGCTGGGTATAACGGATGGCATTGGACAGGAAATTCTGAAGGATGCGCCGCAACAGGCGAACGTCAGACCTTACCCATGCCACGTGCGCATCCACACACAACGCAAGACCGGCCGAACGAGCCGTGGGCGCAAATTCCATGCGCAGGGTTTCAAGCAACTGGTCCAGTCGGAAATTGGATATTTCCGGTTGGATGGCGCCAGCATCCAGCCGACTGATTTCCAGCAGCGCCTCCAGTAGATCCTCGACCGAATCCAGTGCCGTCGACGTTTGATTGACCAGCGCGCGCGTGGGCAGGGCCAGGCGCCGGTCGCCCAACGCAGCCACGAACAGGCGCGCGGCGTTCAACGGTTGCAGCAGATCATGGCTCGCGGCGGCAAGGAAGCTCGTCTTGGACAGATTGGCCCTTTCTGCGGCCGTCTTGGCGTCCAGCAGTTGCGCCTCAATCTGACGGCGTTCGGCCACTTCCTCTTCCAGTTGCTGGTTGACCGCGACCAACTCGCCGGTGCGTTCGGCGACACGCCGTTCCAGGGTTTCTGCGGTTTCGCGCAGCGATACCTGGGCGCGCAGCATGTCGGTCACATCGGTAAAGCCGATCACTTGCCCGCCGCGTTCCATCGCGTTGCTGCGCACTTCAAAACTACGGTCGCCACACCGCACCAGCCGATGCACCCGTTCGTTGCGATGCCTGTCGCCACGCCAATCAAGGCAACCACGATCTTCTATGCCCAGCTTTTCGCGACACCAGTTCAGCAATGCGGCGTGGGTCCGCATCGCCTTGCCCCAGTCCTTCGGCAAATCGAGCAGGCGCTGCAGGGCATCGTTCCATGCCGCCAGCTGTCCCTCGGTGTCGAACAGGCAAACGCCTTCGGACAGATTATCGAGCGTAGCCTGCAGAACGATGTTACGCTCGGCCAGTTCGCGCGCCCGATCGCGCGCATCCTCGGCCTTCACTTCCGTTATATCAGTGTAGATGCCGACGATGCCGCCTTCACTGGTGCGCAGTTCGTTGATCTGTACCCAGCGCCCGTCCGCGAGCGCCTGGACATGGCCACCGCTGGCGACGCTGTGTCGCGCCAGCCGGTCGGACACCCAGCGATCCGGGCCGACGATCGATCCACGTGGCCGGTGATAGTCGGCCGCCAGCTTCGCGATCTCGTCAAAGGGCATGCCTTCATGCACCTGATCCGCGATCTCCGGCCAGAAACCCAGATAGGCCTCGTTGAACAACACCAACCGGTCTTCGGCATCGAACAACACAAAGCCTTCGTTGATGGAATCGATCGCGTCGCGCAGCCGCATGCGCGCCGCATCTGCCCGGCCATGCGCGTCGGCCAGGTCGGCATTGGCTTTGGCCAACCGCCCGAGCGCATCCTCCAATTCCATCGTGCGATCCCGCACCATGGATTCCAGCGAGATCGCCGTCTCGAACATCGAAAACGCATTGCCGGCCATGTCGCTCGACCGTTCCACACGATCCATCAGTGCGGCATTGATCTTGCGCAATTTGCGCAATTCCTCGCGCAGAGCCTCCTTCTCCGCGTCCATGTCGTTCGAAGGCAGGGGCGCAGGCTTGTTCATCGGCCGATAGCGAGCCCGCTGAAGGTCTGGTTGACGTGCAGCGCGTGATACTGTTCGCCATAGGTGTTGAAACCGATCACACGATGCCGCCCATAGAGTTCGGAAACCTGGCGATTGATCTGCCGCTGCTCGGCATCGATCCGATTAAGTACGCAGTCGAACGCGATGATCCGGTCGATCTGGCCGATGCGCGCACCGATATCGTCGAACAGCGCTTCCATGCCCGCGATCCGGTCGATCGGTTCTCCCACCGCCAACACGATCCCTTCGTCGATCGCACAATAAAATGTCAGGCTGCCGTCCGCATTGGCGCTCTGGATGGAACGCACATGATATTCCCCGCCGGCGCGCACCATCGGCGGATGCGCGGCAAAGAATGCGATACCCAGTTCCTCGCCGGCATGCCCCGCCAGTCGCAGATATTCCTGCGCGGCCGGTTCCGCATTGATTTCCGTCACAACCCGATCCTGCGGTACAGCACCGGTGACAACCATTTTTTCCGCGCTCGGTCGATAATGCTGCGCCTTGAAGACATGTATGGGCCGTGGTGTCGAAAGGATAGCCACGACGGCTGCGCGCCCATGAAAGCGCCCCCCTTCGAAAATCGCCGTTTCATGGAATTTAAGGCCGTCACCCGACGATCCGCCGATCAGCGGAATGTCTCCCAGCGCATCCTGCACCGTCATGGTCAGCAATTCCTCACGGTGCGCAAGGCCGTCCACCAGGAACAGCGCCACGTGATTGACCTTTTCGCCCAGGTGGCGGCTGTCTCTATCCGCTACCGCAGCCAGCGACCGGATCGCCTGTCGCGCCGAGACGGAATCGAAATTATCGACATCCTCGAACCGGTGGCATACGAGATGGAATGCCGAAGCCGGAAAGCCGATCACGCTCAGGCTGTCCTGATCATAGCCCTCGTTCGTCAGTTCACCCGAACTGACGCAACCGATCGCGAGTACACCTTCGCTGGCCCGGTTGATCGCCCGTGACAGTGTTTCGCGATCAAAGTCGTGGGAGCAGAAGACAAGCATGCCTGCCAGCGGCTCATCTCCGATTTCCGTCATGATCTCGTCCATCGCGTCCGCCGGATCTGCGGCGTGGCTCGATGAAAATCCAATTGCCGAAGCCAACAAGGTCATCCCCAATCCTCTTCCCCGTTCCCCGGGTTTATGCACCTTCCGCCGCTGGCTTGTCATCCGCTGATATAAGCCGTTTTCGCAAACGCCCCATCAGTCCAAAAACGGTCAGCACCACGACAGGTGTCGCGATGCCGAGCGCAAGCGTTGCCGAGAATGTGGGGTGGACTTTCTCAGCCGCCTTGAGCGGATAGGACAGCAGCCCCAGACCATAATAGCTGATGGCGACCGTAGACAGACCCTCGACCAGATGCTGCAGTCGCAACTGCATGCGCGCACTGGCATCCATCGATGCAAGCAGGCGCCCGTTCTGGTTCTCGATATGGGTCTCTACGCGCGCGCGCAGCAATGCCGTGAACTGGGCCGCCCTTCCGCTCAGCAACGCCAGTCTATCGGTAAATGCGCGGCATGTCCGCATGGCGGGAAAGAAACGCCTGCCCGTAAAGTCGGCAAGCGACTGAAAGCCCGCAATCGGCTGGACATTCAATTCGGCGAGGCGGTCCCCCACGATCAGCGCATAGGCAGCTGTCGCGCTCATGCGGAAGTCACATGCGCTTGCGATGGACAGCAGCGCGGCGCTCTGGGCGGATAGCGCCGACAAAAGGTCATCGTCACGCTGTTCGTTCTGATGCAGGGCGCGTCCCGTATCTTCCAGATTGCGCGCAATCTGTTCCAGCTGCGCCCAACCCGCCTGCGCCACCGGAAGCCCCGTCAGAGCCATGTTGCGATAGTTGCCGAGTTCCTGCAGGCGCTGCACACACCGCGCCAGATCGTCCGGCGGCAAGCCGTTGGCAGCGAGGATCAGACGGCCATACCCATCGGCATTGATGCGAAAATCGCTCCACAGCCGCGCGCCGCCGCCAACCTCGCAGGACACGAGGTGCGATGTGCTGAAATTCGCGCTCGCAACCAGCGGTCCGGCGGTAGCCTCGTCAGCGACCATGATAAGATCGGTTGCACGGATCACCCGGCCGGGCAGCGCTTCGGCCCATGCCAGCGCCCGCGCGCTTTCTGCATCGGATGGCAATGCCCATTCCAGCGGCGTCGCGCCTTGCCCCGTCCAGGTCAGCGTCAGCGTGCTCGCCTCGCTATGGCCTTCCCAGCTCATGCGGATCGTGTCGGACCAACGCGCTTCCATATGACGTTGGCCAGCGATGGTCACCACACCGGGGCATTGTGTCAGCGCCTGGCGCTCTGTCGCCCGCTCGGCTCCGTCCAGCATCCGCACCAGCTGGATGACCCGCGCTGGTAACGAAAGGCGCGGGAAGCGACGCAAATGCATCTCGCCGACCACCTGCTGTCGCTGGGGGTGCTCGACGAACCGCATATGTCAGGCTCCGCGTCGCGGCTCGCCCGCCGCAACGAGCAATGCCGCCTCGTCATCGCTGAACACCCGCGAGCGCACGATGAAGCGTTTGCCCTCGGGACTCTCCAGCGACATGCCCGCGCCGCGGCCGGGCACCACATCGATGGTGACCTGCGTGTGCCGCCAATATTCGAACTGCGCCGCGCCGATCCAGACCGGCACGTCACCCGCCACATGACCTAGCAGCACGTCCTGAGCGCCCACCTTGAACTCGCCGCGCGGGAAGCACATCGGCGCGGACCCGTCGCAACAGCCGCCGGACTGGTGGAACATCAATGGCCCATGGCGCGCCGTCAGGTCGACGATCAGCGCATCGGCGGCGGGCGTCGAAAGGATGCGTGCGGGAAGGTCGCTCATGGACGCCATCTCCACGGTAGAGACAGGAGCGGCGGGCATCGGAGGATGCCCGCCGCAGATCGAAGGCGAGAGGGAATGGAGAGCGCCTTCGAACCTATCCGTCAGAAGAAGCCCAAAGCCTTCGGGCTGTAGCTGACCAGCAGGTTCTTGGTCTGCTGATAATGGTCGAGCATCATCCTGTGGTTTTCGCGTCCGATACCCGACTGCTTGTACCCACCGAACGCCGCGTGCGCGGGATAGGCGTGATAGCAGTTGGTCCACACGCGCCCAGCCTGAATGCCACGGCCCATGCGATAGGCGCGGCTCCCGTCGCGAGTCCACACGCCGGCGCCAAGGCCGTACAGCGTGTCGTTGGCGATCGCGAGCGCCTCGGCTTCGTCCTTGAACGTCGTCACCGCCAGGACGGGACCGAAAATCTCCTCCTGGAAGATGCGCATCTTGTTGTGGCCCTTCAGCACCGTGGGCGTCACATAGAAGCCTTCGGCCAGCTCGCCGTCATGCTGCGCGCGATCGCCACCGGTCAGCACTTCCGCGCCCTCATCCTTGCCGATGGCGATGTAGGACAGGATCTTCTCAAGCTGGTCGTTCGACGCCTGCGCACCGATCATGGTCGACGGATCGAGCGGACTGCCCAGCTTGGTCGCCTTCACCCGCGCAATCGCCCGCTCGATGAACTTTTCGTAGATCGATTCCTGGATCAGCGCGCGGCTGGGGCAGGTGCAGACTTCGCCCTGGTTGAGCGCGAACATCGCAAAGCCTTCCAGGCACTTGTCGAAATAATCGTCGTCCGCGTCCATCACGTCTTCAAAGAAGATGTTCGGTGACTTGCCGCCCAACTCCAGCGTAACGGGGATCAGGTTCTCCGAAGCATATTGCATGATCAGACGGCCGGTCGTCGTCTCGCCGGTAAAGGCGATCTTGCTGATGCGCTTGTTGCTGGCGAGCGGCTTGCCAGCCTCCACGCCAAAGCCGTTGACCACGTTCAGCACGCCCGGCGGCAGCAGGTCGCCGATAACTTCCAGCAGCACGAGGATAGACATCGGCGTCTGCTCGGCCGGCTTGAGCACGATGCAGTTGCCCGCGGCCAGCGCCGGCGCCAGCTTCCACACCGCCATCAGGATCGGGAAGTTCCACGGGATGATCTGGCCGACCACGCCCAGCGGCTCATGGAAGTGATAGGCGATCGTGTCATGGTCGATCTCGCTGATCGATCCTTCCTGCGCACGGACGCAGCCAGCGAAATAGCGAAAATGATCGATGGCGAGCGGAATGTCGGCGGCGGTCGTTTCACGGATCGGCTTGCCGTTGTCGATCGTCTCGGCCATCGCGATCAGGTCGAGATTGGCTTCCATCCGGTCGGCCATCTTCAGCAGTATGTTCGCGCGCTCAGTCGTCGAGGTCTTGCCCCAGGCGTCCTTCGCCTTGTGCGCAGCATCCAGAGCCAGTTCGATATCTTCTGCCGTCCCGCGCGCGACCTGGCACACGACCTGGCCGGTCACGGGCGAGATATTCTCGAAATATGCGCCGCGCACGGGGGCGACCCATTGGCCGCCGATGTAATTTTCATATTTGTCGCGGATCAGCGTTTTCCCCGCGAACTTCTCCATCGCCTGCTCCAGCATCGTCCATCTCCTTGATCGGTAAAGTTGATCTCAGGTTGGCAGACCCGCCGATCCGCGCAATTGGACCTTTGGTCAGTGCGCTTGGTTACCAACCGGCCGACCCGCAGAATTCCGCCGATTTCACGCTCTTTGGGTCTACCAGCGGGGCTTTCGGCGCTGCGCCTGATTTCGCTGTTACGTAATCTTCCGAATATGGCCGGGACGCCTGGCAAAATAGGCGGATGGCATGGAAGCGGGGCCTCGAACGTCCCGCATTGCTCGCCCGGCATTGGGTCGGGTGAAAGGGTAGCACATGCTGAACGTCGCATTTCACCCCATGGACGCCGTGGAAATCGAGCGTGGTCACGACTGCGCCAGTTGCCCGGTGCGCTGTGACGCCATCTGCAGCACATTGTCGGTGGGCGAGGATCTTGATGCGCTGAACCGGATCGGCCGGCGCATGCGGATCACGCGCGGGCAGACGGTCGTCTGGGAAAGCGATGAATCGGTCGTCGTCGGCAATGTGATCGAGGGTCTGTTCAAGCTGTCGATCCTGGCATCGGACGGCAGCGAACAGATCGTCGGCATCTCCTATCCCTCCGACTTCATCGGCCGCCCCTTCGGCGCGAGCAGCAGCCACAGCGTCACCGCGCTGGTCGACTCGACCATCTGCGTGTTCCCGCGACGGGCATTCGATGCCTTTGCCGAAACCCATCCGGATCTCGCCCGCGCGCTTCTGCGCCGGACGCTGGACGATCTGGACCGGGCAAGGGGGTGGATGGCGCTGCTGGCGCGCAAGTCCGCCCCTGCAAAGGTGGCGCAGTTGCTGCTCGACATGGCCGAGCGCTGCGGAGACCGCGGGCACGACATCGTCAGCCTGCCCTTGTCGCGCCAGCAGATGGCGGACCTGCTTGGAATGGCGATCGAAACGGTGAGCCGGTCCATCACCAGTTTCAAGGCCGCTGGCCTGATCGACCTGCCGGGCGGCCGCCTGCTGCGTGTGCGCGACGGCGCTGCGCTGCGGCGGATAGCCGAAGACTGATGGACCGTAATTGACGCTGCATTTTCAGGGCGCTTGCGCGCCGGGGGAGCCTTAGCATGGACAAATTGGTGACAAGAGCGGGCCTATGGCTGCTCGCCTGCTTCCTGGCCGTGGCGGCAGCCGCCCTCGCGGCCGACCGCGCCTTTGCGGCACAAATGTGGATTGCCGCCATCTGCGGCTTCGTGGGGCTCGCAATCTACGTCACGCGCGCCGACTTTGAGACGCTACAGGGCCTGAAGCCCGCACCCGTCGCCACCGGCTATTATGACGATGTGATCCGCTGGGGCGTGATCGCGACCGTGTTCTGGGGCCTGGCGGGCTTTCTGGCCGGCCTCTACATCGCGCTGCAGTTGGCCTTTCCGGCGCTGAACCTCGGGTTTGAATATACCAGCTTCGGACGTCTGCGGCCGCTGCACACATCGGCCGTGATCTTTGCGTTCGGCGGCAATGCGCTGATCGCCACCAGCTTCTACATCGTCCAGCGCACCTGCCGCGCGCGCCTCGCCTTTCCGGCGCTCGCCCGGTTCGTCTTCTGGGGCTACCAGCTGTTCATCGTGCTGGCCGCAACCGGCTATCTGCTGGGCGTGACCGAGGGTCGCGAATATGCGGAGCCGGAATGGTATGTCGACATCTGGCTGACCATCGTCTGGGTCAGCTACCTGATCGTCTTCGGCGCCACGATCCTGAAGCGCAGCGAACCACATATCTATGTGGCCAACTGGTTCTTCCTCGCCTTCATCATCACCATCGCGATGCTGCATCTGGTCAACAATCTGACCATGCCGGTCAGCCTTGTCGGTTCGAAGAGCTACAGCGCCTTCTCCGGCGTGCAGGATGCGCTCACGCAGTGGTGGTACGGGCATAACGCCGTCGGCTTCTTCCTCACCGCCGGCTTCCTGGCGATGATGTACTACTTCGTGCCGAAACAGGCGGAACGGCCGGTCTACAGCTATCGCCTGTCGATCATCCACTTCTGGTCGCTGATCTTCCTCTACATCTGGGCCGGCCCGCACCACCTGCACTACACGGCGCTGCCGGACTGGGCGCAGACGCTGGGCATGGTCTTCTCGATCATGCTGTGGATGCCCAGCTGGGGCGGCATGATCAACGGGCTGATGACGCTGAACGGCGCATGGGACAAGGTCCGCACGGACCCCATCATCCGCATGATGGTGATGGCGCTCGCCTTCTACGGCATGTCGACTTTCGAAGGTCCGATGATGTCGATCAAGAGCGTCAACAGCTTGTCCCACTATACCGACTGGACCATCGGCCACGTCCACAGCGGCGCGCTGGGCTGGAACGGCATGATCACCTTCGCCAGCCTCTACTACATGACGCCACGTCTGTGGGGTCGCCAGCGCCTGTATTCGCTGCGAATGGTCAACTGGCACTTCTGGCTCGCGACCATCGGAATCGTCTTCTACGCCTCGGCCATGTGGGTTGCGGGCATCATGCAGGGGCTGATGTGGCGCGAATATGGGAGCGACGGCTACCTCGTCTACTCCTTCGCCGAAGTCGTGAGCGCCATGTTCCCGATGTACCTGATCCGGGCGGCCGGTGGCCTCCTCTACCTGGCGGGCGCGATCATCATGGCCGTCAATATCGGGATGACCATCGCGGGACGCCTGCGCACCGAAAAGCCGATGACCGAAACGCCGCATGATGCGGAACGTGACCGGCCCCTTCCTCAACCCGCTGCCCTTGCGGCCGAATAAGGAGCCGAGGCGATGGCCAGCTTCACCGAGAACCACAAGAAGATCGAACGTAACATCACGCTCCTGGGCATCGCGACGCTGGTCGTCGTTGCCATCGGCGGCATCGTGGAAATCGCTCCCCTCTTCTGGATCGACTCGACGGTCGAAAAGGTGGATGGGGTGCGGCCCTACACGCCGCTGGAGCTTGCGGGACGCAACATCTACATCCGCGAAGGCTGCTACAACTGCCACAGCCAGATGATCCGCCCGTTCCGGGACGAGGTGGAACGTTACGGCCACTACAGCCTGGCGGCAGAGAGCATGTACGATCACCCGTTCCAGTGGGGATCGAAGCGCACCGGACCGGATCTGGCGCGTGTGGGCGGACGCTACTCGGATGAATGGCATGTCCAGCATCTGAAGGATCCGCGCGCGGTGGTGCCGGAATCGATCATGCCGACATATCCCTTCCTCGCCGACCGCGAGCTGGAACCGCATGACTGGCAGGGCGACCTGAAGGCGCTGTCTCGGGTCGGCGTGCCCTATTCTGCCGAAGCGATTGCGGCGGCCAACGACGACCTGAAGGCGCAGGCTGATCCCACCGCCGACAGCGCCGATCTTCAGAAGCGCTATCCCAAGGCGCAGGTCCGCGATTTCGACGGCGATCCGTCCCGCATCACCGAAATGGACGCGCTGGTGGCCTATCTTCAGATGCTGGGCACCACCGTCGATTTCGACGCGGCCAAGGGTCAGGAGAAGGCCCAGTGACATACACGGCGCTGCGCCACTTCGCGGACAGTTACGTGCTGGTGGGGCTTGGGCTGCTCTACCTCACGCTGACCTTATGGGTGTTCCGGCCCGGTTCCACGCGCGCGAACCGCACGGCGGCAACGATGATCTTCGACAAGGACGACGACCATGGCTGACAAAAGGGTGGACAAGGCCACGGGGACCGAAACCGTGGGCCACGAATGGGACGGTATCGAGGAACTGGACACGCCGATGCCGCGGTGGTGGCTATGGACCTTCTTTGGCACGATCATCTTCGCCATCGGCTATGTGGTCCTGTACCCGGCATGGCCGATGCTGAATTCCGCGACACGCGGTGTGCTGGGCTGGTCGAGCCATGGTCAGCTCGAAAGCGAACTGGCCGCGCAGCAGGAACAGCGCGCGCCGGTCATGGCCGCGCTGGCCGCAACGCCGATCGAACGGCTGCCCGCGAATGAAAAGCTGATGCAGGCAGCGGTCGAGGGCGGTCGCGCGGCTTTCCGCGTGCATTGCGTCCAGTGTCATGGGTCCGGCGCTGCAGGATCGGCTGGCTATCCGAACCTCAACGACGATGACTGGCTGTGGGGCGGCGACCTGAAGACGATCGAATATACGATCGCCAACGGCATCCGGAACCCGGATCACAGTGCGACGCGCATGTCGCAAATGCCGGCTTTCGGCCGCGATGGCCTGTTGCAACCCGCACAGATCAACGATCTTGTCGCCTATGTCCGTACGATTTCCGGTCAGGAAAAGGGCAATGCCGCGGCGCGACGCGGCGCGGAGACGTTCGCCGCCAACTGCGCCGTATGCCATGGCACAGATGGCAAGGGCTTGCGGACGTTCGGCGCGCCGAACCTGACCGACGGCATCTGGCTGTATGGCGGCGACGCCGCCTCGATCCGCCAGACGATCGTCAATGCCCGCTTTGGCGTCATGCCGCGCTGGGAAGAGAAGCTGGGACCGGTGACGGTCAAGATGCTAGCAGCCTACGTCCATTCGCTGGGCGGCGGCGAGGCAGACAGCGTCGAGGCAACCAACACGGCCGAAGCGCCGGAAAGCACGGGCGATGTCCATCAATGAACCCATAGCCTATTTCGAAAAACGGAAGGCCGTCTATCCCCGCAAGGTGGACGGCTTCTTCCGCCGCACGAAATGGGCGGTGATGGCGGTGACGCTCGCCATCTACTGGGTGACGCCGTGGATACGCTGGAACCGCGGTCCTTATGCGCCGGACCAGGCGGTTCTGGTCGATCTCGCCCATCGCCGCTTCTACATGTTCGGCATAGAGATCTGGCCCCACGAGTTCTACTATGTCGCAGGCCTGCTCATCATGGCCGGCATCGGGCTGTTTCTCGTCACGTCGGCGGTCGGCCGCGCATGGTGCGGCTATGCCTGCCCACAGACGGTGTGGACCGACCTGTTCCAGCATGTCGAACGCGCGATAGACGGCGATCGCAACGCCCAGATCCGGCTTGCGCGTGCGCCATGGTCACCCGCGAAGATCGCACGTCGGCTGGCCAAATGGGGCGTCTGGCTGCTGATCGCCTTCTGCACGGGCGGCGCATGGATATTCTACTTTGCCGATGCGCCGTCGCTCCATCAGGCGTTCTGGAGCGGGCACGCCGCCCCCATCGCCTATGGCACGGTTGCATTCCTGACCGCGACGACGTTCGTGCTCGGTGGCTTCATGCGGGAACAGGTGTGCATCTACATGTGCCCCTGGCCGCGTATCCAGACCGCAATGCTTGATGAAAAATCGCTGATCGTTACGTACAAGGACTGGCGCGGCGAACCGCGCGGCAGCGTCAAGCGCGCCGCCGCGAGCGGTGCCAAGACCGGCGATTGCATAGACTGCGATCAATGCGTCGCGGTCTGCCCGACCGGCATCGACATCCGGCAGGGGCCGCAAATTGGTTGCATCACCTGTGCGCTGTGCATCGACGCGTGCGATCGCGTCATGACCCAGATCGGACGCCCCCGTGGCCTGATCGACTATGCGACGGAGGAAAGTTGCGTGCGTGAGCGCGCAGGCGGCGCCCCCGTTTCCGCGATCCGTTCGCTGCTGCAGCCGCGCACCATTCTCTATTTCGGGCTGTGGACGACGATCGGCCTCGCCATGCTGTTCGCCGTGGGCGTGCGGACACGGCTGGACATCTCCGCGATACAGGACCGCAACCCCATATCCGTGCGGTTGAGCGACGGCGCGGTCCGCAACAGCTTCACGCTCAAGCTGCGCAATATGGAGGCCCGGCCGCGCACGGTGACGGTGGCGCTCGACGGCATTCCCGCCGCCCGCATGTGGGATGAGGACATGACCCGCGCCAGCGCCGCGCGCACCCTTCGGCTGACCATTCCCGCCGATCAGGTGCTGAAGCGCCGGGTCTTCGTCGTCGCGCCGGGTGGCGGCGCAGGACGGGAACCTTTCCAGTTCACGGTACAGGCGCTGGACGCGGCCCGTGCCCATGACAGCGAAGCAGCCAGTTTCGAACGAGGTGTGCAATGACGACGCGAAGCGCTTTTACCGGAAGGCACATGGCCGTCACTCTGGTCGCCTTCTTCGGGGTGGTTATCGCCGTGAACGTGACGATGGCCCGTTATGCGACATCGACATTCGGTGGCGTCGTGGTCGAAAACAGCTACGTCGCCAGCCAGCATTTCAGCAAGTGGATGGAGGCCGGACGCCGTCAAAGGGCGCTTGGCTGGGACGCAACTGTCGCGCGAAATGGCGACGATCTTGAGATAGCGGCGCAGCGCCATGGCGCGCCCGTGGTTGACGCCCGCGTGACGGCCGTGGCCGCCCATCCGCTTGGGCGGTTGCCCGAACGACAGCTCACCTTCCGACAGGTTGCACCTGGCCGTTATCGCGCCCTGGAGGCCGTTCCTGCCGGCCGCTGGCGGATGACCCTGACGGTTACGGCGCAGGGCGACAGCGCACACTTCGTCAAGGAGCTCGCGCAATGAACGCCCCCATCTCGCACAGCAAACTCACCTCCCACAGTGAGTTCGTCGTCCCCGGCATGCGCTGCGCCGGCTGCATCGCGAAGATCGAGGATGGACTTGCGCAGGCCCCCGGCGTCCGCAAGGCGCGCGTCAATTTCTCGACCCGGCGCGTCGCGGTCGATCATGAGCCGACAATCGACATTGCCGATCTGCGCGCGGCGCTTGCGGACCTTGGCTTCAACGCGGAACCGGCGGGACTCACCGGGGATCTGGCCGATCGTACGGAGAGCCGCCGCCTGCTAAAGGCGCTGGCCGTGGCAGGGTTCGCGTCGATGAACGTAATGCTGCTGTCTGTGTCCGTCTGGTCGGGCGCGGACGGCGCCACGCGACAGATGTTCCACTGGCTGTCCGCCATGATTGCGATCCCGACCGTCGCCTATGCCGGCCGGCCCTTTTTCCAGTCCGCATGGTCCGCGCTCCGCAAGGGGCGCACCAACATGGACGTGCCCATCTCGATCGGTGTCGGCCTTGCCACGCTCATGAGCCTGTACGAGACGGTCATCAACGGCCCGCATGCCTATTTCGACGGAGCCGTCTCGCTCCTATTCTTCCTGCTCGCCGGCCGCGTGCTGGACCAGTTGATGCGCGATCGCGCGCGTGACGGCGCGGCAGTCCTTTTGCGCCAGACGGCACCGGGCGGCATGATCCGCCAGCCAGGCGGCAGCACGCTATGGATGCCTGCACGTGCAATCGCGGCAGGCATGGACCTGATCGTGAGCGTCGGCGAACGCTTTGCTGCGGACGGACGGATTACGGACGGCAACAGCCGGGTCGACCGTTCGCTCGTTACCGGCGAATCAGCGCTCGAACCCGTCGCATCGGGGTCGCTCGTGCTGGCAGGCACCATGAACGTCGAAGCGCCCGTCACCGTGTCCGTCACCGCCGCCGGTCCCGATACGGCCATCGCCGGCATGGCGCGGCTGATGGAAGCGGCAGGGCAAGGCCGCTCCCGCTACGTGCGCATCGCGGATCGCGCCGCGCGTCTTTACGCGCCGGCCGTACACACGTTGGCGCTGGCGAGCTTCATCGGTTGGATGATCGCGGGCGTCGGCTGGCATCAGGCGCTGCTGATCGCGACGGCTGTGCTCATCATAACCTGCCCCTGCGCACTCGGCCTTGCCGTGCCGGTGGCGCAGGTGGTCGCCGCCGGATCACTGATGCGGCGCGGCATCCTGATCAAGGACGGGTCGGCGCTGGAGCGTCTGGCCGAAGCCGACACGGCGTGCTTTGACAAGACGGGCACGCTCACGCTCGGGCGCCCCGCGCCCGACGGCGCGCTGCCGCTGACTGATGCCGACAAGCCGGTCGCCCTGGCGCTGGCGCAGGCAAGCCGCCACCCGATCTCCGCCGCCGTGGCGCGTGTTCTGGAAAGCGAAGGCATCCGCCCAGCCACCATGTCTGACATGCGGGAGACAGCAGGACAGGGCATGGAGGGATATGTCGACGGACGGCGCGCGCGGCTGGGCCGCCCCGGCTGGATCGACAGCGCGCTGGACGCCGACCCGCGCCCCGGCGCCGCCTTCGCCATCGACGGGCAACCGGCGGTCATGCTCAGCTTCGCCGATCCCCTGCGCCCTGATGCAGAGGCCGCGCTCGCCCGGCTGACCGGGATGGGCATGTCGCTGGAGGCTCTGTCCGGTGATCGCGCCGATCCGGTTGCGGCGATCGCCCACGCACTACACATTCCCGCCCGCGCCGCGCTGACGCCCGCGGACAAGGTAACGGCCATCGAGGAACTGCAGCATAAGGGCCATCATGTCCTGATGGTGGGCGATGGCCTCAATGACGGTCCTGCGCTGGCGGCGGGGCATGTGTCCATGGCCCCTGCCTCCGCCAGCGACGTCGGCCAGACGGCGGCGGACATGGTCTTCCTGGGGGACAGCCTGTTGCCGGTGCCCATCGCTGTGGCCGCGTCGCGCCGTACGCTGCGTGTCGTGCGCCAGAATTTCCTGCTCGCCATCGGCTACAACGTGCTGGCTGTCCCCCTCGCCCTGATGGGCATGGTGACGCCGCTGGTTGCGGCCATCGCCATGTCCACATCCTCTATCCTTGTCGTAGCCAACGCGCTGCGCCTGCGGAGCTGCGCACGATGAACGGCCTTGCGATCCTGATCCCCATCGCGCTCTCGCTCGGGCTGGCGGGCCTTGCGGCATTCATGTGGTCTATGGCGGACGGTCAGTTCGACGATCTGGATGGATCGTCGATGCGTATCCTGATCGATGCCGAGGATGAAAACAGCATCCACTGATCGCAAAAAAGAAACCCCGCCGAAGCGGGGTTTCCTTGTTCCGGTCCTGACCGGCGCCTTACAGCTTCATGCCGATGCCGATGCCGAAGATCAGCGGATCGATATGCACTCGCGTCCGCTGGACCCCGATGGCCGTTGTGTTGAGCCGGGCCGTGGTGTCCATATCGACATACTTCACGTCGAAATTGGCAAAGAAGCGATCGTTCAGCGGAATGTCGACACCCGCCTGCAGCGCATAGCCGAAGCTGTCCTTCATATGGACCTTCGTGTCGCCCACCGCGTCTTCCAGACCACCGGAAGACTTGGTGGAATAGAAGATGGTGTAGTTGACGCCTGCGCCCACATAGGGCCGAATCTTGCCTTCCGGCGCAAAATGATACTGTAGCGTCAGCGTAGGCGGCAGAACCCAGGTGGAGGCGAGCTTGCCGATGCTGCCAGTCGTTCCGCTCGTGCCCGAAGCGCTGTGCTTGGTCGTCGCCAGGATCAACTCGGCGCCCACATTCTTGGTCAGCATGTAAGTGAAGTCGAGTTCCGGGGTCACGGCATTGTCGACAGACACATGCTCGGTCGGAAAAGTCGGATTGACGCCGCTGGATTTGTCATTCGGCGCGACGACGATGCCGCGCAGCCGCACCAGAACGTCGCCCGCTTCTGCGTGGGCGGGAGTCGCCGTGGCCAGGGTTGCGGCTCCTGCGAGGGCCAGGGTCTTGCGTATCATGGGATTGTCCCCTTTGCGTTGGTTTGCCCGATCGAAATAGACCCGTCCGGAACGGGCGGCATTGACGGCGGACAAAAGGCATGTTGACGCCGGTCAAGGCGGCGGCGGTCATTTCCGCGCATCACGCCATGCCATGTCGACCTATCATCCAGACCTGATCGAGCGTGCGGTGCCGCGCTACACCAGCTATCCCACCGCAGCCGAGTTTGGCGACGCCATCGGCCCCGCCGACTTGAGCGACGCGCTGCGCAGCATTGCGCCGGGCGCCCGCCTCTCGCTCTATGTCCATATCCCGTATTGCACGGAGATATGCTGGTACTGCGGATGCAATACCGGCGCGGCCAACAAACGGTCGCGCCTCGATGCCTATCTGGAGGCGCTGGAGGCAGAGATCGACCTTGTCGCAGGCATGTTGCCTGTCGACATCGACGTCGCGCATGTCGCGTTCGGCGGAGGCAGCCCGAACGCATTGCAGCCGCTCCAGTTCGCACGACTTGTGGATCGCGTGCTGACGCGCTTCCGCGCCGTGCGTCCGGCCTTGTCGGTCGAAGTCGATCCTCGACATTTCGACCCGGTATGGGGGCATGTGCTGCGCAGCGCCGGCTTTGACCGCGCCAGCCTGGGCGTACAGACGCTCGACCCGAAAGTGCAGCAGGCGATCGGGCGCGTGCAACCTGCCGCCATGATTGCGGCTGTTACGGACACGCTACGCGACGCCGGCATCCGCTCTCTGGGCTATGACCTGATGTACGGCCTGCCGCATCAAGGCTTGTTGGAGTTGGAGGAAACGCTGCACGATGCAACGGCGCTGGGGCCGGACCGGCTGTCCGTGTTCGGCTATGCGCACCTGCCGGAGATGCTTCCGCGACAGCGACGAATCGATGCGGCCGGGCTTCCCTCGCCCCGCGCGCGGTTCGAACAGACGATGGCTGCCCGCCGCAGATTGATGGATGCGGGCTATGCGCCAATCGGCTTCGATCATTTCGCACGTCCGGGCGACGTGCTGGACGTGGCGATGCGCGCGGGCCGCCTGCGGCGCAACTTTCAGGGCTATACCGATGATGATTGCGACATCCTCATCGGCCTGGGGGCAAGCGCGATCAGCCGCCTTCCCGGCCTTTATGCGCAGAATGAAAAACTGGCGGGCCGCTATCGGATGCGCGTCGGCGCCGGCCAGTTGGCGACCCAGCGGGGTATTGCCCGGACGGCGGATTCGATCCGGCGCGGCAGGATCATCGAACAGCTTCTTTGCGAAGGCGCCGTCCAGCTGCCCGCTGATCTGGCAGGCCGCCTCGGCAGACATATTTCAGCCTTCACCGCGCGCGGTCTCGCGCATCTCGACGGCGACACGCTTCGCCTCGATGAAACGGGATGGCCCTACGCCCGACTGATCGCCAGCGGGTTCGACGCCTATCGGAGTACAAGCCATGGCGGTTTCAGTCAGGCGAGTTGAGCGGGCGCTCGTCGGCCTTGCCGCGACGTTCTCCTTGGCGTTGGCGACGACACCTGCCCATGCCGGCCCTTCCTATATTACGACCACCCTGTGTGGACCGGGCGGTGTGGTGCATATTCCCATCCCCGGCGACAGGCGTAAGGATACGCCGCAAAGCCCCTGCCATGCAGGGTGCACGCCCGTGTGCGGTCGCGATCGCCAGAATGGCCGACGGCCTGCATGACGCACCATGGCGCGCCACGCGCAAGGTTGATATGCAGCGCGGGTGAAACAACCGACACCGGCCGGAATGCGCGCGCACCCAAGATCAACGCATGATGTCTGAAGTCCAGATGCCCGCCGAAACGCTCAGGCTGCTGATCGACGGCGTGAAGGACTATGCCGTCCTTCAGATTGATCCGAACGGCGCGATCACCATCTGGAACGCGGGCGCAGAGCAGTTGATGGGCTGGTCTACCGCTGACCTCGTCGGGCAGGACGTGGCTGTTGTCTATCCCAATGATGCCGTCGGACAGGGCCGGCCGAAAGCGGATCTGGAAAAGGCGCGCGAAGCTGGCCGGCTGGAACTGGACGACTGGCGCGTGCGCAAGGACGGCACGGAATTTCTGGCGCATGTCTCGACCACGGCGCTGCGCGACGATGCCGGGCTTTTACGCGGCTATGCGCAGGTGCTGCGCGACATTACCGACCAACGCGCGGTGGAAAATGCCCTGGGCCGCAGCGAAAACCATCTGCGCTCTATCCTCTCGACTGTGCCCGACGCGATGATCGTGATCGACGAACGCGGGGTCATCCTGTCGTTCAGTGCGGCCGCCGAACGCCTGTTCGGCTACCGGGAAGCGGAAATGATCGGCACGAACGTCAGTGGACTGATGCCGTCGCCCGACCGGGAAAAGCATGATGGCTATATCGAACGCTACCTGAATACCGGAGAGGCGCGGATCATCGGCATTGGCCGTGTCGTCTTCGCACAACGCAAGGATGGCAGCGTTTTCCCCATGGAATTGTCCGTCGGCGAGGCAACCGGCGAAGGGGAAGGACCGCGACTGTTCACCGGTTTCATCCGCGACCTGACCGATCGTCAGCGCACCCAGCAACGGCTGGAGGAACTGCAGTCCGAATTGATTCATGTGGCGCGGGTCAGCGCCATGGGCACCATGGCGTCCACGCTGGCGCACGAGTTGAACCAGCCGATAACCGCCGTCGCCAATTATGTGGAGGGCATACGGGACCTGCTCGCCGCACCTGACCCAGACGACCTGCCGATGATACGGGAAGCGCTGCAGGACGCCGCCAATGAAGCCCTGCGCGCAGGCCAGATCGTGCGTCGCTTGCGTGATTTCGTCGCACGCGGTGAGGTGGAAAAGACCGTCGAGAAGCTGCCTCTGCTCGTGAATGAAGCCGCAGCGTTCGGGCTGATGGGCGCGCACGAGAAATCGGTGACCGCCCAGTTCGATCTCGACCATGATGCCGCCGACGTGCTCGTGGACAAGATTCAGATCCAGCAGGTTCTGGTAAACCTGATCCGCAACGCCATAGAAGCGATGAGCACCTCACCCGAGCGTTTGCTGACGGTGCGCACCGCGTCCGATGGGCCCGGATTCGTGCGGGTAACGGTAGAGGATACGGGAACAGGTGTCGCACCGGATATGGTCGAGCAACTGTTCACCGCCTTTGCCAGTACCAAGCGCGACGGCATGGGGCTGGGCCTTTCCATCTGCCGCACCATTGTCGAAGCCAATGGTGGGCGGATATGGATGGAGGCGCGCCCCGGTGGCGGGACGCGCTTTCACTTCACGCTGATGCGAACGGAACCGGAGAAGACCGATGGACGATAAGCGCCTGATCCACATCGTGGACGATGAGGAGGCGATCCGTCGTTCGGCCAGCTTCATGCTCAAGACGTCGGGTTTCGCCGTGACGACATGGGCTTCCGGCGTGGAATTCCTGAAGAATACGCGATCCCTGGAGCCTGGCTGCATCCTGCTGGACGTGCGCATGCCGGAAATGGACGGGCTGGAAGTGCAACAGGCGCTGGCGGAGCGTGGCGTGGCCTTGCCCGTCATCGTGCTGACCGGCCATGGTGACGTATCGATCGCGGTGCGGGCAATGAAGGCGGGCGCCGTCGATTTCATCGAGAAGCCGTTCGAAAAGGCTGTGCTGCTCGAAGCGATCGAGGCTGGCTTTGCACGCCTGCGCGACGCTGGCGCCCGCGCCGCCAACGCGACCGATGCTGAAGTTCTGATCGCGGCGCTGACGCCACGTGAACAGGATGTGCTGAAGGGGCTGGCGCACGGCTTCCCCAACAAGACGATTGCCCATGATCTCGGCATTTCGCCACGCACCGTGGAGGTGCACCGCGCCAATCTGATGACCAAGCTGAAGGTGCGCAGCCTGTCCGAAGCGTTGCGCATCGCCTTTGCCGCGGGCCTCAATCTGGCGTGACATAACTAGGGACGATTACGTAGCGACGGCGCGCTTGCGCGCTGACATGCTGTCATCATCGGCGCTTTTGCCGACGTGGAAGCGACAGGCATGATCGGCGAGAACAGGGCAGCGGAAGGAGAGACGCGGCCACAACTGCTGCTGGTGGAGGATGACGACGCGGTGCGTCGCTCTATTCAGCTGCTATTGCAGGCACGCGGTTTCGACGTGCGCGCCTATGCCGCCGGCCCCGCCCTGCTGGCCGATCCCCGCGTCACCCAGGCCCGCTGCCTTGTATCGGACTATTTCATTCAGGGCTCGGATGGGCTGGAAATACTCGAACGGCTGCGCGCGCGCGGCTGGGATGGCCCCGCCGTCCTGATCACCGCCTTTGGCTCCCCTGACCTGGAACGCCGCGCGCGGGCACAGGGCTATTCGGCCGTCCTGCGCAAGCCCTTTCGCGAGCATGTGTTGACCGACACCGTCGCACGGCTGGTCAGCCAGTCCCGGAGCGGCGCAACCCAGAGGAACAATGATGACCGTCCAGCTCCAGACCCCCTATGAACTGGTGGGCGGAATGCCTGTCGTCCAGCGCATCGTGGATCGCTTCTACGATCTGATGGAAGGCGATCCGGACTATGCCGCCCTGCGTGCGATGCATGCGCCCGACCTGACACCCATGCGCACTTCGCTCAGCGGTTTTCTCGCGGCCTGGCTGGGCGGACCGCGCGACTGGTTCGAGCAGCGGCCGGGCGTGTGCATGATGTCGGCGCACAAAGGCATAGCGATCACGCCCGACACGGCGCAGCAATGGGCCTTGGCGATGCGCCGCGCCATAGCCGATGCAGGAATGGAGCCGACCATCGCCGCAAAGATGGCCGACACGCTGTCGTCGCTGGCGATCGGCATGGGCCGCGGCTGACGCGCATCCGTACATTCCCCAATGTCGGCCGCATCGACGCCGCTCTAGGCTCCCGTCGGGAAAAATGTGGAGGGTGCCATGAGGCAGATTTTGCTGCTTGTTCACGACGATGCCGGTCAGGAAGCTCGGCTGCAGGCCGCGTTGGACATGGCACGCACAATGGGCGGGCATCTTAGCTGCCTGGACGTGGTGCAGATGCCCGCGATCGCCGGCGATTCCATGTATGGCTATGCTGGCGCCATACTGCTTGCCGATGAGCGGTCGCGGGAGGAAACCCACCGCGACCGGATCGACGCGCGGCTTGCCAGCGAAAGCGTCAGCTGGACGATGGCGAGCGCCGTGGGCGGCATCGCCAGTGCAATACGGGACGCCGCCGATCTTGCGGACATTGTCTTCGTGAACCGCAGCATCGATGCAGCGGGCGCACCCGACATGCGGATGGTGGTGGGCGCATTGCTCACCAAGGGACGTACTCCCGTCGTCGCCGTGCCGCAGGACAGCCATGGCATGAACATATCCGGCACGGCGATGGTCGCATGGGACGGATCGTCCACCAGTGCCGCTGCGCTCAGGGCTGCGGTGCCGCTCCTCCGGCATGCCGACACCGTTCTGATCGTATCCGTCGACGATGGCACGCTGCGCATTCCCGCACGGGACGCGGCGACCTATCTCTCGCGCCACGGCATTCACCCGATCATCCGCCCCGAGCGCGCCTTTGGCCGGTCGACCGGCGATGTCCTGTTGACGGAAGTGCGTGAGCGTCACGCCGATTATGTCGTCATGGGCGGATATGGGCACAACCGCATTCTGGAGGCGCTGTTCGGCGGCGTCACCCGCCAGTTCCTGGCCGAATGCCCGGTGCCCATGGTGCTCGCGCACGACTAGGTTTCAAACGCCCATTTCATTCGCCCCGGGCGGATGCCCTACGCATCCCGTTGATCCGCTTCGCGATAAAATTTCAACAAGTGTTGAAAATATTCCGGCAAGAGCGTAGGCATCGCGGAAATACTGTTGCGGTGATGGCCATCGTCCCTGCGCGGCTCCGGTCCCGGCGCTGCCAATGATTGAGGATCCTGAAGATGTCGCATGATATTGTCGTCGTCGGCGCGGGCAGCAATTCGCTGACCACCGCCTGCTATCTCGCCAAGGCGGGGCTGTCCGTGCTCGTCCTGGAGCGTGAGGAGCAATGCGGCGGCGGCGTGGTTTCGGTGAACACCGACCCGCGCTTCACCCACGACAGCCACGCCATGGGCTATCTCGTCCTGCTCGCCAATCCGGCGATCAAGGATGACGAACTGGAGCTGGAAACCCGCTTCGGGCTGAAGTTCGGCTACGCCCCCGCTCCCTTCGCATCGCTCTATCCCAACGGTGAAGGTCTCATCAGCTACACCGATTTCGATCGCGCCGTGAAGGAGATTGCGCGCTTCTCCGAAAAGGACGCCCGCGCCTACACGCAGCTGGTCGAGGAAGCGAACGAGATCATGCCGCTGCTTTCGCGCGGCTTCTTCATGCCGCCCATGCCGCAGCAGGGTTTCCTCAACATCCTCAATTCCAGCGAAAAGGGGCGGAAGATCCGCGCCGATCTGGAAGGCAACGTCATCGATTTCCTGAACGCGCGGTTCGAAAGCCCGCATGTGAAGGTGCACCTGGCCAAATGGGCGTCGGAAGTGATGAGCGCGCCGGACTATCCGGGCACGGGTCTCACCATGTACCTGATCCTGGGGCTGGGCCATAAATATCAGATGGCAACCGTCATCGGCGGCGCAAAGAGCGTGACCAACGCGCTCATCGACTGCCTCAAATATCATGGCGGCGAACTGCGCACCGGCGTCACCGTGGAAAAGCTGATCGGCGGCAGCGGCAAGATCACCGGCGTGCTGACATCCGGTGGCGAAGAGATCAGCGCGCGCAAGGCGGTGGTGGCCAATATCCACCCGTGGGACATCGGCACGATGGTGCCCGGCGTGGACAAGGGTATCGCGGAACGGGCGGCGAACGTTCAGCTGTCGGAATATGGCGCCATCAACCAGCAGATCGCCCTGTCCGAACGTATCGAATGGATCGGCGGCGCGGCCTATGACGAAGCCATTCTGGTCGAGTGCATGGAGCCGGACTGGGACAATTTCATGAAGCCGTTCCACGCATACCGGAATAACCAGTTCCCCTATGACGTCCTCCAGCCACTCGGCGGACCGCAGTCGAATTTCGACCCATCACGCGCGCCCGAGGGTATGACCGCCTTGTATCTCTACTGCTTTGCGCCCTTTGAAACGAAGGACGGCTGGGCAGTGGACAAGCAGAAGGCCGGCGACGCGCTGTTCGACTGGTTCTGCAAGTTCACGAAGAACATCGATCGCTCCAAGATTCTCGGTCGCCTGATCGAGTGCCCGCCGGACCATGCCGCGCACAGCCGCATCATGAAAAAGGGCGACATCATGGGTATCGCCATGACCGCGCAGCAATTGATGGGCGCGCGTCCGACGCCAGAGCTGTCGCAATATATGATCCCGGGCATCGACGGGCTGTTCCTCACCGGCTGCACCACGCATCCGGGCGGGCTTGCAACGCTGGGTGGCCGTGCGTCGGCCATGAAGATCTACAAGGAAATGGGCATCCCCTACGACCGGGGTTTCGTAAACTGGTAAAAGCGCGCGCCGTCACGCGAAAGGAATTTTGATCATGCAGCTGCTGACAAAAGATGGGGACAACCTGATGACCGTCGAGAAGATCGAGCGCGACGGCAACACGCTGGTCGTCCACGGAGAGATTATGGGCGCCCTGCCCGTGCGCGCCGTGCTCACGCCCGGTGAAGCCCGCAAGGCGCTGAAACTGCTGAACCTGCGGACGATACTCTTTGCCGCGTCGCTGTTATTTCGCGGCGGCAAGTAAACGGCCGCACAACGCTGGAGCATCATCCGATTGGATTGAATCGGATGATGCCCGATATGTCCCTTGCTTACCGCATTCCGCGAGCCACCGGCTGTTTCAGCCGACTTCAGAATGCTCTAGCGGAGCGCCAGCACTGATCGCACCGGCCAGTTCCCCATAGCCATCTGGCATGATGCCTCCGCCTCTATCAGGCGGAGCGCCCTTCGGGGAAGACTGTAGACATTGCCGGTCTGCGGCCCTTCCGTATCGGCAACAGCGCGCCGCCACATGGCGCGCGGAACACGCAGCTTCGTCTCGTGGGTATGCGCATAGGCTGCAAAGCAGAGATTGTCGGCGCTGGATTCAGCGCTGAGCAGCCGTTTGATTCTGACGACATTATTGGTCACCGCACATGCTCCTTGCCGATAGTGCGGTACTCTGCGTCGTCGCGTCAGTACCTCTGATGCCTGACATAGCGCCAAACGGAATGTTTAATATCAACTAAATTTATAGACTTTGCGACATTTTCTTCGCGCCACTCCAAACCTACGGTCGTGAATGCATGTATTATGGTGGACGCACCGGCTCCGGCGCATTAGCTGGAGTTGTAAGCCTTTGGAGAGGAGAGAAAATGTCCAGCGAAAAACCAGAACTGTGGACCGGCGATCGCGGCACCGAGCAGGCCGCGCTGTTCGGCCGCTGGAGCGACAAGGACGAACTGCTCCATCCTGAAGCGACAATCCCCGGCGATTCGCTCACCGAAACATGGGCGTATCTCTGGTACATCCCGGAAGAACGCATCTATTCCCAGATTCATATCTGGGTGCACCCCAACCTGGGCATCGTCACGGCCGGAATCGGCGTGGCGCGCGGGCATAAGAGCTCGATGATCTCGGCGGAGCTGCTCGACGTTCCGGCCTATGTCTCCGCCGCGCACATCGGCGATGGCCGCGACATGAAGTTCGCCAACGGCCTGCATGTTCAGATCATCGAGCCGTTCAAGAAAATGCGCATCACCTATGAGGATGCGGTGCGCGGTAATGCGCTGGACCTCACCGTTACGGATTTCTCGCCGCCCGTGATGCGGGGCAGCGAAAATCATTTCGACCAGGCCACCCATAACAAGGGAACGGTCACGCTGCGCGGCAAGACCTACGCCATCGACAGCCACGGCATGCGCGATCGGTCATGGGGGCAGCTGCGGACGGAGGGACTGGTGCCCGGCCCGCCTTTCACATGGATGACGGGCGTGTTCGCGGAACAGCAGATATCATGGAACCTGGCGGCCTTTGACGACCCCGCACGCGATCCCGACTGGAAGGGGCTGTTCGAGGTCGACCGCGAAGAGATGATCCATGACGGCTGGATTTGCATCGGCGACAAGATGTCGCGCTTCTCGAATGCGTCAAAGATCACGCGCCGCGACCCGCAGACCCTGCGCCCGCTGTCGCATGAAATCCGTTTCACCGATCAATGGGGCCGTGACTATGAAATCACTGGCCGGATCACGGCGACACTGCCCTGGACCGGCTGGCCCAACATGTTCGCATGGCTCTGCCTGACCGAATGGTCGATGGATGGCAAGGTCGTCGGCTGGGGCGATACGCAGGAAGTGCAATGGGGCGATTACACCCACGCGCTGCGCCTCGATCAGGAACCCGGACCATCCGGCACATGGCGTTGAGACCGCGCTGAGGCTCGGGCGGTCATGGCGAGCGCAATGGAACCGAGGGGGCCCGCTTGCCCGCCCAGTTCCGGCACGACCACATAGTCGCCCGGCCCCGGCAACGGCATGTATCCCGCAAGGCTTTGCACCAACGCAGCGTTGATACGCTCCAAAAGCTGCGGCTGACGGGCGATCACCCCACCGCCCATCGCGATGCGCCGTGGCCCCGTGGCGCAGACAAGCCCATGGCACATGGCGGCCAGCACATGCACGACCGGATCCCATATCGGGTCTTCGGGCGTCATCGTGTCAAAGGATCGCGCGCCCCGCCGTTGCGCAATCGCGGCGCCCGACGCCAGTCCTTCGACGCAATCCGTGTGGAATGGACACGCACTTGGCGCGGCATCGCCGGGAAAGCGCGGCACGCGCAGATGGCCGATTTCGCTGTGCCCGATGCCGCGGGTCGGCGCACCATGTACGATCAGGCCGACGCCGACACCGGTACCCACGGTGACATAAGCAAAATCCTGCAGCCCACGCCCCGATCCCCACAAGATTTCGGCGATCGCCGCCCCATTGACGTCCGTGTCGAAACCGACCGGCACGTCGAATGGCGCAGACAATGCGCCCCGGATGTCTGCACCCGCCCATGAAGGCTTGGGCGTCGCGAGCATATGGCCATGGCGCACCGATCCGGGGTCAAGGTCGATCGGCCCGAAGGATGCGATGCCGAGCGCGGCGAACCCCGTCGAACAATGCCATTCCTGCAGGATGGCAAGGATCGCCGGCAGAGTTTCCTGCGGCACGGTCGTTGGAACGGTGCGTTGATCCCGGATCGCGTCCGGTCCAGCCGCCAGTGTGCAAACACATTTCGTACCGCCCAGCTCAACGCCCGCAAAGGGTCGCGCCATGCCCGTCACACCGCGTGCTGCGCCTTCAGCCACATCCCGGACTCCGCTTCGACAATCGCAGCGGTCTATGTCAGCTGGCAGTCTCCGACGCTACATATCCCCGCCCCTGCTCCCGATCGTAAAGCGCGGCCGACCCTTCGTAATTCTTGTCCGCGCCCGGCAGCTCGTCCAGGAAGGGGAAGCGGTTGATCTGGTTGCCGCCGGATACATCGAGCGTCGAACCCGAAATATAGGCCGGTCCCGCCAGCCACAGTACGGCGTCCGCTATATCCTCGGGCTTGCCGAGCCGCCCCATGGGGATTTCCCGCGCAAACTTCTCGCCGACGCCTGGCGAATTGAAGAAGTCGCCGGCCATGTTGGATACGGACGTACCGATGCGGATGCCGTTCACGCGGATGCCGCGCGGCCCATATTCCTGCGCTGCATATTGCACCAGGCATTCCGTCGCGGCCTTGGCGCAGGCGTACGAAAAATGCGGCTGGAGCGGATGCGTGGCGCTCATGGAAGAGATCAGGATGATCGATCCCCCCTCCCCCATGCGCGCCGCGAAATCGCGCACGAAATAGGTCATGCCGATGAAGTTGACCTGTAACGCCTGCGCCATCATGTCCGGCGTCGCGTCCTGGATCAGCCCCAGCGTCGGCGTGGCGGCCGAATTGACCGCTATGTCGATGCGACCAAACGCCTTGATCGCCGCTTCCGACAAGGCCGTGATTTCGGCCTCGCTGCCGCCGTCGCATCGAACCGCCAGCCCGCCGATCTTGTCGGCCAGACGCTTGAGCGGTTCCATGCTGCGCGCGCCGACGACAACCTTGGCCCCGGCCGCGGCGAGCGCTTCCGCGATCGCCCAGCCGGTGCCGCCCTCGGCCGATGCCCCCAGTACCACGGCGACCTTGCCATGGAGATCACGCATTTTCGGCACTCTCGAGCGACTGCGCAGCAGCGGATGCCTGCGCGAAGATGCCTTCGAATGCCGCGTCGACGGTCGCATCATCCTGGCTTGCCAGCATCTTCATCTGTTCCGCATCCGCGCCGGCAAGGTAACGCGCCTGCGGCTTGTCAGCATCCAGAGCAGTGATGATGACATCGGCGACCTGCCCGGCAGTCGATGAATCCTCTTCATAGCTCTTGCGCGCCATCACATCGAACGCCTGATACAGATAACCGTAGCGCGCGCGTTCCTCGGCACCCAGCGTGGCAAGCCGTTCGCGCACTTCCACCAGTTGGTTCTCGACCATCGGTGTCTTGATGCCGCCCGGCTCGACCAGCGACAGGCTCACGCCCTGCGGCGCCGCTTCCCGGCGCATGGCGTCCGCCGCGCCTTCCAGTGCGAACTTCGACGCAGAATAGGCGCCGATGAACGGCATGGAGGCAAAGCCCGCCATGGACGACACGAAGATGAAACGCCCGCCCGTCTCGCGCAGCGCCGGCAGGCCGGCCTGAAAGATGGCGATGTCGGAAACGCAGTTCACTTCCAGCGTGCGGCGGATGACGTTCAGCGGCGTCGTTTCCAGCGGCCCCAGCGGCGCAATCGCTGCGCATACGATGATGGCCTGCACCGCAGGCTGCGAACCCAAAGCCTTGGTCAGGGCCGGGCCGACAGAGGCGGCATCGGAAAGGTCGAGGCGCAGGACCGAAGCAATGCCCGGTACGCGCGATCGGGCCACGGCCTCCTCGGCATCGTTCAGGACGCTGATGGAGACAGAGTCGCCACGCGCCAGCAGCTTTTCGACCACAGCCAGTCCGACACCACCTGCACCACCGACAACCAGGACATGAGCCATAATGCGTAATTCCTTTTCTTAGAGAGGGGAGAGGCGATCAGAACTCGCTCGGCACGCCGAAATAGCTTTGATACCGCTCATAATATTGGCGCTCGGCGCTGATGCGCTCGCTCTCGCCCAGCGAATAGGCGTGCGTCGGCCGTTTCGTGCGGGGATTCGCCGCAAAATAGCCTTCGATGCGCGCGCGCGCTTCTGCACTCATCGTCAGCCCGATGCCCTCATAGAGCTTGGCGATCGCGCCGATGGGGTCGGCCATCAGGTCGTCATAGTGGATATTGTAGAGCTGTTCGCGCGGCAGCACGCCCTGCTCGATCCAGTCGATCGGTCGTGAAAGATCCTCGCCCGAATTGGCCGCGTCGGTCAGGAAATCGAAGATTCCCGCGCTCAGTTTCTTGTCGCTGCGCACCCAGATGATCGTGCCGATCATGTTGACGGCCGAGGACAGCGCCCGCACGGGATCGCGATGCGCCCAGACAAAGCGTATGTCCGGAAACACCTTCAGCACGTCGGGGATGTAGCTCATCGCGTCGGGCGACTTCAAAATCCACTGGCCGCCCGGATTCTGCCACTGGATCGCTTTCAGCACGCGCTTGCCATAAGCGATCGAGGGCACCTGCCCAACCGGCCGGTTGGCCATCATAACATTATATCCCGGCGTCAGGCCCATCAGGTTGAGCCATGCCGGCGTCTGGAAACTCAGCGCTTCGGCCATGATGAATTCGATCGGCTCATCACCGCCGAAATCATGGATGGTGTCGATCTCCGGCGTGACGCGCGCCCACATGCGCATGCGCTCATGCGCCCGCGCAATGCGCGGATCGGGCTGGCCGGGCGCCACGGGCTCCTTGACCGGAAACAGCGCATCATAGGTGTTGAGCGTCCGGTTGGCCGGGTCCATTGCCAGCAGCTTCTGCAGGATCGACGTGCCCGTCCGCCCCTGTCCCAGGATCCAGATCGGCGCCTTGATCTCCTCATCCTCGATTTCCGGATGACGCTTGTACAGGTCTTCGACCCGCAGCCGTCCTTCCAGGAACATCAGCAGGTCCGACCGGGTCATGATCCGCCCCATCAGAGTCAGCGCGGCTTCCTGATCGTAAGCGCGCACCAGCTGGCGGAACGGCTCCCGCCAGTCGTCCGCGCCGAAATCGTCAAGGCCCGTGTTCGCCATGGCCGTACGGATCAATGATTCCTCATCCAGCGGCACGATGCCGGCGATGTCGAGATGCTGCCCCTCGGCATTGACGCGCGTGACCCATTCGGGGCGTGCCGGCGGGGTCCACTCTTCGCGGCGGCTGATATCTGCTTCTGCCATTTCGCTTACCTCTTCCAATTCTCTATTATCGTGATTCCGTCATTCGCCGTGCAGGTTGATGATGCCCCGGTGGCGCTTGCGCAGTGCCTCGGCCCGCTCCGCCGGCGACGCCATCGTCGTGTCGGCAGGCAGATGCTTCATGATATCCGCAAACTTGACCTTGCGACTGACCGGCACCGGCGCGCGCGACGCGCGATAGTTGCGGAAAACGACGGTACCCTGAAGGCGCCCGGTCGTGTCCAGCCAGTTCTTGATGCCGGGATCCTTGTGCGCGACGACCGCCCGGAAAGCGCCGTCGCTGTCGACTGCAGCATGATGTCCGCTGATCGACGTCTGCCGGTACATATAGTTCAGGGATCGCGACCACACGTCACCCGTCTGGTACGACCAGTATACGCCGTCGGGCAGTTGATCGAGTTCCAGGATCAGCGCCTCGTCCTCGGCCAGGTCATAAATGGCCATGGCGTAATTGGAGGAAGGGCTGCCGACCGTGCTGGTGATCGTCCCCGGCAGGAAAGCGAGCACATTGAATCCGGGGGCGCCTTCCTGGCTCTCGACGGGCGTGTCGTCCTGCCGCGAGGCATTGCCGAGATACCATTCATACAGGTTCATGTTGAAATCGCGGATCAGGTAGCGAAGGAACTGCGTCGCGGTATCTATCCGCGCGGCCATTGCCTCCTCATCGAATTCGTCGGCGTCATAATGATCGTCCGGCAACGGACTGATCCGCTCGATCGCCATTTCCGGCTTCTTGTCGTTCCAATCGTTCATGAACCGCCGGAACAGAAGGAAGTGATAGCGGCTCTCGGGATCGAGCTTGATCCAGTTGCCCGGATGCTCGCGCGCGCTGACGATGAACTCGAATGATCCGTCTTCGCCGATCTCATATTCCGACAGGTCGAAATTGCCGACGACCGTGGAATCCGGATGTCCGGACAGGTGCTTGATCACCTGACCCAGGATCAGCGTGGAGTCGTTATATTTCCCGGTCAGCCGGTATTCCTGCGTGCCGTCCAGAAAGCACAGCGCATAATAGAGGTCCGGCCCATTCTGACCGAGCGTATACATGTCCGTCTGCCAGCCTGTGTTAATGAACAGGCGCGGGTGCAGCATGCGCGGCGCGACGGCGAAATTATACGCCATGGCCAGCGCCTCAAGCACGGTATGATAAGCCTTGGCGCGGTGTTGGGGAAAATTCTTGAAGCGATCGCTGGCGGTCATCCACCCCAGAACTTCGCGCTGGGCCGCGTGAAAACGATCAAAAGCTTCGGCAAGTTTGGGATTCGCAACGCCGTGAACATCCATGCATCTCTCTCCAGAACAACAGACGCTACCGGCCCTTCATTTAAAGGAAGTGGCGGGCGTCCAAGGGGACTCCCGCCACATATCATAAAATTCAACCACCGCCGAATTTAAAAGAGGCACGCAGCATGATTTCGCGTCCCCGGCTGAGCGTACCGAACCGATCGAGCAGTCCACCCGAAGGATTGGCGGCGAACGGCACCAGGCTGGTCGCAACCACATAATATTTATCAGTGAGGTTGCGTCCGATCAGCGCCAGCTCCCACCGGTCATCCGCCGCGACCAGGCGGGCCGTGGCATCGATCAGTCCATATTTCGGCTGGCGACCGTTAGGCGCTGATGACGAATCGGTCAGGTAGCTCGACACGAACGAGGCGTTGCCGACCAGGCCAAACTTCATGCTTTCGCCGATTGGCGTGATGAAGTCGAAACCGCCATTCAGGTTCCACTTCGGCGCACGGATCAGCTCAGTCCCGCCCAGGTCCTGACTGGCACCGTTGCAACCCAGCGCAAGGGTCTGGCCGCCATAGCAGGGCGCGTTGGGATATTCGGTGTACTTGCCCTTGTTGTATGCCGCAGCACCGTTGATGCTCAGCCCCTCCATCGGCGTGCGCCAGTTGAAGTCTGCCTCGATCCCCTTCACCTTCGCACCGCCCGCATTGCTGATGGTGTTGGTGGCGTTGATGACGTTGCTCACCTGCTGGTCGTTGATCTTGTAGGTGTACACGGCAAGGTTCGTGCGCAGCGTCCGGTCGAACAGCTCGGTCTTCAGACCCGCCTCAAAGCCTTTGATCGTCTGCGGATCATAGGACAGGTTGAGGCAGCTTTCCGGTGTTGCGGCAGTACAACCGGCGGGCGTCGCAAAACTCACGGAGCCGGAGTTGTAGCCGCCCGACAGGAAGCCATGCTTGTAGGATGCGAACGCCGTCAGGCTCTGGTTCGGACGATAGCTGACCGTGACTTCCGGCGAGAAGTCGTTCCAGTTGTCCTTCCGATTGGCGGCGGGCAGCACGATATCGCTGACTTCCGTATCGGGCCCGAGGAAATATTCATCGAGCAGGTAGCTGCCGGTGAATGCGCCATCGGACAGACCCGGCGTGAAGCGCACGCTGGTGAGCCGCTTCTTTTCATGGGAGTAGCGCCCGCCAACGTTCATTTCGATCTGCTCGACCGGCTTAAAGCTGACCTGCATGTAGGCCGAGTAGGCGGAGCCCTTCTGGCGCAGGAAGTAGTTGTTCACCAGTGCGGGGTTTTCCGGGCTTCCGTAGAAGGTCGGGTCCGCCGGATTCAGGATCGACCCTGCGCCTGCGAACAGGAAAGTGGTCGAACCCGTCGAGGCCCGCGTGCTGCTGTAATACAGACCGCCAGTAACGTTCAGCGGGCCATCATAGTCCGTGCTGAACCGCAACTCCTGAGAAAACTCCTTGTTCTTGTAAACGTTGCAGCTTGGCAGCAGCACCGCAGAGTCGTTCTCGTAGTTCTGACACTGGTCGACATCGACATAATAATAGCCCGTCACCGATGTCAGCGTAATGGCGTCGGCCAGGCGCCAGTTCATTTCCAGACCGCCCAGCAACTGGTCCTGGTCGTTGAAATTGTCGCCATCCGCGCGCCAGTGCATCAACGTGCCGTCCAGCGTGCTCAGGAACTGGCCATAGCCGGCGTTGGAGTTGGCGCCGTCGCTGGTCTTGCACTGGTCGATACCGCTCCCGGTGAAACGCACACCGAGCGGACAGCTTGTAAATGCCGTACCGGAAGCCGGACCGTCACCGCGCAACTGACCATAGCTGACCTTCAGCTTGGCGTCGAAGGCGTCCATCGGTTCCCACTTCAACGTACCGCGCAGCGCCCAGTCCTTGTAGCTGGGGTTACGGCCGTTGCTGGGCGCGTAAGGCGAATCCGGCGGCGTCAGATCCTTGATGTCGCCCTTCATGTCGGAATAGACACCTGCCAGGCGAAAACCCAGCGTGTCACCGATCGGACCGGACACATAACCTTCGGTACGGATTTGCCGCGCGTTGAACTCGTATCCGGCGGAAATCTTGCCTTCGAAATCGGCCGTCGGGTCTGCCGTGCGAATGGAAATGATGCCGGCCGGGCTATTCTTGCCGAAGAACAGAGCCTGGGGCCCCTTGAGCACTTCGATCTGGCCGATATCAAAGTCGCTCATACGCCGCACCGTGGCCTTCGCCACCTGAACGCCGTCAATGTTGAACGACACGGCCTGATCGCCAAACGGGTTCTGATCCGGGCCGGAAACGCCGCGGATCGTGATGTTGCCGCCTTGGACTGCGCCACCCTGATTGCCCGACAGCAACTGTGGGGTGATGCGTGCAAGACCGTCAACATTGGTGATGCCGCGCGCCGCCAGCTGCGGACCGGCCACCGCCGTGACGACAACGGGAACAGAAATGAGGGTTTCGTCGCGCTTACGTGCCGTCACGATGATATCATCGGTCACGGCGGCACGACTTCTGGTTGTGGCTTCTGCCGGTGCTGGCGCCGTCTGCGCGGTACCGGTCTGATCGGTAGTGGTTGTTTGTGCGATTGCAGATTCAAAACCGCCCGTGGTCAATGCAACGGCAAGAGCGGACAAGCTGACAATAGATGCCTTCTTCATGCTGCTTCCTCCTCCAGTGACGGCCCATTCTTTTGTGGGTCCGACCGGAAGCGTATTAGCAGCTAACTAACTATCATGCGAACACATAATCAACGTACATGCAGGAATGTATGGAATGAACATTCACTCCATTGGTCATGCTGTGCGCCGGTTTTACGTGCGATTCACGATCAGGTTCGGATCGGACGCGGGGCTGACCGGCTCCGTCCTCGATACGCCTCTGGAATGAAAGCTTTCCTTCAGGAACGCGTCATAGGAACCAAAGCGGGCGTTGATATAGGCTGCGTCCAACCCATAGTCAGCCAGAGCATATTTGTGGACGCCCTTCGCGTGCTGCGGATTGTGGTCGTCCCACCCTGCAATGCGCCTGCGCGCATCCGACGACATCGGCATACCCAGCCCCGCATAGACCGATGCCATCGCCTGCTCCGAATCACCGACAAGCGCATCGAAATGCAGATCGACAACCGGCATGCCGGGCATGGACGTACGATTGCGCAAATGCTGTTCGATGGCTGCGGCCTGCCCCTCGACATAGCCGGCGGGATCGATCGGCGCGTCCGTGAAGGGCTTGTAGAACAATTCCAGCAGCCGAAGGGCGGATGCGATGCACTTGACCGGCTCCCGGTGCGTCATCAGCAACCGGGCATCGGGGAACACGTCTAGCAGAAAGGGCTCCAGGCCGGGATAGAGCGGGCTCTTGAGGACCCAGGGCTTGCCGGGATCGGCCAGCCCCTGCCACTGCAGATATTTGAGCGTGTCCCGCAGATAGCGGAACTGCATCCGCAAATCCTGCTGCAACAGCCAGTCCAGATAACCGGGTATCGGCGACCAGCCGAGGCCGACGGGCGAATAGAGACTATGCTCCAGGATCAGGCTTTCCTCTTCTGCATCATGCAGTTCAAAGAAATGCGCATATTTGGTCGCCGGCGACGCCGTGTCGAACCAGTGAAGATAGGCATCCGCATCCGCGATGCGTGGCGCGACGTCTTCGTCACGCCGTCCGGTCAACAGGCTGGGGTTCAGCACTTTCCAAAAGCACAGCCAGTTGAAGTCTCCGGACGTGGCCAGCAGTTTCTGCGCCTTCGTCGATCCTGTGCGGCCGAGCCCGCATATGAACAGCGGCGCCGTGACTTTCTGTTCGGCAATCTCGGGATGCTCGGCAAAGTCTCGCTGCATGCGCAGCCGGTTCGCCAGGATGCGGATCAATCGGCTTTCCATCGCCCGCGCACCTTCGGCATGCAGGTTCGATTCGGTATTCAGGGCGCGCACCATCACGGACAATGGTTCGGACGCTTCCGCGTCGATCCTGTCGATGCCGGAAACCCGGCGGGCCTCTGCCAGCAGTTCCTCGCTGGACAGGCGAAGGCGCGCGCTCATGCCCGGACCGCCAGTTTGGGCGTCAGCACGCCGAGTTCGGACACTACGCGGATGCCTGGCGCCGCCGCGATCACATCCGGCACCCGGTTGACCATGCAGGCCGCGGAAGTGTGCACGGAGTCGGTGCGGTCCACGCGTATCTTGGAGGCCGGCTTTCCTTCGATGGTCCACAGCATATGCTCGGTTTCACCTTCCGGCAGGATGCGCAGTTCCATATGCGCGGCTGCCGTTACCCCTTCATGGGTGGTGACTTCCGCAATGATGCGGGTGCCCAGCACCAGCCCCGGTTCCAGCGTACGATCCAGCAACCGGCAATAGACGGGCTTGTCGGACAGCACCGGTTCGCGCCGCTCGCTGACCTCCTTGATCGTATAGCCCAGCGCATGCAGCACATGGTGCGGGATCAGCTTGTAGAGGTCGCCGATCCCTGCCTTGTTCTTCTCCGCATATTCCGCCTGCGTCATCGAAACACCGCATATGTCACGCATCAACGTCACGCTGGCGGTCTCCGCGTCCGTCAATGTGTGGTGGATCATCGCGCGCAGTTCGCTGCACGGTCCGGCGGCCAGAATGCCCGACCAGATACGCGAATAGTCCCAGATGCCCGTCCCCGTTAACGTCACGCCATTCGCCTTGGCCAGTTCATCGATTTCGGCGGCGGCGACCGGATCGGCACCATAGGGGAAATAGGCTTCGGCGCCGTGGCAGATCACGTTGATGCCTGCGCTCAGCAACCGGTGATAGGCGGTCATATTGTAACGCAGGCGATCGTTCATCGCGACGATGGCCAGGTCCGGCGACGCCTTGCCGAAATCCGCCGTATCCGCGTCTTCCACGATGACGCCGATATCCCGATCCAGACCTGCGAGGCGGCCCAGATCCTGCCCCACCTTCGGTCCGGCGCGATTATAGGCGGCCACGATCGGCCACCCGCGCGCCACCGCGATCCGTACGGCTTCCAGGCCGTATTGGCCCGTGCCGTAAAACGCCAAACGTGGTGCGGCCGAATGCGCGCGCTCTTCCATCCTACATCTCTCCGGTTCGGCGCTTGAGCGCGCTCTTCGCGCGAACATTAGTTCACATGATAATAGTACACAACATCATCAATGTGCTGGCGTCGCGCAAATCCACGATCAGTTTCACATCTGCTCGACACGGGCGGAAATATGCACAGGTATCGCAGACATGCGGGGCATGGCGTTCACAGCCTCGACATGCGCGGTCGTGTCCACCAGCATGTTGACACTCTGCTCATCTGCGTCGGGCAACCCGCCCCAGCTGTGGCTCATCGCCGCGACACCCGACCGCATCGTATCGTCCGCCTGCGCAACCGCCTGTATCGCGCCATGCTCGGACCGGATGCGCACCAGATCGCCATCGCGCAATCCCAGCCGCGCAAGATCGTCCTGATTGATGAAAATCGGGCGTACCGGATTGCGCTGGCGCACGGCGTCCAGATGCATGCCGTTCGTGTTGAATATATCCCGCACGCGTCGACTGGTCAGCAGAAACGGAAACGCCTCGCTCCGTCCGGCGGATAGGCCATATTCGTTCAATTCAGCCGCCACGTCGTCCGGCATCAGATTGAATGTCACGCCGCTTTGCGTTTCTGGTTCCTTCACCGTCCACTCGTTGCTGGCGAAGATCTTTCCGCTGGGCTGTTGACGCAGATCATCAAAATCCACCCGCGCGCCCTTCATGCGCATCCCACAGAGCGCTTCCGCAGTCGGTGGCGTCACCATGTTCAGCGCTTCTCCGGCAAAGATGATCTGCCTGCCCAGCCGCGCGGCGACCGACCAGTAAACATACCAATCCTCGGTCAGATCCGATCCGACAGGCGGCTTCAGCACAGCCGGCGTGAACTGCAACCAGTTCTCCGGCTGCAACGGATAATTCGGGATCAGCAGCGGCAGATCGGCCCGCTCATACTGCATGCGCGGGGGCAGGATATAATCTGCCTTCATCGCCGTCGCCGTCATGTACGGCTCGACAACCACCAGCAGATCGAGCGCCTCGAGCGCTTCGCCGATGCGCTTGCGATCGGGTATCGTCGCCGCAGGATTGGCGCCGTTGACGAACAGCGCGCGCACCTGGCCCTCGCCGGCCGTCAATATTTCCTCCGCCAGCGTCGGCGTCAGCCGTTCGCCGCCCAGGCGGCCCACGCCCCGAATACGACTGGGCGGCACTTGCTCCCACGATCGGAAAGCCGGAACGACCTCCGCCGTGATTGGCGCTTCCGGGGCAGTCAGGTCCACGATCACCGGATCGCCGGGACGCCTCAGGCGTCCGCAAATAACATTCACCGTCTCGACCAGATGCTGCGTCAGATTGGAATAAGGCGCCATGCAAGGACCTGTCGCCGCATAGGCCGCGCCACTCTTGTTATCGCGCGCAAACAATGCAGCGATTTCGCGCAATTGCCCGGCCTGAAGCCCGGCACGCGCTTCCACGACATCCGCCGCAAAAGGTTCAACGGACTGCCGCAACGCAGCCATGCTGTCAGCCCCGACATAGCGCGCGCAGAATTCCGCATCATGCCAGCCTTCGTCCAGAATGATGCGCACCAGCCCCGCCAGAATGGCCGGATCCTCTCCCGGATAGGGCTGTGCGAAAAGGTCGGCGAAATAGGCTGTCTCCGTGCGCCGGGGATCGACCACGATCAGTTTCAGTCCCTCCGCCTTCGCCGCTTTCAACCGCCGCACCGGGTCCGGCCCCATGACCGGCACGGTCGAATGCGACACCAGCGGATTGGTACCAAAGAACAACAGCACGTCGGACTGACTGAAGTCCTGCAGGCCCGCAGCCCACACGCCCATGCGCTCAACGGCGACCACCTTGGCGGACTGGTCGATCGACAGGGTCGAATAGAGACTGTGGCTGCCCAGCGCCTGCAGGAACGCATGCGTCATAGGATAACCCGTGGAATTCGGCGTCCCCCCATTGCCGTTGAAAAGGCCGACAGTATCGGCACCATGCCGTGCGATGAGGCTTCCCACACGTGCGGCGATCTCATCCAGTGCCTGTTCCAGCGGCACTTCAGCAAACGTACCGTCGGCCTGCCGCTTGAGCGGACGAAGAAGGCGCCGCGCGCTGTGATGTGCCTCCTCGGCTTGCAGCCCTTTGAAACAGGCATAGCCCCGACCGAGCGGCTGCTCCTTGTCTCCGCGAATGCTGACAATCCGCTCATCGTCATCGATCGTCAGCACCATGCCGCAATGCGCATTGCATATCCGGCAAAAGGATCGGGCGGTGCGGGTCATGACCTTCCTCCGCATGCGTGTCGTTCAAACGCCTCGCTTATCCGCGCCATCCGTCTCTCCTCAGCTTCGCTCTCGCCGGTGCATTTCGCACCTAGACAAGATAGCTTGCATACCATCTACCTTCACCTATCATATCATAAGCTGGCATAAGAAATGAAATCTGGAGAGAGAAGCATGGCGCGCGATTTCGATGTGATCATCGTCGGCGGTGGCGGGGCAGGACTTTCGGCGGCGATCGAAGCCGCTCGGGCGGGCGCAAGCGTGATGGTGCTGGAAGCTGCCGACAAGCTTGGCGGTGCCACCGCCATGTCGGGTGGTGTGTTCTATGCGGCGGGCACCAGCGCCCAACGCACGCAGGGCATAGAAGGCGACACGGCCGACGCCATGTTTGAATATGTGATGGCGCTGAATCAGTGGGCCTTGAAAGCAGACATCATGCGCCACATTGCCGACCAGAGCGGCCCGACGCTGGAATGGCTGATCGGCCTGGGCGCCAGCTTCCCCTTCATCGTGCCATCCGGTGTCGAATCCGTGCCACGCGGCCATTGCTGCGATGGTGCTGGCTTCGCGCTGGCCGGCCACCTGATCAACGCCGCCGGTGCAGTCGGCGTGCAAACTGCGCTCGGTACGCGCGTAGAGCGTCTGCTAATCGAGGATGGGCGGGTTGTCGGCGTGCATGCGTCCGGAATGGACCTGCGCGCGCCGGCCGTGATCCTGGCGACCGGTGGCTTCGGCAATAATCCGGAACTGCGTCAGCGCCTATTTCCCTCCGCTGCGCAACATGGCGCCTGGACCTGGGCAGTGCATGATGAAGCGCCCTTCATCCAGGGGGATGGCATAACGCTGGCCGAAGAAATCGGTGCGGGGATCGTTGGCGTCGACAATGGCCTGCCGCTCCCGACGGCTGGGTTCGGAAAGTTCGTGGAGGCGTTCCTGCCACCATGGACGATCGTCGTGAACGAAGAAGGCCGGCGCTTCATGTCGGAAACCAGCTCTTTTTCGGTCTGCGGTTATCTGCTCAACGAACAGACCGGCGCGCATGGCTTCGCGATATTCGATGAACCAACGCTGGTAGAGGCCAGCAATGATGGCAAATATCTGGACCCTTTCAACACAGGTATGACCACGCCGACCTGGCAGGAACAGACCATCCGACAGCAGGTCGCCAACGGACGCGTCAAGACAGCGGACACGATCACGGCGCTGGCCGAAAAATGCGGCATAGACGCGCTGGCGTTGCAGGAAACCGTCTCGCGTTACAATGCGGGCTGCGCGGCAGACAGCGATCCGCAGTTCTTCAAAAAATCCCCCAAATATTTCCCGATCGAGACCGGTCCGTTCTATGCGGTCGAAGTGCGCGCCGCCATCATTGGCGGTACCGGAGCAGGCTTGGACATTGACGTATCCACCCATGTCCTCGACGTGCACGGCAGGCCGATACCCGGCTTGTACGCGGCGGGCGAAACGCTCGGTGTGGTACAGGGCAAGCGTGACGCTGGCGGCGGCATGTATGTCGGGTCAGCCGTTATCCTGGGGCGGCAAGCCGGGCGATCTGCCGCGGCCCATGCCGCAGCAACCCCGATGACGGTCGAAACCACTGCATGAACCCTTAATGCCAGAGGTGTGCCGGAACATGTGGTCCGGCACACGCCATCACCTTACGCGGGTGCCATTTCCAAAGCATGCTGCGCAGCAATTCGGCCGAAGAATGAACCGTTCGCCAGTGTCATGCCACTGCCATAGCCTTCCGCGGTCAGGATGATGCCCGCTGCACAACTACCTGCCGCATAGAGCCCCGGAATAGGGGCACCGGATCCATTGAGCACGCGAGCATCCGCATCGACGCGGAGCCCACCCAGCGAGTGATAGAAATACTGTGCCTCGCCAATCGACAGGTCGAAAGCAGCATAAGGTGCCTTGTCGAGCGGCTTCAGCCAATCAGGATATTTGTGGAATGTCGGGTCTTCGCCGCGCTCAGCGTAGCGATTATAATCAGCCATTGTCGCTTGCAGCGCGCCCTCGGGCATCTCCAGGCCCGCTTCCATCTCGGCGATGGTTTCCCAGCCGTCGATCAGGCGATAGCAGAACTGCTCATGCATCTCCGGATAGGCAAATATCTCGGAATCCAGGATCAGATACGCCTTCATGCCGGGCTGCTTGAAGATGAATGCGGCGGTGCGGCCATGATAGCTGTCCTCCGCCACGAACCGCTGCCCATCGTTGTTGACGATTATGCCCTTTATAAGCTGGCTCGGCGGATAGAAGCACGCCGTCACATGAAGGGAGTCGATGGCCTTGACGTCCGCACCGATCGCCTGTGCGATCTGGATGCCTGACCCATCGCTATAATCGGTGCCGATGGGCTCCGCATACTCCAGCGCCTCGGGATTATAGGCGCCGACCATCTGCTTGTTCATCTGAAAGCCGCCCGTCGCCAGCAAAACGCCGTGCCGCGCGGAAATCGTCTTAGTTTCACCGTCGATTCGCGCGACGACACCTGTCACGCGCCCGCTCACATCACGCTCCAGTTCCGTGACACGCGCGTCGCAAACAATCCGCACGCCCTGTTCGTCGCATCGCGCGAGCAGTTCCTCCATCAGTTTGGCGCCGCAATTCCGCGGTGGCCCGTCGACCAGATGTCCACGCAGCGCCGGGCGCGCACGCTCCCGATACGGCCACACTTTTTCATTCCCGGTACTGTACAGACCTTCACCGTCAGACGGACAGAGATGCTTTTCCGTGTAAATCTTCCGGGCAAAGGGTACCCCTTGCGCCTCCAGCCAGTCGAAATGTGCAACGCTGCCATCGGCAAAGCGCCGCAAAATAGCCTTGTCATCGACAGCGGCGATGGAATCGAGGAAATTGTAAAGCGCCTCCGGATCATCCTCGATGCCCAGATCGCGTTGCAGGCTCGTGCCACCACCTAGATAAACCACGCCATCCGAAAGCGCACTCGTGCCGCCACCGCCGCTGGCGCGCTCGAGCACCAGCACATCGGCACCCCGCGCCCGCGCCTCCAATGCGGCACATGCGCCACTGATTCCCAGACCAACGATCAACAGGTCACACACCTGCTGCGACGCATCCTCACTCACACTTTTTCCTTTCAACGACACAGCCGATCAAGCGAGGCGACCCACTTGATTTATGGAGATCTACGCTTGCAGTTCTGTCGGAGCATTGGCCCGATACGCGTCCCACTGCTCAAGGACATAGGCGTCCAGAGTCTTTGGCTCACGGCCCAAAAGCCACCGAAGGACATTGGAATTTCCGGCAAATTCATACTGATCGTACCAGAGTGCGACCGAGCGGATCATCCCCAGCTGGTAGCGGAACCGCTCTCCCTGCCCCACGCCATAGAAGCGCTCGAAATAGGCATCCGGCGTCACGCGAACGGGTTCGATCTGCTGACCCGTGACCCTTGTGACCACTGCGGCAAGATCCCGCGCGGAATGATTGCCCGGTGCACACAACTGATAGGTTGCGCCGAAATGCGCCTCCCGCTCCGCAATCACCTTGGTCGCAACATCCGCAACATCCTCTAAGGCCACCATCGCCTGTCCGCGATCAAGGCTGTAGAGATTCTCCCAAATGCCGGTTTGAAAGGCCCCCGCGAACACATGCGGCAACATGTAGTCGGCCGGTTGCAGGACCGTGTAGGGAATATTGGCTTCCAGCAGATGCTCTTCGACTTCGCGCTTGAGCTTGTGCTGAACCATCTTCTCGGCGATCGGATGCAGGACAGAACTGTACACGAAGTGGCCGATGTCGGCTTCCCGCGCGCAGTCAACCATTGCAAAGCCCATTTCCCGCTCCAGCGGGTTCGCTGTGGCGCCGATGTGGTAGATAGTATCGACGCCCGACACTGCTTCGCGCAGGAAACCACGATCGGCTGCGTCACCGACCATGACGTCGCTCGCGCCCAGAGCCTTCAATTCGTCATCTCGACCGTGCGTCGCACGCACGGCGCGTACGTCGAACCCGGCGGCGGCGAAACGCGGCAACAGCAGACGGCCGTTGTTGCCGTGCGCCGCCATCAGCAACACTTTCATCAGCGGCGTCCCTCCAGATAATCATCGAGTACTTCGTTGAAGAAGCGAACGCGCGTCTCGGACGCCGAGAGATAGGCATCCTCATATCCCTGCGACCGGATGCCTCGCTGCTGCCCTTCCGCCAGCATCAGGTCCTGAATCACGACGCCACCGTGCATTTCCGGCACGCCGCGTCCCTGATCAAAGGCGCGCCGCATGAACGGCGCTTCGACGATCGGCAGGCGTTCCGTACCCACCATCGGTGTCTCCGTCATGTCCCGGCCTTCCACCGGGAAAACCATGCACCACAAATCAAATGTGCATTTGTTGGGGTCGGTCGGATGCGGCTCCGTGCGCTGAAAGAACACTTCGTCCGGCCCAAAAGTCAGTGTTACGTTCGGGAACACCGTTGAATGCACGCTTTCCGTCAGTTCTGGTCCTGACAGTTGCGCATAATGGGTATGGCCCCGTCCGGGGCCCAAACGCTGCTTGGCTTCCTGCAAATCCTGCCAGCCCTGTATAACCTTTGTGGGATAATCGGGATACTTATCGGGATCGATTTCCCATTTGCGCAGAAGCTCGTCGAAGTAACGCGCGCCCTCTTCCTCGCTTACATCGCGCAAAGATGGCCTGAACGGCTGGATGGTGCGGCCATGACCTTCGGGGAACATCTCCAGTCGGGCATTCCAGTAATCCTGATCGCAGAATGCCGGCACCTGTGGGTGCGCTGTGCGCGTATGATAGGATTCGGAGAAATTCTCCGGCGCGAACTTCCAGTTCGTTTCCAGATCGATCTTGATCCAGAATACCCGCACCAGCGATTCCAGCGGGTAATTCCTGTACTGCTCCGGTACCGATCCGAGGAAGGTATCGAAATCAGGCGCGGCGTCGCTCATGGCGTACCATATGAACCCACCCCATGTGGCGACGCGCGTTTCCTTCAGCCGTCGTTTCCCGCAGGGGTTACCCTGCGGGAAATCGTCGGGATCGGGCAGATCCTTGAGCACCCCATCCTTGCCCCAGACCCAACCATGATAGGGACAGGTGAAATTCTGGGTTGAGGAGCTTTCCCACGCCAGACGCTGCCCACGATGCGCGCAACTGTTATAGAAGGCGCGCAGCGATCCGTCGTCCTGCCGGACTATGATGGTCGATTCGTGCAGGAAATCATGGACGATATAGTCGCCGGGTTCCTCCAGTTCGTTCTCCCGGCCGGCGACGTGCCACACTTTCTTCCACATGTTCTGCCATTCCCGATCGGCGAAATCCTTCGAGTAATAGCGCTCTCCATGCATCGGTGACCCGCGCAGATAGGCGGGATTGTGGCCGTCCATGATGGGTTCCAGCTTCATCTTCGCTCTCCTGGTGCTTCAAGGGGCGATAACCCGCCTCCTATTTTCCGAACTTCACGCTCGCACGCAGCATGATCTCGCGTCCGCGGCTTACCGACGCGAAACGGTCACCGAGCAACCCGGACCCCGGAGCGCCGCCCGTGAACGGAACGTCAGCCGACGCCGCAATATACCATTTGTTCGTCAGGTTACGACCGACCAATGCCAGTTCCCAACGGTCGTCCGCCTCGACAACGCGCACAGTCGCGTCGACGATCGCATAGGAAGATTGACGAGAGAAGGGATTGGCTGTCACGTCCGTATCGTAGGAACTGGTATAGTTGACGCCCCCCGACAGGCCCAGATTCAACGCTCCGGAGAGTGGCGCGAGATAAGTGAATCCGCCCGCGAGCGACCATTTGGGCGCACGTGGCAGCACATGCCCGCTCAGATCCTGCTGATAGGACAGCACCGATGGATCGGCAGAGCTCGGACGCAGTACGCAACCCATCGCAGCGGTCTGTCCATTATAACACTGCACATCCGGGAAGCTGCTATACGTCGCTTTGTTATAGGATGCCGCGCCATTGATGGACAGGCCGTCCAACGGCGTACGATAGTTGAAATCGAACTCGACACCCTTCACCTTCGATCCAGCAGCGTTCTTGATCGTGTTCGTCGCGTTCTCATAATATTGCACCTGCATGTCCGACACCGTGTAGGTGTAGGCCGACAGATTGATGCGGAGCCTGTTGTCGAGCAGCAGGGCCTTCACGCCGGCCTCGAACCCCTTGATGGTTGTTGGGTCGTACGAAATGTCCTGGGCCAATGCGAAGTCGGTCGATCCGGAATTGAAGCCGCCCGACAGGAAGCCGTGCTTGTAGGAGGTGAACAGCGTCAGATTCTGGTCTGGGCGCACCGACACGGTGACTTCGGGCGAGAAGTCGTTCCAGCTATCCTTGCTACCCTTCAACTGCGCTACATCGTCTGCGGCGCTGAGCGGCGTCCAACCGAACGGGTTGTAAAGACCGACCGGCTGGTTTCGCACGCGCGGCAGTCGCTTCGTTTCGCGCGTGTACCGACCGCCCGCCGTAACCTCGACAATCTCGATCGGCTTATAGCTCATCTGCAGATAGCCCGAATAGGCTTTGCCCTTCTGCTTCAGATCATACTGGTTGATCTGGAACGGCACGCCCACCGGGATGAAGTCGAGACCGAAAGGTACGAGCGCTGCAACACCGCTCGCTTCTGCGGCAAACACAAATGTGTTGGAAAAGCTGCGTGCGCTAGTCGTGGCAAAATAAGCGCCCGCCGTGAAGTTCAACGGGCCATCATAGTCCGTCTGGATACGCAGTTCCTGCGAAAGCTCTGAATTTTTGTAGATATTCTCGCTCGGCAACGCGACGGAATAGTCGTTTTCGTAGTTCTGCGCCTGATCGAGATCGACATAGTAAAATCCCGTCACGGCCGTCAGCGTAACGGCATCACTGATATGATAGTTCATTTCCAGACTGGAAAGAATCTGCACCAGATCCGTGAAGTTGTTCCCGTCACGAAAACCCGGAGCGATCGCCGCCACGGCAGCCCCCGATCCGGGGTTCATGACATATTTGTCCTTCTTGCAAAGATCGACCGAACCGGACTGCGGCGATCCGTTCGGACAAAAGATGAACTGCGTCGTCGCCGCCGGTCCCGTTCCTGACAGTTTATTGTAGTTGAACTTGAAGCGCGCATCGAACGCGTCGCTGGGTTCATATTTCAGCGTTACACGGCCTGCCCAGTCGCGGGAATTTGGCGACCGGTTGTCATCGAATGGCTTGAGCGCGGCATCGTCCGGCACATTGCTTTTCAAATAGCCTTCCATGTCCGAAAAATAACCGGCGACGCGCAGCCCCAGTGTTTCGGTCAATGGCGTCGACACATAACCTTCCGTACGGATTTCCCGCGCGTTGAACTCATAGCCCGCAGTAACGCCCGCCTCGAAGTCCGTGGTCGGATCGTTGGTGCGCATCGACACGATGCCGGCGGGGCTGTTCTTTCCGAAAAACAGCGCCTGCGGCCCCTTAAGCACTTCCACCTGCGCGACGTCCATGTTGCTGAGCTTGCGCACCAACGCCTTGGACACCTGCACACCGTCAAAATTGAACGACACCGTCTGGTCGCCAAAGGGATTGGTATCGGGACCGGCAATACCGCGGATGGAAATGTTACCGCCCTGCACGGCACCACCCTGGGGCGCGATCAGCAACTGCGGCACGACGCGCGCGATGCCGTCCAGGTTCGCGATGCCGCGCGACTTGATCTCCGTTTCGCCTACGGCGGAAACGACGACCGGCACGGAAATCGATGTTTCTTCGCGCTTGCGCGCCGTCACAACAATGTCCTCGCTGAAACCGGAAGACGTCGCTCTCGCGGGCGGAGCTTCATTCTGGCTTGACTGTGCCTGCGCTAGGAGCGGCAGTGGCAATGCCACTCCTGCGAGCGCAAGCGCGGCGATACGACGATATTGCATGGTCTTCTCTCTCCCTCAGTTTTCACCGCCGGCGTTCCGGCTGGCCTTAGAAAATGCTGCGCAGCATTTGAGCGTCAGGTAAGCTCCAGGCTAAGCGCGTGATCGGCTGCGAAACGCCCCGCCTTCCGGCCAAATACGATGCCGCCGCCAACACTCATGCCGCCGCCACCATATCTTTTTCCATGATAGGAACCGAGCACCTCACCTGCAGCATAAAGCCCGGCGATAGCGCAGCCATGCTGGTCCATAACGCGGCAATCGGCGTCCGTATCGAGTCCGGCGGCGGTAAAGCCTATGATAGTCGGTCGCACCTCTACGGCGTAAAAAGGCGGGTGGAGCACTGGCGGCAAAGGCGCGCGCCCACCTTGCTTCCCGAACTGCAAGTCTCGGCCGGCAACCACATCCGCGTTATAAACGCGCACGGTCTCGGCCAGTGCGATCGGATCTATCCCCGCCTTTTCGGCCAGACCTGCAAGACTGCCGTCGGTCAGCACCACGCCTTTGGCGACTTCCGCCTGAATCGCATCGAATTCCCAGCTCGAAACGACATGACCGCTCTCATAAGGGTCGGTGTAGCTCGTATCCTCATTATTGTCGGCCAGTGCCTTGTGATCGAAAATGGCCCAGCACCGCCGATCGGTCTGCTCGTTGATAAGATTGCCGGCCACACAGTAGGAGTTCCATTCAGCCATGAAGCGCCGCCCTTCCCGGTTCACGGCGATCACCCAGGGTGGCAGGAACGCTTCGATATTGCGCGTCGCGAAGCCGGTGCTGGGCAGCATCAATGCATGGTCCTGCCCGGTAATCGCCGCGCCGACGCCTTCACCCAAAGTGATGCCGTCGCCCAGTATGAAGCGCGCATCGCGATGCACCGCCCACACGCGATCGCCATGATAGGCAAGCGACGGCAGGAAACGGGCAATCATGGCGGGGTTGTTACCGAAACCGCCCGTAGCAATGATCACGCTGCCGGCTCTCAGTTCAAAGCCGTCGGCGCGAACCCCCCGCACTTCGTCATTTTCCAAAATCAGGCCGTCGACGCGCGTCCCCAACGCCGTCTCGACACCCACTACACCAGCGCGATTGATGAGGTTCTCGACAATCTCCAGCGCGAAACCGCCTGGTGTATGCCCCCGCCGCACACCGCTGAGACAGGAGTCGATCAACATGTTCGCCGGAAAGGTGACCCCGATTTCCTTGAGCCATTCCAGCGCGATTGCACAGTTATCGGCATAATAGCGCATCATCGCCGGCCGCACCGCGTACTGGTTGAGAACCATCAGATAATTGTACATGGCATCAGCATCATCCCTGATGCCAACTTCGCGCTGCACGCTTGTGCCCGCCGCGTAGACAACACCGGTCGAGAAGCGCGTAGCCCCACCAAGAACCGTGTCCGCCTCCATCAGCATCACGGAGGCGCCAGCCTCGCGGGCGGCAATTGCTGCAGACAGGCCGGCACCGCCAGAGCCCACTACGATCACGTCGAAATCGTTAGCCGACATAACCTCCCCTGGCGTCCGTCCAGACGCTTTACTCCACGCGACCTTTTAGCCTGCAGGCATATAATGTCCTAGCATAACGATTCGCGCAATCGATTTTGGCCGATACGTTCGTTTGTTTGCACCAATCAAACATTGGCCCTAATCATGAAGGCTTCGAAAGGAGGGCAAGGTTGAAACCTGAACTGGCAGCTGTGGCCGAGAAAAGCGGCGCTGCGCGTCGCCGTACAATTGGCGATCCGATAAAGGAAAGCATCCCCTATATGCTTCAGGTCACGGCGCGGCTGCAGACAGCCACGTTCATGACCAGCCTGGTGGGCACGAACGTGCATCCGGCGGAATCCTATGTCGTGCACGAACTGTGGAAAGCATCCCCATTATCGCAAAGCGACATTTCCGCGCGGTTGGGAATAGGCAACGCCACGGTCGGCAAGACATTGCAAAGACTTGAAAAAAATGGCTTTGTCCAGCGCACGCGCGAAAGCTCCGACGCGCGCCGCGTAATGGTGCGGCTGACGGACAAGGGCGTGGCCGTGCACGAACAATTCGATGTCGCGACGCAGGCCCTTATGACGGAAATCGACGCGGTTCTCGGCCCGGTCGAGTCGCGTCGCCTGCTGGCGTCGCTCAACAAGCTCGCGGATCATTTCAGGCTGGTTCAAACCGAAAGAAAGGAAGGCGAATAGGCCGCCTGAACTTCGCCGAAGCATGGCACTTTCCAGGCCATCCCGGTAATTTTCAGGTCAACAGCGCGATAGCCGGAAAATTTCGGTTCACATTTACGACGCCAGATAATATGCTAGCATAAGATTTCGGATTCAGCACGCAGACAAGCGGCGGCTCCGTGCTTTGGAGAGGAGTTATCTATCATGGCGAGCACACTCCGCGACCGACCGGATTATCGTGTCAGCCCGCGCCCGATGTACCAGCAGATCGTCAAGAATGACCAGAATCCGGCCCCGGCAGTGCTGACCGAATATTCCGAGGTGGACATTCCGGTGCCGTCGGTGGAGCGTGAACGTTATACCAGCAAAGCTTTCTTCGACCTGGAAGTCGATCATATGTGGTCGCGCGTATGGCAGCTGGCCTGCCGCGAAGAACAGATCCCGGAAGTCGGCGACACATTGCTTTACGAAGCGCCCGGCCTGAAAGTCATGATTGTCCGCGTGGAAGAGGACGAGATCAAAGCCTACTATAACAGTTGCCCGCACCGCGGCATGAAACTGTGCGCGTCGGACACCAGCCTGGTCCAGATTCGCTGTCCTTTCCATGGCTTTTCATGGGAACTGGATGGCACCATGAAAAACCTGCCCGCGGGCTGGGATTTCCCGCAAATCGAAAAGGGCAAGTTCAACCTGCCGGAAGTGAAGGTCGGCCTTTGGGACGGCTTCGTTTTCGTCAACAAAGACCCCGACGCCGCGCCACTCGAGGATTATCTCGCCAATCTGCCGGACCATTTTGCTGGCTGGTCCCGTCGCGACGTCTATCTGGCCACCATCGTGCGCAAGGTAATGCCCGCCAACTGGAAGGCCTGTATCGAAGGTTTTGTCGAGGCGTTCCACGTCTCCGAACTTCACTCACAGGTTCGGCCGTTCAGCGGCGATTCGAGCACCCAGTACGACGTCTGGCCGGGCAATGAAAATATCAGCCGCTTCGTTGAACCCACGGGCGTACAGAGCGACTCCATGCCCGACATATGGGATGAAGGCCGCATCTTCGATTCCATGATGCGGATGATGACCGGCAGCGCAGAAGCACCCAAGCTGGCTGAGGGCATGACAGTCCGGGAGGCGATGTCGGACCTGATCCGCAATTCCTTGTCTCCAGCAGACGCAGAGCACTTCGCCGGCTTGTCTGATGCGGAAGTGATCGATGCGGTCCAATATTCGATCTTCCCGAACATCGTCCTGTTCCGCTCGCTCGGCTACCCCTATCTGTATCGCTACATTCCTTTGCCCGGAAACCCGGACAAGACCACATTCGATTTCATGATCTTCAAGCCCAGGCCAAAAGATGGTTCGCCCATTCCAGAAGTGGAAGTGATCGAGCTGGGTCCCGACGATCTTTACAGCGAATGCGGCGTGTTCCCGCCCTGGCTGGGCAATGTCTATGACCAGGATACAGAGGGCTTTGCCCAATTGCAGGAAGGGCTGCATTCCGGCTCACCGGCGCCCGTGCTTTTCTCCAAGTATCAGGAGGTACGCATTCGGCTGCATCATCAAACGCTGATGCGCTATCTTTCAGCGGCAACAACCGCCTGATCGGGGCAGCCATGACCGTCCGGTTGGCGTGAAATTTTTGGGAGAGAATGATGACGGCTTTGAAGGACAAGGTTGCGGTCGTACTGGGCGCCGCAGGCGACGGAAATATGGGACAGGTGATCGCGCGCCGCCTTGCAGCAGAGGGCGCGACAGTCGTTCTCGGCGGGCGCGGCGTCGCCCGGATGGAGACGTTGGCCAAGGAAATCG
>Ga0209066_10000596_pt1 | contig 51976 bp, 60 predicted proteins | sample All_14_2_FD_187198 | JGI IMG/M metagenome (GOLD analysis project Ga0209066, IMG submission 187198) | Freshwater microbial communities in response to fracking from Pennsylvania, USA - Allegheny Zone_MetaG_DW_15 (SPAdes) (version 2) ...
GCAGCATACGTTCTACATGCCAATCGCCCACCGGGACACTGCCAATGTCGACCTGAGCGTGTGGCGCGGATTCCTGATGAAAAGGCACCGCGAGCAGCTGCTGCTGGCTCACAACGCCAGTTTCGAAGAACAGGTGACGAAGCTGAATCTGGACTTCACCCCGGAAGGCATTGCCGACTCAATGATCTGGTCCAGCTACGTGGACGAAAATGAGTTCATGGGCCTCAAGGACAACAGCCTTCTGTACTTTCATTACACGCAGGAGACCTTCAAGGCCCTGATGGAGAAGTGTGGGGCCAAGGACATGCGGGATCTGACCGGCGATCAGGTGCTCAGCTACGGTTGCGACGACGCCTTCTGCACCGCGCGGCTGGGTGTGCTGTTCTGGATGATCCTGAAGCTCGAGCAGCAGTGGGACTTCGTGTTCGAGAAGGACCGCCTGACGGTGCACCCGATCAGTCACGCCTTCGAGCAGGGTACCCGGATTGACTTTGAGCGGATGCGCGAGCTGCAGGCCGCTGACGCCGAGACGGTTCGGTCAGGTATGGAAAGCATCCGCGCGCTGCTGACTGAGCACTGTAGCGAAGTGAACGAGGCCGGGTCACTGGCGCTGGCCAAGGCCGACCTCGACAACCTCCGTCAGATCATGCGCCACACCCGCGGCGACAAGCTGTCGAAAGAGCAGATCGAAGCGAAGCTGGAAGAGACCCGCCTGCGCTGGATCGAGAGCTCCCGCTACAACCCGTACAGCGAGCGATTCGAGCCGTGGGAATTTATCCCGACCCCGACTGTGCTGACTTCGATGGCGTATCGGGTCGGGTGCCGCTGGCCGATCGAGAAAAACAGTAAAAAGTTCATCAGTGAGTGGTTGTCGAACGCTACCGTAGAGCCGTTACCGGAAGCCCCGCACTCAGAAAAACGTGCGCAGTTCCTCGACCTGCTTGGCTCCGCTGCCCACCAGCTGAACAAACGAGAGGGGGACGAGTACCACGCCCTGAAACAGTTCTGCGAAGACGTGCTGATGAAGGGCGAGGGCAGGACGATTCAGGAAGGGGACGAACTCAACCTGGGCAGCCCCGACCAGATGCGCGAGCTGCTGTACTGCAAGCTGGCGTTCCCGGTGCGTCTGCGGACGATGCCGCAGCGCGACAGCACCCGGCAGGTCCTCGGACTGGAGGGGTCACCGGGCACTGACGAAGAGGCCATCCAGATGGCCATCGCCGAGGACACGGCCCCGGACAGCTGGAAGCGCGAGCTGCTGAAAACCCTCCTCAGCGTGAAGGAAGCGATGACTCGGGAGTCGTTGTTCTACCGGAAGTACCCGCACTGGCAGCACCCTCGCGACGGCCTGATTCACCCTGCAATCAAAAACTGTGGGACGGCGACGCGCCGCCCCACCGGCAGCAGCCCGAATATCCTGCAGGTGTCGAAGGGTGATCTCCGGTCGATCTATGTGCCGCGCGATGTGACGCCGGTGGAGACTTCAGCCGTCGCATGGCTGAGGCCCTTCGACCTGCACATCCCGAAGCTGCCGAAGCAGGTCATCGTGGCGACCGACTTCAGCGGCCAGGAGCTGCGCATCTTCGGCAGCGAGGCGCGCGACCCGGTGATGATCGACGCCTACACCGGCCTCGGCACCTATGAAGACGATGGCATGACCCGCACCCGGACACGGGATATTCACTCCGTCACCGGCTGCACGTTCGCAAGGCGGGTTATTGCACAGGAAATGAACCAGCAGGTTCTCAACTCTCTGATCTTCGACGAGAGCGGGGTGATGGACTATGAGCAGTTCCGCCACTTCCTGAGCGGCGCGCTGGAAGAGTTTCAGGGCTTCGCCCCGGACAAGCTGGCCAAGGTGGTGAACCAGGTCAGGAAGATGGCCAAGGTGGTCAACTTCCTGATCATCTACGGCGGCACTGCCTTCACGCTGGCGATGAAGTTGGGCGTTCCGGAGGCCTTCGCTGACATGCTGATGAAGCTGGTATTCACCGGCTACCCACGCATGGCGCCGTGGCAGGAAGAAGTGGTGGAAGAGGCATGCAAGTACGGCTTCATCACCACCGCTTATGGCACCCGCAAGCACTGCAGCAAGGATCTGGTAGGTCGAGATCGGTCAGCGCGGCGCCGCGCTGAGCGGCAGACGGTCAACCACAAGATCCAGGCCTGTGCGGCGGACATCCTCAAGGTGGTGCTTACCGCAGCGCACGAAGAGGAGCTGTTCTACCGGAACGGTGCAGTGATGATCGCGCCGGTGTACGACGAAATTGTTTCGACCGTACCGATCGAACGCCTGCCTGAATTCATCAATCACCAGCAGCGGCTGATGAACGTAACTCCGCCGGGCCACCCGATTCCGATGATGGCGGAAGTCTCCATCGGCAAGGACTGGCACGACACATCGAACTATGAACTGGGGGACTGGCCGAGCGATCGGAAGATCGAAGCCGCCCTCTCCAAAATGTTTGAACCGAAGGTGACAGCATGACTATTACGACTGATCTGGTTTTAGACGCCCTGACTCAAATCGGAAGCGTCCGTGGCTCCAAGGATAAGGCCCGCCTCCTGAAGGAGGCGCTGGAGCATCCCCTGTTCCTGCGCTGCGTATCCGCTGCGGTGAACCCGTTCATCACCTACGGCCTGCAGGACATGCCGCCGGTGCCGGACGCCGCCGGTACCGAGGTCTTCGATGACCGCACGTGGAACCTGCTGGACGCCCTGGCCGAGCGCAAGCTGACCGGCCACGCCGCGATGAACGGTGTTGCCGCCCACCTGACCAGCCTCACCCTGAAAAGTCGGGAGCTGTTGAAGCGGGTTATCCGGAAAGACCTGCGCGCAGGGTTCAGCGATACGCTCGTGAATCAGGTGCGGCCAGGCACGGTGCCGGTGTTCGCCTGCATGCGAGGTGAGACGTTCGACCTTAAAAAACTGCAGCGCATGGCCAAGAAACACGGCAAGCCAGCGTTCCCCCTCGACGCCGACATTAAGTATGACGGCATCCGCACCCTGTTCGTCGTCGACGTAGGCGCCAGCGTCGAGCAGTCCACCGCACTGGCAGTGTCGCGCAACGGCCTGCCGCTGCCGGCGATGCAGTGGATGAGCGAGAAGGTCATTCAAGTGGCTATGCGCGCCCGCCTGCACCTGTTCCCTGAGCACACCAAGTTTGTCGGGGACTTTGAGGGTGTGGGGGGAGATATGCAGGCGTTCGAGGATACCGCGTCCGCCCTGAAGAAACAGAGCGTAGAGGCGCGCGGCGCCATCCTACGCGCCATCGACATCCTGCCCTGGGTTCAGTTCACCGGTAAAGAGCAGTCAGAAACGCAGGAGTGGCGCCGGGCTGCGGTGCAGTCTTTGCTGACCGGGGTGCATGCGATCGATCAGGTGCTGCCGGCCGAGAGTTACACCGTGCACAGCTACGAGGAGCTGCTGGAATTGTACGGTGAGGTGCTGGACAAGGGGCATGAGGGCCTGATAGCCAAGCCGCACTTTGGCCGGTACGAGCCGAAGAAAAGCCCGTACTGGATGAAGCTGAAACTGGAGGAAACCTACGACGTGCAGGTCACCGGCGCCTACGAAGGCAAGGGCCAGTTCGAGGGGTCACTGGGCGGCCTGACTGTGGACTTCAAAGGCGTCGAGGTAAATATCGGCGGAGGCTTCAGCCCGGAGCAGCGCGCGCAATGGTGGGCTGACCACGTAGGCCGGGAGGTTTCGTACCAGCTGGTCGATCCCGACAGCGAAGAGGTGGTGACTCACGTCGTGCAGCCCACCGGCAGGCCCGTGGTCGACCGCGTCATCGAGGTGCTGAGCAACGGCGTCACCAAGGCGGGCTCCCTGCGCCACCCGCGCTTCATCAAAGAGCGCACGGATCTGAGACCGGAAGAGGTCGAAGGCAACAAATAAGCAAACCACCGAGAGGGCTGAACCATGATTACTTTGAATTCAACGCAGCGGGACGCTGTCGATACGATGCACGAGTTCGCGGCCGGGGACGAACCCTTCTTCCTGCTGGAGGGGTTCGCCGGTACCGGTAAGTCGACGTGCGTGATGACCTTCGTGAAAGAGTACGAGGGTTCCATCACCCTGACCGCGCCGACCAACAAGGCCACCAAAGTCCTGCGCCAGCTGTGCGACAGGGAGGGCGGGATCTCCGAAACCTCGACGATCTTTTCGCTGCTGGGCCTGCGCCTGGACAGCGAGGGGGAAGTCCGCGAAGTCTCTGCCTATGACGGCGGCAACCGCGCGGACCAATACAAAATCGTCGTGGTCGACGAGGCGTTCATGCTGAACAAGAACGTCTGGAAGTACATCACCCAGACCGCCTTCGACGAGGGCGTCAAGTTCATCTTCATGGGCGACCCAGCGCAGCTGCCGCCGGTCGGGGAGACGGAGTCGCCGGTGGCCACTGTCCGGTTCAAGAGGGTTCTGACCGAGGTCATGCGTCACGACAACCAGATCCTGACGCTGGCCACCCACCTGCGCGCATGCCAGTTCCAGGGCGACACCCTTCAAGTCGTCTCTGATCACGATGAGAACGGCGGCGTCTACAAAGTGAACTGGAAGCAATTCAGGGTGCAGGCATGCAAAGCCTTTACCTCTGAGAACTACGCCGAGAAGCCGGGGTCGATCAAGACGATCGCATGGCGGAACGCCACCGTGCAGAACTACAACGGCATCATTCGCGATGCCATGTATGGCGAGGAGAAGGCAGCACAGTCTCCGTTCCAGCTCGGGGAGCGGGTTGTCACCACCCAGCCGATCATGGACCTCGCCGGGCACGAGCTGGGCACCCTGATGACCACCGATGAAGAGGGCACGGTGGAGCAGATCACCATCATGCAGCACCCGATTTACAAGGACATCACCTGCTACCGGCTCGAGATCGACCCGGAGTTTGGAGATAGCTGGGTGCCGGCATACGTGGTGCATCCGGTGTCGGAGCGGGCTTACAAGGACCTCCTCAATCGCCTCAGTCAGAGGGCCAAGGAGACCGGCCGCTGGCGAGAGTTCTGGGCAGCGAAAGAGGTCATCCACGACGTCCGCCCCTGCCACGCCATAACCGCTCACCGCGCGCAGGGCTCTACCTACGAGACGGTGTTCGTGGATCTGGCCGACATCATGGCGAACCGGAACCGGAAGGAGGCGCTGCAGTGCCTCTACGTGGCCTGCACGCGGCCGTCGCGTGTGCTTGTGATTTGTGGGGGGTGAGGCTATGTGGGACTACTACAAGCAAGAATTCAAATACTTGCTGGAAGGTCGCAAGCAAATAACCATAACTCAGTACCGGCTTGCGGACTGGGACGGGGAGCGGGCGGTTCGCCCGCCACCGACGCGCGACCCCGACGTCCTGTTTGAGGGCCTGACGTGGGCGGAGATTGAGGAAGTCGCCAAGTGGGCAAACTCTGATCGGAAAGGGCCACCTCCCAAGGTGTTCGGAAAGGTGATCCCGCATGGCTAAAACCGCCCAGGAGAAAGGCAAGGTATTCGAGGAGGAGTTCCAACTCTACCTCAAAGGCCTCATGCAGAAGTACCCGGCCGTGCCGCACCGCCTGTACGACACCCGCAGCGCGGGGTCCTACCTGCCGGATCAGCCGGGCGACTTCTTCCTGTTGTTCAAAGGCGCCCTGCACCTCTGGGAGCTAAAGAGCAGCGAGGTGCATGACAGCCTCGCGGCCAACCTGTCCGGCCTGCTTTCAAAGGAGCAGGCCACCCACCACAAATTATGGCGACGCGCCGGCGCGGTGACGCACGTCCTCTTCCTGCAGCAGCGCACCGGCAGGGTGGAGCTGTGGCACGGGGGTCATGTGGCAGAGGTGAGACACGCGGCTGGGAAGCGATTAAAGAGACAGGACTGCCTACCGTACGGTAGTATGTCCGAGTTCAAAGAACAGTTCACAGAGGCGCTGCTGCTGGATAGCCGGTACGGCGCACCCGCCCCGATCAAGGAGACTTGAAATGAAGATAGGCATTTTCACCGACCCGCACCTCGGCAAGGTGCTGTCGGCCAACACCACCCTCGATAGTCGCAAGCGGCTGCAGAACGACCTGTACTACCACGTCAAGGGCATCCTGCAGCAGGAAGGGGCCGGCACCTGGCTCTGCCTCGGAGACCTGCTGGACAAGTACCAGAACACAGAAGCCACTCTCCTGCAGGCGCTGGACGTGGCACAGAGCGTAGACATGGTTATGGCCGGCAACCATGACGTGGTGAATGACGTCACCCGGGTGGGTACCTTGCAGGTACTGGAACAGGTGCTCTCCAGCGAGGGCGACAGCGGGATCCGCCGGGTTCCGTTCAACGAATCCGGATTTTTCGTCACCGAGATGGGGCAGTGTGCGTTCTACATCGTGCCACATCACAGTCGCGACGACCTGTTCGAGGAGGCCCTTTGCGCAGCGACGAAGATGGCCGAGGACCGTGAGTTGGTTGACGAATCCGAGGGCCGTACCCGCCGGCACATGCACCTCCTCCTGCATTGCAACTACGACATGGAGTTCGCCTGCAACGACGTGACGCTGAACCTGTCCCGCCAGCGCGCCGGCAAGCTGCTGGAAGTGTTCGATCGCATCCTGATCGGCCACGACCACAACCCGAAGGAAGACTTCGACGGCCGCCTGATCGTGCTGGGGAACACGCACCCGACTGGGTTCGGCGACATTTCGGATAAGCGCATCGCCCTCGTTGACGCCGACACCGGCGAGATCGAGTTCGTGACGGTGTGGCGCAAAGGCAGCGGCTACGCGGAGCTGCAGGTGGGCGAGCTGCTGACCGGGGATCTCGACGTGATCGGCAACGGCCTCAACTTCATCGATATCAAAGGCACGGTGGAAGCCGATCAGGCCATGGACCTGAGCCGCGTGCTGAAGCGTCTGTGGTCGGTGGCCAGTCCGCCCTATGCAATCCGCGCCAACGTCCACCTGGCCAAGGCAGGGCAGGAGGTGGTCGATGACGAGCACCCGGCCGAGGATGCGTGGGAGACGATCCGCGCAGAGTTACAGGCAGCGGGGCGTGACGACCTGCTGGAATTGCTGGACGGCCTGAAAGTGGCCACGGCTGAACGAGTGGTGGAGGAATAAGAGATGTTGCTGCAACTGGAACTGAAGAACTTCAAAAAACATCGCCACCTCGTCGTTGACTTCACCGCCGGCCTGAATGGCATCGTCGGGCCGAACTACACCGGCAAGTCAACCCTGCTCAACGGCATCATGTTCTGCCTCGGCGGCAGCCGCATGGTGCCGGGTAAGCGCCTGCAGAACCGGGACACCAACTCCGGCTTCGGCGCCAGCCTGACGTGGAAGCAGGGCGGTCGAATGTTCCACGTGGAACGTGGCAAGACCACCGCCCACCTGTACGAGGCCCCGGAAGGTACGGCCTGGCCGTCAGCTCCGCTCGAGTGGAGCGCGGTGGCCAGCGGCACCAGCCCCGTAAACAACGCCATCGCGCGTCTGCTGGGCATGCCCCTGAAACGCTTCGCCCAGATCAAGTACGCCCGGCAGAAGCAGGCCGAGGCGCTGCTGCGCGCCGGCAGCACTGAGCTGTTCAAGATCGTCAGCGAGTTGCGCGGCCTCAACAAGGTCAGCGACGCGCTGACCGAGCTGAGCGCAGATATCGGTGCCCAGAACAAGTTTCTCGTCGGCCTTGAGTTCGTCGAACCCGACGCCCTGCAGGCCGAGATCGAGGCGCTGAAGGTGGCGACGATGAACTCCAAGACCATGGAGGCTGCTGCCGCCGAAATCGCCACGCATCAGGCCGAGGCTGCTGCCGTGTGGCGCCGCGATGCCGAGACGGCCAGCAATCGGGCCAGCTCACTGCGCGCACTGAACCGGAAGATGTCCGCCCTGCAAAGTGAACTGAATCAGGTGCAGGAGACCAAGGAGGCAACCCAACTCGTGCTGGGGACCCTCCGTGGCGAGGCGCTGACGGTCGATGCGATCAACGAAATGAAGGCGCAGCGCGATGCCGCGATCACGGAGAAGGCCCGGCTGCAGGGCCTGGCCGAGCGTCTGCGCGTGGCGGCAGAGGCCGTGCAAAAGGTCGTCGTCGCACCGGAGTCAGACGCCGCCCCTCTGCAGGCCGCCCTCGACACTGCCAATCTCAAGCAAGACATTGGCAACGAGTCTTACATCGAAGGACTGGAAGCGACCAGGCAGGAAATGGCTGCCGACATCCGCTCCCTGAATGACCAGATCGAGGCCGTCCTGAAGGCGTCGAAGGAGGGGGTATGCTCCGCTTGCAAGCGCCCGTTCGACGGCCAGCACGGGCCGGAGCACTACGCCGAGTTGATGCAGCCGCTGGTCGATAAGCGTACGGCGCGGCAGCTGGATCTGGAGAAAGCGCAGGCGGGGCTGGCGGAGGCCAAGGCTGCGAAAAAGGCTATCGACGACGCGCAGGCGGCGCTTGCCCGACTCAACACGGCACGATCTCTGCAGGAAGAGCGCAGAGCGGTGCGCCTGAAGGAGCTGGAGGAGTTGTCGGCCGGCACGCCAGCATCCCTGACGGATGAGTTAGCGTCGCTGTCGACCAAGGCCGCCGCGCTGGAGACCCAGCTGGAAGCTGCTGAGTCGGCTCGCCGGCAGCTCATCCGCAAGGAGTCCGACCTGTCCAGCATGACGGCCGACGAACAGCGCCTGATCGCCGACCTTGCCGGGAAACAGAAAGAGCTGGAGGCGTTCGAGGGTAAGACCCCGGAGGCCTTGGAGGCGGAATCCGAGGCAGCCACTGCGAAGGCGTCCGAGTGCGCCGAGCTGGCCCGCTGCGCCCGTATCGAGGCCGCGCAGATCCGGGAGGCCTACGAAGCCGACATGGCGTCCCTGTCCAAGCTGCAGGGCGAGCTGGCCGTGGTACTGGACCGTAATGCTCGCTTCGAGCAGGCGTCCCTGAAACTGGGCCGGCTGACCGAGCTGCAGAACTACATCCGCAGCAGCCGTGACCGCCTCACCGCGCAGGTTTGGGAAGTATTCACTGCCTCGGCCTCGATGTTCGTCAGCAGTGCCACCGGTGGTCGCATCACTGAGGTTACTCGCAGCGCGGATGGCGAGTTCGGGTTCCGGGAGGACGGCTTCGAGATGGAGCTGGCAGAGGCGTCCGGCGCGCAGTCGGCGATCATGGGCCTCGCCATTCAACTGGCGCTGGCTGACTCGGCCCCGTCACCGCTGGATATTATCCTGCTGGATGAGCCGAGCGCCGACTGCGACGCCGAGCACTCCGCCGCAGCGATGGCGCTGCTGGCAGCCAGCGGACGCCAGGTTATCGCTGTTACGCACCGGGAGTTCGACTCGGCCCTGTTCAACAACACAATCCAATTAGGGGAAGGTACCCATGAAGCAGTTTGACCCGTCCACCCTCCAGGACCAGTACCGGTACCGGCCGCTACGGACGCGGCTCCTCGGCGCCGGCTCTCTGCTGATCTACCCGATCATGTGGCCTCTGCTGCGCATCGGCAAGACCGTGATCGCGTTCTGGCCCTACTACGTTGAGGACTTCTGGAAGGATTTTGTGACGGACGCGCGCGAGATAGCCTCGATGACCTTCCTGCCGTGGAAGTCGGAAGCGGCGCAACCGCCGGAGGCTCCCCAGTATGACGACCAGCAGTAAGAAACGGACGGCCCCGCGGCCGTCCGCATTCCCGCCACCCAGCACCGAGCCGCCGAAAGTGGTTCGTTTTAACGGCGTCATTCAACCTCAAGGAGTCCGGCATGACAGCCAGAAAACCTAAACTGACTATCCTTAACGGCCCGCCTGGCTGCGGAAAGGACACGATCGCCAGATTATTCGTCAAGCAACTGATGCACACCGAGCTGAGATTCAAGGGGGAGCTGGTTCGGGTAGCTCTGCTTATCGCACGCATTAGCGAAGTGACTTGGAATGAGAGGTACAACAACAGGGCCTTGAAAGAGGCGCCCTGGGACCTGCTCGGCGGCCTGACTCAGCGCCAGTACCTGATCAAGGTGTCGGAGGAGTGGATCAAACCGGTGTTCGGAAAGGGCTACTTCGGCAAGGCCCTGGCCAACGAGGCGGCGGCACTGGGCAGGGACGTGGTCGTCTCGGACGGGGGCTTCATTGAGGAGGTGGGCGCCGTCATTGCTGGCACCGACCACGAAATTCACGTCGTGCGCCTTCACCGACAAGGCTTCACCTTCGAGGGGGATAGTCGGAGCTACGTATACAACTCAGGGGCTATCGAGCACGACGTAGCCCTCGTGGACGGAGAGCCAGACCTTGCCGTCCTCGAGATCGTTGCTCTCTGCGGCATCTGATTGGACACCCGGCCGGCCGCAGGGCCGGCCGGGTCGCGCTAAAATTCACACCGATATTCACACCGATATTCACACCCTTTTTCACACCCTTTTTCACACCAGTAAGGAACTCGACGTGGCGGACCCGGCCGACTTCGCGCAGGCGGAGCAAGAAATTCAAGAGCAGATAAACTTCCAGCAGCAGCGAGCCAAGGCCAAACGACACGGCGCCGCGCTCCAGCGCCTGTCAGGGTTCTGCCTGAACTGCGACAGCAAGATAACTGTCGGCCGCTACTGCGACACCGATTGCCAGAAAGACCACGAACAGCGCCTGCGTGCTAGGGCGTACCGGTGAAAAAGCAGACCACCAAGGAGTGTCAATACTGCGGGGATAGGCATCTCGTCAGCTTCACGTCGACGAACGAAAAGTGGTGCAGCGGATGCCGCCGGCATGTGCCGTGGTACTTGGAAGAGGGGCAGAAGCCGCTCCTTGGCTCCTGCATCAGCGGGGGCGTGGTGACATCAGAGGGGGTTCCGCCGATCAGTCTCGCGGGATCCGAGGGCTGAGATCGCGGTCATCATGCCTTGATCTTTGTTGAAGCTGCCTTTGCTGGAGCCGTAGAAGTAGGCAATGATTACCGGCACCACCATCCCGAGCAGGAACCCGAGAATGGTGTCAGCCATCCGCAAGTTCTTTTCTGGCACCTCGATGAAGGTGGCCAGGTAGAAGTACAGCACCGCCGCCAGTGACCAGCCGATCGCGAAGTAGTAAACGAACCGCTTCGAGAACAGGTCGTTTTGGGCGAGGGCCGCGACCTGCATCGCTCGAGCACTGGCCCGGTCTTCCATCTCCGCCCGCATCCCCGCCTCATGGACCTCCAGCAGACGCAGCCGCAAGGCGTGCGCCTGATCGGCATTGGTGCGGAGCGCCTCCAGCGCCTCCTGCGGCGAACTCGTCTGGGTCACCACCTGTGCTGTGCTCAGCACCTGCTCGGCGACGGCGGCGCCGGCGTCCCCGCCCAGTTTCCTGCCGAGGAACTCCCCCAGTCCGGTCTCTCTCAGCAAAGCCGTGGCCAGTGCTACTGCAGATAACGGATCCATGATCAGCCCTTCGAACGTGCGCGACGCGCGGTGATGTGGAGTTCCCACGCCTTCTGGCCGCCCAGCTTGGCCATGAGTTCCTGGAAGCAGACGGCCGAATTGGCCACTGCGATTTTTCCCTCGATAACCGACTGCCGCTGACCGACCCCGATGCAGCCAAGCAGGTCGTCTACGTAATTGGCGATGTGGATCATTATCAGGGAGCGGCCCGACACGCCGGTTACCTCCCATCCCTGGAGAAATTTCCCCTTCGACGTGCGTTGCACGATCGGGCTGTTGCGCAGCTGCAGGGAGTACGTCCCTTCCGGAATGCAGGAGACCTTGGCTTCGTTGTTCAGCCAAGGCCGTTCGATGGTGGAGCAGGTCCACAGGGCGCTACCGTCCTCCGCCTGAATGGTCAGGCGGCCGAGCGTGCCGAGGTCTGTGTACCCTCGTTCGAGCAGGAGGCGGTCGGTCACATCATCCCCTTACGGGCCAGCGCCCTCTCGATCTCCTGCAGGCGAGCCTGCGCGGTGGTGATCTGCGACTGGACCAGGGCCAGTTCATTGCGCAACGCCTCTTGCGAGGAGCCGACTGATGTCAGGTTTAGCTCCTGGCGGTGCTGAGCATCCGCCAGCATAGTCATCGTCTTACTGTTCTGCTCCAGCAGAAGGGAGACTTGCGGGGCCTGTTGAGACAGCTGCCAGACCTGGCCGCCGACACCGGCGACAATGCCGGTGAGGACGTAAATACCCACCGTAGTCAGGGTGCGCAGAACGTGGTCGGCGCGGTCGCGCTTAACCGTATTCCGCACTTCTTCTTGCAAACCGTCTGTCACTCTGCGCCCTCCCGCCGGCGATTCCGTGGATACAACTGCACGTGGAATACTTCTGAGCTTCGCACGGCGATCATTCGCAACGCGCATGAGTTCAGGAAAGTCCGACAGCAATGAGATAGTGGTCATTATATCAAGCCCCGAAAAAGGTGGATGAAAGAGTCGGCGGTTGGCGTCAGACCCTGGAGAAGGTCCGATTGTATCTCTGCAGCGACACCGCACTGCCCCTGACCGTCTCTAACTCCAGACGGAGACGGCTACTCAAAGCCCCTGCACTGCCATCTAGGAACGCCCGATCGGGAGGGGTAAAGTCACCCCCGTACCGGCCAACCCCTTTGGTCACCCGGATGTCGTCCATGTAGCCGGTAAATCCGTTGGCGGCGATTATAGAGTCCATGTTGGTGCCTAGCACAAAATTGGCGGGGACTCCGCCTGTGTTGTACGTGAAAGTCCCAGTGAGAGGGAAGTTGACCCCGTCCACAAACAACAGAGGGGCCACGCCCAGTGGCCGGCTTACGGCAATGTGGTACCAGGTGTCCACTACAGGGGCGAATGTGGATGTTAACAAGGTCAAGGACCCGCTGTTCAGGCCCCGCAGCTCCATCAGGCCCCCACTCAGGCGCAGCAACAGCATCTGGTTGGTGCTGACCCGGCTCTGCCAGAGGGTAGGTGTATTGGCTACGGAGCTGAACCGGAACCAGCCCTCCACCGTAAAGGACCCGCCGCTGCCCCCTACCTGAAAGGCGTCAAGCGCAGAGGCCGATATGACACGCGAGGTGGTGGTGCTGAAGTAGATGGAACGAGCACCGAACCGCTGCTGCGCGGCCACCGTAAACGCCGAAGTTGCGGTAAACCCGTTACCTTTAACGTCAGTCATCGTGGCTGCGCCTTCCGTTCCCTCTCCGTGCAGGAGGCAGGAAACGCGCGTGCCGTGGGGGTCTACAGGCAGGCTGATGTCCTGAAAAGCCGAAGCGGGGGGAGTGAACGGCGCTGCATAGACTGGCGCACCCTTGGTGATTCGGTACTCGTCAAGGTGGCCTGCGTAGTAGCTCGCAGCTGAGGCGGTAGAACGGCCCAAGGTCAGCCAGCCGTCACTGAAATCCGTCGCGTTGGCCGTGGTGCCCACCAGCACCCCGTCCAGCCACAGCGACACCACGCCGGCGCTGCGGGTGACTGCGAAGTGATGCCAGACGTTTAGAGAAGGGGCCGCAGTATCAATGATTGTGTAGGTGCTGTTGGTGTAGAACCCCAAGTAGCCTGTAGTATTCTGCAGCCCCACCCAAAACCCTGAGGCCGAAGCTGAGGAGAGGCGGAAGTCGCAGAGGGTGCGGCCGTTGGTGCCGGCCAGGGAGGTCGGGTAGAACCACCCCTCCACGCAGAAGTCCCCCGGAAATCTGCACGTGTCCGCAGCGCCGGCGAACTGGGCGTAGCCACTGGTGCCATTCAAGAGCAGGGACCGGCCCCCGAACCGGGACTGGGCCGACGAGATAGAGGCGTTGGTTATCGCCATCCGTTGCCCCTCCACCGCGAACGTCTCAGTGGATCCGGGGGCGTCATCAAAGTGCAGTTGCAAGGCCCGCAGAGGACCCTGCGGGTCTCCCACAGGCCAAATCAGGGAAGGGGTCTGGAAAGGTAGGACATAGGCTGATGCGCCGACCACTACGCGAACCGGCCCGATGTGGCCTTGGAAGTTGCCAGGCACGGCGAAAGCGAACCGACGGCCGACGTGGACCGGGCCACCAGCGACGTAGTTGTTGGCGTCGGCGAACCCGCCCGCGGAGGCGCCGTTAACCCACATGGTCGTAAACCCGCCGGAACGGACGATTGCAATGTGGTGCCAGGCGCCATTCCCGAGAACTGCCGAGGTCACTCTGGGGGTGGCACCGTTTACGAACCACGTCAGGTTACCGGACGCGCTCAGCCCGAGAAACCCAGCCACCTGGGGCTCCGCTGTACGGAAGTCAAGAACCGGGGCATACCCTGAAGCTGGTCGAGCAGTTACCCTCAGCCACAGCTCGACCGTAAAAGGCTTTTGGCCGAAAGCAAACAGTGGGTTGGCAGCTAAGGTCAGGCCCGCGTCGGAGACCGCGTCAGCAGCACAGGCCAAAGAGCTGCTGGTGAGCACGGCCTGCGCCGTAGAGATGGTGGAAGACCCCTGCAACGTCACAGACCCACCGTGGTCTTCCACGGTGGTGGTGGAGCCGTCAGCGTCCCCAAATCGGAGTGAAATAACCACGTCGCCTGCGTCGGCGGAACCTCCGGCTGCCTGAATATCGGATAATTCCGTGGCCTCAGGGTAGGTGTAGGAGGCGGTGGTCAGGCCGGTAACGGTACGCAGGGCGAGGTCGTTGTCGCCGTAGATGCGCAGGGTGTAGGTGGCTGACGCTTCCAGGGTTCCGCTGGACCCCACGTACCAGTCGGTTGCGTAGTTGAGGCGGCTGCGATGGGTCCAGGTCCAGGCCGCTGGCCCCGAAAAAGAAGTGGTTCCACCCCCGTTGATCCGCAGGACGCCCGGCAAATAGGGCAGCTCCGCCCTAGTGGTCCCCGCTGCGGCCGTAGTGCCAGATCCGGTGACCGGGGCGCTTGCCAAAGCCAGGACGCCGGCGGGAGCGGCCGTCTGCATTTTGACGGCCCAGCTGCGGCCGGCGGGCACTTCAGGGGCAGACAGGAGGATCGCCTCTGACAGCTTCCAGACCACCGCGCCTGAAAGGTGGTCGGCCGGCGCCGTGTCGAAAAGGCCGCGATAGGCGCTACTTACGACGACCTCTGTCGCAGTTTCAGACCATCCCAGCACGGCGAGAATCTCGTCGTCTATCTGGATTATGTTAAGCCAGTCAGTGTGGATATTGGCGGCCGTGGGGCTGAGGACGAAGTCGCTGGTATCGAAGTCGACGGAGATGCGCAGGTTGCTGGAGGTGTCCACCTCACTCACCGATTGGGGAAGCGCCTGAGTCAGTCTTCCCGCGTACTGCAGGGGGGCGTCTTCGACGGCGAGTGCGTAGGCTGCCGAGTTCACGGAGACTTGAATATCGGCGGAGTTGGAGAAAGTGTTAGGTGGTTCAGCCCATAGCATAAGGCGCGCGGGGGGGTTAGCGCCGAGGATGTGGACCGGCATCTCCTGAACTTTATAGGTGGTGACTGGGGCTGGGCTGCGGGAGGGTTCCGTCCACCCGGATCCGTCGGGTGTCCCGGCAGTGGCGGCCTCTATAGAGTAAATGTCCTGGACCACAGAGAGTTTCACTACCTGGTCCAGGAATTCGCTGTAGTCCACCGCCATGACCCTGCACGCCATATCCACGATATTGCGGCGCGGCCAGTTCAGCCGAATGACGTCGGTAGGCTTCTGCTTCCACGCGGACCGGTCGCAGACGAGCGTGGCGCTGAACAAGGGGGACCCCAGACGTTTCATTTCCGTCTGCAGGCGGGTGGTGGCAACGGCCTTGTCATTGAGCATGGACAGATCCATATCGCTCTTGACCTCGTTTCTCACCATCCACATCTCACCGAGGCTCTGGACGGTGATCGGCTTTTGCTCGAAGTCCGTAAGGTCCGTGTAGGATCCGTTCATTCGGTTTATCAGGGAATTCAGCGCCTGGTAAGTCCCGCCAACGACGTCAGCCACGTTGTGGGGGCCATAGCCGGGTAACGTCATGACGTCGTAGCCAGCCCGCATGGCCACTAGGTCATACAGCCCAGTCTCTGGGTTACGGACCAGTTTCGAACTGGTCAGCCTCTCCAGGTCCTCCACCAGGTCCATCACGGAACCGCTGCTGTTCCACTGGATGGAGACACCCAGCCCCTCGTTGAAAAAAGTGATGCCGGCGGACACGAAAGAGGCGGTATTCAGCTCATCGTCGCGCAGGTGTGGGGTGACCTTACCGCCCCCAGCGAGCTGAATATGGCGGCCGGTAAGCAGCTCGTACATGAGTTCGGCTGGATTGGCGGACGTACCAATCTTGTGGCGGTTGGAGCCGAGAGCTAAGTTATTTGGCCAACGGCGAACCCTCCAGTGGTAGGGGCGGATCACCGTCTGCTCACCGTTCAGTCCCGATGAGGCGCCTTCGATCTTTCCCGCACTGGGGCCTCTCCAGACAATATGGCATAACCCCCTCAGGTTGTACGCCTTCCCCCCCCGCTGAGAGGTGAGGTAGGCGGAGGCACCCTGAGTGGTGGTCCCACGGTAAAATTCGCACGTCGCGTGCACCCCGCCGCCGTACTTACGCCCACCAAAAAGTCCGCGGTTACTGACGTTGAAGGTGGTATCTGTGGTCACCGACCCTGTCCAGGCGACTTTATCGTCCATCGTCAGGCTGACGAGCTCGTCGACCACTCCCCAGCAGAGGGCGAACTGGGCACCGAACCGGTACTCCTCGCCGACGGTGACTGTGGTCTTGTTGAAAAACCCGTCACGAACCGACTCGGTCAGCTTCCGTGGGCGGTAATTGCCGTACCAGGTCATATTGGATGCCTTGACCAGTACGTCCCCAGCCACGTAGGGGATGTCCCTGTCTTCCGTCACTGTTGGAAAGTCGAGTTCATTAAGGCCTTTGACCTTGTAGTTGGAGTCCTTCACTTTGGACTGGTAGTCCATCAGGGCGAGGGAGGCGATGGCGTAGGCGATGTACCAGCCGACCGCCAGCTGGGGGTCTAACGCTCCGCTTTGACCGAACAATGCAGACCAAACGAATTCCACTACTTAACCCCTTCCCGAAAGATGTCGCGCCCTGGGATATCAAACCTGAAGATGTTATCGAAATTTCCGAGTGCTTCGCATCTCGCCTCCGACCGGTCGCAGCCTCGGTAGACTGTCACTAAGCTCCCGACCACCGCCGCAGGGAGGGGCCGGTTCAAGGTGATCGTGTCCCCGACGTGTGCTTTTACTGCCCGATATGCCGAGCCCTGCCGGACAAACCCAGCCGTAAATTCACCGTCCGGGTGAGTGTCGAATCCGAAAGCCTGCAGTTGAACCCCGTTGACCGCTGTTAGAGGGTATTCGAAAGAGTTGGTAGTCTGATTGAGGTTGCAGCCGGATCGGTAGACGGCGTGCTGGCAGCCACTCCCGAAGCGGTAAGGGAGTCCGCTCTGGTACAGGGCGGCCAGGCGGCTTTTGCAAGTGAGCTTAGTATGGGACTCGCCGGTGCCGGCCAGCTCCTCAAATGCCGAAGTAAGGATCACCCCCTTCCACAGCTGGACGACCCCGGCGTCGCCGTCGTGCCCCATCAGCACTTCCACGGTCCATTCAGCATCGGGGACACCCTCCTCAAACTGAACCGCGACTGGGTGGTCGGATGGCATGAATATCTCAACCTCGTGGTCAGCGTGCAGCGCGCCGTCACGGATCTCCCCGACTTTCAGGGCGTACCCGGCCTGGTAGGTGCGTGACTGGTAGGTGCGTGCGATATCCCCCGTGGTGTATGCGTAATACTGCCCGTCACTGCTGGAGAACAGGAGCAGCTGATAGGCGGTGGCGCCGTGCGCGCTGTCTGCGACCGACTGGTAGGTCATTCGCTCACCTCGATGTAGGACACGTCCGTCTCGGCAATTTCCGGGTTCAGCCAGCGGATAGACACCTCGTCATCAGCAAGCCTGGACAGCTGAAGGTAGCTTATACGCAGGATGGAGGTGAGAGGGTAGCTGGCGGTGAATTGGCTTCCTACCACCAGGCTGGCTGTCCCGTCGCCGTTGTCGCTGATGTTGTCTATGGTTCGGATGAGGCGAGCCCCGCCGGCCAGCAGGATCTCGATATGGCGGTGGGTAACCAACCCCCTGACCGTCAGTGGGTCAAACGTGTGCCGGACCAGCAGACTGCTGGACCCGTTGGCGATGGCCGTCAGGGGCTCGAAATCACGGCGGAGGGTCGAGGCGAAGAAAGGTACCCGACGGCCAGCGCGACGGGTCATAAACTGCCGGAAAGTTTCCGCCTTGGCTCTCCCGATCTGAGTCCACTTGAATCCTTTGCGCGCGCGGTAAAACTCCCGCCCGCCGGTGGCGTTTACCGCCCCTGTCTGGTAATCCAGGATCGAGGCTTCGTACTCGGTGGCGACAGGCAGTCCGTCCCGCCAGTTGGTATCCGCCTGCAATCGCTCGTAGGTATCCAAGGTGAAGGGGGCCGCCGCCACCGGAAGCCACGGCTGAGTGCGATCCGCATCCGCCTCCCAGTTGAGGCGAAACCGCGCCAGCGCCTCATTATCTTCGGCCAACGAGACGCTGGCGCGGAGTTTTGCAAATACGAGGGGAATCACCAGTGCGCCGGCAGGCCAGCTCTGCAGGGCGGGGGCCGACAACGTCAGCGAGTCGGCCGCAACCGCCGCCACCTGGACCGTCTCAAAACGGTTGGGGTTCAAGTAAACCACCACCGGGTACCCTTCGTAAAATCCTGCGCGAGTGGGGTCCAGGGGGAGGGTGGACGAACCAGCTGCAACCGCCGCCGTTAGTTTCCTCTGATCCTGCCAGAGAGGTACCGCCATGCTGCGGTCCTGCCATGCCTGAATGAAATTCTTGGCGCCGGTCAGGGACTCCTTCCAGAGCAGATAGCCGATCTCCAAAGAGAGACGAGGACGCTGCCGCAGGCTCACCCGCTTCTCGCCGCCGTCGTGGTACACCATGACCGAGGTCAGCCACTTCAAGGTCTCCACCAGCCCTTGTTGCCAGTCCGGCTGGTAGGGAAACACCATCACCCGCTGCCCCGTCAGGGTCAGGTCATACTCACCTCCTTCGATGGTCCAACGGAAGATAGCTGAGACAGTGGCAGGGCCGTCCACCGAGATCGAGAACTCGTAAAGTACGGACGAGTAGGGCGGGATCGCGTAAGGCGTAGGAAAAGGCTCAGTGACTGAGATGCCGTCGGAATTTAGACCCAGTAGGGAGGTCACGTCGGACGGCGTTGCGAACGCGTTGTAGACCTCCACAGTCCTAAACTGCGTGGACAATACGTTGCCCAGCTCAAGGAGGGCGGGCAGGATGTGGATGTGATCATAGAAGATGGGGTAGTGGGAGGTCTGGGTGATAAGTCCAACCACCGCACCGTGGACAATATCTATCGGCGCGTTGTTGCTGACGACCCCGAGCAGAGGGGCTTGGGTAAATACCCCGGTCTCCAGCAAATTCATGTCGACGGCGTGCAGGGCCAGGTTGCCAGGCACTAAAGCTGACACAGCGGTGTTGAAAGGGCCTACGGCCAGAAACCCGGGAATGACGGCCATATCAGCTCATTCTGTAAGCGTATGCGTAGGTGTCCGAACTGTTAACCCCGGGGGCTTGAGGGGTTAGGTACCGCGCCCTGGCCGGGAACACCTTCCAGACTGTCTCCACGATCGTACCGTTGGGCAGGAGGCGGTTGTCACAGGAGGCCACCCCGTCAAACTCCCCGATGTAGACTCTGTTGGTCCCCCCTTGATCGGGGACCATACCGAATAGGGGCAGGATGTTATTGCGGAGGTTGAGGGTGTTAGGCCCCTTATCGGAAAGATACCCATACCCCCCGGGATTGGTCCCTACGTTCGCGCGGGCGCCCCCCATCACCCGGCTGGCAGCCGTAGGGTGGCCAAAATAAAAGTACCGAGGGGTGGCATCCCCGGCGTAGTCGCAGCGCAAGTGCCCAGAATAGCCCGCTCCGTTGTCCGAGTTGGAGGCCAGTATGCTGTCAAAGCTGAAATTGTGGTACCCGGAACTAGGGACCTGAAACTGGGATGACGGGCCTCCCCACCTGCAAGTGGTTACAAACTCCCCGCCAGTAAATGTACCTTTCTTGCTGATATTGCCAAAACTAAAATGCTGAAACACCCCGGCAGTGATTTCCGCTACGCAAGTAATGGTACCCCCAAATTGGAAGAAGTCGTAGGCCGCGTAAGGGCCGGCACCCAGGCTGGCGGTGTAGCACGGCTGCCCGGCCAAGGTGTAACTGGCCCACGCCAGCCCGGTCCCGACCCCGGTGAACACTTTCAGTCCGATCAGAGTGTGAGGAGCCCCCACCCCTGGCGTTTGACACATGAAAAGGAAGTGCTTAGTGCCAAACACCAGGTGCAGGATCCTATCCTGTTGACTGCCATTTGCGATCGTGTACCACTGACTTTGTGTGCAGCCGTTGGCTACGCAGAAAATGCGGAACTTATCCAGAAGGTCGAAGGGGGTGGAGGCCACCCCGGTCTCATGGGCCATGGGTCACTCCAGTTTGAAGGCGGCAAAGGCGTTTCTATGGCTATGGACGTGAGACTGCGCCACGACGTAGTTGCCGCCCGCGATGGTTAACGTGTTCTCAAACGTCTGGCTAAACCCGGGGATCCAGAAAACCCCCGGAAGGTAGCCGATTATATTGTTGCCGGCGTAGGAGCTGATCAGGGCGGCCTGAAACAGGGGGTACTCCCCTCCAGGGCCGCCGTTGTCGAAGCACTCCCGAAGGGTGGCGATGGTGTTTAAATCAGAGGTGGACCCCGTCCACGGCCAGATCGAACTGCTGGAAGTATCCGCCTGGTAGGATCCAGACGACTCATAGTGGTTTCTGACTGGGGCCCACACCCCGCTCGGGTGCCTGTACTCGGCGTACCCGGACGGGTCAAAAAAGGAGGCGAAGTCGTAGGTTGACGAGTTGTGGTTGGAGGTGAGCCCGGTCTCCCCGGCAACCGCCCTGACCGCACCAACGTAGACTACGTAGGGGATCTCTGTCGGGGTACCGTTCGGCAGAAGAAGCCCGAAGCACATGGTCTGGCAGGTAGCGCCCACTTTTACCATCAACTTCATGAAACGGTTGTCCGCCACGATCCAGTACGGCATCGGGGCGTCCCAGCATGTGATCCAGTGCCGGTAGCTTGACGGGTTGGGTTGGTCGAACGGTAGCTGCCCTGCCTCGAACCCGCCTGACGCCGATATGCCTAAATTGTAGTACGGGGTGGATGGGTTGCTCCGCTTCGTGAGGTAACAGTGCAGGTTGACGTCGGTGCCAGCGCCCGGCGCGCGCAGGGCTCGATGGGTGTTGACTCCCGGCGCGACACCTACGGCCGCCCACGCCGGACCAGCAGCGCCCGGCGACACCCACTGCTGGCCGGCGCCGACCAGCGCGGCGTTAGCCGTCAGAAAGTTGTAGATCCGATCGCAAAGGTCGTCGAAACCCGTCGCGGTAGCAATTTCGAACGCCATTGTTACCTCACGATCTGCCGGATTTCATCCCGGTTGTCTTTGATAAAGTTCATAAACGCGCGACGGCCGACCGGAGTCTTAGCTCCAGTGGCTACCATCGACCCGGAGTCCATCATATTGCTGATGTGAACTGACCCATCCACTCGGACAGGCGGGGACGATTGCGCAGCGGACTGTATCTTATCAGCCACCGACCTGGAAGCTGACGCCAGCGCCGACGATTGGCCACCGAAGGAAGATTGAGCCTTATGGAACCGGCCAGAGTTAGCTTCGTGGACAAAGTCCTCCCCGAGATTGGCTACCGCACGGGCGTTGAGGATCCCCTCACCAGAGCTGGTGTGGATAGGCTGCCTCCGCCCTTTCTTGTCGACAACGAAGCCGCGCAGGGAGTCGGAGGTGCCGGAGCCGGGGCCCTTCATGATGCCGCCGGTGGCCGCGCGCAGAACCTGACCGCCAGTGCCAATGATGCCGCCGGTGGCCGCGACATTGGCAAACCTCATCGGCATGTCGGTCATGCCCTTTGAAGCCCCCTGCGCCGCGGCCCCCGGCCCCGGCAGGAACATCCCTGCTATTTGCAGGCCCGTCTGGACGAGGGCGGCATTCTTTTGTCCGCTGGAGCCGCCTCCGAACAAGGCGGATAGGCCTCTCATCAGCGGGCCAAAAACCCCTTTCAGGGTGTCCCCTAAGCTACCAAACAAGCCAAAGAACTTTTCCTTTAGTCCCTCGATAAAGCCCTGAACTGGGCCTTTCTCCCCTTCAGCCCCGGGGGCTCCAGTAGGCGCATCCACTACGCTGACGTAGAGCGGGTTCTGCTCCGAAGTGCCAGGCTCCCCGCCGACGCCAAGAAACCCCTGCAGGGCGCTCAGCGCCGAGCTGGCCCCGGCCGCCTTGGCATTGTCTTTATCCTCCCCGGAGTCTCCGGAGAACACCTTCAGCGCGCCGGTGGCGAGGGAGTTGATGCCGGTCTTTATCAGCGTGCGCAGGTATTCCTCGGCCACCTGCCCGAGGCTTTCGATGAGCGCGTCAGCAAAGCTGCGTTGCTCGAGCAACGCATCGGCTGCAGCGTCGCCAACCGCGTCGAACGCAGAGGCAAGATTCTCCTGCAGCGCCTGCCCGAGGTTCTCGACCGAATACTGTGCGGACTGCAGGCGGGCCTTCAGAATCTCGAGGTCGCCCCCGTCCTCAAAGGCTTTCATCCACGTCGCGCCGGTGCGGTCTATCTCGGCATTGAGCATGGCCTGCTCTTGCCGGAGTCCGACCAGCGTCCCACGCAGATCGAGCGCGCGTTCCTGTGCCTCGTTGTAGGCTTTGAGGTCGAGGTCATTGGTCGGTCGGCCCTTGGCGATAATGCCTTCGTAACCGGCCAGCTGGCTCTGCGATACGGCGACCTTCGCGTCAACGACCTTCTTGTCCTGAGACAGGCGGCGGGTCCGCTCTTCGCGAGTGAGTGGGGCGCCGAAGGTCTCGAAGCGCGCGTCCTTGGCCGGATCTCGACTCTCAGCAAAGGAGAGCTCGGCCCCCTGGACAACGCGCTGCCGAGCAGCCGCCTTCGCGTCGATCAGCGCCAGCTGGTCTTCCAGCGAGGCCCCGAATTCCCTGACAGTTTTCTCGAGCTCGTCATACTCGGCTTTGAGGGCGGCGCTGTGCTTGCTCTCATTGCCCAGACGCTCTTTCTCGACGGCCAGCCACTTCTGGTTCAGGGTGTCCCGTTCGGCACCCAGCTCCTTGGCCTTCTCCACGTCACCGATATCAAGCGCACCCTGAATGCCCACGCTGAGTTTCGCTATCTGCAGCTTCAGGGTCTTGGCCTCGGCCTCCAGGTCCTCTTTTTCCCGTTTACGCGCGGCCTCGCCCTGGCGCTTGGCCGCCTGCTCGTTGATCTTGTTGACCTTGGCCTCTTCGGTCAGGCGGGCGTCGCGAGCCTGCTTGAACGCCTCCGGGTCGCCCAGCGAACCGCGCTCACGGGCACGAGCCTCGTCAAGCCGGAACTGCTGCATGCGCTGTTCGGCCTGGCGCTCCTGTTCAATCAGACCGGGCAGGTTCTTAAAGTCGCGATCGGTATCCGCCGCCTGCCGGGCCTCCTGCGCCTTGGACAGGGCGTCCTCGGCAGCCAGCCGCTCGCGGGTCTGCGCATCCTGCTTCTCTGCAAGGACGTCGGCCTGCTGCTGGACCTCCTTGTACGCCTTCGTCCACTTGTCGGCGTACCGGAAGGTGGAGTCGTTGGCCTGCGCTTCGGTGCCCGTCACCCCAACGAACGCACCAGTCGTGCGGTCGCGGCGGTTGGCCGCATTGACCACCGAGTCGAACTCGGTGCCGCCTTCTGGGAACTGACCCTTCAGCCACTCGATAAAGTCAGCAGACTGCAGGGTCGGGTTGATGCTGGTGCGGGTGGCTTGCACACGCTCGCGCCGGGCTCCGACTAACTGAGTTTCCTTGCTGGCTGCAGCGGCTTCGATCTGGCCTGCTGCAGCGAGAGAGGCGTCCGCCTCCGCCTTCGGCTGCGACTGAGCCGCCTCGCGTAGTTTGGCTGCGTTCTCCTGCAAAGTAGCGATCGTGCGGTCATCCACTTCCTGCAGGCTGGCGAGGAACGAGGTGACGGCTGCTTTCAGTTCCGGTGCGCGCGCCTCGGCGGGACGGTTGGTGATGACGCGGCGAATCTCGCGCTGCAGCTGGGCGAGGCTACCGCTGGCGCTATTTTGCAGGCCTTCCGCCATCTGAGTGTTGGCATCGGCCAGGGTCTGCGACAGTCGCCGTATAGCCTCGATCTGGACCTGTGCCGTCTCCGTCGAGGTGCCGGCTACGATGGCCTGAATCTGCTCATCGCTCTGCAGCTGCTGACGCAGAACGATGGCGCGCAACTCCTCAGCGGACTGCGGGGCCGTTCTATCCCCCATGCGCTGAATAACTTCGCCGGCCTGCAGAATCTCGCGGGTGATCTCCTTCGAGTATTCCTTCAGACCGTCGTCGACAGTTTTCAGCTGGCGGCCGAGGTTAAAGAACGTCCGGTCGTCGACGCCTTCCGCCAGCTGCGGGAACTGAGCTTTGAGTTCCTCGAGAGCTTTCGGGCGCAGGGAGGGGGCCAGCTTCGTGTAGTCCGCCACCGCCTTGCGGACTTCCTCACCTGACTGCCCGAACGTCTGCTCCAGCGCCGTGGTGAGACTGACCGACGCATCCTGCATTTTGAGGATGCCTTCAGCAGTCTTGCCGACAGAACCGCCGAGCTCAGCGGCCGTGACGTCGAACGCCTTGGCGGCGTCAATGTACTGCTGGATCTTGGCCTGTACGGTGGCCTGAAGTTTGGCCCCTTCCTTGGCCTGAAGGTTCGCCTGTTCGGCAGCGATGCGCTCTGGGTCGTAGACCTTGCGGTCACCGGTGAGCACGCTCGGGATTGCAGTGAATCCGTCGAAGGCCGACGAGAAGCCCCGGCCTGCATTGCTCAGGGCGCTTTCCAGAACTGCTCCGACCCTAGACCCGGTGCTGCCGTCAGAACCTGGGGCCTCCACTCCGGCATCGCGAGCCTGTTGCAGCTCGCGCATGCGTTGGATGGCCGCACTCGCGCCGTCCGACACCTCAGCCAACCACCCGACCAGACCGCCCGACTTTTCGGAGGCCAACAGGCTGATGTTGGAGCCGAGGTTCTCCACCGACGAAGACAGGGAGCGCATCGACGTGGTCGCGCCTTCAGCGGCCGACTGGCCGAAGGTGATGGCAGCCGTGCTGCCGGCGAAACTGTCGAGGTTGTTGATCAGGGCCTGCAGGGCGTTGATTGCTCGCACGTCGAACGCGCGGGCAAAGTCACCAGCCCCCTCCCCGTTGAATCCGAGGCGCTGCAGCTCAGTGGCCGCGGCAAGCAGCGGGTTCTCGCCCTTGGTAAACGCCTGGAAGCGGGCGCGAATTGCGGCCTCGCCCATTTCCTCACCGAGCGCGCGGTACCGATTCTGCAGGGCCTTAATCAAAGTGGCATCGGGCGAGAAGACCTCCAGCATGCCTTGACGCAGGCCAGTGGCTACCGTGGATGCTTTCAGGCCCGCGTTACGCAGGGTGCCGACCGCACCGAGGAACTGCTCAGAAGACAAGCCGAACTGTTCGGCGGTCTGGCCAGCCAGCGACAGGATGGTCTTCAAGTCCTCGCCGGTCAGTTTCGACAGGTTGACCGCCTTGGCCAGCTGATCTGCCAGGGTCGTGTCATCAAGGTCCTTGAAAACGTCGCGCGCCGTCGAGATCAGGTCGGCGGCATCCTGCAGGGAGGAGCCGGTGGCTGCGGCGAAGTTGGCAGAGGCCGAAAGCGCGGTCTGCATCTCCTCGGCGGCGATGCCGGCCTGGGCCAGCGTCTGCGTGGCCTGCGCAATCTCAGTGACCGAGAACTTGGTCTGTGTGGCGACCTGCCCGATCGTGTTGGCGAGATCCGACATCTCCTTGTCGGTGGAGTTGGTGATCGCCTGAATGTTGCGAAGCTCGGTGTCGAGTTCGACGACCGAACGAGCCACTGCGGTGACCCCGTTTACGATCTGGTACAGCGCCGCATACCCGATGGCATACCGCAGGAACGCCTGCAGGGTCAGGCCGACCTGCCCCAGCCTGCCAGACGACTTCTCGGAGGTGGCATTAAGTTCCCGCAGGCGGGCGTCGAGAGCCGCCACGTCAGCGGCAGCGGCGCGCGCAGCCCGACCGGCTGCCTGAGTCTGCTGGGCCATGGGACCGAGAGAGTTGGCGTAACTGGTACGCAGGCTGGTCAGGCGGCTCTGGTTGGCGGCGGCGTACTGGCGCGCAGCCCGGGCCTGTCCCGCGTCCAGTTCTGAGAATCCAGACGGCCTGCCGGCAGCCAGCGCCTGCTTACCTTCTGCAAACCGAGTATTGAGGACGTCGCGATTGAACTGCTGGTCAGCGTCCTGCCGCGCCTTTTTGCGGGCGCGGGAGCGGTCCTCTTTCTCTGCGGCGTCGTAGGCGCGGGCGACCGCCTCGCGCTGACGGAGCTGCCCTTTACGCTCATCCTCAGCCTGCTTATCGAACAGCTTCTGGCGCGTCTCGGCGGTGCGCTTGGACCTGAAGTAGTCCTCCTTCTCGGCCATGTCTCTGGCCTTCTCAATATCCTTGATGCGCTTCAGCTCGATCTGACGCTGACGCAGGGCCTCAGCCTCATTCAGGCGGGCGATCTCGTCATTACGTCGACGGGTGCGGGCTATGTCCTCCTTGAACGCCAGCTCCCTGGCCTTCTCAATATCCTTGATGCGCTTCAGCTCGATCTGACGCTGACGCAGGGCCTCAGCCTCATTCAGTCGGCCAACTTCCTGCGCTTCCCTGGCCCGCACAGCCTTCTCATCCTGCAGTACCTTGCGCAGCCGCTCGCGCGTAGCTGCCCGAGACCCGGCGTCCGACAAATCGGCACCCAGCTGTACACCCCGGCCGCGAAGGCCTACTGGGGTTTTTACCTGCTCAGAGGCTATGAATGCAGCGCGGCCTCGGGCATCCGCGGCGGCCTGCTTGGCTGCTTTGGCCTCTGCTCGCTTATCGGCGGCTTCCCGCAGACGAAGGAGTTCACGGCGACGGGCCTTCTCTTGAATCTGGGCCTCCCGCTTCGCCCGCTTCTCAATAGCCCGCTGTTCTGCCGCCTGGTTAATCTCCCGGGCCGGCGCCGTGGTGATGCCTTTGACTTTGCTGACGACGGCATTCGCCTCGTCCAGCACCTGCTGCAAAGGGGCGAGCTCACGCCGCAGGTTGGTGCCTGACACTGCCCGCCCCAGTCCGTTCAACTCGGTGCGCAGCTTCGACACCATGTCGACGTAGGCTTGCAGCTGGGAGGTCTGCTTCCTGAACTTTTCGAGGTCGGCCTTGGAGCGTACCTGATCAGGGGCCAGTGCCAGCGCCTTCAGGTCCTTCGCAGAAGCCTTGACGGCCTTGTCGAATTTACTGAGGTCCTGCAGCATCTCCTCGATATTCAGCAAGTTCATGTTGACCTTGCCGCTGGCGCGCAGGGCCGCCAGTTTCCGCCTCAGGTCTTCGTCCTCGATGTCTACGCCGAGTTTCAGGAGGCCGTCAAGGATAATGTCTGCCGGAGGTGCCATTGGTTAAAACCCCATTGATTTCAGGCTGGAGATCATGTCCATTACCTGCGCATTATCGTTCATGTCCACCTCAATCGCAGCCACCTCTTCCGTCCCATCGAGGGATCCGCCGAAGCCGTACAGAGATGCCTCGAACCGGGCACGAAAGTCCTGCCACGCGCGGTCCATGTACAGGCCGACGACGACTTCCGCTATTTCGATATCGGTCTCGCAATACAGATTCCGCGCGCGCACGGGGTCGAGGTCACAGGCCAGCAGGCACAGCTGATCGGTGGGTAGGTTGCGCATCCACTCCATCAACGCCTTGCCCATGCCTGATCCTTTGCTTACAGGCTCAGGGGAGGCGGGCTTCTCCGGCGGAGTCAGCAGACGCTCGGCCAATGCCGTTAAGGTGCCGGGCGAGGGGGCAGAGAGGCCAGCGCGCACGTGGGCGGCGACTATGGCTTCGTCGAACGGGATGTCCGGATTGGCCTGAATAACAGCGGCCAGCGCCTCCTGCAGGAGGAACGTGAGGAGTGGGCGTTTGCCGGCGGGGAGGAAAATTGACATGGCAACTCCAATAAAAAAGCCGGGCGAACCCGGCTTTTTGTTTAGCTCGCTTCTTAGCTGCCGCCACCGGTGGCCAGCATGCCCGTCGGGTGCGTCGGGATGATGTCAGCCAGGTGGGCCAGCGCACCGCCGACGCCGTACTCTTCAGCTGCAGGTTGCAGAGCTTTCAGGGTAACGGTAGACGAGGCGAAGTCTTCGGCGTTCGACGCATAGTCGAGGTTGCCGGAGATCGACGCTTTCCAGAAGTTCCACACGATCGGGCGGCCGGTCGAGTTTTCTTTCTGGAGTACCGAGACCGCCATGTAGTTGGTCTGCGATACCGCGCCAATGGCTACAGGGCGAGCGAGGAACACCGGGTCACCGGACACTACTTCGAACAGCAGCGGGGTGTCAGCATCCAGCGTCAGGACGTCCACCGCGATCGACAGGATACGGACGATCTGGACGTTTTCCGGGGCGCCCAACTTATAGCTGACGAGCAGGTCGCCGGCTACCATACCGGTCGCTCCGCCGGTGGCCAAGGTCACCGAAGTAGCAGCAGCCGCGGCGGTGGTGTTGACCGTGGACGAGATATCGGTAACGGTGGTGCCGGATACGCCTTCGCCCAACATCATGCGCAAGTTGCGACGCGAGTATTCGCGCAGCGTTGCGGAGATTTCGGAAGTCTGGCGCACGATCGCCGAGTCGATCAGCTGCTTCGGAAAGCCGCCTTCGAGGTCGACCGACTCCTGAGACACGGTTACGTTTACGTTATCCACCAGTCCCACGGAATGAGTCTGGAGGAGCTTGAGTGCAGAACTCATCTGGCCGACGCGGAGTTCCGCGGTGCCGATAAGAAATTTCTTGGAACGGGGCGCACCAACTGGCATGGCACTATCTCCTACGTTTGAATGACTGAATGACAGACGTTCGCATGGCCTTACCAAGCCGCCGGGAGACGGGCCTCATCAACGGCCTGCGAGCCTCAGCCCAGAACCCCCTCGAAAGCCCCCTCAACGGAGGGGCTCCTTCAGGGACTCCTGCCATGGTCGACAGGTTCGGTGAGTCCACCCCGTTCAGTCCCTCTATCAGCGCCCTACGAATCGCGTCATTCAGGAAAGTTCGGGGTAGCCTTGATAGCTCCAGAGCGACGTCGAAGGCGAACCCTCCGGCTACACCCCGGACACGCACGATTCTGGCGGTGACCTTCACCTGAGCAGACCCGATGCGTCTAAAAGCGCGCCTCAATTGTCCCCGATCCAACCAGAATTTACCCGCCCCGACGCTTCGTTTGGCCGTCCCCGTACCTTCCTTTCGGGCTAAAGTGCTCGGTGCCAGTTGTTTCCAGGCAATCAAGGCGGATACAGAGGCCCCGTCAGGGGTGGATACTTGCAGGTTTGGCAGGTAGTGCTCCGCCCCGGGAACGCCGCGCTGGATGATGGCGTCTAGTTCAGAGAGGACGTTTCGATAGTGTTTTGTGGCCTCTTCCTCGACGTAGGCAAGGTACTTGCTCTCGATCCGCTTCTGCATGTCCTTGACAACCCGCGGCGAAGTCGATCGGGAGGTGTATGCAGCGAGGATGGCCGCCTCGGTCTTCCGGGTGATCTTGTTGAAAGTGATGCTGCCGGATTTCTTAGCCATACGCTACGGCGCTGCCGCGAACGAGGGCGTAGCGCAGGCCTGACTGCCGATCGTGCTCCTGCGGAGCTATCTCGTTGGAGGCCACGTGCAGGAAGCCGACTGGGTTGGTGCCCGCCACAGGCCCCGACAGGTCCAGCAGGGTGAGCGTGGTGTCGGAAGTAAACTTCTGACGGACCTTGGTCAGCAGGGCGGTCAGGATGTAGTTTCCGGAATCCGCCGTGGTCTTGGCCCCTACCATGAACTCTACCCGGTACATGGGCGCGCGCGGGGCCGGGGCCAGGGTGCCAAAGGACCAAATCAGGGCCGGTGCGTCAGACTTTTGTGCCACATCCGTCTCCGCCATATCGTCCACTTCCACTGCAAGAAGGGTCGGATACGCAGGCAGGAGCTCAGCGCGAAGGTCCAGCATGACCTTATCGAGCGTGCTTTTCAGTGCGAGCAGGAACAGGGCTTCATCCACGGCGTTGACACCTTGCTGCAGGCAGTTCCAGGTTGAAGAACAGCTCATTGATATCCAGCACCATGCCGTCAGACTTGCGACGCAGGTACGTATCGGTGCTGAGGGTCAGGCCTTTCGGGAAAGATACCGTGAAGATCGTGTAGTCGGTGTTGGCGAATTCGCGGGAGTCTACGGCTGAGTAGCGTTCGATGTCGACCCACGTGGTGGCCAGCACCTGCTCGGCACCCAGCACTTCCAGACCGGAGGCTGCCGTGGTCTTTGCCCGGTTACAGAGGTCGACCTCGTACGGGGCCTCCCGCACCGAGTACGTCGAGGCGTAGACCGTGTCGCCTTCTATATCCTCGTTGAGGCTCTCGACCAGAAACACCGTCTCGGAGTCCCCGAGCCGAATAATGCTTTTGTCGTCCTCGATGGTGGCCAAGCCCGACAACGTCAGGATCCGCTTCTTCTGGCCGAAGGACCGCTCGCTGATAAACCGATCGTACACCTGCAGGCGTGCGCGCAGGCCGGAGTCCAGCCACTCGTACCCGATAGGATCCCAGTAGTAGACCGGGGTCTTGGCTTGGCGGCCTATAGCTCGAGAGAGGCGCATTACTGGATCGACGTCGTAATGGGGTCGGCACCCGGCTGGGCGACGAGCACAAGATTGAGGCCGGCGGCGGTGGCGGTGGTCTCGGCCACGGACTCCCGGAGCAGGTTCTGGTACTGGGCGCAGCGCGCGTAGGCTTTCGCCTCCACCATCTCCAAGTCGACCTTGAACCGATCCAGTCGGGCCTTGCCGTCGGTGCTCAGCTGAGGGGCCAGAAGCTGGCGCGCGGCCAGCTCCTTAGCGCACCACCACTGAGCATACAGCTTAATCAGATTGGCCTGCCGAACAGCAGCGGTGACAGCGCCGGTGGCGGTACCTGCTGCGAAAAGCGCGGCGTGAGTGGGCAGCCAGCTGTCCAGATTGACTGTCAGCTCGACGTCAAGCAGGGAGTCGACCATCACTGCGTCGCCGCAATCGTTGTCGTCTACCCCGAGACACGCCCTGACAGCCTCAGTGGTGGTATAGGTGCCCAGCTCCGCCATGGATTACGCCTTTTTGATCAGGCCGGCGGCGACCTGGCAATGCAGCCAGCTGCCTTCCGGAATAACGCCAATGTGCTTGATCGGATTCCGGCTGTAGGAGATGCCCGTGAAAGGGTCGGTGTAGCGAAACCGCTCCGTGCGCAGCCAGCACTCGAACACTTCCGTCTCAGGTTCAGCTTCCGGCGGGGTCACTGGCGGTACTTGGGGGGCAAGTTCAGGGGCGGCTTCGGCCTCCGGTTGAACTTCCGTCTCGACAGCTTCGGCCTCCGGTTGAACTTCCGTCTCGACAGCTTCGGCCTCCGGTTGAACTTCCGTCTCGACAGCTTCGGCCTCCGGTTGAACTACCGTCTCGACAGCTTCGGCCTCCGGTTGAACTTCCGTCTCCAGCTTCTGGTCTCCCTTGGCCTTGCTTTTCTTTTCGCTCATAACAAACTCCAAAAATGAATACTAAAAAGGGGGCCTCAGCCCCCCCTCCAGAACCAGACGGTTACACCGTCAGGGTCATTACCTTGAACGCATCCGAGTACAACGAGTGGGTCATCTCGCCGAAGTCTACACGGAAAGCGGTCGCGCGGCGCAGAACAAACTGCTCGATCGCACTGTAGGCAGCGGCGATGTTGACGACGCGGCGCAGAGCGTAGCGGGCGTCCAGGCCCCCGACCGTGTTGGCGGCGATGACGCCGTTATCCACGACGAGGATGCGCGGATCCTGGCCAGCCAGGTTGTCCACCGTGAAGGAGTTGTTGAACGCCTCAGCTTGGCCGACGAACACGGTGTCGCGAGTCGGTTTGCCCGAACGAGCCTGCAGGGCCAGTGCGGTATCCATGTCGCAAACGATGTTGCTGACCGCCATGCGGCGACGGTTGAGGTGGATATACTTGACCCATGCGCGGTGGGTGATGGTACCGGCAGTGGTCACAGCGGCATCCAGCGACTGCGCAGTGAAGGTGGCTTTCGCTGCTTCGCCACGGTCAACGTCACCGCCAAAGATCGCAGCGATGTCGGCCTCGACCATGCGCACGCGCTCTTGACGGGCCTGAGCGGTCATCGCCAGATTGACGAGGTCCAGGGTGCTGGACTGAACTGCCTGGTCGGAGATGATCAAGCCGATCGACTTGGTCGGAACCGAGTAGCTCTTGTCCGACACGGTGATCGACAGCATCACGTCCGGTTCGGACAGTTGCGAAATCGGGTTGGACTCGCTCTCTTTCGGGCGCTGCGTGTTGAGTACCGGCTGATCGAATTTCGGACCAGTGATCGTCGCGGTCTGCGCAATCATGGAGGCCCAGCCGCCCAGCATGTCGTCATGGTTGTCGTTCAACTGCGACTCGATGGTACGCATGATGATCTCAGGGAACAGCAGGCGCCCACTCGGAGTGTGGCGCTGAGAGCCGTCGTTGCGGGTAATCGAGTTCATCTGGATGCCGGTGTTCAGCACTTCCTGCATCGTCGGCGCGCGGTAGCCCAACTTGCGATCCGAATTGACGAAGATGCCTTCGTGCAGCATGAACTGCTGCATGACGTCGCCGTATTTCACGGTGTCGGTCTTGGTGCCGTGGGTGCGATTCAGGTATTGAGACAGGGTCAGGCCTTGCTGGGCCGCCACGTCGTACTCGCGCAGGTTGAAGTCGACGTCAGCGAGGTTGCCCGCCTGGTCACGCAGTTTGAACTTTACTTGCTCGCTCATGGTGTACTTCCTTCCGAAAACTGGGTGGCGAGCGCGCTTACACGCGCTCGATGAGGACTTTGGCGCCAGCGGTGCCGACACCGTCGATCAGACGGATGACACGCCATGCGTACAGGCCTGCGTTAGTCAGCGACGCACCGTCATCGGCAGCTGCAGTGGCGACGGCCGGGCGAACCTTCGGCAGCGCATTGGCGCCGGTGGAAGCCACGCCAGCCGCAGACTGCGCAGCGGCCAGGACGTAGCCACCCAGCGTCACCGTGTAGGTGGCGGCAACTTCGACGATCTTGCGACCCGCGCGCTGCACGGAACCAAAGGCAAAGCCCTGGTTTACAGTGTCCGGCTCGATCGCGTTGATGAAGCCTTCGATCGGCACGCCGTCGCCAGCGATCACGTAGTTGTTGGCCGAGCCCATTACCACAGGCTTGCCGATGTCGTTGTCGCCGTAGCCTTGTGCAGCCGCGGAGCCCAGAGCGGCACTGACGGTGTCTTTGATCGCGTCAGTGACTTTTTCATTAAAAACAAAGTCGGTCATTTCGAGTAACTCCGAAAAGTGTGGTGAGGGTTAGATGGCCACAAGGCTGGCCGGCAGATGCGGGACTTGCACCGGAGTGCGCTCGCTCAGGTCGTCGTCGGACGCCACCTCGGCTTGCGGGCCGATGCGGAACTTCTCACCAAACTGAGACTGGGTGCGGGCATGCAGGGAGATCAGAGCCTGCGGGGTGACGTCGTCGACCTTGATCGTCGGCTGGTTCAGGGCCACCGCCATGCGGTTCACTGCGTCAACAGCAATTCGCATGAGGCTGGTCTGATTGCCGTTGGCCACTTCCACAGCCGACTTGGCAGCAGCCAGTTCGGCTTTGGCGGTGGCCAGTTCAGCCGACAGGCTGATAACGCGATCCAGCATACCGGGCTCTGCAGCTACAGCCGCCGGGGCTTCTGCGGTCGGAGTTGCGGGTGCCTGCTCTTCCGTAGTCGGAGTTGCGGGTGCCTGCTCTTCCACCGGCTCCCCTTCCTGGCTGAGTTCCGGGTTCTTGAGGGCTTCTTCCACCGACAGACCGGAGGCTACTGCGTCCTTGCCTTTCGCATTGAGGGAGCGTTTCATATCGTCACCTTTAAAATTCATGGATTGTGCAGTCGGCTTCGCAACGGAAGTGGACTTCGCTTTACGGGAGCGTTCGGACACGTCTTGAACGACGGCATCGAACGACAGTACAGCGTCTACCAGCCCTACTTCGATCGCGTCAGTGGCGAAGAATACCCGCCCTTCGGCTGCAGTCTCGATCAGCTTACCGACGGGGATGTCGCGCTGAGCAGATACGTGCCCGGTGAACATTTCGTAGGTTCGGTCCAGCCGGGCTTGGATTTCCGCTTTTGCAACGTCGTCGAGCTTCTCGTAGGGTGAACCCAAAGCCTTGAATTCACCGGCACGGATCATTGTAACGTCCACGCCGTTTTCTTTAAGCGCCCGGGCATAGCTGAAATGTGCAGTTATGACGCCAATCGAACCCACCATAGCCATCTGATTGGCATACAGGCGCCGGCCCACGGACCCCAGCCAGTAGCCGCCGGACAGCATGTTGGTGCCGGTATAGCTGTAGATTGACACCTGCTTGTCCAGCTCTTTCCAGAAATCAGACAGCTCCATAATGCCGGTGGCGGCGCCGCCGCCGGTGTCAAAATTCACCAGGATGGCGTCAACCCCGGCCTTGCGCGCAGCAAGGGAGGCGCCGCGAATCTCCTCATAGGAGACTCGGCCGTAATACTGGTTGAGCCAGGAATACTTCGGCACCAGTGAGCCGCTTACATCGAGGATGGCGACGTTGCCAGCGCGGCTGAGCATGTGGCCGTAGACGCCGAACTCGTCATTCGGATCTTCGTCATCCGGGTCTTCGTCTTCGGTGATGACGGTGCCGCGCAGTTGCATGGTTTCCAGCTGTGCTGGGGTCAGCCCCTGGATCTGCAACTCGTTGGCCTTGAAATGCAGGTAGCTCTCGTCATTGCCGAGCCAAGTCATCTCGATCAGGGGCTGGCGGACGGAACGGCGCCCCGCTCGCTTACTGCTCATTGTGATTCTCCTCCCGCCTTGCTGGGCGTGTCGGGCTGCAGGGCGCGGCCCTGTGGGTCGTCATTCGGGCTGGCTTTGCTGGCGTCTATGCCTTTTGAGCCGCGTTGGAAGCCTGTCCCGGAAAGTTTAGGTGCGCCAGGCGCGCGGTCACCGGTTCCCAGCAGCCAACCGGCCTCTTCGTCGGTGATGAACCCTTCACTCAGCTGCTCAAGAATGCGCTGTTGGCGCATGGTCTTGAACGCCTCGAGCTCATCCTCGGGGCGCAGGTTGATCGGGTCGAACGCGAACTTGACGAACACGTCGGAGCCGTACAGGCGGCAGGCCAGGGTCAGGATCCGGGAGATGTTGGTCTCGACCGGGCGGCGGATGGCTTTGGCAATTTTCAAATAGATCAGCGACTCGGTATTCGACAGGCTCTGGGAGCCTTTCGACCGAATGCCGAGGATCGAGGAGTTAGACTTCACGGCCGTAGCCAGTTGGGCCGCCATCGCCTCCATCATTGGCACATAGTCGGATTTCTCGCCCTCGCCCTTGAGTAGGTCGGGGCTGACCGAGTCATACACCACGATGGCGTCTTCGGGGTTCAGGTTCTGCAAGGTCGTGCGAATGTTGACGAGGACCTGATCCAGGGCTGCCTGCAGCTTTTTCTGGTCCGACTTAATTTCTTCCGGCAGCGCAGCGAGGACCTGCTCCTGGCTCACTGTCAGCGTCATGCGGCCATGGCCCTGCCGGCGAACCGCGCGCCGCATCTCTTCCAGAAACTCGTTGTAGGCGAAGGACGGGTTCACGGCGGCGGCAAACATGCCATCGGCATAGGCGCGGCTACCTTGGCGGTGCAGCTCTGAAACGAAAATGGTCGGATAGTTGAGGATTACGGGATCTCCCTGAGAGCGTTGCTGCTCAGGTACGCGGCCACCCTTCGCCGCCTTCCAGTTGATAGTTTCGTAGGGGATGACGTTGATCCGATCCGGGAGGCGTGCCTTATCCAGCACCAGCTCGTTGACCAGGCCCGCCGTAAAGGCGGTTTCCAGCAGACACTGCTCGAGCGTGGCCTCAAAGCCCAGCTTGTCCCCAAACCCTTTCGTGTAATCGTACAGGGTGTCCATCTGGGCGATGATCTGCTCAGCAAGGATCGACCCGGCTACGTCGAACTGGGTGGTCTGGGTGTTGTAGGCCATGACCTTATAGGTGGACATGGCGATCTCGACCACCGAGAACATCGCACTGGACATGATCGGGTCGCGCGCGTCGAGGTCCCGGACAGCGGCAACGAGAGAGTTCCGGGTGCGAACAACCGAGATGCCTTCATTGATCAGCGTCCGGTTATCGCGGGCGACGTTTTGACCGTCCTCAGTGCGGCCGTAGACCGTCTCCGCAACGACCTTGGCGACCAGCGTGCGAGGAAGCTGTACCGTCGCTGTCTTTTTGTTGGCAGCCAAGCTGATTCTTCCAAGTGAGTTAATGGGCGGCAGTATATGCGGCCTCAGCCGCCGAAGGCGGAGGGCCAGCTTCGTTTGGAGTCGTCCTCAACCTGCTTCAGCTTGGCTGACAGCAGGCCGGGGATGTAGGGGATGACGTCAGACGCCGGCTGAATCCCCGCCAACAGGAACGCGATCATGCAGTAGTTGGCCGAGTGCGCGTAGTGGTCCTCGTCAACATTGACCCACTGCACCACGACTTCGCCGGTTGCGGTGTCTTTTGTCTCGATCCGCTTCATCGCCTGAAAATGCTTCTTGACCAGCTCGTATTCCGGCGTCATTCGGTTCAAGCGGGCGTAGCTGCGGTTGAACAGGCGGGTCAGTTCGTCGAAGCTCGCGCTGCGCAGAACCTGAACGATCCGCGTCTCGTCGTCCTTGCTCTGAATGATGTCCAGCGACCGGCTGTTGCGCTTCGTCAGGTATTGGCAGGCGAAGATCCGACCCTTGCCCTGCTCAGTCAGGTAGGCGGCCAGTGACAGGTCAGGACCCGCATCGACCACGCCGGCAGTGCAGCTGAACACCCGGAACAGTTGCATCGCGCGCTTACCGGCGCCGTTCTCTCCATCAATCCGCATGCGCTCCTGGTAGATGGTGTCGAACCCGCCGCGGTCGTTGGGGGCCCCGATCGTTATCCAGCACACCTTGCCGACGTCCACCCCCATGTAACATCGGCGCGTGGTAATGGCCTCGAGTGTCGTGTCCGGGATGCGGAGCGAGGGCTCAGAGACGGCCGCCTCATCAATCACGTCTATCAGGAAGCTGCTGGCCTCGTCCTCGTAGGGGATCCCGACCTTGAAATTCACCCAGTCTTTCTTCGTGTCGTAGTCTTTGATCTGCCGGATGGTCCGACGCAGCGGGTTGATGGTCGGCACGTCGCAGGGCAGGATCTGGTAGCTGTGGTGGTCTTTCCTGTCAGGGTACCGGTGGACCCAGCTTCGCAACTCCGGCTGAGCAAGCCACGCCTCGTCCATTGGCTCGCCACAATGGTTGCAGCGGAAGAATGCGTCGTCGACACGGATCAGGGAATTCTCTAGGTCCTCTTTCTCGAACTCCCGGAAAGCCTTGTCAAACCCGGGGATCTCCACGTCTCGGAAGTAGTCGATATCCACCCACGTCTGGCAGTGCTGGCACTTGACCAGTCTCGACGCCTGGCTGCCGGCCATGAACAGGGCGTTGATACCGTACTTGAACACGGTCGGGGTGGAGAACGAGCGCACCAGCGACTCGCCGGCGGCACTGTGGCCGAGACGGGAGTTGAAGGTGGTCAGCGTGCGCTGGTCGCAAAAGTCCACCTCGTCCCGAAACAGCGCCTGCGCCGGTACCGAGATCGCGGAGTTCTGGCCAATCGTGCCAGCGATGTACAGCAGGGAGCGGCCGAGCTTCTTCTGCCGCGTGTTGTTCAGGTTTTTGTCGATCATCGCGCGCAGCACAGGGGAGTCGTCGATGACAGGGTCGATCCGGCCGCTCGCGAACTTGGTCGCCATGCCACTGGTCGGCAGGATGTAGATGATCGTGATCTTCTTTGAGATCCCCATCATGGCCAGCATCATGCGGACCCAGAATTCGGAGGCGCCGACCTGCGAACACTTCTGCGCGGAAATCTCCGGCGCGGTATCGGCCATGATATCGATCTGGTACTCGTGATCGAGGAAGGTCCAGTTGCGGTCGACGTGGATCGGGTCTCGGGTGTTGCGCTCCACCCATTGAGGGATCTGGCTGAAATCCCGCGCCTCGTAGGCCTGCATGCGTACCCGAGAGAGGTATGCGCTGATTTCCGCTCTCACTCAATCATCTCCAGCTTCTGTTCCAGTTTCTCAAGGAACATCGCGCACGGGTCGTAGCCGAGCGCCTTCACCAGTTTCGGGTCCGCCATCTCCTTGAGGATGTCCACCGTGGACGCCTCGACGAGACGGTTTCGCTCCATGTTCATCACCTCTTCGTGGCTGCTGATCAGCATCTTCACCATCTGGTTGGTGGTGGACAGGAAGTCCTTGAACTCCTTCGGCGACACGCCGTCGCGCAGGCGGCCTTCGGGCAGGTAGTGCTCACGCAGCGCGCGCAGTGCCTTGACCTGCAGGTCGATCTCATTGGCGATGGAGAAGTTGGCGCCGTAGGCCGCCTCCGAATTTTCATCGATCGAGGCCGGGGCGGGTAGCGCGCACCGCAGCTTCCACTTCTGGTCGTCACTCAGCTTCGGGATGATCTCGTGGATGATCCGGTCGACAGCAACGGCCAGCTCCATCGAGGTGAGCTCACGGTCGCGGTCGGCAGGGGCGCTGGCGCTCTGCCGCATGGTTGCGTCGAAGTCGGCAAAGGAAGCGGTCATAGGCCTGACGCCTCAGCCTGTTTGCGTGCCTTCCGGAGCTGCAAACGCGTGGCGACAATCCACAGGACGGGGCACCACAGTGGGGCGGTGAGGGCGGCGGCCAGGTACACCAGGGCGGTCAGCAAAGTGCTGACGAGCATCAGCTCGAAGATGCCGCACAGCATCACAAACCCAAACACTGCCCCGATCAGGGACAGTAGATGCCGGCCAACCACTTTGAGAGAGCGAAAGAGTTCGACTATGCCGACGAACGGCATAACCAGCGCGCCGGCGGGGATTTCGTAAACCTCGCCACCCTCCTCACGCACACGCGGCGGACTGAACACCCCAGTCAACAGGGCTTTTGCCATGATCCACGGCCCTTGGAGCAGGGGCCGGTCGGACCTCTGAATACGGCGCAGGGCGAGGTCGAACTGATTCATTGAAAATCTCCTGTTTCAGGATGCGGATAAATTGCCATCGAGTGTAAAGGGTGCGGACCTGCCGCGGGAACCACCGGCCGTTGACGCGCAGGCGCACGTAGTTTCCCAGCTCTTCTTCGCGCAGCGGCCTGCCTCGCAGGGTCCGGTGGTGTTCGACCTTGAACTGGTCGCCCCGGAATACCTCGATCTTGGTGTTCTTCTTACCCGCCGCGCGTAGCAGAAGTGTGGTTTCTGGTCTACGTCTCTCTGACATTTTCTTACTTTTTACACCCGAATTGGCTAAAGCCTTGTGTTTACTGGGCCCGTCGGATGTAATAGTAACTGACCTTGCCTTAGAAGTGAGGCAAACCCACCTGATTGGAGCACTCCGATGGAAGCTGCCGGCCGCTGGAAGACCGAAGAGATCCATTTCCTGAAGACCCACTACCACCTAAAGTCGGCAAACGATATCGCCGAAGAGCTCGGAAGGACCAGGGACATGGTCTACAAAAAGGCGCAGCATCTGCGCCTGCGGAAAGTGCCCCGGTGGCGCATGCCCGAGGTCAAGAAAGTCGTCGAACTCCTCAACCGCGAAGGCGGCAGACCCTCTCAAAAAGAAATCGCCAACGAGCTGGGCGGGCGCTCAGCGCAGGGCGTTGAGGGGATGATCCTCCGCTACAAACTACTCCCAAAATCCAGCCAGGAGACCTGTTAGTGGACACTAAAGCAACGGCAAAACGCATGATAGGCGCCGACACGGGCGGACTTGCCACCAGTATTACCGGTAGCCAGGGCGGGATGAGTGCCGAGGAAGAAGCGTTGCAGGGGATCCTGCGCGCGCTGCACGGTTGTGACTTCCCGCCGGTTCTGTTCGCCGGCAAGCGAAAGTATTCGGAACTGGTGGAGATTATTTCGAGTCAGCAGGCGATGCTGTCGCGGGATCAGAGGCGCCAGCTGAAGAAGAGTGCCGAGAAGTGCGGGTTTTTCGTGCTTAACACCTCGGCCGAGACGATCGCCACCCGCAGTGGCATTGCGTGGAACGTCAACGAGGTGAAGTACCCCATCGTCAGGACTTCGAAACTACCCGACGACGAGGTCCTGATTCAGCCCGCCTCTACCCTCAAGGGATATCGAACGTAACCACGGTAGAAAGGGGCGACTTCAGCCCCGCCGTATCGAATGCTGATATGGCCGCCGAATAGTTGCCAGGGGCCAGGGTCAAGGAGGTCGCGACGCCTGGCATCGGCACCGTAACCACCGGCAAAGTAGTGGACCCGCTCGTCAGGTACAACTCGAACTTGGCAAGTTCGGACGGAGGCAGAACCGCGCCGTTCGTCCGCGTAGCGGGGATCGTCCAGCTGAACTGCACCACTGCCGGCCCAGTAGCTGGCGGGGTCGTGCTGGTTACCACGGACATGATCACCGATATTTCCGGCGGCACGATCCGGATCTCACACCCGCACGTCAACGCCTCCTGCATCGCCCGAGTCTCCGCCGTATTGAGGGCAGAGTAGTTCTCCGGGAATACCGTACCGTCCAGCTTCTTGACCTTGTAATAGCCCTTCTGGGTCAGCTTCAGATCCACTCCCGTCTGGGCGTAGGCCAACGTGGAGGCCAACAAGGCCAGGAACAGCAAGATCGAGCGCATGACGTAACCTCAAATTCCGTCGAAGATGAACAAAACGGGGACAGCCCCCGAGGCGGTGACCAGAACCGTGCCCGTCGACGCATCGAGCACCGCGACTGCCTCGGCGACTCCGCGGCTGATGACGGTAGCACCGGTAACGGCGTCGACCGAAACCACCCCTTCAGCGATCAGCCCTTGCAGGCTGCCCACTGCGGAGGATACCTCGGAGGCGGTGGCCGGTTCCAAGCTCAGTGCGTTCAGGGCGGCCAGTGCCGTCCCGGCGTCCGAGGCGGCGACCAACTCCGCGGCAATAGCGGCGAGGGCTGCGAGCGCAGTCGATGCCTCGGTCAGAGACAGTGCCTCGGTCAGGGTCGCAGTGCTGAGAGACCCGGTCATCTGCAGCTCAGTCGCGGCGGCGGACTCGCTCAACGTCACGCTGAAGGTGCCCTGAGCTGCCGACAGCTCACTGGCAGCGACCGACTCTGTGCTCGCGCTGGAGAAGTCGGCCCGCGCCGTAACGGTGTCGGCGGTGGCCGCCGCTTCCACACGAGAGGCTGCCCATGCCGCGACAGCAGAAAGCAGGTCGGAGAGCGAGGCTGATTCTGTCAGGGCCGAGTTCAGGACGGCGCTGGTGCTTGCTGCGTCGGTCGCGGTGGCGCTTTCGGATTGTACGGCAGGCTGAGTCAAACTTCTGCTTGAGCTGTCGGCGGTCGCCACGGATTCACTCGCTGCGCCGTTCGTGCTTAGAGCGCCAGCCTGAATATCCGAAGTCGTGGTTGATTCTGTCGACGCCGAGTTGAAGGTCGCTTGGGTCGTTGACGAGTCGGCGGCGGTTGCGTTTTCCGCGCTGGTGGCGGCCCTGACAACCGAGGCGTCGCTGGCGTCGGAACTGCTCACGCTCTCGGTGCTGGCGCTGTCGTGCGTGGTGCCCGCCGTGAAAATAATCGACACGGCGGCTGCTGACGGGTTGTTGCCAGACGAAGTTGTTGAGGTGCTTGACGCGCCAGGAGTGTTAACGGTAACAACGCGCTGATCGTTGTTGTCGTGGCTGAACGGCGCGATCACGGTCGTTGTATCTGTCGGCTCCGACGGCGGGCCGCTGCCCCAGCATCCATGCGCCACGATTACCGTATCTGTGGTGTTTGAACTTACCGTCGCAGTCGCGCTTGCCGCGGTCGAAAAGCCACGCAGCCACGCCGCCTGTGACGTTAGATTTAACTCGTTGAGAAAAATAAAGCCGACAATTCGCGCGCCGTTGCCAGAGGCGCTAAAAGTCAAAGACAGAGTTTTTCCAGCGCCCGTCGAGGTCACATCGACTTGGACAATTGCGCAGCGTGGCCCGCCACTAGAAACCTGCGAAATGATGCTTGCGGCGCCAAAGTTCGTTGAAACAGAATTTATAACGCCGTTGTCATGCCGCACAAATAAAAGCGCAACCTGCGTCCCGGCAGGGACATCGGCGCCAAGAGCGACATCGGTAAATGTAGCGTCGCTACGCCAGCCAAGATTAAGCGGTAGGGTGCCGAGAATGCTCAATTATCTCACTCCGCAATAAACGCGGCGCTCCCACCGATCTTTCGGTGCCGATCCCGCCGCACTCTTGATTGACACGGGCAGCCACTGCATGTTCGACACGGCGTCACAGCCGCCGCAAACCAGCGGGATCACGTGGTCGATCGCCCAGTAGGGGCACTCGCCATAGGTGGTTCCGTTGGAAGGGCAGGGGTACAGCCGCTTGAATTTGGCCACCACTACCATGTCGCGGCGAATGGAGCCGTCCACCTGCCGCGCGACGTGCGCGGGGTCGGTGCAATACCTCATCTCCTCTTTTGCCGGGAGGCCGGCAAGGGCGAGGAGTGGCGACAACAGCAGTGCCGCCAGTCCGCGCGGGAGGATTACGAGCCCTCCGGCTCTTCGACCAGCTCGCTGATCGGGAACGAGCGACGCTGCACCTCGCCATTGGCGTCGGCGTATTCCACGAGGTACTCGAACGTGGCGTCCTCGGTGGTGCGCGCCTCGATCACGGTGCCGACGATATCGGGGATGACTTTACGAACCTTGCTGCCTTTGACGATGGCCATGCCAAATCTCCAAAATCTGTGTGTAAAAACTACCCGCCGACCAGGCAAGTTATTTTACGTATCAGGCTCCCGCCGTGTACGTGACATTCAGTGTGTCGCCGTTGGCGACGGTCTTGTTGCCCCCGGTGAAGCTGCCGCACGAGTACAGAATACCGGTGGTTCCCGACTTGGTGCTGTTCGTGATCATGAAGCAGCCCGCAACCACACCACCCGCGCCGTTGATGGCGAAAGCCGTAGCCGTGGTGGCCTTGCTGCTGGACGCGGCGGCGTTGAACGTCGGTGCCGGGCGCGTGGCTGCGGCGTAGTTGACGAACTCCGTCCAGCCTGCGTGCGATGAGGCGGTGTCGCCTGCGGCGTACGTCGGCGCCGAGCCGCCGTCGACCAGGCCGAGGTACCAGGCGGCGGTGTAGGCCGAGCCGGCAAAGTATTTGTCGAGCAGGTCGTTCTTGCCGGCCGTCGTGACGAGGTTGGGGAACCAAGTGTCGTTCCACTTCTCTTCCATCGGGATGCTGCCGAGCTCATCCAGATAGTATTCACGCCGGGCAACGTCGCCCGCAGCGTCCGCCTCGGCCGCGAGGTCACGCAGTCGCACGTACTCCGCGCGGAACTCTTCCACGGGGCCGGTGGCGACGACCGTGTAGTGACCATGGGCTTTGACGTCCTCCGCCAATGCCCCATTGCTAGATACCCCTGCCGCCGCAACTGCCAGCGCCAACGCAGACTCTTTCAACCCTTTCATCATGGCAATGCCCTCGAATTTGCGCTTACACGGCGCCTACTTTGACCAAACTTTGCCGGGTGGCGAGGCCGTCGTTGTAGATGCTCAGCAACGACTCGCCCTCCGGATTTAAATTCACCGCGGGCTGCGCCGCTGCCGCGATCCACTTATTGGCAGACAAGCCGGCGATCGTCACCGCGTGCCCGCCCACCCCGTTCTGGACAATTCGGAGCTGGAAGTTGCCCCGCCCAGGCAGCGCTCCGATGGTGATCGTGGTGTCCTGGTTGACGGTGATCACCTGCTTGGAATGGGCAGCGAAATCCACTGTCGCCGCCGCGCCACTGAGGCCGTTGTCGACCTCGGCCTGAAACAGGATCAGCTGCATGTTCCGCAGCACCGACTCCGCAACCGCACGCGACAGACGAAGCACGAGCTTCATGGGCGCCTCAACGATAAGACTCATATCTTCGTGTTCTCCGCCGTCACGAAGACGTTGCCGAACAGTCTTGGCTCCACCCTGCCAGCCAGCGCGTCCACCATCTCGATGTCGTAGGTATAGCGCGACTCGGGCATGGTGGGGCTGTTCCCCGCGGAGATGGCCGCGGTGGTCGCAGCCGATAACGAAAAGGACCAGATCCCCAGCAGCTCGTTGACGACCTGGCACGTAAACGTCGCGATCGGCGAGCCCGCGGTGTTGGGCGTGCGCCGAATGTGGCCCTGAAAGGACTTGCCAGTCAGCGCCATCGGCAAACCGGTGGCGTCGTCGATTTCCTGCACCTCGTAAGGGCCGAAATTGGCACCTTGCCGGATGTCGAGATCCAGCCGTTCGCCAGTGTTGCCAATACGAGGGGTTGCGGTGACGGCCAAGGGATAGGCTCCGAATACACGAATGCCGGAATGCTACCACTGGCCAGCTTGCAAGCTGGCCGGGGGGCTTCGATTGGCGTTACCAGAGATCGTCGTCGGTCAGCACCGGCAGGTCGACGGTGCGCCCGGCCAGTTCATGGTCGCAATCCGGCAGGAACTGGATCTTGCCAGCCTGGATGAAGGAGTGGCACCGGTTAGGGATGAGCAGGGAGGGGTGGAAGGTGGGTTTGTCGACGTTGCCGTCCCATGTCCACTGCGCGCCGTTGTAGGGGCTGGGCGCATTGACATTGATCCGATGGACCATCTTGCAGCCGGGGCAGTGGAACGCAGGCTCACCGGCGTAAAGCATCAGGACTGGCGACAACTGCTGGGTCATGCGACTTCTCCTCAGAAAAGCCTAAATTGCTCGGGTTCGCTGAACAGGTCAAGGTTCTCCCACGGGCAATCGGGCCACCATCGGTTGCTTTTCCGGATGTTGTGGACGGCGTCGACAATCTCCAGGTTCCACGGCACGTTCAACCCGCACACGTAGTCGCTCTGCAGCGGCACGATGTGGTCGACGTGCACCTTCTCCCCCGCCTTGCGGCGCGCGCGGGCCTCCCGGTGCACCGCCATGTAAGCGTCGATCTGCTCTTTGCTCAGCCACTTCGGCGTGGAGCGGAAGAGGGTCCGATAGTAGTTTCTTTGCCGGCGCTGCACGTAGGTGGCCGGCTCGGCGTCGCGGGAGGGGCACAGCCACGCGGGCAGGCCGTTAAGCATGAGGCGCATTCAGGGCTCCTGGCGGGAAGGGGAGAATCACCGAAGGGCTTACCTCCGGGAGACGGAAATTCACACACAGCAGGCGGGTTTCGATGTTTCTCGGGGGCACGCTGATCGTATGCTTGCGGTCGTACACTTTGGCCACCTGGACCATTCCCGCTTTCGTCACTTTCACGACTACGCAAAGGGCGTTCAGGTAGGGGCGGGCCTCGGCATGCAGACCGAGGTCTCCGGCCCCTGTCACTGTGCAGGCCATGCCCGGCTGCAGGTAGCTAACTCGCATTCAAAATCTCCAGCAAAACGTCAGCGTGGCACGCCTCGGCGAGGGTGCAGTGACAGACGAGGATCTGGCCCGGCAGCTCGGCCAGCACCTGCTCGTGCAGGCGGCGGTTGGACTTCAGCAGGTTCCGGTACTTATCGATGACCTCGGCGCGGTCGCCGTCCCGGCCGATGACAAACGGGTTGCCGAACGGCCCGGGGCGACCGACGTAGGTGCGCTCGGGGTCGAAGTGGATCGCTATCAGGGGCCGGCGCCCGAGGGGTTCACGGCGCATTCAAAATTTCTCAGACAGGGCGGGCCAGGTCGTCCGCATATTGACGAACACTTCCTTGTGGTCCCCGGTACACCACAAGAAAAATCCGTTACGCCAAGACTCCCGGCGCAGGTTGACCACCGGGATGCCTCTCTCGGCCGCCAGTCGGATGGCGGTACCGGTGCCGCCGGTGTCGCGCGAGGTCTTTACCATCTGCCCGTCGGCACCGTCAGGCGTCCAGCAGATCACGAACTTGGAAGGCGTCTGCAAGTCCCGGCCCAGCACCTGAAACACGTTGCGCGTATGCAGGGCTTTCGCGTACTCGCCAAGACGGGGCCAAAACGGGTGCAGAGAGGCGGCTACCCTCTCCGCTTCGACCCAGAGGTGCTTCGGATAGTCGTCAATGGTGCCATGGACCGGTGAGAATCCGCCGGCGCGGCGCGGCCGGTAGATTTCCACCTTCCAGACCATCGCCGCAAAGGCCGTATCGGACCCCTCAGCCCCGCCTGAACGCAGCACAAACCCGGCCTCCTCCATCTTGGGTCCGATGAGGGTCATCAGTAAGGCGATGTCTGGCGGTACTTTTCGGCTGCCGATGCCGGTGTAGTAGAGGGACATCACGCAGCCCCACACCGGCGGGAGATCATCCGCATCAGGCACGACTTGTACGCGCGCATGTGCGCCAAAATCTCCCTGACCTCGGCCCGCTCTTCACCACCCTCCGCGAAGCGAGCCTGCCGCTCCAACTCCAGCTCAGTAGAGACCCAGTCGATCCGGGTATCCACCTCGTGCAGCGCCTGCATCAGGTCGACGAGCGTGCCCATCTTCGGTGGCGGTTTCGGGACCTGCTTCGTGATCAGGTCGCGCAGGACGTCAGCTCGGTGCCAGCCGAGATACTTAACCGGCAGACTCAGGTGGTCCATGAAGTCGGTCTTCTCCACCCACTCCATGTAGGCCGCCTTAAACTTGTCAGGGGCTGATTCGCGCAAGTCGCGCAGGCCGTCGCAGTCGACGACGAGCTCGCCCGCCTCGAAGTGGAACTGCAGGTAGTATTCGTGCGGCCCCTCCGAATTCTCTCTTGCGCGATCGATCATGACCTTCGGAACGGGGTCGTCGCCTTCCATGACGGTGTATGGCAGCACCCAGGACAGCGCGGAGACGAAAATGTCGGATAGCTCAAACTTCGGGACATTTTCCGGCACAGTCACCTTTAACAAAATTTCTCTCTCATCACTCATGGCTACCTCCAAGCTCCCGCAGCCGATTGACCTCGGCTGTCAGTGAATCAAACTTCTCGTAAATGCCTTTGCCGTAGTCGCGATTAACACAATGCCCCACGCCACTTTTCATCCGCACGGTCAGCGTTTCGCTGCTGGGGTTGATGGTGACCTCGGCAATTTCGTCGACCGACACGGCGCAACCGTCACTCAATTTAATCAACACGGTTTTGCCCCTTCGACTGCATGTCTCGGCCAATTTCAGACGCTGCGAGGACGATGGCTTTGCGGGTTGCTGCGAGTTCGTCGCCGTCATGGCGGTGGTAACTTTCCTCGCAAACCGCCATGACGGAGTGCCGCGCTACCGACGCCTGGACGCAGGTCGTCCAGTTTTCGAATCGCATATGCAACCCCACTGCCAGCCGCAGCGCGTCACCGTCGCTGATCAGAGGATTCCATCTTACGTGAGCATCAATAAACGGCCATGGCTCATCAACTTCATCGGCATGCCAAACCAAATCAAGCCCAGCCGCCTTCGCCGCCAGCTCTAACAATTCGCGGTCACTCATGGTTTTGCCCCCTGATCGCATGGCGGTTTATACAATGAGTCCGCACCGATAAACACCGCCCCAGGCGCGTCCGGCCACTCTTCTCTGATTACGTCAAAGTCGCCTTCATTCCAGTAGTACAGGAAATTCAACCCGTCATCGGCTTCAAGGGCGAACTGTATGGCTGCCGTACAGGGGTCGCCTGCCGGCTGGCTATTGCAGGCAAACGCAGCCTCAAGGCCAGCGCGGCAGGCTTTGCGGGAGTCGATGCTGCCGATGCCCGTACCCCCGTGCCGCTCCTGCCCCTCGCAGCTTTCGCGTTGCGCTTTGAGGTAGGACTCAACCATCGCATCAGTCACATCCCCCACAACAGCGGCCTCGGGCAGCCGCTCCTCGGTTTTTCGCAGCTCGACTTCCAGCTCCGCCGCGCGCCGCTGGAGCTTTTTCGTGTTTTCGGACACGGCCGGAGTGCGAAGTCTCCGTGCCTCGAGCACGCCCTCAAGCAAAAACCGGGTGCCCATTACTGCGTAGGTATTTCGGTACTGTTGAAAAGCCACATGGCGCAGGTGCGTCGCCAGCTGGATCAGTTCATCGTCCAGCGGCACGCCCTTCTGCGCCAAAAAGGCAGTCACTTCCTCGACGGCAAGGTCCATCCGTCGCTCACTCGGCCATTTAAACATGCTGCTCACCTCTCTTTTTCTTCGCTCGGGCGGCTGCCGTCTCTGCCCGCTTGCAGACGACGCACCGGTTCTTGTGAACAGTGCGGATCGGGTTCCCGTCCTTGTAACAGGGACGGCCAACGTACCGCGTTTTGCCTTCCAATTCGGCCGCTATTCGGGCCATTTTAGCCGCTGTATAGGGGTGGATTTTCATGGTTTTGCCTTAAAAGTTGGGCAAAAATAGCCTGATATCGACAAGAAAATGAGGTGAAACTTCCATTTTCTTGTCGATATCAGCGCCCAAATGCGACAAATTCAGCGTATTTCAACACTTCCCCCGGGTGCAGCTTCGTCATCAGCTCTGCCTGCACCCGATCGGCCAGCACGGAGATGAAAAACCGCTTCTCCGACATCGGCCAAACCCACTGCTCCTTGCGCAGCACCACGGCGCCCTGCTCGTACGTCTCGCCGTCGATCACGGCTTGCGCCTCCTGCACAGTGAACTGGTAGATGGCCTTTACCTCTACCCGCCAGCGACGCGCCTGCGTCGCCCCATGCTGCCCAGTCACTGTAAGGCCGGTGCGGGAGTTCCACTGCGCGCGGAAGGTCATGGCAGGCTTTTCCAGACTTCCTCCGCCGGCATCCTCACCGTGAAGCGGCGGAGGGTTTCGTCGGTTTCCAGATAGCTGACGATCGAGAAACGGGAGTCCCTGTGCTCTTCGATCAGGGTGATCCGGCGGGCATCGACGATCACCGTGAACAGGCGGGGGACTTTCGTCTCGTAGACCCTCACCCGGGTCGACGGGTCTACGCTCTCGTGCGTCAGAACCTCACAGGCGGGGAGCTTGACCCACAGTGGTTTCGAGTAGTCTGGCTTCGGGTATACAGGACCCATTTACTTTCTCCAGTGACTGATGAGCATGTCGGTAAGCCCCATAACGATGATGTACAGGCCGATGAGCGGCCATGACAGGGCTACGGAAAGGTTGATGAGGACCGCGCCCATCGGGTGTTTAAGGCGGTAGGCCATCGCGATCGGCGTGGGGTAAGTGACCAGGTTCGACCAGACCAGTACCGCGCCAATGACGTAGAAGATTGCCCAGATTACTGTCATCGCTCACCCCTTAGGCGCAGGGAAGATGAGGTCAAACACCCGGTCGACGACCCGCAGGATACCTACCAGGGGCCAGAGCAGGCTGACGAGCACGCAGCCGACTACGATCGCGGTCGGGTCGTAGCCCGGCCTTGCCCCGCTGTGGGCCCGGCATCGGAAGTACGCCGGCAGAATGCCTGCGGCATAGAGGATTATCAGAAAGGTTGTCACAGGTGGCTCCTACGGTCGGGTTTCGGACATCATACCGTACCGTAGGAGGTTATGGGAAGGGCTATCCCTGGCCGCACTCTTCCATTACCGGCTCGACCTCAGACTCTTCCACCCAGTTCCCGGTGCCGTCGTCGGCCTTCAGGTACAGCATCGGCGTGCCCTCCAGGTAAACAGCGCGGCCGTGGACTACGCCAACAAGGCCGGTGGAGGGGTGGCGGGCCCAACTGCCGAGTGGCAGGAGCTTCTCGGCCTCCAGGCCCGCCACCTTGGACGGTTCGAACTCGACCGCGCCGTCCAGCTCCTCGTAGCTGACATGCAGGTGAAGGGTGTCGCCGGGCCGCAGGACCTGCTCGAAGTCCAACACCCGCTGGTAGACGACCACTCCGCCGTCGGCCATCTTCCAGTGGCCGTTCAGCCTGACCTGGCCCACGTAGAGGGCCAGAGGCAGGCCCTCTCCCGGGCTGAATCTCAGCGTCTGGCGGTCCATGTCACGCCGCCTTCAGCAGCGAGTCCAGCGGCCAGTACAGCTTCGGCTTGGCTTTGCTGCCGGCGGGAGGGGCCACGGCCACCATTGCGGTGTCTGCGGTGCGGACGTTCGGGCTGTAGACGTTGAACATCAGCGTGTACTTGTTGGCGAGGCGGGTCAGGCCGGTGGGGCGGCGACCGCCTTTGACGATCTTCACCACGGTGCCGAACTTGGTCTTTTCCTGACCCTGCGCCTGCGAGCTCCATTGAACTTTGTCGCCTTCAGCGAAACGGCACGGGGGGTAGGTCGGTTTGGGGCAAGGCATGTCGGTTACTCCGGTACGGTAGGATGAGTTTCATTTCCATCCTACCGTAGCGCGGTTCCCGCCGTCAATCATCCCACCGTCTGCCCCGTTTCGGGCCGCGTGTGTCCTGGCGCAGGTCCTTGTCGGGGTAGGGTGCATTGGGCTGGAGATTCCTGCGGCGGGCGGCCTGGAGGATCTCGGTGAAGCGGGGGTGGAGGTAGGCGTGGTCGGTGACGAGGAGGCGGGCGTTGACGGAGTTGTAACCCTTGAGATCGTCGGCGGTTTTGAGGAGGACAAAGTCGGGGCCCGGCGCGTGGCGGGCGGCGTCGAGGCGGTTGTGGGCGAGGAGGAGGAGAATCATGGGTACATTGTACAGTTTGGGGAAAATTTTGGGCGGGGTTTGTGTGAGGGGGCTGTGTAACCCGGCCAGGCTCCCTTATAACCAAAAAGTCATACCGGGGGTGCCTCTTATGCAAATAAAATCTTATGCAATAGTCCTATGCTTTGTTATAGTTACCTCACGTTCTGGCCACCGGGCCGACGTGAGCAGTCGCACCATAGCTGTGCCTTGCCCCATCATCCACTAACTATCTGAATATCAGACAGGAGAAACAAAATGGAACACGTACCGGCAACCAACAAAAACGCATTAGAAAATCGCATTCTCGCGGAGCGTGCCGCAGTCCTTTCCTTTCTTGATGATTTTACCCGCCCCGTTGACGATTCCGCCGGCGAGGAAATTGCCGCCACTTTGCGCGGTATAACTGCCGCCGTTATCGCCGCAGGTAAAGGAAAGAAAGCGATCGCCAGTCTAATCACTACACTGTTGCACGATATGTCCGGCATTGACGTGGCTAACGCAATCGTCCCAATACTCGCGAACCATTGCGCCATTCTGCGCGACGCGACGCCGGATGCGCTGGAAAAAAGATCAATAACAAATTGGTTGGACGATTGCTTCCGTCGGATCGTAGGCGCCGGATGCGGCGTTAAAATTAAATGCGATCGCAGCACCGGTATTTATGCGATTACAGCCGCACCAGTACCTGCCCCGAAAGTAGTCACCGCAGCCGCGACCGGTACGGATGCTGCGCAAAATGGCGTCAAAGTTGACCAGCTTGGCGCTGGCATGGTGGCAGGCGGCGAGGACGCCGGCCGTAATCCGCTGTCGGCGATTCCGTCCGACGTACTGATCGCCGAGTTAGCTAGTCGCTGCGCCGATCGCGCCACCTTTGAGCTGATGTTCGCGGCCTACGCTGGCGAGTTTGCAGCTGTCGCCATCGTAGATGCCCCTGTCGTCAAAAAAGGCAAAGCCAAAAAAGCCGCCTAATCTACCGCCGGCCTTGAGCCGGCGGATTTTCATGTGGCTGTCTTAATTTCAGACAGCCACATGAAAATCCGCCCAAAAAAGGAAATCGCCATGCTCCGCGCAATCGTTCTCTCGTTCGGCATTGTCTATGCCGTCATCCGTTCGTTTGATGGCGTCGATTCGCCGTCCCAATTTGAGCAGATGGTATCGGCCCGTCACGCTGAGATAGAGGCAGTCGCCCGCTGATACAGGGGCACTGACAAGCGCACTCACACTGTGAGTGCGCTTGTCAGTGCCCCTGTGTGTGTCCGTGTGCCTGTGTGTGTCCGTGTGCCTGGCTGCCTGGCCGGCTTTCGGCTGCCTGCAATTTGGGGAGTCTGAATTTCAGACAGCGGGAACGGGCAGGGTCGGGGAGTCTGAATTTCAGACAGCGAGGGTCGGGGAGTCTGGCAGGATCGGGGAGTCTGAATTTCAGAGAGGGCCGGCCCGGTAGGGAGTTGCAGGGGAGGCGCCAATCGCAGTCCTTTTCTTTATCTTATTACTTATACTATAAATTATTAAATAT
>Ga0209066_10000598_pt1 | contig 51959 bp, 57 predicted proteins | sample All_14_2_FD_187198 | JGI IMG/M metagenome (GOLD analysis project Ga0209066, IMG submission 187198) | Freshwater microbial communities in response to fracking from Pennsylvania, USA - Allegheny Zone_MetaG_DW_15 (SPAdes) (version 2) ...
AGATTAGGTTTACCCATTTTTCTAATGTTGAAAACTAATTGCACCAATAAACATACTGACTGATCGCCAATGTTAGATTCCCTTTTCAAAGGTGAGAATTCTTACTACTACAAGTTTTCAGACCTTGTAATAGTTTCTGCTTACGAGAATAAAGATAGAAGCTCAAATGAAGAATTATGGAATTGATCTCATCGTTAAATGCCAAAGGAGTAGCACATCAATGAATGCATTTTTCAAACAGCAGAACGTTAGTAGCAATGGGTTCAATTATAGAGAAAAAGTAAATAATGGAGCAAAGCTGCAGGAAAATTATACTATGAACTCTTTTGTCGATAACTATTTCATTAACTAGAAATGGATCTTTTGTAAAATCAATTATATCTAATTCTGAACAGCCTTGTCTTGTAAGCCAATCCCCAATGGTGTAATGTGGTTCTCTATGTGGAGATGTTAAATGAATATCTTGTGCTCATAATTCATAACGCCCTATGCTAACCTTAACCAATTGACTTTGTTCCTACATCTATTATGATATAGATGCTATGCGAAAAGGATTTATTTTTTTATGATAACTACTACGAATTGTTATGATTAGATAACCAATCAATGATGAAGTGTTTATCTTTAATAGGAGATATTTGATCACACTTAAGATTCTTCACTGAGAACGAGTTTGGATTTTATTCTTTCACAAACCATTGGAGTAAGCATTGTTTAATCCTCCAACATAGGATGCATTAGGTCCATGTCTTCAATTAAATTGTACAGAACTGATGCTAATGGTCAAAGGAGTAATCGCTAAAAATTTCCGATTTTCACCGATTACTATAAAAAAAGCTAAGGAAAGATGTTCTAAGCAGTGATTATTCAAGTTTTCTTTTTTTTTGGACGGTTTGATTTAGGTATTTAAATGTCTATGAAAGAGTTAACGATGCATATCAGCCAGTTATAATTTCTGTTAATCCTGAGTTTAAGCATTCTGATTCCAAGAATGGAAGTAGTTAATTCATAGTATTTATTGCTAATGTTTCATTTTTTCACTTATCCGTCCACCCCTTAAATTCCGCCACCCGTTCTCGGCTCACCACAATCTCATCCTTATCGTCCCAATCCGACAGAATGATCTTTAGTCTGCCTGTGGAGTAGGCTATGATATCGCGAATAGCATCGTAGCAGATGATATAGTTACGGCTGACCAGGAAGAAGAGACTGGGATCTATCATCTCTTCGATGCGGTCGAGGGAGAAGTCGATGGCATAGTTCTATTGTTTGCCGCTAATTATAAAGTAACATTGCTCTTTGATGAAGAGGCAGTTGATTGTGGTTACCGGTATCGATCGATAGTGGTTTCCGATCTTGATTAAGAACCGCTCCTTGACCCTAAGCTTGAGTTGATTTATTAGGTTCTCGATCCGGAATAAATCGACCTGAACGTGATGGGTCGATTTAAATTTCTCTATCGCATGGCTTAGCTCTTCGACGGAGATTGGTTTTAAAAGGTAATCGACATTGTTGACCTTAAAGGCCTTCAAAAAATAGTAATATTTTGCAATCATGTGAATTTGGCGCAAATTAGAACACCTATTATTTCACAGTTAATGATTACAAAAATTGTAGATGTTAATTTTTATTGAACTGAAATGTATGATTATATTAATAATACATATTGGATTGCTGTAGCTCATTTGCATGATTGTTCAAACGATAGATTAAATAGTTTTATCGTTCATATAATCCATGAGGATCAATTATCGCTGGCTGATTTTTTCACTTAGATCGTATTATTTGGAAAGAGTTATCAGGTAGTCCCATTTCATGCACCAGACTGTCTGAAGGTATTTAAGGAGAATCTAAGAGTATAATGTTCTCCTCCGATATTAGATTCTCAAAAGCAAGAAAGTACTGCTTCATAAGGATGTTATAGTTATTGTAGGGTCAAGAAATCCCTGTGAGAATACGTTATCATTTACTAATAAGTTTGCTCGGAAATGTATCATGTATTGACAGGTTGATCGAGATGGATGACATTCCTGTAAGTATGACAGAGGATTTTTGAGTAACCTTATACTCTATTCAATCTATATGTGCTGATAGTGTAGTCCTTTTTTCTAACTTTGTTTCGTTATATAGAGGAATATGATATAAATTACCAACCCTGATTGTCTGATTAAAAGTTATTCACTATTTATCGACTTTTTTAATGACTTTGATCTGTTAAGTGCTATGGTTGTTCTGATGAGATTAGGTATTCAGTTGGTAATTAATTTCAGTCCCCCTATTATGGAATTATTGAATCGTGGTAGCTTTTAACTAACGATCATTGATAAAAGCACGATGCTATAAGATCATTCAAAGTAACTGCTGAAAATTAGGTTGTGTTCATTATTTTGTGTTCTAAGAGTAACAATAAATCACTTATATATCAAACATTATGAATAGAAAACTTTCATTTATCGTTTATTGGTTGATGGCCTTGTTTATGGTTGCATGTGGAAAAGATGATAACAAGGAGGAACCTGCTCCTGTGGTGGCTGATCCGACCGGGACTGCCATATTTTCCTTAGTTATTGGTCCTGCCGGGAATTCCTTTAGTAATATTGGAATCGATTATGCTGGTAATGTTTTTGACAGTGAACCCGAAAATAGCAAATGGAAATGGTATTTTGCCATGGGGGAGGAGGTTAATGGATTAGGTTACGTAACCGAGATCCCCGTCGCCGGTTATGTTGAGAAGTGTAAGGCGATTAAGAGTCATGGGTATGTTGGGTGTCATATTTACAATAATCAAAAAGACATCCAGGTTGAGTATTTGAGATTTTGGATAAGTAAAATGGACGAGTTGCTTGCAGAGATAAAATTTCAGTATCCATTTCTAGGGAAGAACAGTACGCTTGATTTATCTATCGAGGATACGATATACCTCTCAAATGAGGCCATAACTTTGCCTAAAACGACCATTGGATTGCTTCAGCCTTATACAGCAAAGATGGTTGATTCATCGGGCATGTTTTATAGTGGGTATTATTTTAGAAATGTCGATTATAACGGGTTCCAAGTTGAATTATATAACAACATTTACCTAAAGGATCGTAGGCTTGATCTGTATGTTATGAATGGTGCTGGCGAAAGTCAGGTGGTACGGATTATTCAGAGTAACAAGAAATTGTTTATTTATCCTTCTGCCAAGCTATTGGATGTACCAAGTACTTCTATGAGTGGTAGCTTTAATGTCATATCTAATACAGGTTGGAAAGCTGAAAGTAATACAAATTGGTGTGTGGTCAGTAAGGATCAAGGAAACAAAACAGAGCGTTTAGGTTACCAACTTACGGCAAATGATACGGGAATAGACCGTATAGCCACAATAAAGTTAACTGCTCTTAATGATTACACTCAATTTGTAAATGTAACGATACGTCAAGGACATTAAGTTCTACTCTTTTAATTAAATAGCAAGAAGAGATTGTCGATGTTATTTCGGCAGTCTCTTTTTTTTTGCTTCTTGATCTAGTTTAGGAATTGCTTTTGGAGAGGTATTGAGCGTTCCATGTATGGAGAGGGAGCGAAGAAGAAGCGAAGAATAATTTAAAGTCACTAGTGTCTATTAATAAATGTTAAAAATTATTCGAAATATAGGTCTAACTCAAGTCACCTATCCATCCACCCCTTAAATTCCGCCACCCGTTCTCGGCTCACCACAATCTCATCCTTATCGTCCCAATCCGATAGAATGATCTTTAGTCTGCTTGAGGAGTAGGCTATGATATCGCGAATAGCATCGTAGCGGATGATATAGTTACGGCTGACCCGGAAGAAGAGTTTGGGGCTTATCATCTCTTCGATACGGTCGAGGGAGAGGTCGATGGCATAGTTCTTTTGCTTACCGATGCTTATAAAGTTACATCGCTCTTTGATGAAGAAGCAGTTGATGGCGGTTACCGGGATAGATCGATAGTGGTCGCCGATCTTGATTAAGAACCGCTCCTTGACTCTGGGCTGGAGTTGATTTATTAGGCTCTCAATCCGGGTCAGGTCGACCTGATGGTGATGAATCGATTTAAACTTTTCCATCGCATGGCTTAGCTCTTCGACGGAGATTGGTTTCAAAAGGTAATCGACGCTGTTGACCTTAAAGGCCTTCAATGAGTATTCATCATAAGCAGTGGTGAAGATCACTGGTGTCATAATGGTAAACCTCTCAAAGATCTCGAAACAGAGACCATCCTCTAACTGCACATCCATAAAGATCAATGCAGGATGAGGGTGGCTAAGCAGCCAGTTGGTGGTACCCTCGACCGACTCTAATACTGCAATGACCTCGATGTTTTGGTCGATCTCCCTTATTAGCCTGGTGAGTCTCTGAGCGGCTAACTGCTCATCCTCAATTATCAATACTTGCATCGTTATAGCTGGATTAGTGGAAGCTTAACAATAAATTGATCTTCGTTATCAATTATAATCAATTCTCTCTGCATGATTAACCTAACTCGCTCCTTCAGGTTCGACAATCCCTTTTGGGTGGAGGCAGACAGTATACTCTTCCTTTGTATCCTGTTGGAGATCATAATATAGTCGCCGCATTGCCTGATGGTAATCACCAGTGGTTGCTCACGTGACATGGTGTTGTGTTTGATGGCGTTCTCGACTAAGATCTGTAAGGAGACTGGTATCACTTTAAACTTATCCGTTTCAGTTACATTCATATCAATGATAAACTTATCCTGGTCTCTTACCTTCTGAAGTGTGATATATTGACTGATAAAGTCAAGTTCATCCTTAAGAGGAATAAGGTCTCTATCTTCATTTTCAAGTATATATCTGTAGATGGCTGATAATTGCTGAATGTAGTTATCAGCCATTTTTGCATCCATATAGACCAACTCAGAGAGGGTATTGAGGCTGTTAAAGAGAAAATGAGGGTTGACCTGAGCTTTCAGGTTTCGGTATTTATAGTTCAGATTCTCCTCGCGCAGGAGCTGTTCACGGTCGATGGCTTTTCTCCAAATAATATAGAAGAAGATGATTGAGCCTATAAGGATCGAGATTGAGAACTGTTTTATTGCGCCTGTAAGCTCAATCTGAAACAGTCGTCTAAGGAAGCCGGATGTGTCATATCCTTCGATGAGGTAGAAGATGTAGACCCCAAGACTTACTATCGTCAAGGAGATTACGAGGGCGATGAGTACAAATAGGATAAAAGCGGGGAGAAGGCTCCTTTTTAACTGTGCTGTGGGCTGGATTGAGTATCTTTTTAAGGCGATGAATGCCAGTGTGCCGGTTATAAGGAGGTTTGTCAAAACGATTGTGCCATAGAGTATGGTCTCTTTTTGGAATGGATTGCCGGTCTGGAGCCATTTGATGAGCAGTGAGAAGAGGATGATGGTTATAAGGACAAAGATGACTAATGCTACCTTTTTTTTACGTTTCATTTTTTTGGAATAGGCTGTTAATTGATTTTCTTAAAAGCGACCTCCCTTTGTAGTTCGATTAGTTGTTCGTCGGGGAAAGCTGAACTTTTAAGTTTCATTATTACATCTTCAGTCATTGCTGCATACTCGACCTGCTTGTCAGACAAAGATATCCAAAGTTCGCCGTAATAGAGTGATCGTCCCATGACACTCATTTGACTATTATCGACTTTGAGTGGGTTGTAAAGAGATTCGAATTTGATGATGGCGCAGACCTGATTGTTATATTTAGTGATGCCAGTCCATGTAAGTTTCTGGTATCGGCTTGTGAAGGTCACCCAGTCGTTGAACGTGATATCGTAGTTTTTGAGGAAGCTTGGCGAGAATGGTTTATTAAAAGAGAGGCTATCGAAGATATACCTAGCTAGTCCTTGCATTTGAATCGCATCTGAGACGAGCCATTTGGCGAGGTCGCGTTGTTCTGGGGAGATAGAATGGTAGAATTGGTCATTGAGGAAATTGGTAGCGTTAATTTTGTAAGAGAATCCGTTGAAAGAGGGGAGGGGGGATCCTGAGAACACAGTCTGTTGGAAGTCGCTTATTTGGGCGAGGGTCACGTTATTCCATGCGACTGAGTCGTTTGGTAGGGTAATATAGGAGGCATTGACGGCATTGCAGTTGAATTTGGTGCCGTTAATAGGATCGATGTTTTGCCACTTGAGGGTTACATCGTATTTGCCGATTTCTCTATTGCCGGTTATTATTTCTGATGGCTTGATCTGAATGAATTGGTCGATGGTTGTTAGTTGGCAATGTAGCGCCTCAGTGGTTAGCAGGGTGGCGATGAAAAGGTAGGTAGATGGTTTCATGTATATTGTTTTAAGAATGAATATTGGCCAAAGTAAGTGTATGATAATAAGCCAAGAAAGTTTTTGTTGCAGAGTTGTTGTTTGGGGTTTAGAGTTGCAGGATTTAATGGTTAAATCGATATTCATTAAAAGGTAGAGTTGGATTGAATAGTAGAGATATAATAAATACCATATGGTTCGTAACAGAAAGGCTTTAATGCCCTTAATCTATCGGTTACATTTAGTTATTGATCCCTCTATCCTTGTTCCCTGAGCTCCTTCGCTGTACCTTTACTCCATGTTTTACAAAGAGTACAAACCATCTACCTCCTTAGGCCATCTTGTCGATTGCTACTGGATAAGCAAGATCGATAAATCCACTGCGTTGGGATCGAGAATTATTCCGGATGGATGTGTAGATGTCATCTTTCGCTTTGGTGGAGATAGTACTACGAAATCCATTTACTCTGAGCCAATCCTACATGGTACCATGACCTCATCATTTCTGTTTGTTCCAGAAAATGGGATATCTGAGATGCTTGGTGTTCGTTTTTTGCCTGCCGGTATCAGTGTGCTTACTAAACTGCCTATCTCGGAGATTACAAATGGTATGGTGAGCCTCTTTGATATAGATTCGTTGTTTAATCGAGAGTTTGTTGAGATGGTCTATGATATACCAAACTACCAAATGAGAATTCGTTTTATCGATCAGTGGTTACTTGCTGTCCAGCATTCTTTCTTTGCATTAGATGTCCAGATCTTTAATTCTCTTAAACGTGCTATCTCTCTTTCAGGAAGGATCGATGTTGTTGAACTTGCATCCTTAGCTTGCCTCTCCTCCCGACAGTTTGAACGGAGGTTTAGAACCAAGGTCGGATTAACCCCTAAGGAGTTTCTACAAGTACTTCGATTTCGCAAGGCTAAGAGTTTGATCGACCACAATCCCCAAAAAAGTGTTTTAGAGGTTGCTTTCGAGTGTGGATATTACGATCATTCTCATCTCAATAAAGATTTCTTGCGATTCCTAGGAGAGCCCCCCAGAAGACCGGATCCTGCTTTACCAAAGTAGGTGACTTTCTTGTCAGTCTGGTTATTTGTTAAACCTTGCATAGCTACAGGTAGTGGCTCCCTCAGTAATGGTGGTTTCGACTACGCTCAACCACCGGGCCGGTGCCTGAGCGAAGTCGAAGGCAGTGGCTCCCTCAGTAATGGTGGTTTCGACTACGCTCAACCACCGGGCCGGGGCTTCGATTAACCACCACCCCCCGCTGCCTGAGCGTAGTCGAAGGCAGCAAAGTCGAAGGCACCGGAGTCGGTGAGGCTTTCTGTAGATTGTCGTTTTTTTACAAAGTTTCCTAGAACTGTGCTGGTTATTTTTGCAAAAAATCAATGAAATGGAGTAAGAGGGTTGGGCTATTTATAAATATCAATAAAAGATCTATCTATGGCCTGACGGTAATTACTCCATGTTTTAAAATCAAACTATTATGAATATTAAGAATCTTACCCCTGTTCTGTTTGTTAAAAATGCCCTTATCTCTGCATCGTTTTATCAGGATATCATGGGTTTCACAGTCGTAATGAATAACGGGGATCAGAATTTCTTTTTTAAAGAGGGCTTGGCCGTCTGGCAGATCGACGATGATAATATTATCTCTAGGACTCTAGGCGTCGAGTCTCTGACTGATAGCAAAGCGATCGGCCGTTTTGAAATCTGTTTTGAGACGGAAGAGATTGACTCGGTTTATGAGAAACTTAAGGAGGCGAAGGTCTCTTTCCTCCATGAAATCAATACCGAGATCTGGGGGCAACGCACTATCCGCTTTTATGACCCTGATGGACATTTGATCGAAATTGGTGAGGCAATGGCTGTCTTTCTCAAACGTATCCTTGATGAAGAGAATGGTGACTTTGCCGCTACTTCAAGAAGAACGTTTACCAGCGAGGAGGTTATCAAACAACTGCTCGGTATCTCATAGTAATTCGGTGTCTTAAAGTAAATTGGAGGTGAATCTTCTCTCTCTATATTCAACATGTGGTTTTAACATATAGGAAAATGTGAATGACTTTGAGACTATGAGAGGGGGAGACTTAGAGAAAGGAGGATTATAATTAAGGTTTTCTTGAATTTTGAATCTCAAATTCTAAGAAACGCCCAAAACAAGAGCAGGTAAGCTAATAAAGGTGAAAACCACTATTAGCTTACCTGTTCTACAAGTCCCAATTGTCCAATAGGCTCTAATTATCACACGAAATTGTAACCTTAATAAAGATTAGGTGAATAGCCCTGGCAAATGTTAGAGGCACTTCGTGCTTCTACCTTAAGCCCACTGATGAAAGGGTGTGATAAAGTCCTTGAACAAGGGAGCCTCTTGGTCTTTGGCAGAGAGTAATGGGTTATCATAGCCCCAATCAATGCCCAGATCTGGATCGTTCCAACGAATACTCCCCTCTGACTCCTTGTTATAGACGTTTGTACATTTATAAAAGAATACCGTATTATCTTCTAAAGTCAAGAAACCATGAGCCATACCCGCTGGTATCCAATACATGAATTTATTGGATTCACTCAGTTGTATTGATGCCCACTTACCATACGTTGAAGAACCTTTTCTTAAATCGACAGCCACATCTAAAACCGCTCCCTTCATCACGCGTACCAGCTTCCCCTGCGCAAAGGGGGGCTTCTGGAAATGTAAGCCACGTAGAACACCCTTCATCGACTTCGACTCATTGTCCTGAACAAATCGTACATCTATACCCGCATTCGCAAACTTATCGGCATTGTATGATTCAAAAAAGTAACCTCTGTGATCCTCAAATACCTGAGGCTTTATAATTAATAGTCCGGGGATTTCGGTTTCAATGATTTCCATTGTACTATGTTTTATTTGTGTGTAAAGTGATTGCTCTGACGTTTCTTCCTGGAGGGTCGGTGAATCATAGCGGTTATCAATCCGGAGAAAAGAAGTATCGCACCAATCCAAACCAGGTTTATCCATGGATTGACATTTACCTTAAGAACGATAAAATCGGGTGTTACTTCAGCAACCTTGAGCTTGATCTTTCCCGGTTGTTCCGATACGGCATCAAAGATAATAGCTTTTTTGCCATCTGCAGTCAATACCGGCTCGCTGGTTGCTTCTCTGCCCTTAACCTGATAGGTCACGTTGAGTGTCTCCTTCTTTTCCCCATTGGCTGAGGAGTGGCTACTGGTTAAATAGTCAACGGTGGCAACTATGGTGATGTTATCGTAATTGCTTTCCTCTTTATTCTTATTTTCTATGGCTAGATTAGTGATCGTTAAAGCCATTGTTTCTTTAACCAAAGTGTCTCCCAGTCCAACTTCTCCTGTCATGAGTTCTCTCATCTGACCGGCATTCTCCTCTGCATAGGTCAGATAAGTAAAGATGTCTTGGAATAATCCTCGATGAGTAGATGGATTAAAGACATATCCCATTCGGGTATTACGATTGACCGATGGCGTCACCGTAAACTCCCTTTCAGCTTTTCCTTGCCCTGAAAGGAAGTCAATATGGTAAAACGTCTCTTTCCCTTTCACCTCTGCATGGCTATAAACTACTCTCCAAGGAGCCATCGTTACCGTGTCACCTTTGATGAGCATAGCATTCTCTTGGTTCATCTGTTCGTCATCAAGGGCAATCCCTGAAGTATTATGAGAGATGGTCTCGGTATTCGAGAAAGTGATCACTACGCCAATGATAAAAAGAGCAAGACCAAGATGAGCCAGCATCGCTCCTGTGTTGATCTTAAGCTTTGCCAACTTAATAAAGACATCGCCTGAGACAATAAGTGCATAAAGAGCAGAGAAGGCGAGTAGAACTAAGAGAGGCTTGGTAATTGGAGCAAACAGGCTAAGTAAGATTGTCAATACCAGAGCCGAACCTGCAGCAATAGCCGACTTACGATAAAATATCGTGAGTTGGCTTTTTTTGTAACTCATATAGGTGGAGATAGCTATGAGTATCAATACGGCAATAGCATAAAAGGCCTGCCATTGATTATAGAAAGCGACCACATCGACCGGCGGAGCAATGGTGAGACCAAAGAGCTTATTCCAAACCGGAACCGAGGTGACAAAGAAGATCTGAAAGGCCGCAAGAAGTAAAACAATAGAACCAATCATCATCCAGAAATCTCGTTGAGCAGGCCGCTCTTCGTGATCCTTAAGAAACGCCCTCTGGTTAAGCCAAAGTAGAATGAGAGGTACAATGAGTATCATTATCATGATTACTACCATATGACCTACCATCGAATTCCCGGTAAACGCATGAGCAGAGGTCTGTGCCAAGACTCCACTCTTGGTCAAATAGGAGGCGTATTGAACAAAGAAGAGAGCCGCTACGGTCAATAAGTAGGCCCACAACCCGGTGCGTTGTTTTCTAATCACCATGACCTGAAAATGGAGTGCGGCTGCAAGAATAATCCACGGAATTAGCGAAGCATTCTCTACAGGATCCCAAGCCCAAAATCCACCAAATGTTAATGATACATATGCCCATAACCCACCCAATAAGATTCCGGTGCCTAATACTAACATCGAAGCAAGCGTCCATGGTCGTGCCCGATGGGTCCAATCTTCATATCGCTTTTGCCAAACCCCTGCAATGGCAAAGGCAAATGGAACAGCGATAAGCGCATAACCAAGAAAAAGTGTCGGAGGATGAATCGTCATCCAAATGTTCTCAAGAAGAGGATTCAGTCCATTACCATCTGTTATCTGAGATAAATAATCCGGCTGCCTGAAAAAATCGGGTTCATTGCCCCCCATGACATGTCGAAGCAACGTAAATGGAGACTTTCCAATCTGAAGCCAACCATAATGAATACCTAAAAGGGTAGAGACCGAGAGAGCCTGTATGGCCGCATATACGGTCATAACACTGTTTTCCCATCGTTTCGCCGTCTTTAAAAGTATCAGTCCAACTAAAGCTTGCCAGAAGGTCCAAATCAAAAAACTACCCTCTTGTCCGGCCCAAAAACATGACCAAATATAAGCAATAGGCATATCTTTCGATGAGTATTGCCAAACATAGCTGTACTCGAAGCGATGATTTAATATGAGATAATACAGAATAACGAGCGCTAAGATGATAGCTCCCGAACAAGTATAGAAGAGCCAGCGGGCTATTTTTCTTCGCCGTAATAGTGCGAGAGGATTCTTCTCTTGGGTAGAAAAGTAATAAAGTAAAGCTGATAGGGTAGAGGTGATAAAGGCTAGCCAGATAAGTCCTTGCCCAATCCATCCCGGCCAAAGTTGTTCTCCTATATAGGTCATTCTTGTTATTTCTTGTTGGTTAAACAAATGTAATGTTTTGAATCCACTTTGTTGGTAGTTCTTTCTATTTGCATCGTGTTTCAAAAACTGATGCTGTCTATTTAACACTTACGGTTGGATGGGTGTTCATTACCTCAAGCCGTCCCCTTAATAAAAATGAGTAACTTTGCCAGTTCTATTTCTGTCAGACCTATTATAAAATGATTAAAACTACCCGTTTATATCAGTTCACAATTCTCTTCTTTCTTGCTGTGATAGTCGTCATCTCTTGCAATAGTTTCCTTTCAAAAGATGAAAAAAACATATCAGATAAGTTTATTTCTGATGCAGGAGCGGTGACCATATCGGTGCCTTTACCCTCAAAGACAGCTTTCGCCGGAGAACCGGTTCCTTTGAATCTCTTTTATGTTCGAGAGAGCCTCGACCGAGAGCTTACTCTGAATACTTATTGGCATTCCAATACGCTTCTGTTGTTCAAGCGGGCTAACCGTTATTTTCCCACCATTGAGAAGATATTAAAGAAGAATCTGGTCCCTGACGATTTTAAATATATTGTGCTCATTGAAAGTGGTCTCCTGAACGTGACCTCTCCTGCCGGTGCCGGTGGTTACTGGCAATTCCTCCCTGAGACGGCTAAGGAATATGGTTTGGAAGTCTCGTCCACCGTCGATGAACGGTTGCATATTGAAAAATCTACTCAGGCTGCTTGCCGATATTTCCTTGATTCGTATAAGAAATATGGAAGTTGGACGGTCGTGGCTGCGGCCTTTAATGGCGGACAAGGCCGGATGAAAAGGATTATTAAGCATCAGGAGACCGGGGATTTTTATGAGATGTATACAAACAGTGAGACCGGACGATATGTCTACCGCATCTTGGCGGTTAAGCTGATCTTTGAGAACCCGGAGTCGTATGGGTTTAGACTTAAGCCGGAGGATCTCTACCCAGCCATCCCTTACAAATCAGTGACGGTAAGTAGTGATATTAAGAGTCTGGTCACTTTTGCCAAAGCAAATGGAACCACCTACCGGTTGCTCCGTGAGATGAATCCTTGGCTTGTCGATACCGTTCTTACGGTTAAGCCATCGAAGAGTTATGAGATAAGGATGGCCACCGGAGCGTATAATGATTATGATCGTTTAATCAGAGAGCAGGTCAATAATGGCAGGAAATAATAGTTTTGAGATGCAGAACCCTGTTCAATTGCCCCCACTTATCTCAAAAGATGACTTCCTGGAGACCGACCAGGTGCTGTCGGTTTACGGTGCAAGGGAGCATAACCTAAAGAATATTGATATTAAGATTCCCAGAAACCAACTCGTGGTTGTAACCGGCCTGAGCGGTAGTGGAAAGTCTTCCTTAGCCTTCGATACTCTCTATGCCGAAGGTCAGAGACGTTACATGGAGACCTTCTCGGCTTATGCCAGACAGTTTCTAGGAAACATGGAGCGCCCTGATGTCGATAAGATCACGGGTCTTAGCCCTGTGATTGCTATCGAACAGAAATCAACTAATAATAACCCTCGCTCAACGGTAGGAACCATTACTGAAGTCTATGACTTCCTCCGACTTCTCTATGCCCGGGTAGCCGATGCCTATTCCCTTAATACCGGAGAGAAAATGGTCAAGTATACCGATGAGCAGATCATCGACCTAATCATTGAGGAGTTTAATGGAAAGAAGGTCATGGTACTGGCTCCTCTTGTAAAGGGTCGTAAAGGACATTACCGAGAGCTGTTTGAACAGTATAGAAAACAGGGGTATCTTAGAATTAGACTCGATGGAGAGATCGTAGAGCTGACCCCGGCAATGCAAACCGATCGTTACAAGGTTCATGACATTGAATTGGTGGTTGATAAACTGAAGGCTCTAGATGATCAAAAGGGGCGTCTAATCCAGTCTATTCAGACTGCCATGCGCCTTGCTAAAGGGGTTGTCATGGTCTATGATGAAGAACAAAAAAGAGTTCGTCATTATAGTCGGCACCTCATGTGTCCTACCACCGGCATCTCGTATGAAGAGCCTGAACCCAATACCTTCTCGTTTAACTCACCCTATGGAGCCTGCCCTAAATGCAACGGACTGGGCCAGATAAGTGAAGTTGATCTTCAGAAGATCTTCCCTGATGGCAAGATGTCGATTAGAAAAGGAGGTATCGCTCCTGTTGGTGAGTATAAAAATACCTGGGTATTCCAACAACTGGAGGGCATCGGTATTCGATATGGTTTTACTCTGGATACTCCTGTTGATGAGATCCCGGAAGAGGCCGTCAATGCTATTCTTTATGGCATGACGGATGATTATAAGGTGAAGAAAGAACAACATGGAGTTATTACCACTTTTACCATCCACTTTGAGGGTGTAGTGGCTTTTATTCTCTCGATGAATGACGAGAATACCAATCCCGCAATGAAGAAGTGGAGCAATGCTTTCATGAATAAGGTGGAATGCCCCTCTTGCCATGGAGCTCGTCTTAAACCTGAATCGCTCGCCTTTAAGATAGGCGACTCTAATATTAGCCAATTAGCTCACCTTGACCTCGTGGCATTGAAGGATTGGATCGAAAAGAGTGATCATTTAATGAACGAGAAACAACAGGTGATCGCTTATGAAATTTTACGGGAAATCAAGACTCGTATTGGATTCCTCCTCAATGTGGGTTTAGATTATCTCGCTCTCGACAGACCCGCCAAATCGCTCTCCGGCGGTGAAAGCCAACGTATACGTTTAGCTACTCAGATCGGGTCACAACTGACAGGCGTGCTTTATATCCTCGATGAACCAAGCATCGGCCTGCACCAACGTGATAACCACCGTCTGATCGAAGCTTTAAAGGAACTTCGGGATATTGGCAATTCGGTCATTGTCGTAGAGCATGATAAGGATATGATCTTAGCTGCCGATCATGTGATCGATATTGGCCCCGGTGCTGGTGTCCATGGTGGCAGAATCATGGCTCAAGGAACTCCTGATGATATTCGAAAGAGTAAGTCGCTTACCTGCGATTACCTCAGTGGAGTAAGAAAAATTGTGACTCCTGCCATAAGACGGCCAGGCAATGGAAAAACTTTGCGTATTGAAGGATGCACCGGTAATAACCTTAAGAACATCTCGGTTGACTTCCCTCTGGGTAAGTTTATCTGTGTGACGGGTGTCTCCGGAAGCGGTAAATCAACCCTGATTAATGAAACCCTTTATCCAATTTTGAATAACCATTTCTATGGTTCAGAACGGATCCCATTACCTTATAAAAAGATCATTGGAGTTGAACATCTCGATAAGATAGTAGAGATCGATCAATCTCCTATTGGCAGAACCCCTCGAAGCAACCCTGCTACCTATACCAAACTCTTTGATGAGATCAGAGCGCTATTTGTTCAACTGCCCGAAGCTAAGATCAGAGGCTATAAGCCTGGTCGTTTCTCGTTTAATGTAAAAGGGGGACGATGTGAGAGCTGCAACGGTGCCGGAGTACGTGTCATCGAGATGAATTTCCTCCCCGATGTTATGGTTCCTTGCGAGACCTGTCAAGGTAAACGTTATAATAGGGAGACACTTGAAGTGAGATACAAGGGGCACTCCATCAGCGATGTGTTGGATATGACCATTGACTCCGCTGTTGAGTTCTTTGAACATATCCCGTCTGTGGTTCATAAGCTTAAGACCATTCAGGATGTTGGATTGGGCTATATCACCCTCGGGCAACAATCTACTACCCTCTCTGGAGGCGAGGCCCAACGGGTCAAACTGGCCACCGAACTCTCGAAAAGAGACACAGGGAAAACCCTCTATATACTTGATGAACCTACCACCGGTCTCCATTTTGAAGATGTCAGAGTGCTTCTGGATGTCTTGAATAGGCTCGCCGACCGAGGGAATACCGTCTTGGTAATTGAACACAACATGGAGGTTATTAAGGTGGCTGATCATATTATCGACATCGGTCCCGAAGGTGGATTGCGTGGAGGTAGAGTTATCGCCACCGGAACACCTGATGAGATCATTAAATCAAAAGAAAGCATCACCGGTGAATATCTGAAGATCGAACTGGTATAAAATAGAGTAGACATGACAGAAGTTAGTAAAACCATTGAGGTCATTATCGAAAATAATAATAGCAGAAAAAGCTATCCGAAAAGTATTACTCTTGGCGAGATTGCCGAAGATCAGGTAATAAAACTGAACTATCCGGTGATTGGAGCTTTGGTTAACAACAAACTTCGCGAGCTGTCTTACGATCTCTACAAGCCTAAAAGCATAAAGTTCGTCGATATGTCGCATCCCATAGGATATAGAATGTACGCCAGATCGGTCGCTTTTATGATGTATAAAGCTGTTAAAGATATTTGGCCTGACGCAATTCTTCGAATCGAACATTCAGTGGCTAATGGATGGTTTTGTGGCTTGGAAATTAAAGGGGTCAACCTTACTCATGAAGTTGCCGAGAAAATTGAGGCTAGAATGAGGGAGATTGTCGCCGAAGACATCCCCTTTAGACGTTCAGAGATTCCAACCTCCGAGGCAGTGGCTCTCTTTAGAAATCTCGGACTGGAGGAGAAGGCTAGCCTCTTTGAATACCGTACCGATCACTATAGCTCGGTTTACCATCTGAATGGATTGAATAATTACTTCTATGGTTATCTTGTTCAATCTACCGGATTGCTTAGCACCTTTGCTATCGAACCCTATAATCATGGCCTGCTGCTTCGCCTTCCTGTTCTCGGCAAACCAGAGATGATTAACCAACCGCTAAAACAGGAGAAACTCTTTAGGATATTCAGAGAGCATAAGAAATGGGTCAATATACTGGGTGTTCCTTACGTAGGTAATCTCAATCAAGCCATTGCTACAGGGAATGACTCCGACTTGATAAAGGTGGCAGAAGCCCTCCATGAGAAGAAGATTGCTCGTATTGCCGATAAGATTGACAAGCGAGGAGGGGTGAAACTTGTTCTGATAAGTGGCCCTAGCTCTTCCGGAAAGACTACATTTAGTAAACGATTGGGAGTTCAGTTGACTGTTCTTGGCTATAGGGTTAGTACCATATCCCTCGATGACTATTTTGTGAATAGGGAACTCACCCCTCGTGATGAGAATGGCGAATACGACTTCGAAACCATTAAGGCCATCGATGTTAAACTCTTTAATGATCATCTCAGCCAGCTAATAGATGGTAAAGAGGTCACCATTCCAAAGTTTGACTTTACTACGGGACAACGAACCCTTAATGGTCATAAGCTTCAACTAAAGAAGAATGGAATATTGGTGGTAGAGGGTATTCATGGGCTCAACCCCGAGTTGACTTCAAGTATCGATGCTTCTCAGAAGTTCGGAATCTTTGTGTCGGCCTTAACTCAGATCGCAATCGATTCGCAGAATCCTATCCCTACAACCGACAATAGACTCATCAGAAGAATCGTACGCGACTTTAGACACCGTAACTACTCTGCCTTGGAAACAATTAAACGTTGGCCTAGCGTCAGAAAAGGGGAGGAGCTCTATATTTTCCCTTATCAAGAAAATGCCGATGTGATGTTTAACTCGGCTCTTTTCTACGAACTGGCTGTTCTAAAAAGTTATGCTGAACCCGTCTTACGGGAGGTTCAACAGAATGCGCCTGAATATGCTGAGGCCTATAGATTACTTAAATTTATCTCCTATTTCAAGAATATGTCTTTAAAGGAGGTTCCTCCGACAAGCATCTTACGGGAGTTTCTTGAGGGCAGTAGTTTTATATATTGATATCTCATGATGAACCTTGCTAAATTGAGGTTGTTGTGAACTGATATCAAATAGAACACGATGATTAGATTGACTAATAAAAGACTATAGATAGACTTGAAAAGCTACGTACCCATAAACTTTGTACCTGTTGAAGATGAAGGATTACATCTTCAGGTTGTTGGCATGATAGGTGAGCAGATGGTTCGCTTTGTGGTTGATACCGGAGCTTCCCACTCTATCTTGGCCTCTGAACGGGTAGATCGTCTGTTTGCTGATTCAATTGGCCGGAGTAAAGTTGACTTAGATGGGAAAGGTTTAGGGCAAGAGGTTGAGAGTTTTCTGATTGAGGTGGATGAGCTTCGTATTGGGAAAAAGTTTATCCAGAGTTATACCGCAGCTCTTTTAGACCTCTCTCCAATCAACGAGCTATTGTCTACCTATAAATCAACTCTGATAGATGGCATTCTTGGTGGCGATCTGCTTAGTCATATGCGATCATCCATCCACTACAAGAAGGAGTATATTACCATTTATAATAAAAAGAGGGATCTTCGTAGAGTCTATTATCCAGATCGTAGCTTCCATTTCGTAGTCGATCTGGATATCAATGACCACGGAGCTACTTTGTTATTAGATACCGGAGCATCGAAGAGTGTCTTTGACAAAGAGAGGTTTAGTCGGTTTGTCTCTTACGAGTCAAGCGATTTACGTTATAATGATAAGCCCGGGACAGGAATTCATTTTGAACAGACCGAACACCAGACGATATGGGTAGACAGTCTGGCTTTTGGATATTTAACGGTTCCTCCTTTCGAGATATTGATTATGAATCTCGAGAATGTAAATAGCACCTATGCCCGATTGGGATTGCCTCCAGTAGATGGAATTATTGGTAATGATCTACTGGATAAGCTACGTGCTATTATTGATTATGAAAGTAAAATACTCAGATTAAAAGACTGATCGGTACATGAAGAATCTTACAGAGGGCAAGGAGATGGGGTTGATTATTCGCTTTGCCTTGCCTATGATATTGGGAAATGTCTTTATGCAAGCCTATAGTGTGGTTGATAGTATCATCTTGGGTAATTATGTTGGCAATACTGCGCTGGCTGCGGTTGGAGCCTCCTTCCCCTTTATTTTTGCTTTAGTTTCTTTTGTGATTGGTTTGGGGATGGGCTTCTCTATCAGTATCTCCCAGTATTTTGGGGCTCGTGACTTAGACAAGGTGAAGCGAGCTATTGATACCTTGTGGATCTTTCTTTCTGTTTCAACCGTTATAACGACGGCTGTTGGGCTTTTGATCTCTGAATGGGCAATGAAGATGGTAGGAGTCCCCGAAGAGGTTCTTCCAGAAGCGGTCATCTATCTTAATATTAGTATCATTGGTTTTGTAGCCATGTTTGGCTTTAACGGTCTAACTTCAGTTTTAAGGGGACTGGGAGATTCAAAGACCCCATTGTATTTTTTGATTTTTAGTACGGTAATTAATGCTGGGTTAAATCTTCTTTTTGTTATTGTTTTCAAATGGGGTGTAGCCGGGTCAGCATGGGCAACCGCAATTAGTCAAGCCATAGGTTTTATAGGGATGGTCATTTATTTGAATCCAAGAAACGAGTTAGTGAGACTTACCTGGCGCAAGTATGTGTTCGATAAAGAGATTTTCAGGTCAAGTGTCAAGATTGGGGTACCGACGGCCTTACAACAGACCTTTGTATCCTTGGGCATGATGGCATTAATGAGCATTGTAAGTCGCTTTGGAACCCAAGTGGTAGCAGCCTATACTGTTGCAACACGTATCGATTCATTTGCCTCTATGCCTGCGATGAACTTTGCTGCAGCGCTATCGACTTTTACCGGCCAGAACCTTGGCGCAGGAAAGCCCGAACGGGTGAGGAAAGGATTAACTGTAACCTTGGGTGTGACCTCCTTAATCTCCATTTTTGTGACCTTGATAGCCCATTTCTACTCCACCGAGTTGATGTCGCTCTTTACAAGCGATCCAGAAGTGATACGATACGGCAGCGACTATTTAATCATTGTATGTTCTTTCTATATTTTATTTTCAGGGATGTTTAGTATCAGTGGGGTGATGCGCGGTGCAGGAGATACCCTTGTTCCAATGTTAGTCACACTTTTCTCGCTTTGGTTGATCCGTATCCCGTTGGCACATATATTAAGTGGGCGGTTCGGGGTTCACGGAATCTGGTGGGCTATCCCGTTTGCCTGGGCTATAGGGTTGGTAGGTGCATGGGTTTATTATAAGACGGGTAGATGGAAGACGAAGGTTCTGGTTAAAAGGTAATCTGTTAATTAGTTGCTTGTAGTAAGATATTAGTCTGTTGTGTTCTAACTCAATAAGCCAAGTTCAATTAGATTGTTAATGCAATTTATTATGATATTGATTGGCTACTTTTTTGTTACCTCTCCCTTACCTCTTCGTTACCTCTCCCTTTGTTCTGCATTGTTTGAGCGAAAAATGATGGTGAAAAACTGTTTTTAAACCGGATTGGTATTGGTTGATGAAGAGAGAAGTTTTGTTGAAGGGATGAGTAAATAGGGCTCTATAGATGGATAGAGATTGATTATTAAGTTTTTCAATTACAAATGAACGGTAAAGAACATTTTCATTTTATATGGAGCAAGAGCGAAGGGGAAGCGAAGAAGAAGCGAAGAGCTCAAGATTTTTATAAGAAAAAAGGGTAAGCGATTAACCTAACTAAACAAAGTAAATAGATCTTATATATACTTATCATATAGTTCAAGGAGCCTAATCCTGATGGCCTCCTCAGAGAAATTAGCTATGGCAAACTTGCGCATCTCGTCTCTGTTGAACAATTCAGGTTGAGTCAATACCTTATATATAGCCTCACAGAGTTGAGTCTCATTTTCATTGTCTACCAAGATACCAAATTCGGGAAGAACAATCTCGGGTAAAGCTCCCATTTTAGTGGCAACCACCGGAACACCACAAGCAAGAGCTTCCGCAGCAACGACAGACATCGTTTCGTAGCGACTGAATAGAAGGAGTAGATCAGATTGAGATAATAGATTAGCCACATGATGCTTGTCTTCGATCATACCCGTAAAGTTAACCACATCGGTTAGTCCAAGTTCAGAAACATACTCTTTTATCATTCCAAGATCCTCACCATCACCAACCATTAAGAGTTCGAACGGGGTAAATCTATGGTTAAGGAGTTGAATGGTTCTGATCATTCCTTTGAGGTTTTTTGAGCGATCCTCGAAGGTGCTGATATGGATAATTCTTTTTTTGGAGGAGGTTTTAGGCTGTATAGTGAAAGTAGAAGTGTCAACTACATTGTAGAGGATGGAGCTGTTCTTACAGGTAAATCCTTTGTTGAGTATAGTTTGAAGCAAGAATTGGGAGACGGCGGTAAGGTGTTTAGCTCGGTTAAGTGTGAACTGAATGAAGCGTTTATGTAGGGGGTTGTTAAGTTGGCCTGAGTCTTTCATATAGCGCGACCAGTGCTCTGTAATGATGAAGGGGGTTTTATATCTGAAGTAGAGATAGAGAGCGGGGATAGCTGTGCGGGAGAGGACGTGGATATGAGAGATGTTGGGGGAGATCTTGAGTTTTTTAAGGGTTATTATACCTATATAATAGGCTTTGCAGATGTTAAGAAGTTTTATGAGGCGTGCTGGGATAGAGGAGGAGGCAGGGTTGGGAAACAAGATTCGGATAACCGTGATGTTGTTTTCATAGGAGATAATGGGTTTAAACGAGTTATCTGCATTTTGGAAAGGGTGGATAAAGAGTACGGTTACAGAAGCGAGAGAGGCAATTGATTCGGCATGGCGTTGGGTGAAGAGACCGAGCATAGGATCGAGTCGGGAGGGGTACCAACGGGGAATAAAAAGCACAGAAGGGGTAAGTTTATCAGACATGAGGCAAAAGTAGTAAAAAGGTAAAATGGATAGGATAAGGGAAGGGGGAAAGCGATAAGTAAAAAAAAATTCATTCACAGAGAGTTAGGAAAGGAAAAAATATTATCTTTGCAGCCGCTTTAGGATAGAACCTAACTTGCAAGAAATCACTGTGGATAAGAAAGCAGTGGTATCGGAAACCTGATGAAGTGGACAACTATAGGTTCCGGCATTTTTCTCAACGTAATCCAAGAGCATCGTAGGTTGAGAAGAGTGCATGTCTGCCGGTTGATAGACAGGCCGTCTGCCACTATTATCACTTCATATCTGGTTTCCCGGATCAGGCAGCAAGCCGGCAAGAGCAGTAACATTCTGAGCCTGTAATAATCAAGTATCTAATTAACTGATTGATAATTAAAAAATATTTTATACCTTTGCAGTCCCTTTTCGGAGGGGGGTATAAATAAGTGAAACTTTTTATAAACAAGTTGATATGCCTACAATTCAGCAGTTAGTAAGCAAAGGACGACAGAACCTGACCGATAAGAGCAAGGCTCCTGCACTTGACTCTTGTCCACAGCGTCGCGGGGTCTGCGTCAGGGTTTACACGACTACGCCCAAAAAGCCCAATTCGGCCATGAGAAAAGTGGCCAGGGTTCGCCTCACCAATGGTAAGGAGGTGAATGCCTATATTCCGGGAGAAGGCCACAACCTACAGGAGCACAGCATCGTGCTGATTCGCGGTGGTAGGGTAAAGGATCTTCCTGGAGTACGTTATCACATTGTACGTGGAGCGCTCGATACGTCAGGAGTTGATGGTCGTAACCAGCGTCGTTCCAAGTATGGAACCAAGCGTCCAAAAGGTGGTAAAGCTGCACCTGCACCTGCCGGAAAAGGTGGTGCAAAGAAAAAATAATTAACGCACTAATCGCAAGTTAGTAAACAATGAGGAAAGCTAAACCAAAAAAGAGGATCATTCTTCCCGATCCAAAGTTTAATGACACGTTGGTTACAAAGTTTGTAAACAACCTCATGTTTGATGGGAAAAAGAACACCGCTTTTACTATCTTCTACGAGTGCATCGATATCGTGACTGAAAAGTCTGGTGAAGATGGTCTCGAAGTCTGGAAGAAAGCATTAGCCAATGTTACCCCTTCAGTTGAAGTAAGGAGCCGTCGTGTTGGTGGCGCAACTTTTCAGATCCCTTCTGAAATCCGCCCCGCTCGTAAAATGTCGATCGGTATGAAAGCACTGATCAACTTCTCACGCAAACGTCATGAGAAGAGCATGGCTCAGAAACTTGCCGGTGAAATTCTCGCCGCATTCAAAGAAGAAGGAGCCGCATTCAAGCGGAAAGAAGATACCCACAGAATGGCTGAAGCCAACAAGGCTTTTGCCCATTTCCGTTTCTAATCTAGTTAGAAGTAAAAATCGTAAACGAATAATCTCCGGAAGAGTACAGATCTTATGTCAGAAAAGCTTAGAAATACGCGAAACATTGGCATTATGGCGCACATCGATGCAGGTAAAACTACAACGACTGAGCGCATCTTGTATTATACCGGTATCAATTACAAGATTGGGGAGGTTCATGAAGGTACTGCAACCATGGACTGGATGCCTCAGGAGCAGGAGAGGGGTATTACAATCACCTCAGCTGCTACAACCGTCTTCTGGGATTATAACTCGCAACGATACAAGATCAACATCATTGATACCCCAGGTCATGTCGACTTTACCGTTGAGGTAGAGCGCTCTCTTAGGGTGTTAGATGGTGCTATTGCCATTTTCTGCGCTGTAGGTGGCGTACAACCTCAATCTGAAACAGTCTGGAGACAGGCTAACAAGTATAAGGTACCTCGTATTAGCTTCATCAATAAGATGGATCGTACCGGTGCCGACTTTTTCTCTGTAATCCAACAGATGCGCGACAAACTGGAGGCTAATCCTGTCTTAATGCAATTGCCTATTGGCCAGGAGGAGTTCTTTACCGGTATTGTCGACTTGATCGAGAATAAAGCATACCAATGGGATGATTCATCACTAGGTATGGAGTATTCAGAGATCGAGATTCCTGAGGAGATGAGACAGCAGGTTGATGAGTACCGAACTCTTTTAATAGAGGGTGCAGCAGAAGAGAGTGAAGAGATGTTGGAGCGTTACCTCATGGATCCAGAGTCTATTACGGCCGAAGAGATTAGACAAGCTGTTCGCAAGGCTACTCTCGAAATGCGTATAACTCCGGTGTTCTGTGGTACCTCGCTTCGTAACAAAGGGGTTCAACCACTTTTAAATGGTGTAACCGCTTACCTTCCTTCACCCCTCGACCTGCCTCCTGTTATAGGAATCAACCCACAGAATGACGCAGAAGAGGTAAGACCTTCAGATGTTGAAGCCCCGTTTTCGGCCCTGGCATTTAAAATTGCGACCGACCCGTTTGTCGGCCGAATTGCCTTCTTCCGTGTCTACAGTGGTAGTCTTACTTCCGGTAGCGTTGTTTTCAATGCCTCAACTGGAAAACGTGAGCGTATCAGCAGAATCATGCAAATGCATGCCAACAAGCAGAACCCTCTCGATAAGATAGAAGCTGGAGATATAGCTGCCGCCGCCGGTTTTAAGGTTATCCGTACCGGAGATACCTTATGTGAGGAGAAATCACCGATTCTTTTAGAATCAATGGCTTTCCCCGAACCCGTAATCAGCGTGGCAGTGGAACCCAAAACACAAGATGATGTTGATAAACTGGCACTAGCTTTGGCTAAACTGGCTGAAGAGGATCCCACATTTACTGTGAGAACCGATAGTGAGACGGGTCAAACCATCATCAGTGGAATGGGAGAGTTGCACTTAGAGATTATTATTGATCGTTTGAGACGCGAATTTAATATCGAGTGCAACGTAGGTAATCAGCAGGTAGCTTACAAGGAGACCCTCACTGTTGTAGTAAAACACCGCGAGGTATACAAGAGACAGAGTGGTGGCAAAGGAAAGTTTGCCGATATCGAATTTGAGCTTGGCCCGGCAGATGCAGGTGTTACGGGACTGCAATTTGTGAATGATATTAAAGGAGCCGGAGTACCTAAAGAGTTTATCCCGGCCGTAGAAAAAGGATTCCGTGCAGCAATGTCAAACGGAGTGTTGGCCGGCTTCCAGGTCAGCAGCATGAAGGTTCGATTGATAGATGGGAGTACCCATCCAGTCGATTCAGATGCCTTGTCCTTCGAGATTGCCGCTACGATTGGTTTTCGTGAAGCTGCCCGTCAGGCACGTTGTGTTTTGATGGAGCCCATCATGAAGCTAGAGGTAGTCACCCCATCAGAGAGCTTAGGAGAAGTTACTGGCGATCTAAACCGTCGCAGAGGACAACTCCTAAATGTTTCTTCACAGGGTAATTTCTACCAGGTAGTAGACGCATTGGTGCCTTTAAGCGAGATGTTCGGATATGTAACGACACTACGATCACTGACCTCAGGCAGGGCAACCAGCTCGATGGAGGTATCGCATTATGCCGAGCTACCCGAAGAACTGTCGAAACAGGTACTCTATAAAATTAAGGGTTACGTAATTTAATCAGCTAAGTTTTAGTTTAAAATCCATACGAACGTGAGTCAGAGGATCAGAATCAAGTTGAAGTCTTACGATTATAATCTGGTTGATAAATCAGCCGAGAAGATTGTAAAGACCGTTAAAGCAACGGGCGCAGTAGTCAGTGGTCCCATTCCCCTGCCTACCAATAAGAAGATTTTCACAGTGAATCGTAGTACTTTCGTCAATAAAAAGTCGAGAGAACAGTTCCAACTGTGTACCTACAAGCGCCTGCTTGATATCTACAGCACCACCTCAAAAACCATCGATGCACTGATGAAGCTCGAACTTCCCAGTGGCGTAGAGGTTGAGATCAAGGTGTGATTACTGTAATAGATAGTCAAGCCAAATATTAATGACAAAACAAATCGAAAGATGTCAGGTTTATTAGGTAAAAAAATTGGAATGACCAGCATTTATGATGCCTCTGGCAAAATGGTGCCATGCACGGTTATTGAGGCTGGTCCCTGTGTGGTAACACAGATCCGTACAAAAGACAATGACGGATATGAAGCCATACAGCTCGCATTTGGCGAGGTGAAGGAAAAGAAAGTAACAAAGGCTCTAAAGGGTCACTTTGCGAAAGCAAACACAGAACCTAAAGCTCATCTTGCTGAGTTCACCCGTTTTGAGGCTGGACATCAGAAGAACTTTGGAGACATTCTAACCGTTGAGGTATTTGAGGAAGGCGAATTTATCGACGTCTCAGGTGTATCAAAGGGTAAGGGTTTCCAAGGTGTTATTAAACGTCACAATTTTGCAGGAGTAGGTGGTGCAACCCACGGTCAGCACAACCGTCTCAGAGCACCTGGATCATTGGGAGCATCTTCATGGCCTTCAAGAGTATTCCCCGGAATGCGCATGGCAGGTCGTTTAGGTGGTGCCAAAGTAAAGGTTATCAACCTTCAAATTGTAAAGATTCTTCCTGAGAAGAATTTATTAGTTGTTAAGGGATCCGTTCCCGGTGGTGTTGGTTCACTTTTAAAAATTGAGAGATGGAGCTAATAGTATATAAAATTAACGGCGAAAAGACAGACCGCAAGGTAGTTCTTGACGAAACCATCTTTGGTATCGAACCCAACGATCACGCTATCTACCTTGATACCAAATTGTATTTGGCAAATCAACGCCAAGGTACCCACTCCTCACGTGAGAGAAGTGAAGTATCTGGTAGTACCCGTAAGCTCAAAAGGCAAAAGGGAACCGGCGGCGCAAGAGCTGGTGATATCAACTCACCGGTATTCGTCGGCGGAGGTCGTGTATTTGGTCCTAAACCTCGCGACTATGGTTTCAAACTGAACAAGAAAGTTAAAAGACTTGCTCGTAGATCAGCTCTGAGCTATAAGGCACAAGAGGGTCAGATCATTGTTATCGAAGATTTTAACTTTGAGAAGCCGCAAACTAAGAAGTTTGTTGAGATGCTGAAAAAACTTGCAATAAACGATAAAAAGTCAATGCTAGTGCTTTCAGAATCAAATAATAATGTATATTTGTCGTCCCGTAATCTGAAGCAGACGAATGTTGTAATGGCTTCGAATGTAAGCACTTATGATATTTTGAATGCAAAGAGTCTGATTTTGCTTGAGAGCACTTTACCCGTGCTTTCTGAGCTTTTGTCAGTTAATAGGGATTAATAATCAGTAAATTACGACGGAAAAATGAATATTATCATACGACCGGTAATCACCGAGAAGATGAACGCGGCAGGTGAGAAAATGAACCGGTATGGATTTATCGTCGAGCGCACGGCAAATAAGATTGAGATTAAAGCAGCAATCAAGGCTGTCTATGGTGTAGAAGCCATAGCCGTGAATACCGTGAATTACCTCGGAAAGAGCAAATCGCGCTACACGAAAGCCGGCTATATTAATGGCCGGATGCAGTCGTACAAAAAAGCTATCGTAACGTTAGCCGAAGGTGAAACAATTGATTTTTATAGCAATATCTAAGGTAAATGGCTTTAAAGAAATTTAAACCTACGACATCGAGTCAGCGCTTTAAAGTTATAAGCGCATTCGAGGAAATAACCACCAATGTACCCGAGAAGAGTCTGCTGCTTCCGAAGAGGAAATCTGGCGGACGTGACAATATGGGTAAGATGACCATGCGTTATATCGGTGGTGGCCACAAGCAGATGTACCGTATTATCGACTTCAAACGCGATAAAGAGGGCATCCCAGCTGTGGTTAAGAGTATAGAGTATGATCCCAACCGTACAGGTAGAATTGCCTTATTGGTTTATCGTGATGGGGAGAAGAGATACATAGTAGCTCCTCATGGATTGAAAGTTGGTCAAGAGGTCAACAGTGGAAAAGGAGTTACACCCGATATCGGAAATACTCTTTATCTATCTGAAATTCCTTTTGGAACAGTCATCCACAACATTGAACTGCGTCCGGGTCAAGGAGCCAAAATGGCTCGTAGCGCCGGCTCATATGCTCAGTTGCTGTCAAGGGATGGAAAGTTTGCTATCATTAAACTTCCTTCAGGAGAAACACGCATGATCTTACAAGCATGCAAAGCTACTGTAGGAATGGTATCAAATACCGAGCACAACCTCGAAGTTAGCGGAAAAGCAGGTCGTAGCCGCTGGTTAGGCCGCCGTCCCAGAACTCGTGGTGTAGCTATGAACCCCGTGGATCACCCCATGGGTGGAGGTGAAGGCCGTAGCTCAGGAGGACATCCACGCTCACGCACAGGTCGTCCTGCTAAGGGTCAAAAGACTCGCTACCCCAAAAAGGCCAGCAACAATTATATCATTGAAAGAAGGAAAAAGTAACAGATAAAAGTTATCAGCTATGAGTCGTTCGCTCAAGAAAGGCCCTTATATCCATTACAAGCTCGAAAAGAAAGTGCTTGATTTGGTTGAGAATAATAAGAAAACCGTCGTTAAGACCTGGTCAAGGGCTTCGATGATTTCTCCTGATTTTGTTGGACAAACCATTGCGGTGCATAATGGGAATAAATTCATTCCGGTTTATGTTACCGAAAATATGGTAGGCCACAAGTTAGGTGAGTTTGCTCCAACGCGTACTTTCCGTGGACATGCTGGTAATAAGGACAAAGGAAAAAAATAATACGCAGAAATGGGAATCAGGAAACATAATAAAGCAGAAGCCGAAAAACAGGCCCGTAAAAGCCAGTACGTGGCCCGGCTGAATGATTGCCCTACCTCACCGCGCAAAATGCGCCTTATTGCTGACCTGATCAGAGGTGAGCGCGTTGAGAAGGCACTCGGAGTTCTGAAGTACAGCCCCAAGGCAGCAAGTGCTACTATGTACAAGCTGCTGCTCTCAGCCATGTCGAACTGGCAGGTGAAGAATGAAGGGAGCCGCATAGAAGATGCACAACTCTTTGTTAAAGAGGTTAGTGTTGACGGTGGCCGTATGCTAAAACGTTTACAAACAGCTCCTCAAGGCCGTGCATATCGTTTACGCAAACGCTCCAACCACATTACTCTCGTGCTTGGTGACAATATGGAAAATAATGAAGAGAAATAATAACAATATAACTGTACTTTAATGGGACAAAAGACTAATCCGATAAGCCTCAGACTAGGTATCATCAGGGGTTGGGATTCCAACTGGTTCGGAGGAGACACCTTCGATACAAAGCTGGCTGAGGACCATCAGATCCGCAAGTATCTCAACGCCCGTTTGTCCAAGGCTGGTATTTCTAAGATCGTTATTGAACGTACCCTAAAGCTCGTTACAGTAACTATTCATACTGCCCGTCCGGGAATCATCATCGGTAAAGGAGGTCAGGAAGTGGATAAGTTAAAAGAGGAGCTTCACAAGCTGACCGGTAAGGATGTACAGATTAACATCTCCGAAATTAAACGTCCTGAAGTTGACGCCGTTCTCGTCGCCTCTTCAGTAGCACGCCAAATCGAAGGTCGTGTATCTTATCGTAAAGCTATTAAAACTGCTATCGCATCTGCCATGCGTATGGGTGCAGAGGGAATTAAGATCTTCATTTCAGGACGTATCGGCGGCGCCGAAATAGCACGTCGTGAGCAATTTAAAGAAGGTCGTACCCCATTGCATACCCTTCGCGCAGATATCGACTATGCACGCGACGAAGCCCATACTACCTACGGTCGTATTGGCGTGAAAGTGTGGATTTGTAAAGGTGAAATTTATGGTCGCCCCGAGCTGGTCCCAACCAGCCAGTCCTCAACTAAGGTTCGCCCCTCTACCGGTGGCGGTAACCCTAATTCAGGCAGACCTCGTGGACGTGGCGGACGTAACAGAAAGTAACCGCAGTTTATTACAGAATAATAATACCTGGAAATAATGTTACAGCCGAAGAAGACTAAATACAGGAAGATGCAAAAGGGCCGCATGAAAGGCAACGCCCAGCGTGGTCACGAGATCGCTTTTGGCAGCTTCGCCCTAAAAACAGTTGAGACAACTTTTCTCACCGGCCGTCAGATCGAAGCAGCCCGTCAGGCTCTTACCCGTTTCATGAAACGTGAAGGTCAGATCTGGATCCGTATCTTCCCCGATAAGCCCATTACCAAAAAACCCGCTGAAGTACGTATGGGTAAAGGTAAAGGTGCCCCCGAATATTTCGTTGCACCCGTGACCCCCGGTCGTATCCTGTTCGAAGCAGATGGCGTTCCATTGGAAGTTGCTAAAGAAGGTATGCGCTTAGCTGCCCAAAAACTTCCGGTCACCACTAAGTTTATTGTTAGAAGAGACTATAGCGAAGAATAATATCTGGAATAATGAAACAGGAAGTAATAACCGAACTGTCGACCAACGATCTTCTCGAAAAACTCGAGGAGCAGACCCTGCAGTTGAACCGCATGAAACTCAATCATGCAGTTTCTCCTCTCGAAAATCCTCAGATGATTAAGACCAATCGTAAAGTGATTGCTCGTATCAACACTGAGCTAAGAAGACGTGAACTGGAAAATAAATAAGTCGATAAACATGGAAACGAGGAACTTACGCAAAGAAAAGATCGGCATCGTAATTAGCGATAAGATGAATAAATCTATCGTTGTAACGGTGGAGCGTAGGGTTAAACACCCAAAATATGGGAAGTTTGTAAAAAAGACTTCCACCTTCATGGCTCATGACGAAGCAAATGATTCTCACATTGGTGACAAAGTTAGAATCGCCGAAACCCGTCCGCTGAGCAAAAATAAATGCTGGAGATTAGTTGAAATCATTGAAAGAGCTAAGTAATTATGATACAACAGGAAACTAGACTTGCTGTTGCCGATAACAGTGGAGCCAAACAGGTACTCTGCATCAGAGTACTCGGTGGTACCAAAAAGCGTTATGCTTCGGTAGGCGACAAGATCGTTGTTGCGGTCAAGAATGCCATTCCTTCAGGTAACGTGAAGAAAGGGGCAGTGGCTAAAGCAGTTGTGGTGCGCACTAAAAAAGAGATTCGTCGTGCTGATGGTTCTTACATCCGCTTCGAAGACAATGCATGCGTACTGCTTAACAATGCCGGCGAAATGTCGGGTACTCGTATCTTTGGTCCTGTTGCCAGGGAACTACGTGAAAAACAGTTCATGAAGATTGTTTCACTTGCACCTGAAGTGCTCTAATAAATTAAACATTTATGCGCGTTAAACTTCACATCAAGAAAGGCGATAACGTAATGGTTATCGCAGGCGACCATAAAGGTAAGCAGGGCAAGGTGCTGGAAGTCGATCCTGAAAAGAACAGGGCCATCGTAGAAGGTGTAAACCTGGTTTCTAAGCACGCTAAACCTAGCGCTAAGAACCCCCAAGGTGGCATTATTAAACAGGAAGCTTCTATCCATCTGTCTAACCTTAAGCTTATCGATAATTCTGGTAAGCCTACCCGTATCGGCAGAAAAGAAGATCCTAAAACAGGAAAATCGATTCGTTATTCTAAAAAATCAGGGGAGGTGATTAAGTAATGAACTACGTACCCAGGTTAAGAGAAAAATACAGTCAGGAGATCATCGCTGCCCTCATGGAGCAGTTCGGTTACAAAACCGTTATGCAAGTTCCTAAACTGCAAAAGATCGTCCTAAATCAAGGGTTAGGCGATGCTATCGCCGATAAAAAACTGATCGATGCTGGTATCGATGAAATGACCCAAATCAGTGGACAAAAAGCTGTTGCCACTAAGTCTAAAAAGGATATCTCAAACTTTAAACTACGTAAACAAATGCCTATCGGCGTTCGTGTTACCCTACGTGGCGATAAAATGTATGAATTCCTCGATCGACTTATTTCAGTAGCTCTTCCCCGTGTACGCGATTTTCGCGGTATTAACGATAAGGGATTCGATGGCCGCGGTAACTACTCTTTCGGTATTACTGAACAAATCATCTTCCCGGAAATCAACATCGATAAAATCAGCAAAATCCAGGGTATGGACATCACTTTCGTGACCAGTGCCCCGACAGACGCTGAAGCCTTCGCTTTGCTGAAAAACTTCGGTCTACCTTTTAAGAATCAGAAATAATTAAATAGCGTATGGCAAAAGAATCAATGAAAGCCCGCGAAGTAAAACGCAAAAGGCTTGTCGAAAAATACGCAGCAAAACGTGCCGAGCTGAAAGAAGCCGGCGATTATATCGCATTGCAGAAACTTCCGCGCAACGCATCGCCGGTTCGTCTGCATAATCGCTGTCAGATTACTGGTCGTCCGAAGGGATATATCCGTTTGTTCGGTATCTCGCGTATCAATTTCAGGGAGATGGCATCCAACGGCCTGATTCCTGGTGTAAGAAAAGCAAGTTGGTAACCCTGTAAACAATATCAGAACATATGGTAACTGATCCTATTGCAGATTATCTGACAAGAATTAGGAATGCCGTGATGGCCAACCACCGAGTTGTAGAAATTCCTAGCTCGAAAATGAAGAAGGAAATGACTAAAATCCTCTTCGAGAAAGGCTACATCCTGAACTTTAAGTTCGATGATGAAGCCAAACCCGCAACGATTAAGGTTGCTCTTAAGTACCACCCGGTAACTAAGATGAGCGCTATCAAATCTTTGGTTAGGGTAAGTAAACCCGGCCTCCGTAAATACGCAAAAGCCGACAATCTCCCACGTGTAATGAATGGATTAGGTATCGCCCTGATCTCTACATCACAGGGTTTGATGACCGATAAAGAGGCTCGTAAGCTCAACATCGGCGGTGAAGTAATTTGTTATGTCAGCTAATTGAGATAAAGCTTTTAAAACATGTCAAGAATAGGTAAAAGCCCCATCGTGATCCCCGCCGGAACCCAGATCACCGTGTCAGATGAAAATCTGGTCACCGTTAAGGGTAAGCTGGGTCAACTCCAGCAACAGGTGGATGCCAGCCTGGTGATTAAAATCGAAGGTACTCAATTGACCCTCGAAAATCCTCAGCCCGAAAGCAAGGACCTGAACTCAAAACACGGCCTCTATCGCGCCCTTCTTGCCAATATGGTAAAAGGTGTCTCCGAGGGCTTCACAGTCGTTCAAGAACTCGTCGGCGTTGGCTATAAAGCTACCGCAAACGGTCAAGTACTTGAACTCTCTTTAGGATTCTCTCATAACCTCTTTATCGAGCTCGCCCCGGAAATCACCGTGGTCACCGCTGCTGAAAGAGGTAAGAACCCAACTATCACTCTCACCTCAGTTGATAAACAACTCCTAGGTATGGTGGCAGCAAAGATCCGCTCATTCCGTAAACCTGAACCTTATAAAGGTAAAGGTATCCGATTCATGAATGAGGTTGTTCGCAAGAAAGCTGGTAAAACTGCTTCTTCAAAGTAAACTAATTCTCAAAATTATTGCAGAATGTCTATCAAGAGCAGAAAAGAATCTAGAAGAATCAAGATAAAAATGAGCATCCGTAAGAAGGTGTTCGGAACTGCCGAACGCCCTCGCCTTTCGGTGTTCCGCAGCAACAGCGAGATCTATGCTCAAATTATTAACGACGTAGAAGGCCGCACTATCGTTGCTACTTCGTCGATGAATAAAGAGATTGCCGGTCAAAAAATGACCAAAATCCAACAGGCTGCCCTCGTTGGTAAGCAAATCGCAGCTTTAGCTGTTGAAGCTGGCCTGTCTACTGTCGTTTTCGACCGTAACGGCTATCTCTATCACGGAAGAGTAAAATCTTTGGCCGAAGCTGCCAGAGAAGGTGGTCTCATTTTTTAAACTTGCACTATGTCCAACATGAACATAAAAAGAGTGAAGTCGAGTGAAATCGAATTCAAAGACCGTCTGGTCAGCATCCAGCGTGTTACCAAAGTTACCAAAGGGGGGCGTACCTTCAGTTTCTCGGCTATCGTGGTCGTTGGTAACGAAAATGGCGTAGTGGGTTACGGACTTGGCAAGGCCAAGGAAGTTACCGCAGCTATCGCCAAGGGCGTAGATGATGCAAAAAAGAACCTTATCAAGGTCCCCATCCTTAAAGGTACTCTCCCTCACGAACAAACTGGAAAGTACAGTGGCGCTAAGGTCTTCCTTAAACCCGCTGCCCCAGGTACCGGTGTAATCGCCGGCGGTGCTATGCGTGCCGTTCTTGAGAGTGTAGGCGTTAAAGATGTACTTGCTAAGTCTAAAGGATCATCTAATCCTCATAGCGTGGTTAAAGCAACCATCGATGCCCTCGTCCAATTGCGCGACCCCATGACAGTCGCTCAACTTAGAGGCATCTCTCTCGACAAAGTGTTTAACGGTTAATCTTATACGATCATGAAGCAGATAAAAATTACTCAGATCAGAAGCAGAATCGGTCGCCCCGAACGTCAGAAACTGACTCTCGATGCACTCGGCCTGCGCAAGATGCACCAAACCGTTGTCCACAACGCTACCCCTCAGATCCTGGGAATGGTAGATGCAGTGAAACATTTACTGCGTGTCGAAGAATTATAATTAATTGGTAACCATTTTAAGCTAGGATAAGATATGGACTTAACAAATCTAAAACCTGCTGAAGGTTCGGTAAAATCCCGCAAACGTATTGGCCGCGGACAAGGTTCAGGCCGTGGAGGTACCTCTACACGTGGTCATAAGGGTGCCAAATCTCGCTCGGGTTATTCGCAGAAAATAGGCTTCGAAGGTGGTCAAATGCCACTTTATCGCCGACTGCCTAAGGGTGGATTTAAAAATATCAACAGGGTTGAATACCTCGCTCTAAATCTTGATGTGCTTCAGAATTTGCACGATTCAAAGGGAATCAGTACCTTCGAGCCCGAAATCTTCAAGGCTAATGGCCTTGCCGGAAAGAATGACTTGGTGAAGATTCTTGGTCGTGGCAAACTCACAGCTAAGATCGAAGTGAAAGCCAATGCTTTCTCAGCGGCCGCTATCAAAGCTATCGAGGATGCAGGAGGTGTAGCAACCAAAATTTAAACCCTGATGAAAAAACTGTTTCAGACCATCCGAAACATCTGGAAAATTGAGGAACTTCGTAAGAGGATCCTCTACACTCTTGGAATACTTGTGATCTACCGCCTGGGTGCCTACGTGGTTATCCCAGGGGTGGATCCCTCTCAATTGTCTAACCTTCACCAACAAACCTCCGATGGTTTGCTGGGATTGTTAAATATGTTCTCAGGAGGAGCATTCTCTAACGCCTCTATCTTCGCACTCGGCATCATGCCCTATATCAGTGCGTCGATCGTTATTCAGCTGCTCGGCCTCGTCGTGCCCTATTTCCAGAAACTTCAGAAAGAAGGAGAAAGTGGACGTAAGAAGATCAATCAACTTACCCGTTATCTCACTATTGCCGTCACCGCATTGCAAGCCCCTGGTTATATCGCAAATATGATCTCTCAGCTTCCTCCTGAGGCAATCACTCCTTTCGATCCGAACAGTACTTCTCCCAGCACTTTCTTCTGGGTATCTTCTGTCATCATCCTCATCGCAGGCACTCTGTTTGTTATGTGGTTAGGTGAGAAAATTACCGATAAAGGTATTGGTAATGGTATCTCTTTGATCATTATGATCGGTATCATCGCCCGCTTACCTTTCGCTCTCTTTGGTGAACTCGCTTCTCGTATGGAGCAGCAAGGAGGTGGTCTGGTGTTCTTCGTACTCGAAATTGCAGTTCTTATCGTTGTTATCCTTATTACAATTCTCCTCGTTCAAGGTACTCGCCGTATCCCTGTTCAATATGCTAAGAGAGTTGTCGGTAACAAACAATATGGCGGAACTCGTCAATACATCCCTCTGAAAGTTAATGCTGCCGGTGTAATGCCCATTATCTTCGCTCAAGCTATCATGTTCCTGCCTCTTACACTCGCAGGGTTTGCTCAAAGCGAATCTCTAACTGGCTTTTTCGCTGCATTTACAAATATTAATGGTTTCTGGTATAACTTTATGTTTGCCCTGCTAATCATTATCTTCACCTACTTCTATACTGCTATTACGGTTAACCATAACCAAATGGCAGAAGATATGAAGAAAAACGGCGGTTTTATACCTGGTGTTAAACCCGGTAAGAAAACAGCCGAATTTATTGATGCAGTGATGTCTCGTATAACACTCCCAGGTTCTATCTTCCTCGCCTTCGTGGCTATTATGCCCGCTTTGGTGAGATTAGTAGGAGTCAATTCTCAGTTTGCTGCCTTCTACGGCGGTACTTCTCTCTTGATTCTCGTGGGCGTTGTTCTCGATACATTACAGCAGATCGAAAGTCACTTGTTAATGCGTCATTATGACGGATTAATGAAGACCGGCCGTATTAAAGGTCGTTCTTCCTTCTAATACCTGAAAAAGTGTCAATGATTCATCTGAAAACAGAAGAGGAAATTGAGCTTATCAGACAAAGTTCTTTGCTTGTTGGAAAGACACTTGCTGAAGTAGCCAAAGTAATAAAACCCGGGATTAGGACCATCGAGCTTGATCGACTTGCCGAATCCTTTATCCGTGATAATGGCGGAATCCCGGGTTTTAAAGGCTACAACGGTTTCCCCTATACTCTTTGTATCTCGGTCAACGAGGTCGTTGTACATGGCTTCCCAAGTAACCGCGAGGTGAAAGAGGGTGATATTGTCTCTGTAGATTGTGGTGCTGTAATGAATGGCTTCTATGGCGATTCTGCCTACACCTTCATGATCGGAGAAGTGGATCCCAGTGTACGTGCCCTTGTTGAGGCTACTAAAGCCTCCCTATACGAAGGAATAGAGAAAGCCGTTGAAGGCCAACGACTCGGTGACATCGGTGCCGCAATTCAATCCTACGTTGAAGAACGTGGATATAGTGTGGTACGAGATTTGGTAGGACATGGCCTTGGAAAACACCTCCATGAAGCTCCTGAAGTTCCAAACTATGGAAGAAAAGGAACCGGAATGAAGTTGCAAGAGGGTCTAGTCCTTGCTATCGAACCCATGATTAACCTGGGAGGTCATCGTGTAGTACAGGAAAGAGATGGTTGGACAATCAGAACCTCTGATCGAAAACCGTCAGCGCATTTTGAGCATGATGTTGTCATCCGCAAAGGACGAGCAGAAGTGCTTTCAACATTTGATTATATTGAAGAAATTCTAAAAACCAAGGATTGATTTTTTATGGCAAAACAGCCTTCCATAGAACAAGATGGAACCGTAGTAGAGTCGCTGGGAAATGCGATGTTCAGAGTAGAACTAGAGAATGGGCACCAAATTATTACCCATATTTCCGGCAAAATGAGAATGCATTATATCAAGATTCTACCGGGAGATAGGGTTAAAGTCGAAATGACGCCTTACGATCTGACCAAGGGAAGAATTTCATTCAGATACAAGTAATAACGAGATACAAAAGTTACACCGAATATGAAAGTCAGAGCATCTGTAAAAAAGAGAACCCCTGATTGCAAGGTTGTACGCCGCAATGGGAAAATCTATGTTATCAACAAAAAGAATCCCAAGTACAAACAAAGACAGGGTTAAACCTAATTAATTAATAGAATAATTTATTATGGCTAGGATTGCTGGTATAGACCTACCAAAAAACAAACGTGGTGAAATTGGTCTGACCTACATTTATGGCATCGGACGAGCTACCGCCCAGAAAATTCTTCTAGAGGCTGGTATCGACATCAACAAAAAAGTTGGTGATTGGAACGATGATGAGCAGAACGCTATTCGTACTCTCATTAATGAGAAGTACAAAGTAGAAGGTGCCTTAAGGTCAGAAGTACAGATGAACATAAAGCGACTGATGGACATCGGTTGCTATCGCGGCGTACGTCACCGCATTGGTTTACCATTGCGCGGACAATCGACCAAGAACAACGCACGCACCCGTAAGGGTAAGAAGAAAACTGTTGCCAACAAGAAGAAGGCTACGAAATAGTCTATAAGTAAAACGTAACTTTAAGAGTAACATAATGGCAAAGACTCAAAAGAGCACCAAGAGCACAAAAAAAAGAGTGGTGAAGGTAGAAGCTACCGGACGTGCTTATGTGAGTGCTTCATTTAATAATATCATCGTTACCCTTACTAACAATACCGGTCAGGTAATCTCCTGGGCTTCTGCCGGTAAAAAGGGTTTCAGGGGTTCAAAAAAGAATACCCCTTATGCTGCTCAGATGGCTGCAGCTGATTGCGCCAAAGTAGCATTTGATGCTGGCCTTCGCAAAGTGAAGGTCTTTGTAAAGGGCCCCGGCTCAGGCCGTGAATCTGCTATCCGTACTATCCATGCATCGGGTATTGAAGTGACCGAGATTAAGGATATTACACCATTGCCTCACAACGGCTGTCGTCCTCCTAAACGTAGGAGAGTGTAATTAATTAGTGTAACAAACCTCGGATTTAACTCAAACTATTTTTTGATATGGCACGATATATTGGTCCAAAATCAAAGATTGCCCGTCGCTTCAAAGAAGCGATCTTCGGGCCGGATAAGTACCTCGAGAAGAAGAACTATGCTCCCGGTATGCATGGCAATACTAAAAGAAGGGCCAAGCAGAGTGAATATGGTATGCAGCTAAGCGAAAAGCAAAAAGCAAAATATACCTATGGCGTACTCGAACGTCAATTCCGCAACATTTTCCACGAAGCTTCTCGCCGTAAAGGTATTACCGGTGAAGTACTCCTTCAACTCCTGGAGTCACGCCTCGACAATGTAGTCTATAGACTGGGTATCGCTCCCTCTCGCATGGCTGCCCGTCAGTTAGTAGGCCACCGTCATATTATGGTTAACGGTGAATTAGTAAACATCCCCTCCTTTAAACTTCGTCCAGGCGACGTAGTTAGTGTTCGCGAGAAATCTAAATCTCTCGAAGTTATTACCAATTCTCTCGCTAGCCGCCGCGGATTTAGCTGGTTAGAATGGGACGAACACTTAAAGAGTGGTAAGTTTATGAACTACCCCCAAAGGGATGAAATCCCCGAAAACATTCGCGAACAACTGATCGTTGAATTGTATTCGAAGTAATCGTAATTAATAGCGAGTTTAAAAAAGATAACAAGCATTATATGGCCATTCTGACTTTTCAAAAACCGGACAAAGTGATCATGGTCCACGTGGACGATCGCAAAGGTGTATTTGAGTTCAGACCTCTGGAACCCGGTTTCGGGATCACCGTTGGGAATGCACTCAGGCGCATTTTATTGAGCTCGCTCGAAGGATATGCTATCACTTCCGTTCGTATCGAGAGCGTCGATCATGAGTTCAGCTCTATAAAAGGTGTTGTTGAAGATGTTACCGACATCATCCTTAACCTAAAACAGATTCGTTTCAAACGTCAGATTGAATCTGAAACTAGCGAGAAAGTTCATGTTGTTATCGGCGATCAAGAGGTCTTTACCGCCGGCGATATCAATAAGTTCCTCTCTAACTTTCAGGTCCTTAATCCTGAAGTTGAAATCTGCCACATGGAGCGCTCTGTTAAGCTCTCTCTCGAGTTAACCATTGAGAAAGGCAGAGGCTATGTCCCAGCCGAAGAAAATAAGGTTCTTAACGCTCCCCTCGGTACCATTTTCATGGACTCTATTCATACCCCCATTAAAAATGTTATGTATAGCGTCGAAAACTACCGCGTGGAACAAAAAACTGACTACGAAAAGCTCATCCTTGAGGTTATTACCGATGGTAGTATCGCCCCTAAAGATGCCCTTAAAGAGTCCGCTAAGATCCTAATCCACCACTTCATGCTCTTCAGTGATGAGAAAATCACTGTCGATGCTGAGGCACAGGCTCCTACCGAAGAACTTGATGAAAACTCGCTGCATATCCGCCAGTTATTAAAAGCTAAACTAGTCGACCTCGACCTCTCCGTCAGAGCCCTTAATTGCTTAAAGGCCGCCGACGTCGAAACTCTTGGTGACCTCGTAGCTTACAATAAAAATGATCTTTTGAAATTCCGCAACTTCGGCAGAAAGTCACTGACTGAACTCGAAGAACTTGTAGACTCAAAAGGACTGGAATTTGGAATGAAAGTTGACAAATACAAATTAGATAAGGATTAATCGCAATGAGACACGGTAAAAAAGTTAATCACCTGGGCAGGACTAGCAGTCATCGCAAAGCGATGCTCTCAAATATGGCTACCTCGCTCATTCTGCATAAGCGGATCAATACTACCCTCGCTAAAGCTAAAGCTTTACGTGGTTATGTTGAGCCCTTGATTACCCGTGCCAAAGACGATTCTATGCATAACCGTCGCATGGTCTATAGTTACCTCATGAGCAAAGAAGCTGTTACTATGCTCTTCCGTGAGGTCTCTGTAAAGGTGGCTAATCGTCCAGGTGGATATACCCGCATTTTAAAAACTGGTTATCGCCAAGGTGACGCCGCTGAAATGTGCATTATGGAACTAGTTGACTTTAACGAGTTACTCAATACTCCTAAAGAAGCTGCTCCAGTTCGTCAGGCAAAAACCCGTCGCAGCAGAAAAAAAGCCGATTCAGAAACTCCTGAAACCGGTAAAGAATAACAGGAATAATTTATCTTCCTCTTGTTATTAGCTTATTAGGATGGAGTAACTTTGTTGCTCCATCCTTTACGTTTAATTGGGAAACATAAAATTCAAACACATGAGTCAAATTATTGATGTACATGCCCGCCAGATTTTGGATTCTCGCGGAAACCCGACTGTGGAAGTCGATGTTATTACTGAAAACGGTATCCTTGGCCGCGCCGCTGTCCCCTCTGGAGCCTCTACTGGCGTCCATGAAGCCGTTGAATTACGCGATGGTGATAAATCCTTATTCCTGGGCAAAGGTGTGCTTAAAGCTGTCCAAAATGTTAATGGCCCAATTGCCGAAGAATTACGCGGTATGCTCGTTACCGATCAAAATGAGATCGACGCTCGTATGATCGAACTCGATGGTAGCCCCAATAAAGGTAATTTCGGCGCCAACGCAATCCTCGGCGTCTCCCTCGCTATCGCTAAAGCTGCTGCCCAAGAAACCGGCCAACCCCTCTATCGCTACATCGGTGGCGTAAACGCTAATACCCTACCTATCCCCATGATGAACATCATTAACGGTGGCTCTCATGCAGATAATTCTGTCGACTTCCAAGAGTTTATGATTATGCCTGCCGGCGCTAACTCCTTCTCTGAGGCTCTCAGAATGGGTGCTGAAGTCTTTCATAACCTCGCTAAAGTCCTTAAAAAACTCGGTTACTCTACCAACGTTGGCGATGAAGGCGGATTCGCTCCTAACCTTAAATCTAATGAAGAGGCAGTAAAAGTTATTCTTCAAGCTATCGAACAAGCTGGCTATCGCCCCGGTGAAGATGTATTCTTAGCTCTCGACCCCGCCTCTTCAGAATACTTCATCCCAGAAGAAAATATGTACCACTTCAAGAAGTCTACTGGTGAAAAGTTAACTCCTACCCAAATGGCTGATTTCTGGAAGAGCTGGACTGACAAGTATCCTATTATCTCTATCGAAGACGGTATGGCCGAAGATGATTGGGCTGGCTGGAAATACCTGACCGATATTACTGCCGGTAAGATTCAACTCGTTGGCGACGACCTCTTTGTTACTAATGTAAAACGCCTTAAAGAGGGCATCGAAAAGGGTGTAGCTAATTCTATCCTTGTTAAGGTCAATCAGATCGGCTCTCTCACTGAAACAATCAACGCTGTTGATATGGCCTACAGAGCTGGTTACACCGCTATCATGAGCCACCGCTCTGGTGAAACAGAAGATACCACTATCGCCGACTTAGCCGTTGCCTTAAATACAGGTCTTATTAAGACTGGCTCGGCTTCTCGTACTGATAGAATTGCTAAATATAACCAACTCCTCAGAATTGAGGAAGCCCTCGGTTCTGCAGCGATCTATCCTGGTAGAACCTATCGCTATGCAAAATAATCTCTTTTGATTATACTGGAAAGGGACTGTCTTCTGATGGTCCCTTTTTTTTTGCTCTCCTGCCTATCATCCTTCCTAATAATGTAGGTTGCACCACTTACTTTTATTGCGATTGATATCATGCCAGCGATTCTCTTTACTTTTGCGCTCTTTTAAAAAAACTAATCATGATCTCATTTGCGCTTGCAATTCTTCTCTCTTCTAGTATATTGGTTTTGTTTCGACTATTAGATCGATTTAAAGTTGAAGTATTACCGGCTATCGTTGTAAATTATTTGGTTGCTCTTTTATTTGGTGTCCTTAGTGGCTCCGCCTCTCTTAATGAAGGAGATCAGTTTTGGACGGCTCCTTGGATGCCTGCAGCTGTATTTAATGGCGTAATGTTTATTATTGTCTATGTATGGATTGGGATATCTGCAAAACGGGTCGGTATTGCTATGACCAGTGTAGCGAATAAAATGTCAGTCATCTTTCCCGTTTTGATGGGCGTTATAATATTAGGAGAGAGTCTTAATCTTCTTAGAAGTATTGGAGTTATTGGTGCTCTCATGGCCTTCTGGCTCACTTTTAAAAAAGCAGATGGTGTAAAACACCAATGGAGTGATTTTTTGTATCCGATGCTTCTTTTCTTTGGAACCGGAATTAGTGATTCTACCCTTAAGTTTGCGCAGACAAAATACTTAACCACGCAAGTGAACCTTTATTTAGCCGTGGTTTTTGGATATGCAATGATCGCCGGAATAGCCTTCCTTATCATTCAGCACCTTCGTAAGAGAAATGTGAGAATAACCTACAGAGATCTATTAGCAGGTGTCTTGATGGGATTACTAAACTGGTGGAGTACGGTCTTTCTGATGAAAGCCCTTTCTCAATATGATAGTTTAGTCTTTTTTCCCATCTTTAATGCGTCAATAGTTACCATTGCTGCATTAAATGGAGTTCTCTTTTTTAAAGAAAGGTTGAGATGGATTAATTGGCTTGGTATCGGTTTGGCCGTTATCGCAATTATTTTAATCGCAAGTCAACCTAAATAATACAAGCGAATATAACCTTTTCGCTAATGAAGCATAGGAAGAGGGTTATTTATTGTTCTGATGTCATCTCAAACTCGAGTAATCCTCCCTCTATGATCTGTTGATGCGTGATCTTTTGCCCCTTGATCTCTTCACCATTAAAGAGAACTCTCTTAACGTAGATGTTTTTTGATGAAAGTTTGTTCGCTTTTATAGTAAGTAATCTATTATTAGGCAAATGAAATTCGATCTTCTTGTAGAGAGGAGCTCCTAAGTCGTAGAATGGTGTTCCAGGGCAAACAGGATAAAACCCTAATGAAGAGAATAGAAACCAAGCCGACATCTGGCCGCAATCGTCATTACCGCACAAGCCAGAAGGTGAATTATGGTACATTGAAGTAAGTATCTTTCTAACTATAGCTTGTGTTGATTTTGGTTTTCCAGCATAGTTATACAGATAGGGGATGTGATGGCCTGGTTCATTCCCATGTACATAATTTCCCATTAAACCAACGGCTGCAATATCCTCGGTTTTTTCATAATATTTCGCTGGCAATTCCATGGTAAACAGGGAGTCAAGATGGTTACAGAAGCTCTTCTCTCCTCCGTAAAGTTCAATAAGCTTTTTGGGAGCTTGAGGTACAAAAAGGCTATAAGTCCATGCGTTCCCTTCAATATAACCCATATCATGGGTAGCCAGAGCATCGAAAGGTTTGGTAAAGTGACCATTTGACTTTTTAGCTCTCATGAATTTCGTTGACGGATCAAATAAATTCAGATAATTGAGAGAACGTTGGTTGAATTTCCTGGCAATATCGGCATTACCGACTATTGAGGCGGCCTGAGCAATTGTGAAATCATCGTAAGCATATTCAAGGGTAACCGATGCTGAGGAACCTGATTGTTCTTGCGCCACAAATCCATATTTCATATAGTGTTCTAGTCCCTCATACGATGAATAGGTGGCACTATTTACCATTGAAGAAAGTGCCTGATTATAATTGAAACCCGAAATCTGCTTCACCATTGCATCTGCGATGACAGGCACAGCATGGTAACCAATCATACACCAATTGTCATTTGACCAGTGAGACCAGATAGGGAGTATCTTATGTACACTTTGATTGGCATGAGTCAACATAGAATTGATCATGTCAGAAGTCTCTTTTGGATGCGTTAGGGTTAACCAAGGGTGTAATGCTCTGAAGGTGTCCCATAGAGAAAAGATAGTATAGTTAGAAAAGCCCTCTGCTTTGTGGATTTCTTGGTCTAAGCCTCTGTAATATCCATCAACGTCCATATAGATTGAAGGGTGAATGAGGCTATGATACATGGCTGTATAGAATATGGTCTTTTCATTTTCGGATGCCTCAATATTGATCGTATTGACCTCCCTGTTCCATGCATTATAGGCATTTTGTCTAATGGCATCGAAGTCTGCTTTAGGCGTTTCAACCCGAAGGTTATTCAGGGCTCCTTGAGCGCTAACTGCAGAAAGAGCCATTCGAATCGTAAGGTCGTTCTCCTGCTGCATATTGAATTGAAACCAAGCTTTGATTTTTCTTCCCGAGTTTTCCGGGAAGTTTTTATCCATTTTCCATCTACGCCAGAACCCTTTGTAGGTCTCTTTATCCGTATTAATAATGCCATATTGTTTTATTGGCTTTGAGAAGATCATAGCAAAATAGACTTTTCTCTCTTTTGCCCATCCGTTGGTTTGTCGGTATCCGGTAACGGTAGAATCATTCTCAATCCTTATAGAAGACCAGATGACTTTACCATCGTAATTATAGATCCCATGTACAAGATCTAGAATGATTGCCGGAGTCTCTTTTCCTGAGAATTGGTATCTATGGACACCTACTCTTTGTGTAGCTGTTAATTCTGCTTTAATGTGGTGTTTTGTGAGGTTTACGGAATAGTAACCTGCTTTAGCAATCTCTGATGATTTATCATAGTTGCTTCTATAGCCCTGTTCAGGATGATCAGCTGTACCGGGATTGAGTTGTATTTTCCCCTCAATAGGCATAATAAGAAAATCGCCTAGATCAGAGTGGCCTGTTCCATGCAGGTGAGTATGACTGAATCCCACGATGGTAGGGTCATTGTATTGATACCCTGCACAGTATTTATAGACATCGGGGTTATAGCCATTGCCAGATGAATACGGGATCGTATCGGTATCAGGAGATAGTTGTACCATACCAAAGGGAACCAAGGCACCTGGGAAGGTGTGTCCCATATGATCCGTTCCAATGAATGGGTTTATGAACTTTGCATTATCCTGAGCAAAAGAGCGTACAGAGAAGAAGAAGAGCAGAGTGCACCAAGAGATAACGAGTAGGTTGATTTGATTTTTTATCCGTATCATAGACTGAAAGAAATTATTTAGTAAAGATATAAAAAGCCGCGATGGAAACCCACCGCGGCATTGCAACTAAAAAAACACGTAAAAGGGTGATTAATGCATGATCAGAACTTTCGATGAGTAGGTTATCTGACCATCTTTTAGGAGCAGAGCATATACTCCAGAAGGAAGATCTGTAACATCAATTTTACAGCTGCCGTTCTCTGTCACCGCATTTATTGCTTTCACGACAGATCCCATGGCATTGCACATTTCAACCCTAACAAAACAGCTTTTTGTTTCTTCGCCCATTTTTATTAAAACTTGATCATGGGCGGGATTCGGATAAATTTGAATGTAGATGGTTTTGGTTTGACTAACAGGGAGCCCAGTAGAGATCAGATCTTCGGAAATAATACATACTCTATTGTAATCGAAGAGTACAGATTTACCAGTTTTGGTGAGATTAGAAGAACTGAAAGCTGGTCCCAAATTAATATTATAAATGCTTTTTTTCCAGGTTTCGCCTATAGAATCAGAGATATAGGCTATCGTTTGATCATTATGAGAACCGTATACCTTTATTATGTTTTTATTAGATGTTATGCATTTTAGAGCGAAAGCTGATTCTTTTTTAAGCCTTTCTGTCCAAGTAGTACCCCAATCATCTGACGAGACCAAGCTGTAACTTAAATCGTTTTTATTTTGATGGATAAGATAGACTCTCCCAGAAGAGAGCGTATGTAATGCAATAACATTTATGGGGAAATTGAAGGTAGAGGTATTTTTCATCCAGTTTGTGCCACGATCTATTGAGTGATATAAGTTGATCTTGCCTGCTGAGCTTTCAACTGAATAGAGCGTGAGTGTGTCGTTATTAACGACCTTGAGCGTATTGCCTGCGATTGGTAGCGATTTACTTACCCAGTTAGAGCCTAAATCAGTAGATAAATAAAGATTAAACTGGTTGGAGAAGTATAGCAATTTATGGAGTGTCATGACTACGCCATTCTGTGGTGATTGCGGAAGATTGCCGTCAAACCAAGTGCTTCCACCATCAAATGTCATGGAGTAGAGGCGCGGATTTAGAGTGCTGGTTGCAACACCGGCGAGGCTGTCTCTAAAACTAATTTTTTCATATTCTTTATTAGGTTTTACTAAATACCAACTTTTTCCAATATCTGTCGTTTTATAGATGCCTTGACTACTCGTAGCCATGTAAAAGGTTTTAACCCCTGGAGCCTCTATGTTCATGATTTCACTATAAGTGTCTGGATTTAGGTCTGTAAAGTTACCTAGGTTGTCATTCGATCTTAATAGAAGTCCTCCTTTTCCTGCAATGAAAAACTTTGCAAGTAGCGGTGATGCAACGGCTGTAGCTTCAAATGGTAAAAATATAGCGGATTCTTCCCATGTAGCTCCGGCATCATACGTTTTCATGACTCGGGGTAAGATCTGGTCATCAGCTGTTTTTGTTAAAACTACTCCTTCATCATCATTGATAAACACGACAGATGTTGCAATGTTTATCCCAGAATACGATAGTAACCAGGTGTTTCCATTGTCATTACTTCTCCAATATTGACCTAATACCGCAGGAACTCCGTCTGTTTTATGAGAAAGGAAGAGGTTGAGATGACCAGACTTTTGAATCGTTAGCAGCGGATACTCCTGCGATTCAGTAAACGTTTTGGTTAATTTCCACGTTTGCGCACCATCGCTGGTTGCCCAAAGCCCATCCTTGTTAATATAGTAACCAACTAAAGTGTTCTGAAAAACAAATTTTCCATCATCAGGCAGGATACTATTGGCCCAAGTCACCCAGGTACTTCCAAAATCATTCGAAGTTCCAATATACCGATTCCCTGTTTTACTGGTAATCAAACCATACCAGATATCATTAATGGATGTTAGCTGAGTAAAATGATAGGATGAAGAGTTAGAAATCTTAATCCATGTCTCGCCTTTGTCATAAGATTTATAGATTTCGCCATCACAAATAAATACTGAATTACCGCTATTAAACAGGGCGTTAATGTCATTATGAATGGTGTTTGTATTTAATGACCATGAATTTCCACCGTCATCAGTGTAAAGGATGGTTCCACACTCACCAACAATAATCCCATTCTTTGTATCTGTGAACAGGATGCTAGAAAAATTACTACCTGATAATTTAGGCGAAACCCATTCTGGTTGACTGAAGAGATGGGTTGTGGCTATTACAATTAGTATAGCTGCTAATAAAACACTCTTAATATAATTACGTCTCATCACTTAAGTGTTAGATTGATGAATGTCTTTTCACTTAGCTGACAAAAGTCCATCCTCTTTCGTAAGATTTATTGCTAAACTCTTTCTCTTAGTTGGCTGGCTCGACTTTATCTATAAATAATAGTTCAAATTGAATAGTTTAAAGTTCACAAATGTTTCTAAGTGTATAATTAAGACACCGAGAGGTATAAATGGTTGTCTGGATTTATACAAGATTGTGAAAATAAATTTTTTTCAATTCGATAAATGTTACATTCTCACCCCATAGTTTCATTTTTTTGTTTAATTAAAATGTTGATTAAATGTGTTTTGTATGTGATGTATAGGCCTTTTTTTTTGTAGGCATAACGATTATTCAAAAGCATTTCGAGAGATAAAATAGAGTGTTGAACCTGTTTTAATACAGTTACGGTTTTTTGTTTTTCTGGTTTTTGTCGATTTTCTCTTCACATAAGAACTCTTTCAGGCCTATAAATTTGTGTTGTAGTTGAAGCGAATGAATTGATGATTAAAAAAAGGATTTATGGTTAACAAAGACGAGAAATGGGCTATATATGTCTTTAGGAGAGCATCGGGAGGTGGCTTTTTCAGAGGTATGATGGTTGGGGTGTTGTTATTTTGGTTAGTTAGTACTCCATTGGTGCTCTATGCCCCGCCACCACCACCTCCTTCAAATCATAATCTTTCTGGTTCAAGCTCCTCTTCTAACGGAGGGGGTGCGCCAATCGATGATGGATTAATTGTTCTTATGGTCTGTTCATTGGGCTACCTTGGGCTTAGGGTCTATGGGGGAAAGATGAGACTTTGAGACTTTGAGACTTTGAGACTTTGGGACTTTGAGACTTTGGGACTTTGAAATTTTGATACTTAGTGACTTGGTAGGAGAAATAGGAATTCGTATTATCTAGTAGTAACAAGTGTGGAGAGATGCTAACTTTGAATGAGATAGGCAGACTTCAATTCATTACCTTTGCGTTGAATTATTTGTCAATGCAATAGTAAAGGAAGATTTACGTTTTCTAACGGTTGAATATACTATTATGAAGAAGTTAGCTATACTTTTTGTTTTGTTGTTTTCTGCCCTCTATGGACAGAGTCAGATTTTTAAAGGAATGATTATAGGTGGCATGAACTTGTCTCAAGTTGAAGGGGATGAGTTTGCCGGATTTAATCGTTTTGGTGCCAACGTTGGAGCTGGCGTTTATGTGGGCTTGGATAAAAAATGGGGGCTCAGTATGGAGACTCTCTTCTCCCAAAAAGGGAGTCACCAGGGTCAGCAGTATGAAACCGTTATCGATTCTTTAGGAAATCAAAAGAATGGGGCTTATGATTTAAGACTTAATTATGTCGAAATCCCACTCATCTTTCACTATACCGATCGTGAACGCATGACGGTGGGTCTGGGCGTCTCCTATAGCCGATTAGTGGGTGTTGATGAAACAGAACACGATATACATAATGACGCAACCACCGTTGAGAGCGGTATTTATAGCAAAAACAACTTCGACGGCCTTGTTGATGTCCGCTTTGCTTTATACAAGAATCTGAAACTGAATGCCCGTTGGAGTTACTCCTTCAATGTTATTAGAACTCGTACTTTCACTACCATTGATGGGGTTTCTAGTAGTTGGACCCGCGATCAGCGTAACCATACTATTTCCATTAGATTAATCTGGGTGCTTAATGAGAATGCAATTAGCATCAGCGACGCCAGACGTAAAAAGAATGTTGATAAAATAGGTCTATAACCTATCCCTATTATCTCCTGATCAATAAAGAGTCCCCCACCTTTCCTAAATACCATTTTTGTCTAGGAAAAGCGAGGGACTCTTTTGTAAAAGACTTTTCATAATTAGCGGGCTTAGTATCTGTTATTTTGTAAAAACTAAAGCTCCTTATATAATTATATGAACAAGTATTTGAACAATCTACTTGTCTAACTTGTAACTATGGAAGGTACCAAATCAAAATCTATATGGATAAAAATATCGCTGTGAATATACTCAAGGAGGCTATCCTACTTGAGAGAAGAGGAAAAGCCTTCTATAGCAATGCCGCTGCCACTACTAAAAGTGATGCCGCTCGTGAAATCTTTACCATGATGAGCGAAGAAGAGGATGAACATATTAAATACCTCTCTAATCAATTTGCTCACTTCGTGAAAACAGATGAGTTTTTGGCTCCAGAACCTCCTAAATACGACGACCATGAAGCCATCGCAATGAAGGTTCTTTCTGAAGATTTTAAAAAACAGGTCGATGCTGCCAGCTACGAAGCCGCCGCTATCGCCGCTGCTATGGATTTTGAACTTCGTGCCGTTAAAGTCTATTCGGATCGCGCTTTAGCCTCTGCCGACCCTAAAGAAAAAGAACTCTATCGTATTCTCGCCGACTGGGAAAAAGGCCATCATGAACTCTTAAAACGGCTTAATGATGAACTGAAAGAACAGGTCTGGAATGATAATCAATTCTGGCCTTACTAATCATCCAGATGGCCTTACGCCCATCGATGATACCTTGGTAAAACATCGCTTCTAATAACCAAAAGAGCATCCTATGTCGGATGCTCTTTTTTTTGAGGTTGGAATCCAAAATTCAAGGATTTAGAATTAGCCTGATCTTGAGTTCCTTTTGACATCCTCTCCGTTACCTCTCCATTGCCTCTCCGTTCAAGGTCCCTTTTTTTTTGGAAAAAGACGAAAAAGATCGATTTTGCAAATGTCAGAAAATCATTGATTTGAAAAATCTTGTATGGAGAAGAAGCGAAGCGGTAACGGAGAGGGAGCGAAGAGAAGGTTCTTTTCTATTGATTACCCGACCTCTTCATCGATAAGGTAATCCTCTTTCTTGGTATATCTACCTCAAGCACTCTAACCTTAACCTTCTGGTTTAATGTGACCACTTCATTGGGATCTCGAACGAACCGATCGGCTAATTGACTCACATGAACCAGCCCGTCTTGATGAACTCCAATATCTACGAAAACACCAAAATTGGTGATGTTAGTAACAATACCTGGTAGTTCCATACCGGGTATCAGGTCGTTCATTGAGTGGACATTCTTGTCAAATTCAAACATCTCAAACTCTTTGCGAGGGTCACGCCCGGGTTTGGCCAACTCGTTCATGATATCTTTAAGTGTTGGCATGCCAACCTCTTTCGTTACAAATGTTTCAAGCTTGATCTGTTTCCTTAACTCATCGCTGGTCATTAGTTCGGTAACGGTGGCCTTCAGCGTTTTTGCCATATTATCAACAATGGAGTAGCTTTCAGGGTGTACCGCCGATGAGTCAAGAGGGTTAGCTCCACCTGGTATTCTTAGGAACCCAGCTGATTGCTCAAAGGCTTTATCACCTAGTCTGGGTACTTTCTTGAGCTCGTTTCTGGTCTTAAACCCTCCCGATTTAGACCTATATTCAACAATGTTTTTAGCAAGTGCCGGACCTATTCCCGATACGCGGGTCAAAAGCTCTTTACTGGCGGTATTGACATCTACACCCACCTTGTTAACGCAGTTAATAACTACATCATCAAGACTTTTCTGCAAGGCATTCTGGTCGACATCGTGCTGATACTGCCCAACTCCAATTGATTTAGGATCAATCTTGACAAGCTCAGCCAGTGGGTCAATCAAACGCCGTCCTATGGAAACAGCACCTCTTACCGTGACATCATAATCAGGAAACTCTTCGCGTGCAATGGATGAAGCCGAGTAGACAGAGGCTCCAGCCTCGTTTACCATTACCGCAATCATATTTTGATCGAACGGGATGTGTTTGATAAAGTGTTCCGTCTCTCTTCCTGCAGTTCCGTTTCCTATGGCAATAGCGTTAATTTGATAGGCTTGAACGAGTGATCTGATCTTAGCTGTGGCCTCTTTGACTTTATTCTCTGGCGGATGTGGATAGATCGTCTCATTGTGAAGCAGATTGCCTTGTTGATCAAGACAAACCACCTTACAACCCGTCCTGAATCCGGGGTCAATGGCTAAAACCCTTCTCTCCCGTAATGGCGAGGCCAGAAGCAACTGCTTTAAGTTCTCAGCAAAGACTCTGATAGCTTCGGCATCTGCCTTCTCTTTCATCTGCTGGCGAATCTCGGTTTCTAAGGAGGGTTGGATCAGTCTCTTATATCCATCCTCGCATGCCTTTTTTACTAGTTCTGCTGAGGAGGTAGTGCCACGAACAAACAGACGATCTAAGACCTCGTAAGCCTGTTCAGGAGAGGGTTCTACGGATACTTTAAGAAAACCTTCATTTTCTCCTCTAAACATTGCCAAGACGCGGTGCGATGGTGCCCTCATGGCTAACTCCTCGACATCAAAATAGTTTTGATACTGTTTGCCCTCCTCATCTTTGCCCTTTGATACTTTGCATACTAAGTATCCGTCTCTCATAAAAAGCTGTCTTAACCTCAACCGGGCATGAGCATCTTCACTTACCCTTTCTGCAATGATATCGCTAGCTCCTGCAAGGGTCTCTTCAATGGAGGTAACCCCTTTTTCATCAGAGAGGTATTTAAGGGCGGCCTCTTCCAGATCCGTATCTCGTCTTTGCTGCCAGATCAGCTCGGCCAAAGGCTCTAAGCCCTTCTCACGGGCAATAGTAGCCCTCGTCCTTCTCTTGGGCTTATAAGGAAGGTACAGATCCTCTAAACGTGCCATTGTACCTGCTTCCTGTATCTCTTTCTTAAGCTCAGGTGTAAGCTTACCCTGCTCCTCAATGGAGTTCAGTATGGTTTCACGCCTTTTCTCAAGTTCTTCAAGCTGATGCAGTCTGTCTCTAATGGCTATAATGATAACCTCATCAAGGCTGCCTGTGGCCTCTTTTCTGTATCGGGCAATAAAGGGAACAGTGGCTCCTTCTGATAGTAGTTTAATAGTATTAACAACTCCCGTGACTGGTAACGAAAGTTCTGATGCAATGATCGAGGCAAAATCCATGGTCTTGTTTACTATTTGATTAGTTGTATCAAAGGTAAGACTTCCCTAATTCAATTCAATCTCTCAACAAGAGGTATTTGATCTCATTAATTGCAATGTGAATAACTCTGATGAATATTGAATGAGGGATCGTAACTTTGACAAAAAAATAACCATGCAACCTATATACCTTGATTATAATGCTACTACCCCTATTGATAGGGAGGTAGCTCAGTCAATAATGCCATTTTTGGAATCCTATTTTGGTAATCCCTCTTCATCGCATAGCTTTGGGGTTAAGGCAAAATTGGCGGTTGAGGAGGCTCGATCAGAGGTTGCAAAGTTACTTGGATGCGATATAGATGAGGTGGTCTTTACCAGTGGAGGTTCTGAAGCGAATAATCTGGCGATCAAGGGTAGT
>Ga0209066_10000599_pt1 | contig 51868 bp, 37 predicted proteins | sample All_14_2_FD_187198 | JGI IMG/M metagenome (GOLD analysis project Ga0209066, IMG submission 187198) | Freshwater microbial communities in response to fracking from Pennsylvania, USA - Allegheny Zone_MetaG_DW_15 (SPAdes) (version 2) ...
GTAGTTGGGCTCGTCGCGCGTCGTGCGACGCAGTTCGGGGATGCCGGTGCGGTCCGCGAATTCGATCCAGATTTCGGGAACCAGCACACCTTCAAGGTCGAGACAGACGATACGCACTGGACACTCCTGCAGGCAAGATTTTGGCGAAGCCGCGATTCTAGCACCCCCCAATCCAGGCCGAATCACGCCCCAACCAGGGCAGACTGAACCGCCGACTTTAGCGGGACTGTGCTCAACTTCTCGGATACCGCGACGTCCCGATGGCGTACGTCGGCGCCAGAATGGATACTTGTCGCACATAACGCATCTGCCTACATGATCAAACTCATCCCAACCGAAAAGCTCCAGCCCGGCATGTACATTCATGACCTGAATTGTGGCTGGATGGATCACAACTTTGTCCGCAGCCGCTTCGCCGTCAAGACCGAAGCCATCGCGGCAAAAGTACGTGCGCTCGGTGTCCATGAGGTCTACATCGACACCGCACGCGGCCTTGATGTCATCGAAGCCCCCACCCAGGAAGATCACGAGCACGAGGTCGACGAGGCCCTGCAAGCGATCGCGACCGACCACGCCGCGCCAATGGCGCACGCCTCGGTTAAACGGGAGATCGAGCGCGCGCAAAACCTGCACGGCGAAGCCAACCGCATCGTGCGCGACGTGATGGGCGACATCCGCCTGGGCAAGCAAATCCAGCTTGAGCAGGTCGAACCGCTGGTTGAACGCATCGTCGACTCGATTTTCAGCCGCCAGGACGCGCTACTTCCGCTGGCGCGCCTCAAGGAGCACGACGAGTACACCTTCCAGCACTCGGTCTCGGTGTGCGTGCTGATGACCTCGTTTGCCCGCGCCCTGGAACTGCCGCGCGACATCATCCATGAGATCGCGGTCGGCGCCCTGCTGCACGACGTCGGCAAGGCCAAGGTAGCGGATGAAATCCTCAACAAGCCCGCCAAGCTGACCGACGCCGAGTTCGCCAAGATGAAGAACCACGTCGTGCAGAGCAAGATCATCCTGCAGGACACCCCCGGCATCAGCCAGATTGCACTGGACGTCGCCGCCCAGCATCACGAGCGCTACGACGGCACGGGTTACCCGAACAAGCTCAAGGGCGACGAAATCAGCCTGTACGGCCAGATGGGGGCGATCGTCGATGTGTACGACGCCATCACCTCGAACCGCGTCTATCACAAAGGCATGCCGCCCACCGAAGCACTGCGCAAACTGCTCGACTGGGGCAAGTTCCACTTCAAGCCCGAGTTGGTGCAGGCCTTCATCCGAGCCGTGGGCATCTACCCCACCGGCTCGCTGGTACGGCTCGAAAGCCGGCGCCTGGCGGTCGTTCAGTCACAAAACCCCGAGCAGCTGATGCAGCCGGTGGTGAAGGTCATCTTTCACACGCGTGGCCATTACCTGACACCTGAAACGGTCGATCTGCGACGCTCACAGGACCGCATCATCGGCCATGAAGACTTCGCCACCTGGAACATCGACCCGGTGCGCTGGCTGCCGGAATAAGCGACATTCCAGGCCGCCGCTCAGGCGGCAGCTCAGTCGGCGGGAATGGCCTCCAACGCCTCGTGCAATTCAAGCCAGCGCAGCTCGGCCTCTTCGATGCGCTCAGCCAGTTCGGCCTGACGTTTGTTGAGCGCGGGCACCTCGCACGCTTGCGGCCCGGTGTATAGCGCGGGGTCGGCCAGCTTTGCGTCGATCTCGCCTTTTTCCTTGTTCCACGCCGCCATGCGCTTGTCGATCTGCTCGATTTCCTTCACCAGCGGTCGACGTGCGACCAGCCGCGCTTGGCGATCGGCCGCGGCCTGGGCGCGATCGGCCTTGCGCGCCGCCTTGTCCGCGACCTGGTCCGGGCACGCCGCTGCGGCCGCCACTTCAGCGCGTCGGCTGGCGAGCCAGTCGCGGTAGTCGTCGAGGTCGCCATCGAAGGGCTGAATGCACCCGCCGTCCACCAGCAGGAAACGGTCGCAGGTGGCGCGCAGCAGCGCGCGATCGTGCGACACCAGCACCATCGCACCTTCGTAGTCCTGCAGCGCCATCGTCAGGGCGTGACGCATTTCCAGGTCGAGGTGGTTGGTCGGCTCATCGAGCAGCAGCAGATTGGGTCGTTGCCAGATCAGCAGGGCCAGCGCCAGGCGGGATTTCTCGCCACCCGAGAACGGCCCGCAAGGCGTGGTCGCCGGCGTGGAGGTGCCGCCGACGCCGTCGCCGCGGAAGTCGAAGCCGCCGAGATAGTCGCGCAGTTCCTGCTCGCGCGTCTGCGGGTCGAGACGGACCATGTGCTGCAGCGCGGATTCGTCCGGGCGCAGGGTTTCCAGTTGATGCTGGGCGAAATAGCCCGTCGCCAGGCCCTTGCCCTCCAACCGACGACCGCTGGCCAAGGCCAGCTCGTTGGCGAGCAGCTTGATCAGCGTCGACTTGCCCGCGCCATTGCGTCCGAGCAGGCCGACGCGCTCGCCCGGACGCAGGGTGATGCCGATGCGTTCCAGCACCCTCCGCTCGCCGTAGCCCACCGCACCGTCCTCGATCTGCAGCAAAGGATCGGGCGCCGGCGGCGCGTCGCGGAAAGCGAAGCTGAAGGGCGTATCGACGTGCGCCGCGGCGATGCGCTCCATGCGCTCCAGCGCCTTGATCCGGCTTTGTGCCTGACGGGCCTTGGTGGCTTTGGCACGGAAGCGGCGGATGTAGTCTTCCATGTGCGCAATGTCGCGCTGCTGCTTCTCGAACATCGCCTGCTGCTGCAACAAGCGCTCGCCACGCTGGCGCTCGAAGTCCGAATAGCCGCCGGTGTAGAGACCGAGTTTCTGCTGCTCGATGTGGGCGATATGCGTCACGCAGGCGTCGAGGAACTCGCGGTCGTGCGAGATCAGCAGCAAGGTGCCGCGATAGTCGCGCAGCCAGGCTTCGAGCCAGATCACCGCATCGAGATCGAGGTGGTTGGTGGGCTCGTCGAGCAGCAACAGGTCGGAACGGCACATCAGCGCCTGCGCTAGGTTCAGACGCATGCGCCAGCCACCGGAAAAGCTCGACACCGGGCGCTCGATCTCCGCCGGCAGAAAACCCAGGCCGTCGAGCAGCGACGCCGCTCGCGAACGCGCCGCATAGCCGCCGATTTCGTGCAGGCGGGCGTGGAGTTCACCGATGCGATCCCCCTCGTGTGCCGCTTCCGCCGCCGCCAGATCCACCTCGATGCGACGCAGTTCGGCGTCACCGTCGAGCACATAGTCGATCGCCGCTTGCGACAGCCCCGGGGTTTCCTGCGCGACATGGGCGATCACCCAGCCCGGCGGCATGTCCAGGTCGCCCTGGTCGGGATGAAGCTGGTCGCGCAGCATGGCGAACAAGCTGGATTTGCCGCTGCCGTTGGCACCGGTGAGACCGACCTTCCAGCCGGGATGAATCTGCAGCGTCGCGCCCTCGACGAGGACCTTGGCGCCGCGCGCGAGGCGCAAATTGCGAAGACTGATCACGAACGGATATACGGCCGGACGGCCGCGAATTGAAGTAAAGGCGCTATTCTACGCGCCAAGCGAATCGTCTCCGGAAACCTGCGCGCATGTTCCGCTTCACCCTGCCTTCCTGCTCCCTGCCCCCTCTTACTTTCTCCAATGCCCTGCCGGGCAAGCTGCTTGCCCTGTCTACGGTCACGCTGCTGACGCTGTCGTCCGTCTCCCTCAGCCACGCACAGACCGCCGACACCGCACAACGCGCCACCGAAGACGCGCGCAAGGCCGAGCTCGAAGCCCAGGCCAAAACCCTGCGCAGCGAGGCCGATGCCACCTACAACGCGACGGAGCCGGGCTGCTACGAAAAATTCCTCGTCAACCGCTGCATCGACCAGGCCAAGCAGCAGCGTCTCGAAACCATCCAACGCGCCCGCGCGCTCGAGGCCGAAGCCCGCCAGATCGAGCTTGCCCAGCGCCAGCGTGCGGCCGCCGAAGCGCAAGCCGCCGAAGCTCAAACCTCAACGCGCAGCGCCCAGCCGACCGAGGCCGGCAAACCCGGCACCGACGTGCCGACAACAGCAGCCACCGCCATTCCCGTCCCGGCGCCCGATACCCGCGTCGTTCCCGACGCCGCTGCCGAACGCATTCGCGCCGAACGCGCCCATCGCGCCAGCGAAGCCGAAGCCGGCGAAGAGGCCGCCCGCGCTGCGCGCGACGCCGAGCGCGCGGCCAAGCGGGCCAGCACCGAGGCCGAAGCCGCCGCCCGTGCCGAAGCTGCGGCACGCGACCGTGCGCGCTACGAAGAACGCATCCGCAAGTACGAAGAAGAACAGGCCGCGAAGAAAAAGTAAGCGCAGCGCACTTGGCGCGGTCCGTCTCACGCCGCCCGCAGCAGGCCTTATAACGGCCGCGGGCCAGTCGCCCAGGCCAGTGCATCTTCCAGCCGATCGTTGCCCCAGAACAGTTCGTCGCCGACGCGAAAACTCGGTGCGCCGAACAGCCCCAGTTCAGCCGCACGTTCGGTCTGGCAGCGCAAGGCCAGCTTGTTGGCATCGGACTGCGCACGCTCGATCACCGCGTCGACCTCCAGTCCCATGCCGGCCAGAATGTCGGCAATCACTTCGCGCTGGCCGATGTCGCGGTCCTCGGCGAAGTTGGCAGTCATCACCGCCCGTGAAAACCTCGCCACCCAGCCCTCTTCCACCCCGACCAGCGCCACCCGTGCGGCCAGCAGGCTGTTGCGCGGAAAACCGCTGGGCCTGCGGAACGGCTGGCCATACTTGGCTGCCAGGCGCTCGAGGTCGCGCCACATGTAGCGGCCCTTGGGCGGGTAGATGTTGAACGGCGAGTCGTTCCAACCCAGCGCCATGAACACCGGGCCGAGCAGGAAGGGCTTCCACTCGAGCTGCACCCCCGCCGCCTCGGCCAGCGGCTCGACGCGCATAACGGACAGCCAGGAATAGGTGCTGGCAAATTCGTACCAGAACTCGACGACCGGACGTGACATGGGGGCACCCCTGCTTGTGTCAGTGATGCCCCCACTATAGTCGATCGAGCCGACGCGTCGCGCCCGGCGGCGCGTGCACTAGCCCACGTACTCAGTCCAACTCGATCAGCAGATCCTTGGCCTCGATGCGATCGCCCGGTACGACATGGACCGCCTTGACCACCGCATCGCGCTCGGCGGCGATCACCGTTTCCATCTTCATCGCCTCGATCGACAGCAGCGGCTGACCCTTGCTGACGGACTGCCCGGCATGCACCGCCACGGTCACCACCGCACCCGGCATCGGCGCGCCGACCTGCGACGCATCGCCCTCGCGCACACGCGGACGGGTGCGCACGCTGGCCGCACCGGCCTTGGCGACGCGAATCATGCGCGGCTGGCCATTCAGCTCGAAGAAGACCTTCACCCGCCCTTCCTCATCGGCCGTTTCGCTGCGACCGGTCTGGCGCACGATCAGGGTCTTGCCGCGATCGATTTCCACCGCAATCTCCTCGCGGTCACGCAGACCGTGGAAGAAGGCTGACGTCGGCAGCAAGGACACGTCGCCATAGCGCTGCTGGTGCTCCACGTATTCGCGGAAGACCTTCGGATACATGAGGTAGGACGCGACTTCGTTCTCGTTCGGCGCCCGCCCGAGCAGCTCGGTCAGCTCGGCCCGCACCGCATCAAGATCGGTCGGCGGCAGGCTGGCGCCGGCGCGACCGACCAGCGGTTCGCGCCCCTTCAGCACCTTGGCCTGCAGCGCAGCCGGGAAGCCGTCCGCCGGATAACCGAGCTCGCCACGGAACAGCGACACCACCGAATCGGGGAAGGCGATCTCGCGCGCCGGGTTGTCGACATCGGCGGCAGAAAGGTCGTTGGCCACCATGAACAAGGCCATGTCGCCCACCACCTTGGAGGTCGGCGTCACCTTGACGATGTCGCCGAACAGGGTGTTGGCCGTCGCGTAGGCCTGGGCGACCTCGGGCCAGCGATGTTCCAGCCCCATCGCCCGCGCCTGTTCGCGCAGGTTGGTGTACTGCCCGCCGGGCATCTCGTGGCGATATACGTCGGAAGTACCGGCACGCAGGTCGGACTCGAACGGCGTGTAATGCCGGCGCACGGCTTCCCAGTAATGGGAGGCGGTCTGGATGGCACCCAGGTCGAGCCCGGTGTCGCGTTCGCTGCCTTCCAGCGCGGCGGCAATCGCGCCCAGGCTGGGCTGCGAGGTCAGCCCGCTCATCGCGTCGAGCGCGCCGTCGACCACGTCTGCGCCGGCTTCGATCGCGGCCAGCACGCTGGCGGCGGAAATGCCGCTGGTGTCGTGGGTGTGGAAGTGGATCGGCAAGCCGACTTCCTGTTTCAGCGCCCGCACCAGCTCACGCGCAGCACGCGGCCGGCACACGCCCGCCATGTCCTTGATGGCGAGGATGTGGGCGCCGGCACGCTCGAGTTCGCGCGCCATGTCGACGTAGTACTTGAGGTTGTACTTCGGCCGCTTGGCGTCGAACAGGTCGCCGGTGTAGCAGATCGCCGCTTCGCACAGCGCGCCGGTATCGCGCACCGCATCGATCGCCACCCGCATGTTGTCGACCCAGTTCAGCGAATCGAACACGCGGAACACATCGATACCGCCCGCCGCAGCCTGCTGCACGAAATGGCGAACGACGTTGTCCGGGTAATTGGTATAGCCGACCGCGTTCGAGGCCCGCAGCAACATCTGGAACAGCACGTTGGGCACAGCCTCGCGCAGCAGCGCCAGGCGCTCCCACGGATCTTCGCGCAGGAAGCGCAAGGCGACGTCGAAGGTGGCGCCGCCCCAGCATTCGAGCGAGAACAGCTGCGGCAGCATGCGTGCGTAATAAGGCGCAACCGCCAGCATGTCGGCGGTGCGCATGCGGGTGGCGAACAGCGACTGGTGGGCGTCGCGCATCGTGGTGTCGGTGAGCAGCACGCGCCGCTCGTCCTTCATCCAGCGCACGAAACCTTCGGCACCCAACTCGCGCAGGCGGTCGCGCGTGCCCTTGGGCGGCGCAGTACCGCGGTCACAGGCCGGGGCGTGAGCGACCGGCGGCCACTGTGCCGGCAGCGGGCGACCGGCCATTTCCGGATTGCCGTTGACCGTGACCTCGCCGAGAAAATCGAGCAGGCGGGTGGCGCGGTCGCGAGTGGGGCGGAACTGGAACAGTTCGGGCGTTTCGTCGATGAAGCGGGTGATGCAGCTACCGTCGCGGAACTGCGGGTGGGCGATGACGTTTTCGAGGAACTGCAGGTTGGTCGACACGCCGCGCACGCGGAACTCGCGCAAGCCGCGGTCCATGCGGGCGATGGCCTCGGCAGGCGTGTTGCCCCAGGCCGTCACCTTCACCAGCAGCGAATCGTAGAAGGGCGTGATCAGCGCCCCGCTGTAGGCCGTGCCACCATCCAGCCGCAGGCCGAAACCCGCCGCGCTGCGATAGGCGGTGATGCGGCCGTAGTCGGGCGTGAAGTCGTTTTCCGGGTCTTCGGTAGTCACGCGGCACTGCAAGGCGTGGCCGTTGAGACGGATGGCCGCCTGCGTCGGCACCGGGCAGTCGGCGTCGCCGATGCGGGCGCCCTGGGCAATGCGGATCTGCGCCTTGACGATGTCGATACCGGTCACCTGCTCGGTGACCGTGTGCTCGACCTGAATGCGCGGATTGACCTCGATGAAGTAGAAGGCACCGGTGTCGGCGTCCATCAGGAACTCGACGGTGCCGGCGTGGGTGTAGTGGGCCGCGTCCGCCAGGCGCAATGCCAGGCCACAGACTTCGGCGCGACCGGCGTCATCCAGGTAGGGCGCGGGCGCGCGCTCCACCACCTTCTGGTTACGGCGCTGCACCGAGCAGTCGCGCTCGAACAGATGTACGCGATTGCCGTGCTGGTCGCCCAGGATCTGGACTTCGACATGGCGCGCACGGCGCACCAGCTTTTCCAGATAGACCTCATCATTGCCGAAGGCCGCCAGCGCTTCGCGGCGGGCGACCTCGAGCGCCGGACCGAGCGCATCGGCGTTCTCGACCACGCGCATGCCACGGCCACCGCCGCCCCAGCTCGCCTTGAGCATCAGCGGATAACCGATCGCGGCCGCCGCGGCTTTTGCTTCTTCCAGGTCGAGCGGCAGCGCAGTCGTCGCCGGCACCACCGGCACGCCTGCGGCCTGCGCCAGCGCGCGCGCCGCGACCTTGTTGCCCAGCGTGCGCATCACCGACGGTTTCGGGCCAATGAAAATGATCCCCGCGCGCTCGCAGGCGTCGGCGAAATCCGGGTTCTCGGACAGGAAACCATAACCCGGATGAATGGCATCCACGCCCGCCTCACGCGCCACGCGCAGGATGTCGTCGATATCCAGGTAAGCACGGATCGGCTGGCCGCGCTGACCGACGCGGTAGGACTCGTCGGCCTTGAAGCGGTGCAGCGCGAAGCGGTCTTCGTCGGCGTAGATGGCAACGGTGCGGATGCCCATTTCGTTCGCTGCACGAAACACGCGAATCGCGATTTCGGAGCGATTGGCGACCAGCAGGCTGCGGATGGGGCGGAGGTGCTCGGCGCCGGCGGCAGCGATATCGGTGACAGCGTTCATGCAGCGGGACTCACGGCAGGATTGAAGGCAGGGTTGCGACGGCGACGCATCGACACGCCGACATGGTCGGCCGCATCGAAGATGCCGGGTTTCGAGACGCTAATCGAAACCGATTGCAGGGCAAAGTCTGCCAGCAAGGTATCGGCGATGTGTTGCGCAAAAGCTTCGAGCAACAACAGGCGGTTGAGCAGTGCCAGGCGGCGCACGGTGGCGACGACCGCACCGTAATCGACCGCATCGTCGATGTTGTCGCTGGCACAGCAGTGCGAATGCGACAGTTCGAGTTCGAGGTCGATCAGCAGCGGCTGCGGCCCGAGGCGTTCGTGTTCATACACGCCGATCAAGGCTTCGACGCGCAGGCCGCGCACGGTAATGAGGTCGTTGCCGACCGGCAAGGAAAGCGGCACCCCGGACGGCGAAGCCGTGCTCCGGGTCGCCGGCTCGAAGGTTTCGGTCTTCATGGGGCGTCGATCCAGTCTGGAAAAGGCAAAAACAGGGCAAAGCAAAAACAGGACAAAAAAATGGCCGGGACCTTCCAGTCCCGGCCACCGCTTTCAGTTAGCGGGCGACATAGACCCCGTATTCCTCGCTGGCGTCCAGAATCCAGCGGTACAGGTAGTCGGCGAAACTGCGGCGGATGATCAGCTCCCACTGTGCCTCGCCCACGCGGCGGATGACCGCGGTGCTCTTGGCAAAGGTGGTGGTGATGCCCTTGCCGACCGGGAAGTTGCGCGGATGGAAGTCATATCCGGCGGACTTCTTCAGCACGTCACAGGCATTGGGGCCGCTCAGTTCGAGCACGGTCTGCGCGCCGCTGACCTGCATCACCGCATAGTGGCCCTTCAGCTCCTGGCGCAGGCGCAGTTCGGCCGCATGGTCCTCGTCCTTCGGCACGACGATCAGCCATTCGTCCGGCGACACCCACTGGATGCTGACGCCACGTGCGTCATCACGCGACACCGTACCCATCTTCAGCGGCAGCGGCAGGCCCAGCGCGGCCTGCACGCCGGCGCGGAAGCCCTCGTCGGCGGACTTGCCACGCAGGATCAGGTGGCCCAGGAAAGCCTGCTCGCGCACCACCACGCCAGCGCCCTGGGCTGCAGCCTGGGTGGCCACGGTGATGCGGCAGAGCGCGAGGGGCGACTCGGCCTTGACGGTCGCTGTCGGGTGAGCATCGAAAGTTGCGACATCAGACATGATGACGGGCTCCTTGGGGATCGTAGAAGACGGGGCTGACCACTTCGGCGGCATGCACCTGGCCATCCGCCATCGGCAAATACACGGTCTGGCCGATGCGCTTGCTGCCACCCTTCACCAGGGCGAGCGCAAAACCATGACCCAGAATCGGGCTGAAGTAGCTGGAGGTGACGTGACCCACCATCGGCATCGGGATCTTGATTTCCTTCTCGAGCACGATCTGGGCGCCTTCCTGCAACACCAGCTTGGGATCGAGCGGCTTGAGGCCCACGAGCTGCTTGCGGTCGTCACGCTTGGTGTCGGGTCGGGTCAGCGCACGACGGCCAATCCACGAGTACGGCTTCTTGTAGCCCACGCACCACTGCATGCCGAGGTCTTCCGGCGTCACCGAGCCATCGGTTTCCTGGCCAATGATGATGAAGCCCTTTTCCGCACGCAGCACGTGCATGGTCTCGGTGCCGTACGGCGTCAGGTCGTACTTGGCGCCCTTCTCGAACAGCGCCTTCCACACGTGCATCGCGTAGTTGGCCTGGACGTTGATTTCATACGACAGCTCGCCGGTGAAGGAGATGCGGAAGATCCGTGCCGGCACACCCGCCACCTTGGCTTCACGCCAGTCCATGTACGGGAAGGCTTCGGCCGACACATCGATGTCGACCAGCTCGGCCAGCAGCTTGCGCGCGTTCGGGCCGGTCACGGTCATCGCCGCCCAGTGGTCGGTGGTGGAGTTGAAATACACCTCCAGGTCCGGCCATTCGGTCTGGTGCCACATTTCCATCCAGTCCAGCACGCCGGCAGCGCCGCCGGTGGTGGTGGTCATGTGGAAGTGGTTTTCGGCCAGGCAGGCGGTCACGCCGTCGTCCATCACCATGCCGTCGTCCTTGCACATCAGGCCGTAGCGGCACTTGCCGGGTTCGAGCTTGGTCCAGGCGTTGGTGTACAGACGGTTGAGGAACTCGCGCGCATCCTTGCCCTGGATCTCGATCTTGCCCAGCGTCGAGGCGTCGAGGATGCCGACGCTCTCGCGCACGGCACGGGATTCGCGCTGCACGGCGTCATGCATCGACTCGTTGCCACGCGGGAAGTACCACGGACGCATCCACTGGCCGACGACCTCGAACGCAGCCCCCTTCTCGACGTGCCAGGCATGCAGGGCGGTATAGCGCCGCGGGTCGAAGAACTCGCCGCAGTGACGGCCTGCGATGGCACCGAAGGTGATCGGCGTGTAGTTCGGGCGGAACACGGTAGTGCCCACTTCCGGGATCGACTGCTGGGTGACGCGCGCAGCGATCGCCATGCCGTTGATGTTGCCCAGCTTGCCCTGGTCGGTGCCGAAGCCCAGGCCAGTGTAGCGCTTGACGTGCTCGATCGACTCGAAGCCTTCGCGGGTGGCCAGTTCGATGCCGGCGGCAGTAACGTCGTTCTGTTGATCGACGAACTGCTTGGGCGCACGCATCGCCGGCTTGGTGTGCGGCACCTGATACAGCGCCACCGGCTTGCCTTCGCGCACCGGCGCCACTGAAGGCATGTTGAAGCTGGCCGCGGTCAGGCCGGTTTCGGCGGCAGCGCGCACACCGGCTTCGAAGCCGTCGGCGAGCGCATCGCGCAGCGTCCAGCGGCCATTGACGCCACCGGCCGGGATCTGGCCGGGCACGCCGCCGGACACGAAGCCCAGCAGGTCGTCACGCCACACCGGGCGACGGCCGGTATGTGCAGCCAGGTGAACCACCGGGCTGTAACCGCCCGAGCTGGCGATGGTGTCGCACGCCAGTTCCTGAAGGCTGCCCTTGACGCTGAAGCCCTTGAGGTCGATCGCGCCCACCACTGCAGCGGTGACGCGCTTCTTGCCCTGCGCTTCGATGACGGCGCTGCCGGTGATGATGCGGATGTTGCGCGAACGGGCGGCGGCGACCAGATCGCCATCCGGCTTGTCGCGGGCATCGACGATCGCCACCACTTCACGGCCGGCGTCGTGCCAGTCGAGCGCGGCGCGATAGGCGTGGTCGTTGGAGGTCGACAACACCAGGCGCTGGCCGGGGATGACCCCGTAGCGACGGATGTAGGTCGATACCGCACCGGCCACCAGGTTGCCCGGCACGTCGTTGCGTGCATACACCAACGGACGCTCGTGCGTACCGGTGGCGAGCACCACACGGCCGGCACGCACCTTGTGCATGCGGGCGCGCGGCTGGCGGCGGCCATTGACGGCCGGCGCGATGTCGGCCAGGTGCTCGGTGCGGCGCTGGTGCAGGGTGACGAAGTTGTGATCGTGGTAACCGTTGGCGGTGGTACGCGGCAGCAGCATCACATCCGGCAGCGAGGCCAGTTCGGCGAGTGCCTTGGCAACCCATTGCTCAGCCGGCTCGCCGTCGATCTGCTCGCGGCTGTCGAGCAGCGAGCCCCCCATTTCTTCCTGCTCGTCGCACAGGATCACGCGGGCACCGCTGCGGGCGGCGGCCAGCGCAGCCGCCAGGCCGGTGGGACCGGCGCCGACGACCAGCACATCGCAGTGATGGTGCATGTGGTCGTAGATGTCCGGGTCGGTCTCGACCGGGCTGCGACCCAGGCCGGCGGCCTTGCGGATGTACTGCTCGTACTTCGGCCAGGCCGAGGCCGGCGACATGAAGGTCTTGTAGTAGAAGCCCGGCGGCATGAACTTGCCACCGATCTTGCCGAGGACGCCCATCAGGTCGCGGTCGACGTTGGGCCAGCCATTGGTGCTCTTGGCCACCAGGCCGTCGTACAGGGCCTGCTGGGTGGCGCGCACGTTGGGCACCTGGCCGGCTTCGGTCGAACCCAGCTGAACGATGGCGTTCGGCTCGTCGGCACCGGCGGTCACCAGGCCGCGCGGACGGGCGTACTTGAAGCTGCGGTTCAGCACGTCGACGCCGTTGGCCAGCAGGGCCGAGGCCAGCGTGTCACCCGCGAAGCCCTGATAACTCACGCCGTTGAAGGTGAAGCGCAGCGGACGCTTGCGGTCGATCCGGCCGCCGTTGCCGAGACGGTTGCGTTGGCTCATTTTGCCGCTCCCTGGTTGGAGGCCTGTGCGGAAGCCTTGGCCTTGCGCGACTCGGCGGTCACCGCCGGTTGCTGGCCAGGCAAATAGGTTTCGAGGATGTCGTAGGTGACGGTGTCGCGCGTGACGTTGAAGAACTTGCGGCAACCGGCAGCGTGGAACCACTGCTCGTGGTGCAGGCCGCGCGGGTTCTTGCGGAAGAACAGGTAGTTGCCCCAGTCCTCGTCACTGGTGTTCTCGGGGTCGGCGGGACGGGCGATATGCGCCTCGCCCTTGGGCCGGAACTCCTCTTCTTCGCGATGCTCTTCGCAGTGCGGGCAGTAGATGTGCAGCATGATGTCCTGCTCCTGTCAGTGCGCGACGCCAGCGGCGCCGTGCTCGTCGATCAGCTTTCCGGAGATGAAGCGATCGATGGTGAAGGGGGCGGCGAGCGGATGGGCCTTGCCGGCAGCCAGCGTGGCCGCGAAGACGTGCCCCGAGCCCGGCGTGGCCTTGAAGCCACCGGTACCCCAGCCGCAGTTGAAGAACAGACCGCCGACCGGCGTGGCCGAAATGATCGGGCAGGCGTCGGGCGTGGTATCGACGATGCCGCCCCACTGCCGGTTCATGCGCACGCGCGAGAAGATCGGGAACAGCTCGACGATGGCCTGCAGGGTGTGCTCGATCGTCGGGTAGCTGCCGCGCTGGCCGTAGCCGGTGTAACCGTCGATGCCGGCGCCGATGACGAGATCGCCCTTGTCCGACTGGCTGACGTAGCCGTGCACGTGGTTGGACATCACCACGGTGTCGAGGATGGGCTTCATCGGCTCGGACACCAGGGCCTGCAGCGGGTGGGATTCCACCGGCAGCTTGAAGCCGGCCATCTTCGCCAGCACGCCGGAGTTACCGGCGGCCACGCAACCGACCGTCTTGGCACCGATGAAGCCACGATTGGTTTCGACACCCAGCACCTTGCCGCCGCTGATGCGGAAGCCGGTCACTTCGGTCTGCTGCAGCAGGTCGACGCCCAGCGCGTCGGCACCGCGGGCAAAGCCCCAGGCCACCGCGTCGTGACGGGCGACGCCGGCGCGCGGCTGCCAGGACGCCCCCATCACCGGATAGCGGCGGTTGGCCGTGCAATCCATGTGCGGCACGATTTCCTGGATCTGCTTGACGTCCAGCACTTCACCGTCGATACCGTTGAGGCGGTTGGCATTCACGCGGCGGTGAATGTCGCGCATGTCCTGCAGGGTGTGACCGAGGTTCATCACTCCGCGCTGCGAGAACATCACGTTGTAGTTGAGGTCCTGCGACAGGCCCTCCCACAGCTTCATCGCGTGCTCGTACAGCCAGGCCGCTTCGTCCCACAGGTAGTTGGAACGCACGATGGTGGTGTTGCGCGCGGTGTTGCCACCGCCCAGCCAACCCTTTTCCACCACCGCGATGTTGGTGATGCCGTGCACCTTGGCGAGGTAATAGGCCGTGGCCAGGCCATGGCCGCCGCCGCCCACGACGATGATGTCGTACTCGCGCTTGGGCGTGGGGTTGCGCCACATGCGCTGCCAGTTTTCGTGATAGCTCAGCCCGTGCTTGACGAGCCCGAAGCCGGAATAATGTTGCATGACTTTCTCCTTGCGCTGCCAGGCCGTGGGCTCAGCACTCGACAACATTCACGGCTAACCCGCCGCGGGATGTTTCCTTGTATTTGTCCTTCATGTCGCGGCCGGTGTCGCGCATGGTCTTGATGACCTTGTCGAGCGACACGAAATGCTTGCCGTCGCCACGCAGGGCCATGCGTGCCGCGTTGATCGCCTTGATCGCGCCCATCGCATTGCGCTCGATGCAGGGCACCTGCACCAGGCCGCCGACCGGGTCGCAGGTCAGGCCGAGGTTGTGTTCCATGCCGATCTCGGCGGCGTTCTCGACCTGTTCGGGCGTACCGCCCAGCACTTCGGTCAGCGCACCGGCTGCCATCGAGCAGGCAACGCCGACTTCGCCCTGGCAGCCCACTTCGGCGCCGGAGATGGACGCGTTTTCCTTGAACAGGATGCCGATCGCCGCGGCGGTCAGCAGGAAACGGACCACGCCGTCCTCGTTCGCACCCGGCACGAAGCGGTAGTAGTAATGCAGCACCGCAGGGATGATGCCGGCTGCGCCATTGGTCGGCGCGGTCACGACACGCCCACCGGCGGCGTTTTCTTCATTGACAGCCAGCGCGTACAGGTTGACCCAGTCCATCGTGGTCAGCGGGTCGCGCAGCGCGGCTTCCGGCGCGCTGGACAGGCTGCGATAGAGCTCGGCCGCACGGCGACGCACTTTCATGCCACCGGGCAGCACGCCTTCGACTTCGCAGCCGCGGCGCACGCAGGCCTGCATCACCTTCCAGATGTGCAGCAAACCGTTGCGGGTTTCTGCCTCGCTGCGCCAGGCCTTTTCGTTTTCCAGCATCAGGCGGCTGATCGACAGCTCGTTCACCGCACACTGCGTCAGCAACTGGTCGCCGTTGCGGAACGGATACGGCAGCTCGGTCGTGTCCTGCACGATGCGGTCGGCACCAGCCGCCTCTTCATTGACGACGAAGCCACCGCCCACCGAGTAATACACCCGGTTCGCCAGCTCCACCTCGCCCTCGCCGTAGGCGATCAGGCGCATGCCGTTGGGGTGGTAGGGCAGGCTCTGGCGGCGCAGGAAGATGAGGTCGGTCTTCTCGGTGAAATCCACCGTCTGCATGCCGAGCAGGGACAGCTGGCGCGTCTCGCGAATGCGGGCGAGACGGCCGTCGATGCTGTCCGGGTCCACCAGGTCGGGCGCCTCGCCTTCCAGGCCGAGCATGACCGCCTTGTCACTGCCGTGGCCCTTGCCGGTGGCACCGAGCGAGCCGTAAAGCTCGGCCCGCACGCGGCGCACCTGGCCCAGCAGGCCTTCTTCCTGCAGGCGGGTGACGAAGGTCAGCGCGGCGCGCATCGGTCCCACGGTGTGGGAACTCGACGGACCGATGCCGACCTTGAACATCTCGAATACGCTGATGGCCATCGTCGTTCTCCTGGCGCGACGATCAGCGGCTGGCGGGATACACGGGGAAGCGGGCGCACAGGGCGGCAGCCTTCTCGCGCACCGCAGCGATCACGGATTCGTCGTTGATGTTGTCGAGCACGTCGCAGATCCAGTGCGTCAGTTCCTTCGCTTCCGCTTCCTTGAAGCCGCGGCTGGTGATGGCCGGCGTGCCGATGCGGATGCCGCTGGTGACGAAGGGCGACTGCGGGTCGTTGGGCACGGCGTTCTTGTTCACCGTGATGTGCGCGGCGCCCAGCGCGGCGTCAGCGGCCTTGCCGGTGATGCCCTTGGCGACCAGGTCGACCAGGAACAGGTGGTCGTCGGTGCCGCCGGACACGATCTTGTAGCCGCGCTCGATGAACTCGCCGGCCATGGTGCGAGCGTTCTTCAGCACCTGCTCCTGATAGGCCTTGAACTCGGGCTGCAGCGCTTCCTTCAGTGCCACGGCCTTGGCGGCGATGACATGCATCAGCGGGCCGCCCTGGATGCCGGGGAACACCACCGAGTTGAGCTTCTTTTCCAGGTCGGCGTTGGCGCGCGCCAGGATCAGGCCGCCACGCGGGCCGCGCAGGGTCTTGTGAGTAGTGGTGGTGACGACGTCGGCGAAGGGCACCGGGTTGGGGTACAGACCCGCGGCAACCAGGCCGGCAACGTGCGCCATATCCACGAACAGGTAGGCACCGACGGCGTCGGCGATGTCACGGAAACGCTTCCAGTCGATGATGCGCGAGTAGGCGGAGAAGCCGGCGACGATCATCTTCGGCTTGTGCTCGCGGGCCAGGGCTTCGACCTGGTCGTAGTCGATCTCGCCGGTAGCTTCGTTGAGGCCGTACTGCACCGCGTTGTAGATCTTGCCCGAGAAGTTGACCTTGGCGCCGTGGGTCAGATGACCGCCATGGGCCAGGCTCATGCCCAGCACGGTGTCGTGCGGCTCGAGCAGCGCCATGTACACCGCGGCGTTGGCCTGCGAACCCGAGTGCGGCTGGACGTTGGCGAAATCGGCACCGAACAGTTCCTTGGCGCGGTCGATCGCCAGTTGCTCGACCACATCGACGTGCTCGCAGCCACCGTAGTAACGCTTGCCCGGATAGCCTTCGGCGTACTTGTTGGTCAGCACGCTGCCCTGTGCTTCCAGCACGCGCGGGCTGGTGTAGTTCTCGGAAGCGATCAGTTCGATGTGCGATTCCTGGCGCGCGAACTCGGCATCCATAGCGGCCTTGAGTTCGTCGTCGAAACCCGCGATGCGGTCGGTCATGGCAAACATGTCAGCTTGTCTCCTGGTGGTGTGGGCTTCCGCCTTCGAGGCGGCAGGTGCGTCGATTCGCGACCTGTTGGAGACGGATATTAGGAACTTCGCCCCACGACCTTTTGCCTGTATCCGTCACACGTTTGTCCCAGATAGACGCATCTCACGCCACTGTTCCAGACGCGACATGCGGTGTCGGTTTTGATCGGAAACGCGCAAGAAACGACCGCGTGCCCACATGCACGTACACGCGAGGCCCCTCAAATAATTGCCTTTCAAGACATCAATCACACCCAATTAGTCATTGGACGTCATTTATCCGCATCCCTAATCTTCGAACTGCCCAAGGGCAATACCCCAGCCGGACAGCGCAAGAGAGCGGTTACCGGAACCTTGATTTCACACCTGCCAAAGGAGTTTCAGAGATGTCCAACGACCTGCAAAGCATGCTCGACCAAGCCTTCGCCCAAGCCACCAAGCTGTACCAGGAACGCGGCTTCCAGCGCCGTGTCGGTTTCGGCAAGCGCCCGGCGCTGGTCAGCGTCGACCTCGCCAACGCCTGGACCCGCCCGGGCAACCCCTTCACCTGCGAGAAGATCGACGAGGAAATCATTCCCGGCATGCAACGCCTGCTGGCCGCCTTCCGCGAGCGTGGCTTCCCGGTCGTGCATGTGACCACCTGCTACCAGGTCAATGACCGCAGCAACCCCAACACCGACATGGGCCTGTGGCACAACAAGATTCCGGTCGACGTCGTCGCCCAGTCGGACGAAAACCTGTGGGCGATCGATTCGCGCATCGCCCCGATCGAAGGCGAGCAAGTCCTGATCAAGAAGCACGCCAGCTCCTTCCAGGGCACCTACCTGGCCGGCTTCCTGCGCGCCGCCGGCGTCGACACCGTGCTGGTGACCGGCGTCACCGCCTCGGCCTGCGTGCGCACCACCGTGTGCGACGCGATGGCCGAAGGCTTCCGCCCGATCGCGGTGCGCGAGTGCATCGGCGACCGCATCCCCGGCGCCGTGGCCTGGAACCTGTTCGACATCGACGCCAAGTTCGGCGACGTCGAATCAGTCGATCGCTGCGTCGATTACGTCATGACCGTCGGCCGCTAAACCGACCTGGGGCGCCATGACGGCGCCCCCACTGACCACGTCTCCCTCCGTGCCCCGCCACTTCGCTCTCCCGGGCGAAGGCCGGGGCATTTTTTTGTTGTCGGAAAACGACATAAACAATGTAAATGCGCGCATCACAGACCTGCACAACATTGCACAAATCGCCGTAACGCCATTTACACCGCCCCCCTAGTCTCCGTATCGACCGCAAGGTCGCGATCACACAGGAGACACACATGAGCACCCAAACGATAAAACCGCCGACACTCGGCCTTGCCCTGCTTCCCATCGTCCTGACCCTGGGCGTGCTGGGCATCCAGTTGTTCTACTTCAAGGACTTCACTCCCCACATTCCGCTCGCCTTCGGCCTGGCCATCACCGCCGCCATCGGCTGGCTGCAGGGGCATCGCTGGCACGACATGGAAGCCGGCGCGCTGCGGGTGGTCACCATCGGCCTGCAATCGGTCGCCATCCTGATGGTGGTCGGCATGATCATCGGCACCTGGATCGCCAGCGGCACCGTGCCGTACATGATCCACGCCGGTCTGCAACTGCTCACTCCGGCCTGGTTCCTGGCCGCCGGCATGTTGCTGTGCTCGGTCGTGTCGGTGTCGCTCGGTACCTCGTGGGGCACCACCGGCACCGTCGGCCTGGCGCTGATGGGCATCGGCGCCGGCTTCGAGATTCCGATGTACTGGACGGCCGGCGCGGTCGTATCGGGCGCCTTCTTCGGCGACAAGATCTCGCCGCTGTCGGACACCACCAATCTCGCGCCCGCGGTGACCGGCACCAACCTGTTCGACCACATCCGCAACATGCTGCCGACGACGATCCCGTCGATGCTGATTGCGCTCGTCCTCTACATCATTGCCGGCTACAGCCTGATCGACGGCCGTCCGGTGGATTTCGCCAAGATCACCGCCATCACCCAGGGCATCGAAAGCCAGTTCAGCCTGAGTTGGGTGGTGCTGCTGCCGGCAGTGCTGGTGCTGGTGCTGGCCCTGAACAAGATGCCGGCCATTCCCTCGCTGTTCGCCGGCGCCGTGGCGGGTGGCGTGGTCGCCATCGTCGTCCAGGGTGCGAACCTGCATGAAATCTTCACCTACATGCACAGCGGCTTCAAGATCGAGTCCGGCATCGCCGAAATCGACAAGCTGCTGAACCGTGGCGGCATCGAATCGATGACCTGGGTCATCACGCTGGTCATGATCGCGCTCGGCTTCGGCGGCGCGCTGGAACACACCCGCTGCCTGGAAGTGATCGTCGAGGCGGTGCTCAAGCGCACCCGCAGCTTCGGCTCGATGCAGGCGGCCGCCACCGGCACGGCCATCGCCACCAACCTGGTCGCCGGCGACCCCTATCTGTCGATCGCCCTGCCCGGCCGCATGTATGCACCGGCTTATCGTGGCCGTGGGTATTCGACGCTGAACCTGTCGCGCGCCCTCGAGGAAGGCGGCACGCTGGTGTCTCCGCTGGTGCCGTGGAACGCCGGAGGCGCCATCGTCATCACCGCGCTCGGCCTGGGCGTGTCTGACGGCAACTTCGAGAACCTGCTCTACATCCCGCTTTCCTTCGCCTGCTGGATGTCCCCGGTGATCGGCATCGTTTATGCTTATCTCGGCTGGTTCTCTCCCAAGGCAAGCGCCGCCGAGCAGCAACGCTGGCGCGACATGGGCGAAGCCATCCAGACCATCGACACAACCCCTGGCACGACGCTGAAACCCAGCTACGCGGCCAGTTGATCCGCCGTCCGCGACCCGGGGCCAGGTGCCCCGCGGTCGCGGGGCCGCGGAACGGAGCACAAGGCGCGGCATGAGCAAGGGCGAGCAACGAAACTTCAACAGCAACCTGCGTCACAGCAACCAGGCTTATCTGCGCGCCCGCCAGAGCGACAGTGATCACCCGCCGATCAGCCGGCGCATCGCTTTCGTGCTGCTCGAACACTTCTCGATGATGGCGTTCACCGGTGCGGTGGACGCCATCGTCACCGCCAACCTGCTGAGCCGCAATCCGCTTTACCGCTTCCAGGCCATCAGCCTGGAAGGCAGTTCGGTCCTCAGCGACCTCGGTATCAGCATCGCGGCCGACGCCGAACTGAATGCCCTCGACGCCACCGACCTCGACATGCTGATCGTCTGCGGCGGCTACCGCTCCAACCTCAATCCGCCACGTGCCATCCTCGACCGCCTGCGCGCCATCGCCCGCAAGGGGGCGACGATGGGATCACTGTGGAACGGCAGCTACGTCCTGGCGCTGGCGGGCCTGCTCGACGGCTACGCCTGCACCGTGCACCCGGAAAGCCGCGCCGGCCTCGAGGAAAACTGCCCGCGCGTCAAGCTGCAGCCGATTCCCTTCGTCATCGACCGCGACCGCATCTCCTCGGCGGGCGCCAATAGCGCCCTGGGCATGATGCTGGCCGTGATCCGCCACCAGCACGGCGACGATGTGGTGCGCGGCATCGAGGAAATCCTGTCCTGCGACCGCGGCCCCGAGGACATCCCCGACCGACCGATGCCGGTCCTCGAAGGCAACACGGCGCTGCCCGACGCGCTGCGCGCCATCCTGAAGCTGATGGAAAGCAACATCGAAGAACCGCTTTCCATCGACGACCTCGCACACTACGCTCAGGTGTCGCGGCGCCAGATCGACCGGCTGTTCCACCGTTACATGAAGACGACGCCGTCGCGCTACTACCTGGAGTTGCGCATCACCCGCGCACGCCGCCTGCTGCTGCAGACCAACGCGCCGATCACCAGCATCGCCATCGCCTGCGGCTTTACCGGGGCACCGCACTTCAGCCGCTGCTATCGCGACTTCTTCGGCGTGTCGCCATCCAAGGCGCGCTCCGCACAGCGGCTATAAGCACGCGGGCTCAGCCCGGCGCCGTCGCAGCGGCAAAGTCGCGCGCAGCCGCCAGATCCTGTCCGATCCCGGCACTGAATTGGTCGAGCAGCCTACGGCAGACGGTCAAATCGTCCGCCCCAGCGGTCTTTTCCAGCGTACGCAGGGTGCGGCCACACGCATCCAGACCCAGCAATTCGCAACTGCCCGCCAGCTTGTGCGCGACCGCCTCGACCTCGTACAGATCCTCGCGCTGCAAAGCCTCGGCCAACTGGGCAGCGCCGTTTTCCGCCTGTACGGTCAATTGCGCCAGCAAAGCCAGCAAGCGGGCCTGACCAAACACCGATGCATGCATCGCCAGCAGGCGCTCATCCAGCGCCGCACCCTGCACCGGCGCAGCCTCGGCGGCAAGGACGGCCGGGGTGTGCATTACGGCGGCCAGCGTCTGGCGCAGGTTGTCGAGCCGGATCGGCTTGGCGACGACCGCATCCATGCCGCTGTCGAGATAGTGGCGAATGTCCTCCGGCGCGACGCTGGCCGTCAGCGCAACGATGGGTGTGCCTGTGTTCAGGCCGTCTGCCTCGCTGCGAATGCGGCGCGCGACCTCGGCCCCGCTCATGCCTGGCAGGTGCATGTCCATCAAGATGGCGTCGAAACCTTGCTGACGACACACTTCGAGCGCACTTGGCCCATCCTCGGCGCTGAACACCAGGTGCCCGGCATTCTCAAGCAGACCAACCAGAACCTGGCGGTTGATGGCGACATCCTCCACCAGTAGCAGGCTCAGGCTTGGCCAGTCGCTGGCGGTACCGTCGCGCGCATCCTGCTCACCCGCAGCCCCCGTCCGCGCAGCGGGCAGCGCGACGGAGGCACGTTGCAACGGCACCTCGAACCAGAAACGGCTCCCCACACCCGGCGTGCTCGACACTTCAAGCGTGCCACCCATGCCTTCGACCAGTTTGCGGCAGATCGCAAGGCCGAGGCCCGTTCCGCCGAAGCGACGGGTGATGCTCTCGTCGGCCTGAGTGAAACGATCGAAGATGCGTTCGAGCTGCGCCGCCTCGATGCCGATGCCGTGATCCTCGACTTCGAACTGCAAGCGCCCGGCCTCGCCTTCCGTCGCCGGCTTCACCCGCAGCGTGACCTGCCCGGCTGCGGTGAACTTGATCGCATTAGACAGCAGGTTGGCAATCACCTGCCGCAGGCCGCCGACGCTGCCACACCAGGAATCGGGCAGCCCCTCCGCCACCTCAGCCACCAGCACCAAACCCTTCTGACGCGCAGCGGCATCGACCAGTTGCAGTTGACCCTCAACGAGCTGTCGCAGCGAGAACTCGACCGACTCTGGCAGGTACGCCCCCTCCTCCAGGCGTGCGTAATCGAGCACATGGTTCAAGGTGGCCAGCAAGGACTCACCGGACCGATGCAGGACTTCAAGCTGGGCGCCAATCGGCTCGGGCAGCGGGCGCTGACGCAGGAGCTGGATCATGCCCAGCATGCCGTTCATCGGCGTGCGGATTTCGTGGCTCATCGTGGCGAGAAACTGCGATTTTGCGCGGTTGGCGGCCTCGGCCGCCTCCTTGGCGGCACGCAGGCTGCGGGTGCGCTTCTCGACCCGGTCCTTGAGCTGGTCGCGGCTGAAGACAAGCTGCTCATGCGCCCGCTGACGGCGACCCATCTCCTGACGGATGGCCAGGCGCATGTCGTTGACCGCGGCGACGACCGCATCAAGCTCGTCCGGCGTTTTCGCGGGCTTGCGCGCCAACGTCAGCGGCGCATCGAACTGCCCCTCGCCCAGCTGGCGGGCATGGCGGGCCATGCTCTCGAGGTGGCGGGTGACCAGCCACTGAAAAATCACCACCAGCACGCCGGCAATCATCAGAATGGTCAGCGACTGGCTGAGGAAGATGGTGACACCGCTCCAGGCCAGTCGCCCCGCCACCGCGTCGAGGTCGACCTGAACGACGAGCTGCCCCAGCTCGCGCAGCCCTTCTGGCGCGACATGGGTCAGCACGAAGGCATGCTCACGCGTCGACACCGGCGGTGCCCGGCCGGGGTGACGCATTTCAGTCACCCCCACCGCCTCCGTGCCTTCGAGGCGCAAAGCGCTGACATCGGGAATGAACAGGATGCCCTGCATTTGCAGACGCACTTGTTCATCATCCACATCCCACAGGCTGCGTGCCAGGCTGGCAACGTAGCCACTGCCGATCAGGGCCAGGCGCTGTTCGATCTGGCGCATCTCGCGCTGATATTCGATCCCGACCTGCAGCACCGTCGACAGCAAGGCGAAGCCCAGGCTGCAGACCAGCACCAGCATCGTCAGGCGGTGCGCCAGCGGGTGTTCCTGACGATAGCCCGGAAGCTGCCGCAGAGCGTGCTGAATCCAGCGTTTAATCGCCATGCGCTCCCTTTGCCTCGCCCACCTCCGTGGGCGCGGCCAGATAGTGTTCTGCCTGCACCGCGGATGCGCGCGCAATGCTGCCATCGGCATGCAAGGCGGCCAGGCGACGATCGATCGCGGGCAGCAGCGCCTCGAGTTCGGCGCCCTTGCGCACCGCCACGTGGTAATACTCGGTGACCAGCGACTGCGGCAATTCCATCACCGCCTCGTCGTAGCCCAAGCGCCGACGCTGCAAACGACCGCTATCACGGCCGATCGGCATGAAATCGATGCGCCCGAGCACGAGCTTGCGCACGTTCTGATCGCCCGTCGAGACACGCTCGATCTTCAACGCCGACTCGGCGAAGCGGTCGAAGCGCTCGCCAAAACTGTCGCCCAACAGCAAGCCGACCGTGCGCCCGCGCAGGTCCTCCCAGTCATTGAAGGCAAACGCACGGTCTCGGCGCACGAACAGCACGATCGGGTCGGCGACGACATACTGGCTGGAAAAGGCAAATTGCTGCTCGCGCTCGAGCGTGCGATAGGCGGCAACAACGATGTCAGCGCGGCCTTCGCGCACTTCGAGCAGGCAGCGCTTCCAGTTGCCGAAGGCTTGCAGGCGCACGTCCAGACCAAGCTCGCCAAACAATTGGCGCACCAAGGTCGGCGCCAAGCCGCGCAATTCTCCACCTGCCACCCAGGAGACGGGCGGATACGCCGGATGACCGCAGGCGATCACGTCTCGCGCCAGCGCCGGCCCCGCACAGGCACACAGCGCCAGCGCTGCCCACAGCGATCTCATGCGCGCGGACGCGCCGCGGGACTGAAGCGGTAGCCCGCGCCATGCACAGTAAGGATGATCCTGGGATTGGCCGCATCATCGCGCAATTTGCGCCGCAGACGGCCGACAAGCACGTCGACCGTGCGATCGCTGGGCACCCATTCGCGATTGCGGATCTGGTCCATCAAGGCGTCGCGACTCATGGTCTGACCCGGGTGAGCGAGGAAGGCTCGCAGGAGCTGGAGCTCGCCTTCGGTGAGCGCGGTGACCGTGCCATCGACATGGCCGAGCTGACGTGCGTCTTCATCCAGCACACAGCCGTCGCACACCGGCACCGCTGCCGGCGCCAACATGGCTGGCAACGCGGAAGGCACGTCGGCCTGACGCACACGACGGATCAGGTTCTTGGCCCGCGCCAGGATTTCGCGCGGATTGAAGGGCTTGGTGACGTACTCATCCGCACCACACTCCAGACCGATGATGCGCTCGACCTCATCCTGCCGCCCGGACACCAGGATGATGCCGATCTCGGATTTCACCCGCAGCTCACGCGTCAGCGTCAGGCCGTCCTTGCGCGGCAGGCGGATGTCGAGCAGGACCAGATCGACCCTCTCGCTGGCGAGTTGCTGTTCGGCATCCTCGGCCGTCTCCGCCTCGCGAACGTCATAGCCTTCGGCAACGAAATAGTTCACCAGACAACTGCGGGTGATTTCGTCGTCATCGACGACCAGAACCTTCGCATCAAGGGGCATGCACATTCACTCGGTCATGCAGCAATCGGCCGACGCCGAAAACCTGATCGCCAGGAGGCGATACGAATACATTGAATTACCATATCACGCGCTCAACACTGGCACTTGCATGATCGGGACATGGAATTATCGCAGGCCGACACGCCCCAAGTTGCTGCTGCCCGCAGGATGCCGGGCAGCAGACCGTCGCCACCTCAGGGGAAGAAGAGGTTGGGCACGAACAGCACAATGTCGGGGAAGACCGTGAACAACGCGACAGTCCCCAGCATGATCAGCCAGTAGGGCACCGTCGCCCACGCAGCCTTGCCCAGCGACACTTGGCGCTTGGCCACCGTGACGAGCACGAACAGGTTGAGCCCCACCGGCGGCGTGATCATCCCCACCTCCATCAGGATGGTGACGATGATGCCGAACCAGACCGGGTCGAACTGCATCGACATCATCAGCGGGAAGGCGATCGGCAGCGTCATCAGCAGCAACGAGATGCCGTCGAAGAAGCAGCCCAGCACCAGATAGACCAGCACGATGGCGAACAACACCTCGTATCGGCTCAGCCCCATCTCCGACACCCAGGTCACCATCTGCTTGGGCAGGCCGAGGATGCTGATGGCCTGCGCCAGGATCAGCGTGCCGAGCAGGACCATGGCGATGGTACCGAACATCAGCACCGAACCCTTGAACGACTGCCACAGCTTCTTCGGTGTCAGGTCGCCCCACAGGAAACCGAGCACGATCGCCGCGATCACGCCCAGCGCAGCGGCCTCGGTCGTGGTCGCCAGGCCCATGTAGATGGTGCCGAGCACGAAGAAGATCAGGATAGGCAGCGGCCAGATCTCCTTCAACCCGCGCAAAATCTCCACCCAGCCAGGGCGCTCGACATCGGCCGGCGTCAGGTCCTTGCGGAAGATGCACAGGCCAGCAATGTAGATCGAGAAGAACCCGGCGATCATCAAGCCGGGCACGATGCCCGCCAGGAACAACTTGCCGATCGAGACATCCTGCGTGGCACCGTAGATGAGCAGCGACAGGCTGGGCGGGATCAGCAGACCGAGCGTGCCGCCGGCCGCAAGCGATGCCACGACCGTTGCCGGGTCGTAACCGCGCTTGACCAGCTCGGGATAACCGACCGAACCGACCGCCGCGGCGGTGGAAGAGCTGGACCCGCTGACCGCGCCGAACACCGTGCTGACTGCGATGTTGGTGTGCAGCAGCTTGCCCGGCAGACGGTGGAACAGCGGTGTCATCGCGTTGTAGATCCGCCCGGAAATCCCGCTTGCCAGCAGGATGTCGCCCAGGAAGATGAACAGCGGAACGGCACTGAGGGTGAAGTCGGTGAACGAATTCCACACCGCCTGCACCGCAAGCGAAGTGGCATTGCCGGCCTCGAAATGCAGCAGTACCAGGCCGGTGAGTCCGAGCGCCCCGCCCAGCACCGCGCCGGTCACCATCAGCAGCAGCATGCTGGTGCCAAGAATTCCAAAGGTCATGACGGCTCCTCCATGCTGGACACGACGAACAGGGAGGGCTTCCCGGCAAGCTGACGCAGGTTGTCAAACACCTGGGCAATGCTGATCAGAACGATGACCGCAGTACACGCCGGCAGCAGCGCCATCCACGGCCACAGCAACATCGACCCCACATCGGAGCGCGCATCGAGCAACTTGGAGAAAGCGGCGAAATCGTAAGAGAGAATCATGAACCAGACGGCGAAGGTGGTCATGATCACGGTTGCTGCAATGTCTACGATGTAGCGCAGCGGGCCACCCATCTCGCGGGTGACGATATCGAGAATGATGTGACGGCGCATCGCCAGCCCGAGCGGCATGGAGAGGAAGGCCATCGAAACGAACAGCAGGCCGACGAATTCGTCGGAAAACATGAAAGGCGAGCCGACCAGGTATCGCATCACGACACCGAGGAAGACGAACAGGCTCATCAGCACGGCGGCCAAAGCAGCCAGCCAGTTCATGCCGAGCGCGAGCCTTTCGAGGCCACGAACCACGAAATGCATGACGGTCTCCACGAGGATTCACTGAAGCGCCGGACGCACCATGGCGTCCGGCGCGGCGAAGATCAGGGGTTGAGCTTCGCGATGGCTTCCTTCATGCGACGGTAGTTTTCAATACCCTTCGGACCGGCCGATTCGGCCAATGCGGCCCAGGCCTTGTCGGACGAAGCGATGAAGCTGTTCACGTCGGCAGCGGAGAAGGGATCGAGCATGGTGATGCCGAGCGCCTTACGCTCCTCGATTGCGGCCTGCTCGCGTGCCGGGTCCACCGCTGCTTCGCGTGTCTTGGCCCAGATGGCCTCGCCGGACGCCTTGAGGATAGCCTGCAGATCCGGCGGCAGACCCGCCCAGGCCTTGTCACTGATGCCGAACATCCAGGGCACTGCCGCCCACGGGTGCAGATAGGCCTCGTACTTCGCCACTTCGTGCAGCGACACGGTCTTGGCGACAGTGGACAAGTAGTAAGCGCAATCGACGACGCCCGTCTGCAGCGCCATATACATGCTGTTCTGCGGAATCACCTGGGCGGCGACATCCAGCCCCTGGAAGGTATTGACCAGATGCGCAGCCCACACCCGAAGCTTCTTGCCCTTGAGATCCGCAAGGCTGTTGATCGGCTCCTTGCAGTGGATGCCGACGTTGAACACCGGGCTCACCACCCCACCGACGGTGTGAATATTCCACTTCTCGAAACCTTCCTCATAAATGCTGCGCATGGTCGGCAACAGCTCGAGGTGGTGTTCGGGCTTGCGGATCGCACCCTGCACATAAACCACGCCTAATTCGGGCGCGTCGCGGGTGAAATACTCACCATACAGCATGGCCATGTCGACCGCACCGGCCTTCAGAATGCGCAACAGGTCGGCGTCCTTCAAGCCCAGCGAACCCGCGTGGAAGACGTTGATCTTGAGCCGGCCATTGGATCGCTTGGCGACGTCTTCGGCAAATTCATTCAGATACTTGGCTTCTGGCCGGGACTCGACGATCTGGCTGTGCATCTTCAGCTCGATCGTCTGCGCCGCCGCAAACGCGCTGGTCAGGGCAAAGGCAGCGCCGACAAGCATTTTCTTCAGTTGCGGGAATTTCATGGACATTCACTCCTTTGGCAATTCATAAACGACGGTCGAGAAACCCCAGAATTTCTGGCGCTTTCCCATTTCACCCTGTGCGCTGCAGACGAGGTCGGCACACTCATCACCCACATCATCGGCAGCACTCAAACACTTTCGTGCAGTCATGATTCAAACCCAGGACCACACCGCAATTCACTAGCAAACTCCATTCCAATCACCCTGCACATCGACAACTTACTGTTTTTAAATCAATTTAAAATCAAATCAAGCCCACTCAATTAACCCTTCAATCCAATCAAGAGATTTTTTCAAAATAACCGCACCAGATCTGTGCAGTTTATTCAGGCAATCACTCTTTTTGGAACATAGATTAAATTGATGAAGCCAAGAAAAGCATTTCAAAGATGAATCAAAACCGTGTCAGCAAAGCGTTTGCCAGCCATAGCGTCTGATTGAGCAGACATCTGTCGTTCGTCTCCATCCACGGGATTGGCCTCTGGAATTTCGGCCTGAGCGACCGGCGTTCACGGGCAACCCCTTCATATTTTTTGAAATCGACTCATCTTCAATTCTGGATTCTGCTCACCTCCTGTCGGTCAATGGCCGCGGTCATCAAAGCATATCGTGACGTGCACAACTCAGTCACCCCATACGTTCTGAAGCAAGTTCAACCAATTCTCTCCCATGATGCGACGCACCTGACTTGGACTGAATCCGCCTTTCAGTAGCGCAGCCGTCAGATTGGGAAATTCACCGACCGTCCGTATCCCGAGCGGATTGATGATCTGCCCGAAATTCGTCAGCCGGCGCGCATAACCCTTGTCGTGCACCAGGCGTTCAAAAAAGGCTTGATCGTGCCCCTGGGTAAAATCCGTCCCGATCCCGATCTGCTCTTCGCCGACCAAATTGAAGACATAGCGGATCGCCTCGACGTAATCCTCGATGGTCGAATTCACGCCATTCTTCAGGAATGGCGCAAACATCGTCACCCCGACGAAACCGCCATGATCCGCGATGAGTTTCAATTCGGCATCGGATTTATTGCGCGGATGATCCTTCAGACCACTCGGCAAACAATGCGAATAGCACACCGGCTTGGACGACGCGAGAATGGCCTCCCGCGCGGTGTTGGGGCCGACATGCGAAAGATCGCACAGCACGCCGACCCGGTTCATCTCGGCGAGGACTTCGCGGCCGAAACCCGACAAGCCGCCATCGCGCTCGTAACACCCGGTCCCGATCAGGTTCTGCGTGTTGTAGCAGAGCTGGACCACCCCGACGCCCAGATCCTTGAACACCTGCACATAGCCAATCTGGTCCTCGAACGCCATCGCATTCTGGAAGCCGAGGATGATGCCGGTGCGGCCCTCGCTTTTGGCGCGCCAGATGTCGGCGGTGGAGCGGACTTTCAGCAACTGGTCCGAATGCGCATCGATCATGGCGTTCATCTGCACGATGGCGTTCACCGTGTCCTGGAACCCCTCCCAGATCGAGACCGTGCAGTTCGCGGCGGTCAGACCACCGCGGCGCATGTCTTCGAACAGTTCGCTTCCCCACTTCGCCACGATCAAGCCGTCGATCACGATCGCGTCGCGGTGAAATGCAGCGGCATCGACCATCGACGGATCGGATGTGGCGCCAGCGGCAGTGTTTGCTGACATGAAGCTCTCCTGTGCATCGTCACCGGCCTCGGCCCGTCATGACGGTGATTGACGCCTTACGACCCCATAGACTGGGGAATGTGTGCTCAGCCGGTTTATCCGAAAGCGTCACGGAGATGTCCGTACGAACCATTTCGCCCGAAAATCGCCGTGGCGCGCTTTCGTGCCCTCATTCTAGGACCAGGTTATTGTTGAAATTAGGGGTTTTTTGGCATTGATTATTGCGATTCAGAACATCAATCATCCTTCAGCGATTCGCCCACCCCGCTTGCGTACGCGCCTGTCCTGAGGCTGCGGGATGGATACACGCCACATCGTGCTACCGCCGCGAAATCGGGCGCTTGACAGTCCTGGCCCTGGACGGAACCATCGCCACTCCTTACCTCTTTACCCGGAATCCCCCATGGGCAGCAACATCCGTTTCGACCTACGCCACATGCGCGCATTTGTCGCCGTCGCGGAGTCGCTGCACTTCAAGAAGGCGTCCGAAGCGCTGTTCATCACCCAGCCTGCGCTGAGCCGCCTGATCAAGTCGCTGGAAGATGAAATCGGTGCCGAGCTGTTCTCGCGCACCACCCGTCAGGTCACGCTGTCCGAGGCCGGGCGGCTTTTTCTGGCCGAATGCCAGCAGGCCTTCACCCACATCCAGCGCGGGGTTCAACTCGCACAGCGGGCGGCACGGGGCGACATCGGCCGGATTTCGATCGCGTACAACGATTTCTCGATCAACGGCGCACTGCCGCACCTGCTGGAAGTGTTCAAGGAGGCGCAGCCTGCGGTCACCATCGAGCTGGCCCACATGCCTTCGCACCTGCAGCTCGACGCCATTCGCAATGGCGAGATCGACGTCGGCTTCCTGTTCGGCCCCCTGCAGGAGAGCAGCATCACCACCCTCACGCTGTCGACCGAGCGGACGGTGGTGCTGCTGCCGAAGAAGCACCGCCTGGCCCATCGACGCTCGATCAAGATGGAAGACCTGCGCGACGAGAAATTCATCATCGGCTCGGAGAGCAGCTGGAAGTCCTTCCGCACCTTCGTCTTCGATCTGTGCCTGAAATCCGGCTTCATCCCGCAGGTGGTACAGGAAGCCACCAGCAGTACCGGCATCCTGAGCCTGGTGGCGGCCAACATGGGCATTTCGCTGTACTCGGAATCGGTGCGCAACTTCATCCGCAAGGACATCGCCATCGTGCCGGTGGAAAGCGCGCACGCCACGCTCGAGACCGTGGCGGCGTGGAATACGGCCTATCAGAGCGCAAGCTTCCGCCTGTTCCACCACACCATGGAGCAGGAGTTGGCACGGCTGCGAACCAGCACCGAGGCCGCAGAACAGCCGGCCTGAGCACCGGCCGCAGCCGATTGGAGAAGCGGGCGCCCTTCACGGGCGCACTGCCGTCAGGCCACGCTTACAGGTCTTCCCGACGATCGAAGTCATGACCCAGCTGGCTGGTGGGCAAACGCTGGAAGCCACGCTCGGGGGTATACGTCCAGTTGTGCCCAACCGTGGTCGCCAGGTAGCGGTCGCTGTAGCCCGAGGTGATTTCGGCCTGCTTGTAGCGCGGCAGCACCCACACCCACATCAGCAGCAGGTACAGGACAAACCCGAGCACCAACCCGACGACGAAGGCCCACGAGCCCGAGTAGAACGCAGCCCCGCCGCCGATCAGCCACGCCAGCAAGCCCGCCGGATTGACGCCGCCGATGAAGCGGAACTGGCCATGCGCCTCGTACAGGTCCGGCACATTCAGGCGGCGACGGCGAATCACGAAGTAGTCCGCCACCATGATGCCGCCGATGGCCGACAGGAATGAACCGTAGGAGAACAGGAAGCTGAACAGGTTATCCAGGATCAGCCAGGGCATCGACAGCGTGCCGATGATGCCGGCCAGTACGACCGCAGTGCGGTAGCCAATCCACGGCGCGCCCGCATTGACGAAGGTGAGCGCCGCCGGAATCAGGTTGGCCGCGTTGTTGGTGGACCACTGTGCCAGCACCACCATCACCAGCAGCACGATCAGCGAAACGCCGGTGGCGCTGCTCTGGATGACCGTGATCGGGTCCCAGTTCCCCGCTGCGATGAAGGCCGCCGCACCGATGACCGCGACCCAGGTCTGGGTGACCGGCAGCGCCACCAGCTGGGCAAGGAAGACTCGGCGGTTGCGCTTGGTGAAGCTGCGTGTGTTTTCATCCACCTTCAGGAAGCGGGTGATGTTGGGAATGTCGATTGCCAGCGTGGACCAGAAGGCCATGTTGGCGAGGAACAGCGTGACCACGGTGGCTTCCTTGCCGCCCACCCAGTTCCAGATGTTGAGGCCCTTGGTCTGCGCCATCACGTCGAGCGTGTAGTACATCCAGATCGAGATGGCGATGATGGCCGGCGCCGCGATATCGGCCAGTTTTTCGACCGCCTTGATGCCGCAGGCCGTGTTCCACACCTGCACCAAGGCGAACGCGGCATACCAGAAAGCCCAGTTGGAAAATCCGGTGAGGTACTCGACGATGCCATTGATCGCAAGCGCACCCAGATAGGTCTGGATGCCGAACCAGATCGCCGCAACGATGCCGCGGAAAATCGCGGGCAAATGCGTGCCCACCGTACCAAACGGCGCACGCAGGTAGACCGCGAACGACAAGCCATGCTCGGTGCCGATGTCCGCCGTCAAGGTCATCAGCAACGCGAGACTGACATTAGCCAGCAGGATGACCCCGACCACCTGCCACAGGGGCAAGGACTCGACGCCCGCCGCACCCAGCTGGAAGGTGGCGATGATGACCGCCAGACCGATCCAGATCCACACGAAACCCAGGGTACCGATCGTTCGCTGTGAATTGAGCACCGGCAGGATGGACTCTTCCAGCAAGTGGGAGCGGGCCGGTTTTGCCGCCCCTTTCGCAGACGGCGCAACGGCCGCTTCAACGTTGTTCATGGTGCAACTCCTCTCAAGTGACGACGGGGCGTCCGTCAAAAACAAGCGCGCACGCTTCCTCACCCGGTCTTGCGACCGGGTGACTGGAGCTACGGATTAAGGGGAAAAAGACGCGTCAGGCCGACGCGGGTGCAGGCTCGGCGACGCTCGGACTGTCGCCCACCTGGCGCTCGAGACGCATCAGCATGCGCCGCGACTGGGTGGCGGCCAGGTCGAGGACGAGCGCTTCCGAGATGACCACCCCATAAACTTCACGCGCATGATCGAGGGTGCAGAAGTCGTCCATGACGTCTTCCAGCACCTTCTGCGCCGGGCGATCGAGCGGATCGCCATAGCCACCGCCGCAGGGTGAGTAGTAGGCCATCCCACCGCCTGCGGACACGCGCAAGTTGGAGATCTTCGAGTACGTGTCCTGCACCGTACCGTCCGGCAGGAAGATCTCGACCCGGCCTGCAGCCCCTTCCGTACCGCCGAATGCGCCCCACGGCACATCCAGATGGCGCTCGGATTCATGGGTGATCGCGCCATCGGACAGCAAGCGCTGCGACTTCACCACGCCGATGCCGCCGCGGAACCTGCCTGCACCGGGCATCACGTCGTCACGCAGCTCGTAACGGTCGCACACCATGGGCAGATGCATGCCGAGGTCCTCGATCGGGTTGTTGCGCGTGTTGGCCATCAGGTTGTCGATGGAATCCGGGCCGTCGGAGGCGGGCCGCCCCCCATAGGCGCCTTCATTCACCTCGAGGAAGACCCAGTAGCCGCCTTCCGGCTTGATGCCCGAGTAGGCTGCGAAGGAGATCGCCGCCGAATTGCCGGCAGTCGCGCGATGCGGCAGCACCGGGCTCAGAGCCTGGATGATCAGGTCGATCATGCGGTTGCACTGGGTGAAGCGGGCCTCGGCCGCCGCCGGGAAGATGGGGTTGAAGATCGAGCCCTTGGGCGCCGTTACCTTGATCGGGCGGAAAGAACCTTCGTTGGGCGGCAGCTTGATGTCCATCAGCGCCGTATCGGTCAGCATGGCGCGGAAGGCGCAATAGCAGGCCGGCTTGGTGGAACCTTCGAAGGGCACGTTGAAGCCAGTCGGCACCTGACCGGCCGAACCGGTCAGATCCACCTCCACGCTGTCGCCGCTCACCCGCACGCACACCTTGATCGGCAGTGGCTTGTCGCGGTTGGCGCCGTCGTCGTCGAGGAAGCCCTCGGCGAAATACTCGCCATCCGGAATCTCGGCGATACGGGCGCGCATCATCGACTCGGTGTAGTCCATCAACTGGTTGGCCGCACCGAATACCGTCTCCTTTCCGTAGACATCGAGCAGTTCCTGCATGCGCTGGGCACCGAGCTGGGCCGAGGCGATCTGGGCGTCGATATCGTCCTTGGTCTGCTTGGCCGTGCGGCTGTTGTGGCTGATGTACTGCCACAGGCCTTCGTTGCGCTTGCCGCCCTCGTAAAGCTTGATGCCGGCGAACAGCATGCCTTCGGCGTATACATCCGGGATGTCGATGATGAGGCCCGGCGTCGCGGCGCCGATGTCGACGTGGTGGGCGGTGTTGGCGGCAAAGGCCACCAGTTCGCCGCGCCAGAACACCGGCACGACAATACAAAGGTCGGGGCTGTGGCTGGAGCCATAGTAAGGGTGGTTGTGGATCACCACGTCACCCTCGTTCCACACCCCGCCCTGCAGACACTGGCTGATGCCGCGCAAGTAGGCGGGAATGGAGCCGATGTGCAGCGGCGAGCCCTCGGATTCGGTCAGGGTGTTGAACTGGGTGTCGAACAGCCCGGCGCCGATATCCTGCGATTCACGAATGATCGACGAAAAGGACATGCGATAGAGCACGTGCGCCATTTCCTGCGCAATCGTATGCAAGCCGCCGCTGATGACCTGCAGCGTGATCGGATCAACCTTGGTGTTGGCCTGAGTCATTTCACGCACCTCCCTGGACGCGCTGTGCATTGATATGGATGTTGCCCTTGGTCGAGACCCGTGCGACATAACCGGGTGGCACCAAGGTGGTCGAATCGTGCTGGACGATGATCGCGGGGCCGGGCAGTTCGTGGCCGGCTTTCAGCCGCTTGCGGTCATAGCGCGGCGTGGGATAAGTCTGCCTGTCGTCGAAGATGGTCGGCCGTTCGTACATCAGCGCAGTGTCGATGCTGCTGCCGGCGGCCTGCTCCAGCTCCGGCCAGCTCAAGGGCTGAGTGCGGGCGATACCGATGATGCGGACGGTCACGATCTCGACGTCCACATCGTCGAAGGCCCAGCCATAGTCGCGGCGGTGCTGCTCCTGGAAATTTGCCTTCACCACGGCCAGCCGCTCACCATCGAGCACCCCATCCGGGATGGCTGCACGCAGTTCGAAACCCTGGCCGTGATAGCGGCATTCGGCGATGCGCACGAAGTGATGCTCGTGCTGCGGAATGCCGTCGTCCTCCAGACGCTCGCGGCACAGCGCGGTCAAGTCGTCGACCACCCGGTTGAGCTTGTCGAGGGCCGGCTGCTCGACGTCCTTCAGCAGCGTCGGTACCGAGCGGGTGAACTCGTACTGCATGTCGGTGACCAGCAAGCCAATGGCAGCAGTGATACCGGGCGCGGGCGGAATGATCACCTCGCGCGCAGACACGGCTTCGGCAAGTGCAACGCCATTCAAGGGCCCGGCCCCACCGTAGGCCGCCAGCGCAAACTTGCGCGGGTCGTAGCCCTTGGCCACCGAATTGGCGCGGATCTCCAGCGACATGTTGGAGTTCATGATGCGCAGGATGCCGAGCGCCGCTTCTTCCACCGTCATGCCCAGCGGCTCGGCGATCCTGGTCCTGATCGCCGCGCGCGCCAGTTCGGCGTCGATGCGGACACCCCCACCCAGGAAATGGTCCGGGTCCAGTCGGCCCAGCACCACCTGTGCATCCGTGACCGTCGGCTCGGTTCCGCCCTTGCCATAGCAGGCCGGCCCCGGATCGGCCCCGGCCGAACGCGGCCCGACACGGAAGGCGCCGCCTTCGTCGATGTAGGCGATAGAGCCACCGCCAGCACCCATGGTGGCAAGGTCGATCATCGGCGCCAGGATCGGATACGCCCCGACATAGGTGTCGCGCGGGTTCATGATCCGCACCTGGCCATCGGGAATCGTGCTGAAGTCGGCCGAGGTGCCACCGATATCGACGGTGATGATGTTCTTTTCATCGGACAACGCGCCGGACCAGCGCCCGCCCATCACGCCGCCCGCGAGACCGGACATCAGGATGGAGACCGCTTCCTTGGAGCACTTCTCGACGGTCGACACCCCGCCGTTGGACTGCATGATGCGCAGGTGGGCGTTGATGCCGGCACCCAGCAGCTTTTGCTCGAGGTTCTTGAGATAGTGGGAAGTCTTGGGTCCGACGTAGGCATTCATCGCGGTGGTCGAAAAGCGCTCGTACTCGCGGATCACGTTGGCCACCTCGCACGAACACGACACATAGGCGTCGGGCAGCACCTCCTGGATGATCTCCTTGGCGCGGCGCTCGTGCGTGTCATTGAGGAAGGAGTAAAGGAAGCAGACAATCACCGACTGGATGCCACGCTGCTTGAAGAGCTCGGCCGCCGCACGCACTTCCTGCTCATCCAGTGGCTGCGCCACCTCGCCCTGCGGCGGCATGATGCGCTCGCTGATGGCAATGCGGTTGCGACGCTTGACCAAAGGCCGGGACTGCCAGGGCACGTCGAACTGCAGCGAGAAATTGTCGGGACGCTTGTGCCGGCCGATATGCAGGATGTCGCGAAAGCCGCGGGTCGTCAGCATTCCGACTTCCGCACCGTTGTGTTCGATGGTGATGTTCGTCGCCACCGTCGTGCCGTGCACGATCAGGCGTACATCACTGGGCGAGATTCCGCCAATCTGGCAGATCTCGAGCACACCACGCAGCACACCTTCCGACTGGTCCGCTGGCGTGCTGGGAACTTTGTGAACAAATACGCGCTTTCCGTCGGCGCGCTCACCCTCCAGCTCCAGAACGAGATCCGTAAAGGTCCCGCCGACATCGACTCCAATTCTTGCCATTGCCTTCTCCATTTGCAGTTATCTCTTCGCCGTTTCGCGTCAAAACGACGACCAAGCAGGTTTAGATCCTCTCAATCAACCCAACAGCGCAGGCTTTCCTTCACCGAACACCTCCTTTATCCAGCACAGACCATGAGCGCCCGAAACCACGATCGCTTCAGCCCCAGTGCCTCGAGCATGACAAATTGCTTTCATGGACACTCATGCCTTTGTTTGAATTAATTTTTCTGAAACGAGCATGCTCAATACGAGATGAAGCAAATCCATTCTAGGGCCGGTTTATTTGCTCATTAGTTTTATTTTTGACATCATTAATTACTCAAGAGCATCAATCACGGATCGATTTCACTGGAGCCTCGAGCATTCGAGCCACTCATTCGACGGACAAATCGAAAGAGTCAACTAAATCGCACGTCAACATCGCCGGCTTCACTAAAAATTTCGCTCTACGAATTAATTCAAAACTCGATAACCATTAAAGCAAACGCCATGCCAGCACAAAATTCCGTCAATCCGGCAAATACCGTTTCAATTTGAAGACAACAAGCACTCTGATTGTGCAAAATCAATCCATATCGGTGCATGCAACCCCATATTCCACATTACGAAAAGACCGAATTCACCTCAGATCAATTACCAATTTTTTCTCCATAAAAAACAGAGCATTACGATACATTGCAAAAAAATAGAAGCTCTTCATAGATCAGGATCGGGCGTAAAGATGCACAACAATGGACACGTTAAAAATGCATAAAGCATTGAAGATGAAAATAAAAAATGCACGGCTGCCATTGGCGTCCGTGCATCAATAAATTTGAGATCAGGAAAGTATTCGACCTGCCAGACAAAACCCGAGATGGTCTTATCTCGCCAGTAGATCTGCATTCTGCCGAATGCGATGAAAATCAATTCAAAGCATTATTTCCGTAAGTTCGTCTCTACGCATCCATTAAAAACCACAGCGGGCGATGATCGCGACGCCGATTTCATTCACAAGGAATGAGCACCGAAGATCAAGCTTGCATTCGCGCCGCCAAAGCCAAAGCTATTCGACATCGCACAATTGACGGCCACATCTGAAACCGTCGAAGTCAATAATGGCAAAGCAGCCAGCTCGGGATCGGGGTTGTCGATGTTGTGCGATGCCGCCATGAAGCGATGGCGCATCATCAGCAAGCAATAAATCGCCTCATGCACACCCGCTGCACCCAGTGCATGACCGCTCAGCGACTTGGTCGAACTGAAGGCGGGTACGACGTCGCCAAACGCACGCTGGACCGCGGCGATTTCGATCAGATCACCGACTGGCGTACTGGTGCCGTGGGTGTTCAGGTAATCAACCGGGATCGGGCAGGTCTCGAGTGCGGCGCGCATCGCGCGCAAGGCGCCCTCGCCGTTCGGCGCCACCATGTCGGCCCCGTCGCCGGCCGTGCCGTAGCCCAGCACCTCGCCATAGATCTGCGCGCCGCGCTGCAAGGCGTGATCACGCGATTCCAATACCAGCACGCCGGCACCACCGCTGATGGCAAAACCGTCGCGGTCGCGGTCGTAAGGCCGGCTGGCCTGCTCCGGGCGGTCGTTATAGGCCGTAGTCAGTGCGCCCATCGCATCGAACATACAGGTCTGGCTGATGTGGATGGCTTCGGCGCCACCGGCGAACACGATGTCCTGCTTGCCGAACTGGATCTGCTCCACACCGTGACCGATGCAATGCGCGCTGGTCGCACAGGCGGACGAAATCGCGTAGTTGAGGCCCTGGATGCCGAAGAAGCTGGAGATGCACGCCGCCACCGAGCTCGTCATCGTGCGTGGCACCCGATACGGCCCCACCTTGCGCACGCCTTGGGCACGGAGAATATCGTTGGCCTCGACGATGTCCGCGCTCGAACCACCGCCTACGCCCATGACACAGCCGGTGCGCGGATTCGAAACCAACTCTGGCGTCAGGCCGGCATCAGCCACGGCATCCTGCATGGCCAGATAGGCATAGGCCGAGGCCTCACCCATGAAGCGCCGATGCTTACGATCGATCCGGTCGATGTCCGCCACGACACGCCCGGAGACCTGGCAACGCAGGCCGGCATCGCGGTACTCGGGGTTGAAGGCGATACCGGAACGGCCGTGACGCAAGGCATCCACCACATCGGCCTGGGTGTTCCCCAGACTGGAGACGATTCCCAGCCCTGTCACGACAACTCGACGCATTCCGTGTGCTCCTCGACATCCGAATTCGACGCGGACCGACCGCGTCACGGATGTGAGGCTAACAGAGCACTGATGCCGGATTGATGCAAAAACCAACCACATCAATGCTCGTTAAACATCAATCGCGGAGAGGTCTCGGCCTCAAGCCCCGCCGCAAACAGACATCAGGACGAGCACGACGTGTCCCCCTTCACCATGGTCGCGACATCGGCGAGCACAAACTCGATGAATTCCTGCACATAGGGCTTGCCCAGCGAGGCCTTATTCACCTTCAGGTAATTGCCCCGATCCACACGCAGCGGCGCGTTGAAGGGCATGACCAGTCGCCCCTCGGCCACCAGCGAGCGGACGATGTGGTGCCAGCCAAGGACGAACCCCTGCCCCGCCACCGCCGCTTCGATCAGGATGGGGTAACTGTTGCTGACCATGCGCGGCAGTCGCGTCGGCCCTTCGACATGATTGGCCGCAAACCAGTCGTTCCAGGTAATCGGGAACCAGCCGATGGCTTCGGACGACCAGTGCTTCTGATGCAGCGTCAGCAATTCGGCGGTCGCAATCGCGGCAGGGCCGGGAAATGGGCCGAAGCGATGAAAGTAGTCAGGGCCGCAAACCGGCTCGACGATTTCCGGAAACAGGTAGTGCAGCGTTTCGCCGACATCGCAGCGTTCATTGCCACAAATGAACGAGACATCCACTTCATCGAAGTTGCGCAGCGTATCGTCCTCGTCCGACGCCAGCAGCACGAAGCGGACGCCCCCATGCAAGGCCGAAAACCGGTCCATGTAGGGCTTCAGCCAGTAGGTCGACGCTGCGTTCGTACCGGAACACGTGATGACCGGCGCATCTTCCGGACTGTTGAAGGTATTCAATGCCTCCGAAATGCGATCCAGGCCGCTGCTGACCGCGGTCAGGATGGCCTGACCCGAGCTGGTGAGCTCCAGGCTATTGTGTTTGCGCACGAAAAGCGCTGTCCCTAGGGCTTTCTCCAGCCCCCGGATCTGCTGGCTGATGGCGGCCTGCGTGACATTGAGCTCATTGCCGGCGAGGGTGAAACTCAGATGCTTCGCCGCAACTTCAAATGTTGCCAGAGCCCCCAGTGAGGGGAGATGGCGACGCTTGAAAACCATAGGCCGGTACCTTTCGCTCGATCGTTCTTCCAGAATTGACGGGCGCAGGCAGGGGATGCGTTTCAGCAAGGCCTCACTCCATTCGCGCCAGCCACTCTTTCCAGCGAAGCACGGCGGTCGCCCCGATGGAGGCGAACGGTTCGGGCGGCAGCCGCGGCGGCTCGGGCTGCTTCGCAAAGAAAGTCGTGACTTGCGACGATACACCACTCGCCTGCTCGGCTGCGCAAATGCCGGTCAGCGTACCGCGCGCCGTGCCGAGGCCGTTCTGGCAGCAGGCGGCGAACACCCCCTGGTCGATCTCGCCCGTCACCGAGACGCTGTTCTGCGACAAGCACAAGTGCCCGGACCAGACGTATTCCATTTTGACCCCGGCCAGCTTCGGGAAACGCGCATCGAACTTCTCGCGCATCACCGCGGTGGCGCGCCGCATGCCCCCTTCGGTGGACACCATGCTCGGACGGAACTCGGCGCAGGTGCGCGTCACGATCCGGTTGCCGCCCTGGCCGGTGTCGATGCGGCGCATGGTCGTGCCCATCGGATCGGACGGCGTGACCCCCCAACGGCTCTGGCCGCCGAGCTTCGCGAGCGCGTCCTTGCCGAGTTCCTCGGTCATGCAGGCGAACAGGAAGATGTGCATCAGCCGGCCGCGCTTGATGCCGAAACTTTCGACCTGGCCGTTGTTCGCCAGGATGATCTTGCCGGCCGATATCTTTCCACCGGGCGTCGTCACCTGCCAGCCCGCGCCTTGACGACGAAAGGCCGTCACCGGCGTGTTCTCATAGATATCGACGGCGTTCTCCAGGCCCTTGGCAAAGCCGCGCACATAGCCGGCCGGCTGCAGCATCACCGTGCCGGGTGTGTACAGGCCGGAGCGGTAGTAGCGGCTGCCGGTCAACTCGAACATGCTCTTTTCGTCGAGCAGTTCGTAGCGTTCCCGCAGGTCTTCCAGGTGTTTGGCGTAGCTCACGTTCTGGGCGTGGCTGGCCTCGCCGGCTGCGCCATTGACCTTGCCCACGGGATCGAAATAGTTTGGATCGATGCCGTATTCCGCAACGACCTGACGCGCGAAGTCGATCGCATAGCGGTTGAGCGTGATCAGGCTCCGGTCCCCGCCTTCGCTGTCACCCGCGTAGTTGGACGAGGTCAGCTCGTGCGGCAAGTCGATCATGAAGCCGGAGTTGCGCCCCGCGCCCCCCTCGCCCACGCGCCCGGCGTCCAGCAGCGCAATGCGCAAGCCCGGATCGAGCTGCAGCAGTCGGCGCGCAGCAGACAGGCCGGCGAAACCCGCGCCGATGATCACGAAATCGCAGCGGATGTCGCGATTGAGCGCCGGATTGGGCGTGCGCGGGCCCAGAATCGCATCCCAGGCCGCAGGCCCGGCATGCTTGGGAAGGCGCTTTGCAGAATACGCTTGCATGATCTTCATCATTCATCAAAAAACAGCACACGACCCTGACGCCCGGGGCGGCGGCGGCACGCGCCACCGCCCGTCGACGGCTTGTGCGTCAGACCTTTTCGTACCGCGACTCAGACCCCGCCAGCCTCTGCCCCGCTCAGATCGAACCAGATCGTCTTGAGCTGGGTGTACTGGTCGTGGGCATGGATCGAGTTGTCCCGCCCGCCGAAGCCGGACTGCTTGTAGCCGCCGAAGGGCGTGGCGATGTCGCCCTCGCCGAAGCTGTTGACCGTCACGGTGCCGGCACGAATGGCGCGCGCACCGCGGATCGCCCGCTTGGCGTTGCCGGTAAAGAGCGACGCCGCCAAGCCGTAGTCGGTGTCGTTGGCCACTGCAATCGCCTCTTCGAAACTCGACACCGTGATCACCGTCAGCACCGGCCCGAAGATCTCCTCGCGTGCCAGCAGCGCATCATTGCTGCCGACGTCGACGATGGTCGGCTCGACGAAGACGCCCCCGCGGCTCTGGCCGCCCAGCACGATCTGCTGCGCCTCGGCTTGGGCGATGTAGCCGCAGACCTTGTCGAAATGCGCCTTGGACACCAGCGCCCCGACACGCACCGTCGGGTCGAGCGGGTCGCCCACCTTCCAGTCGGCGGCCAGGGCCTTCACCTTCTCCAGCAGCGCGGCCTTGATGTCCTGGTGCACGATCAGGCGCGAGGCGGCCGAGCAGTTCTCGCCCATGTTCCAGAAGGCGCCGTTGACCACGTGGGCGGCCACCGTATCCAGATCCTCGGCGTCGTCCATCACCACGCAGGGGTTCTTGCCGCCCATCTCCAGCACGACTTCCTTCAGGTTCGAATCCGCCGAATAGCGCAGGAAGCGCCGGCCGGTCGCGGTCGAGCCTGTGAAGGACACCATGTCCACATCCGGGTGCTTGCCCAGGGGCTCGCCCACTTCGGCGCCGCTGCCGGGCACGACGTTGAGCACGCCGGGCGGCACCCCCGCTTCATGGGCGAGTTCGGCCAGGCGCAGTGCCGTCAGCGAGGTTTCCGCCGCCGGCTTGATCACCAGCGAGCAGCCCGCCGCCAGCGCCGGACCGATCTTCCACGCCAGCATCAGCAGCGGGAAGTTCCACGGCAGCACCAGCCCGACCACGCCCACCGGCTCGCGCACCACCATGGCGATGTGCTGGTCCGAGGCCGGGGCGACCTGGTCGTAGATCTTGTCGATCAGCTCGGCGTGCCACTTGAGGCAGTGGATGGTCTCGGGCACGTCGATGGTGGTGCAATCGAGGATGGTCTTGCCGCTGTCGAGGCTTTCCATCACCGCCAGCTCGGTGGCGTCGCGCTTCATCAGCGCGCACAGCTTGAGCAGCACGTCCTTGCGCTCGCCCGGACGCAGCGTGGACCAGCGCCCGTCGTTGAAGGCCGCGCGCGCCTTGGCCACGGCCAGATCGACGTCGTCCGCATTGCAGGCGGCGATGTCGGCCAGCTTGGCGCCGGTGGCCGGGTTGGTCGTGGTGAAGGTCCGGCCCGACAGCGCCGGGCGGAAGGCGCCGTCGATGAAGGCCTGGGTCGGCAGCTTCAGGCCCTGGGCGATGGCTGCGTACTGGTCTTGGCTCAGCAGTTCGCTCATCGCTCAGCCCTCCGCCTTGATCGCGGCGATCGTGGTCTTGAGCGCGGCGATCACGGTCGCGAGTTCGGCTTTCTCGGCCTCGCCCAGGCCCTGCAGCGGCGGGCGTACCGGTCCGGTGCGTACCCCGGCCAGCTCGGTGCCGTACTTGACGCACTGGATGAACTTGCCGCCCTGCTCGAGCACGTTCATCAGCGGCATCATCGCCGCCATGATGCGACGGCCTGTGGCGAAGTCGTTGTTGAGCACGCAGGTCTCGTACAGGAACACGTGCTCTTCGGGCAGGAAGTTCGAGCCGGCGCAGATCCAGCTGCGTGCGCCCCAGGCGAAGAACTCCAGCGCCTGATCGTCCATGCCGCAGGACACGCTGATGTTGGGGTACTTGAGCGCGAGCAGGTGCAGGCGGTTGATGTCGCCCGAGCTTTCCTTGATGCCCATGACGTTGGGCGAGGCGCTGACGCGGTCGAGGAAGACCGGGCCCATCTCCACGCTCATCCGGCCGGGGTAGTTGTAGAGGATGATCGGCAGATCGGCCGCGCGATCGATGGCCAGCGCGTTGGCGGCGTTCTCTTCTTCGGTCGGCACCGAGTACGGCGGGGTGCCGAGCAGGATGGCGTCCGCCCCCATTTCACGTGCGCCGGCGGCCAGCGCCAGGCTGTCGGGGGTGCGCATCGCACCGGTGCCCACGATCAGGGGCAGGCGGCCCTTCAGGCGCTCGCCGATGAAGCGCGCCAGTGCCAGGCGCTCTTCCACCGTCTCGGCGTAGTTCTCGGCGGTCGAACCACCCGAGATCAGGCCATGCACGCCTTGGGCCACCAGCTGTTCGACCAGGTCGGCCAAGGCGTCGAAATCGAACGCACCGTCGGCCAGCATCGGGGTGACGACCGGGGTGTAGATTCCTTCAAGCTTGAATTCAGCATTCATTTTATTTCTCCGTCATAGTGAGAAACCAGGAGGGGGCAGTCGGCCTCACACAGAGGCCGATGACCCTTGAAAATCGCTACGGACTGATTGGAGGAAGCGTCTTCGTTACGGAACGAAACCGAAGAGTCGCGGCAGGAACAGGGCAAGCGGCGACCAGTAGGTGGTGACCAGCATGACCGGCAAGGCAGCGAAGGTGATGAAGTACAGCGCAGGGCGCATCACCCCCGACATGCCGACCCCACCGACCCGACACGCCATGAACAGGATGGGCGCCATCGGCGGGCTGTTGGCGCCGATCACCACGCTGGTGCCGATGATCGCGGCGAAATGGACGGGATTGACGCCGATCTCGGCCATCACCGGCATCATCAAGGGCCCGACGATCGCAATCACGCTGACGTCATCCATGATCATGCCGATCAGGATCAGGAAGATATTGACCATCAACAGGATCAGCAGCGGGTCCGAGAAGGTGCCGAGCAACGCTTCGGTCAGTTGATCCGGCACGCGCTCCAGGGTGAAGATCCGGCTCGCGACGAAGGAGAAGAGCAGGATGATCATGATTACGCCGGTCGTCTTGGCCGCATCGATCATGGCCATCGCAATCTTGCGCAAGTCCAGTTCGCGATACACGAACAGGCCAACGGGAATCGCGTAGGCCACGGCCACGGCCGCCGCTTCGGTCGGCGTGAACACGCCGCCATAGATCCCGCCCAGAATGATCACCGGCAACATCAAGGCGGGGATGGCCTTCCAGCCGGTGCTCGCGCTCTCGGCCAGGCGCTGATTCCACGGCGTCTTGACGTCGTTTCCGCCCATGTGACGCTTGACGTGAATCGCGTTCAGGATCGCCAGGAAAATCATCAGCAGGATGCCCGGCCCGACGGTCGCGAGGAAACAGGCCGCCACCGACTGACGGGTGACGACGGCGTACAGAATCATCGTGATGGACGGCGGAATCAGCAGGCCGAGCAGTGAGGACACCGCCAGCAGCGCACTCGAATAACCCCGTGAGTACCCGTGCCGCTCCATGGGGCCGATCATGATCGAGCCGATGGAGGCGACCGCGGCCGACGCCGTGCCCGAGATGGCGCCGAAGATGCCGCAGGCGGCGACCATCGACGTACCCATCCCGCTCCGGGATTTGCCGACCAGGGCTTCGACGAAATCCACCAGGCGCTTGGCGATGCCGCCGGTCTGCATCAGGTAGCCGGTCATCACGAACAGCGGCAGCGCGACCAGAATCAGGGAATTGACCGCCCAGAAACCCGTGGTCATCAACGAAGAAATGTCGATGTCGTACAGAATCGACAGGATGAGCGTCATCGCGGCAAAGGAGAAGACGACGGGGACCCCAATCATCATCAGCACGACAACGGCAACAATGGCAATGAGAGATTCCATGCTAGATCACTCCGTCGGGGACGAGGGATCGCCCGATGAGATATCCCGGCCCGACAACTCGAGAATCAGGTCACGGATGAGGTAGATCACAAACGCAATCGAGGCGATAAACAGGCTGGCCTGGGACACCCATTGCGGAATGCCGAACACCGGCGTGGTCTGGCCGCGCTTCAGGCCAAAGGCGAACAGATCCCAGGCCCAGGTCACGAACATCACGGCCACCCCCAACGAAATCGCGGTGGAGACCAGCGAAGCCGCGCGGTGGATCGTCGTGTTACGCGTCATGACGTGCACAAAGTCGGCACTGAGGTGCGAACGCTCGCGCGACGCCAGCACGGCGCCCAGCATGTAGAACCACATGACGACCATCAGCGTCAGCTCTTCGAGGCCGAACACCGGCTTGCCGATCACCGCGCGGGAAAAAATGCCCGCCGCCAGCATCAGCGCAACGGCCAATCCAGCGACGACGAGCACGGGATTGATGATGCGCAGTATCAGCGCATCGAGACAGCGGAGAAGTTTCACGGCGTTGTCCTTTTAGCGCACGAACGTGAAAGGAGGCAGGAGGGGGGCGCGCTTGCGCAGCCCCGCCTCCGGGGCTCAACGCTTATTTCAGCGTCGAGGCGTTGGCTCGGACCACGGCCATGGTCTCAGTCCCGAGTTCCTTCTCGATCTGCGGCCAGACGCCGGCACGAACGCGCTCGATCCACGCGGCCTTCTCTTCAGGCGTCGGCACGATGTACTTGATGCCCGCCTTTTCTGCCGCGGCGATCCACTTGTCGTCCTCAGCCTTGGCATTCTTGAACTGCTGTTCAATCACCGCCGAGGCTGCGGACTCAACGATTGCGCGATCCTCAGCGTCCATCTTTTCCCAGGTTTCGCCATTCATCAGCAGGGAATAGGACGCGAAATTGTGCGAGGACTGGACGAAGTAATTCAGCTGATCGCGGAAGTACTGGTAATCCCAGAAGATGACGTTGGACGAGTCGCCATCGACCACGCCGGTCTGGATCGAGGTGTACACCTCGGCCCAGTCGATCGGCACCGCTTCGAAGCCCATGGCCTGCACGGTCTGCGGCAGCGGGAAGATCGGCTGCGAGCGCACCTTGATGCCCTTGGCCTTCTCGAACGAGGTCGCGTAACGGCCCTTGGTCGCGATGCCGCCAAAACCTTCCGGGAAGGGGCCGAAGTACTTCAGGCCAATGTCCTTGTAGACCGGGTCCATGATCTTCTGCACCCACCCATCCTTAGCGTAGGCCTTGATGGCGTCGTTCCAGTCAAGCACCAGATAGGGAATGTAGTTGACCACCATGCGCTTGTCGTAGGACGTCTGCGGCCAGGTCAGCATCATGTGGATGTTGCCCTTGACCAGCTGATCGAACATTTCCTGCTGACCGCCGAGCTCGCCCTGAAAGAAGACGTTGACCTTCATGCGGCCTTTCGACTTCTCCTGAATCATCGTCGCCCAGCTCTGCACGGCCTTGCCATTCACCGAATCCCGATCGCCGGACTCGGCGGCCAGCACCAGCTTGTAGCTCTTGTCACTCGCTTGCGCCGCATGCGGAACAATCAACGAAAACGCAAGCGCGATACCGGCAATCGTCTTCAACTTGGTCATGATTCTTCTCCTCGTCTGCTGTGGTATTTGGGACGCCGCCACCTTCCTCTGGCGATGCGAGGCGAAGGTTACGGTTGCGTGTCAGCACCAGCAAGCGAGGACTTTGACGCATCGGGCACAAGTTAAAACTTATGGGCAAATCAAAAACCTTGATTTATCCGGGGTTTTGATTTCGAGATCAGGCATTTGGATTTCTGTGCGAGCAGCACGCGTGAAGTGGCGCAGCCATCGGGCTGTCGCCTGATGCGCGCGCTGCACCTCAATGGCGCACGCGGCAACCGTTTTGGTGCGTTGCACACCTGCTGGACACCACATCGACTGCAATCGTCCGTCACGGCCTCAACAGGGAGCACAGACACCCGGGGCCCAAAGCATCTGTGGTGAAAATCGGCAATGCGCGACCCAGCATTGACGGCCTACTGCAAAAGCAAAAACGGGGCCAGCCTGAAATGCCCGTCCCCACGTCAACGCAAACGGCCTGGCAGCCCCCTCAAAGGGCTGCCAGGCCGCATATAGACACACGTGATGCTCAGGTCACCGAATACGAGGACGCCGCACCCGAGCTTCGACTTTCCTCATCGCACCGCGACTCCGAGTGGGCCAGGCGCCGGGCTGCTCGTGACGTCAACCTCGCCGTGATGGTCGATCCTCAGCTTCACACTCGGATCCGGGTTATTGACCATCTTCTCCAACTCCCGGATTGCGCTGTCTCGCTTCAGCAAGCGCCTGATCGTATTGACGATCATCAACAGGATCACGATGGAGAAGGGGAAGCCGCCGATGATGGTGCCGGTCTGGACCGTATCGACGACCGCGGTGCCACCCAGGGTCAGCAGTACGGTGGTGACCGACGCGATGCTGAAGACGAGGATGACACGGAACCATGCGCCCGCCCGCTTCGGGGCCGATACGAAATCGGCCAGCGCATAGGTGCCTGCATCCAGCGAGGTGATGTAGTAGGTCGCGACCAGCACCGTCGCCACGATCATCAGCACGGTTCCGACCACAGGCATCGCATCCAGCATCACGAACAGGCCACTCGACACATCCTTGCCAACGGCAGCCGACACGCCGCGGGCAGTCAGGTCGTCGTAGTAGATCGCGGCCGAACCAATCACGGCAATCCACACCATGACGATCAGCGACGGAATGATGGTCACGCCGATGACGAATTCACGCAGCGTGCGACCGCGCGAAATGCGGGCGATGAAGCCGGCGACAAAGGGCGAGAAGGCAATCACCCAGCACCAGATGAACACGGTCCACCAGCCGTTCCAGCTGTCCTTCCACGACGCCAGGGCCTTGGCCGTGCTGGGCGCGTCGGTCCAGAAGCTCATGGCGACGAAATTCATCGCGTAAGCGCCAAAGGTCTCGGTCATGGTAGACAGGATGAAGATCGTCGGGCCGAAAACGAAAACCCCGACAACCAGCACGATGCTCAGGATCGAGTTCGTCTCGCTGATGATGCGCATGCCTTTGTTGATGCCGAAGAAGGCCGACACGGCCGCGACAGAACCGAAGCCGACGATGACGAACAACCACAGCGTGGGGCCGGACGTCAGACCGGTGAATGATGTGAGTCCCGACGAGAATTGCATGGCCGCAAAACCGAAGGAGGTCGCCAGGCCGAGGATGGTGGCCATGATCGCCAGCAGCTCAATGACCACACCCGCACTGCTTTGCGCCCATTTCGGCAACATGTCTACAGTGGCCTCACGGAACGTCAGCGTCTTGCCGAGGTTGTGGTGCGAATACGCCAGGCACACGGCCACCACGCAATACATGGCCCATGCGGTGAAGCCCCAGTGGAAGTAGGACCACACCAGCCCGTTGCCCGCGACATTGGTGCCCAAGGTCTGCACCACCGGACTTTCCTCGCGCAGCATGATCGGCTCCGCGACCGACCAGAAAATCAGGCCAATCCCCTGACCACACGCGAAAAGCATCGAGTACCAGGCGAAGTTGCTGTATTCCGGCTTCGCATTGGGGCCACCCAGACGAACGCGACTGCCGATCTTGCTGAAAATCAGCCACGCACATACACCCACGGCGAACAGCGAATACAACACGAACAACCACGTGAAACCGCCGGTGACAAATGTGCGCAACTCGGAAATGACCGAGGCGACACCATCCGGATTCAACAACACGTTCGCAATCAGAATGATGATGGCCAATGGCGGCGTAAATTGAATCAGCAACCGGCTGATAGGCGGCAGATCACGTCCCGTGAACCGGGGAATGGCTACAGGCTCGAATGACGTTCCGTCATTCACTGGCCTGTCGTACTCCGTTTTTCTGTTTGTCACTTTCGTCCACCTCTCGATCATTTAATTTTTTGTGTCATTTCCATCGACACAATGCAGGCGCAACTCACGGCAAGCCCCTGCTCCTCCTTCGTACAAGTCCTTCAGCGTGCCTGACGATTTTCTTGAATAAAATTAAAGCAACTTATTGCTCAATAATCAAAATCGTCACGTGCAGTATGAAAATGTCGGGGGTCCGTAGGTATCCTGATCTCGCCAAAAGCTTTCGCGATATCGACATTCCGTCAAATCGGCAGCCGTAGACGCAAAAACCCTGACTGCGCCGGCAAGCAGCGCAGTCAGGGCCAAGGTCAATCGAATGAGGCTTTAGGGCGTCAGGGCACCGGCGACAGGGTCATCGCGGCGCCACTCGCTTCGACGGAACACGCACTCGCAGTCTGAGGAAGCCCCAGGCTACGCCAGATTTCAGCCACCCGATCACCGTCATTCAAGCTGAAGAAGTGCAGCCCCGGGGCCCCCATCGCGAGCAGCCGCTCGCACAGTCGAACCACCACCTCGATGCCGAAGGCACGGACCGATGCACTGTCATCACCGAAAGCGTCCATTCGACGCTGGATCCAGCGTGGCACCTCGATGCCTCGTGCCTCGGAGAACTGGACCAGTCGGGAGAATCGTCCAATCGGCATGATCCCCGGCACGATAGGCGCACGGATGCCCGCGGCGGTGCAACGCTCGAGGAAGTCGGCGTAGGCATCGGCATTGAAAAAATACTGGGTGATCGCCGAGTCGGCGCCTGCCTCGAACTTTGCCTTGAAGTGCGCCAGATCAGCATCGCACGAGCGCGCCTGCGGATGGCACTCGGGATAGGCGGCGACGTCGAGGTGGAAGTGTTCGCCCGTTTCCTCCCGGATGAAGCGCACCAGGTCGGTCGCAAAAGCGAACTCACCGTGCCCACGCAGCCCTGAAGGTGCATCGCCGCGCAGCACAACCAGCCGGCGTACGCCTTCTTCGCGGTACGCATTCAGCGCGCGCCGCATGTCCTGACGGTTCGCGCCAAGCGCGGAAAGATGTGGAACGGCGACCAGGCCTTCGGCCCGTACCCGCGCCACGGTCGCCTGGGAGGCACCGCGCGTGCTACCACCCGCGCCGTAGGTCACCGACACAAAATCCGGACTGAGCCCCCGCAAGACACGCACCGTCTGCTCGAGGCGCGCCACACCGGCAGGCGTCTCGGACGGGAAAATCTCGGCACTGAACTGCGGAACAGGCTTCGTCATGACAACACCGATAAAAATGTAATGGAACGATGCTGACGCAAGCGTGGCGGACGCATTTGCATACGTCCGCCACGATTTTGCCCATCATGGACATCTGAGGCCCGTTGCCGTCGTGCGGTGTGTCAGGCGCGCTGGACGGTCGAGCGCACCGGTATCGGCCGCCTCGTGAGCAGCGACACACAGACGTAGCATGCCGAAGAGGCCAGGCAGCCGATCAAAGGCCCTTCGACCCAACCGAGGTCGGTCAGCGTGAGCAGTCCTGCGCTGGTGACGAAGCCGACCACCATCGCCGTCAGAGCCCCCACGACGTTGCCTTGCCAGAAGGTCGAGATGAACACCGGTCCGATCATCGCAGCCAGCAAAGTGCCCGAGCCCAGGATGCCGAGCCAGGACAGCATGAACGGCGGGGCATACATCATCATCAGCAGGCCCAGCAGCCCAAGTCCGACCACGGCGAACCGATTGATCGCCAAAGCGCGTGGCGAGTCATGTTGCGCATCGCGGAACAGCGCCAGGCGCAAGTCGTGGGACGTTGCCGAGGCCACGGTATGCAACATCGAGTTGGCGGTGGACTTCATGGCAAAGATGATGAACAGCGTGATCACGCCCTGGACCGCCGGATGCATGAACGTCTGCAGATACATCGGCATGGCCTGGTCCGCCTCGGCAAGCGCTGGACCGTAGACACGCATGTACAGGCCGACGATCGGGATCAGGCTCAACAAGCCCCCCATCACCGCGACGTAGATCCCCACCTGATGCATCCGCACATCTGCCCGGAAGGCGAGGAAGCGCACCGCCATGTAGGGCAGCACCGCTGCGAACAGGAAGGCATAGGGCAGCACGTAGAACACCGAGACCTTGTTTTCGCCATAGGGTGCGGCGGTTTCGGGATTGAGCAGGGAGGGGTTGATCTCGTTGAGCCTGGACACCCACTCCCCCAGGTCAACGCTAAAGAACATCTGCCCGGTGATCACCAGGGCACCCAGCACCATGCCGCACACCATGACCGTGTCAGTCCAGGCCACCGCCGCCAGCCCACCCCACATCGTGTAGATGATGATGATCGACACCATCAGCCAGGCACTGGTGGTCATGTCGATGCCCAGCCACGACGCGCCCAGCATGCCCACCGCCTTGATCTGGCTGACCATGAACACCATCAACAACACGATGGTGATGAAGGCGGCGACGCCCTGCAGCAGTCGTCCGCCATCGCCACCACCGTGGATCTGCGCGATGTACTCAGGAATGGTGTTGCTACCCATCTTCAGCGCGCGCTTGCGCATCGAATTGGCGAAGAACAGCACCGCAATCATCATTGCCGGTGCGAAAAAGAAATTACCCAAGACTTCGATGGCGCCGTATTCATAGGCCACCCCGGGCGAACCCATGAAACCC
>Ga0209066_10000601_pt1 | contig 51833 bp, 49 predicted proteins | sample All_14_2_FD_187198 | JGI IMG/M metagenome (GOLD analysis project Ga0209066, IMG submission 187198) | Freshwater microbial communities in response to fracking from Pennsylvania, USA - Allegheny Zone_MetaG_DW_15 (SPAdes) (version 2) ...
TGACGGTAGTGACCTTCATGTCTTCCAGTTTCTTGTTCATGATACGCAGCTGGTACTGCAGGTTCTGAACCTCGTTCTGGGTCGCGCACTGCAGGAGGAACGGAGAAACGGCTGCTATCAGTGCGATATTGAGGATGGTTTTTTTCATATGCGTTGCCAGGCTGAGTTAGGGATGAAGGACGTTAGCGCGACCACCGGGGATAGGTGTTGCTGCCCGGGAAAGTGAAGATAGGCCGCTGGAAACTGCCGTTTTTCATAATGGCATGGATCTGGTGCCTGTTGCCGCCACGTTTTGCAAAAATAATCTGATTCCCGTCCGGGGACCAGCTCGGCATTTCATGATGACTGAGATCGGAGGTAATTTGCTGGGCTGCACTGCCGTCGGGTTTTATCGTGCAGATCTGATAGACACCGTTGCGCAGGCTGGTGTAAACGATGAGATTCTCCGTAGGGGACCAGGATGGTTCGGAGTTTTCCGATCCCTCGAAGGAGAGGCGCTTAACCTGACGAGTGGAAAGATTCATCATGTATATATGGGGTTTGCCGGTGCGATCCGAAACGAAGACAATCTGGCTGCCATCCGGCGACCAGGAGGCAGAGACGTTGATCCCGGAACGATCGGTCAACTGTTCGATGATCTTGGCATTGCTGTCACAGAGATACAGATCGGGATTGCCATTGATCGACATTGTCAGGATCATGTACCGTCCGTCCGGTGACCAGGCAGGGGCGAGGTTCAGGCCCTTTCTTTTTGAAATCAGACGGGTCGTCTTGCTCTGGCTGAGATCGGTGATATAAAGATTCTGGTTGCCGGAATGGTACGAGGTGTAGCTGAGTTTCCTGCCGTCGGGCGTAAAACGCGGGGAAACGGCAAGGTTCCGGTGACGGGTCACCTGTCTCAGTTTATGGCCAAGGATGTCGGTAAGATAGACCTCTTTGGCATTCCGCGTATAGGAAACGAAGGCGATTTTGGTTGAGGCGATGCCTGGCTTGCCGGTCAGGGCTTCAATCACGCTGTCGCAGAATTTGAACAACATTTCGTCCTGTTGCTGGACCGTTCCGGTGTAGGATTTGCCGAGCAGAATCTGATTGGTCGCGATATCGAGGACGCGGATTTCTAAAGAGAGGTTCTTGCCGGACAGACCGAACTGACCGAGAACGGCATAATCAACGCCGAGTTGCCGCCAGTTCGCCGACTGGGTGCCGCCGTACTCGGCAGTGGGGGAGATGCCGATGACACCGTGAAATTCGAGGGCCTTGGCCAGGGTATCGGCAAGCTCCTTGCCTTTGCTCTGGTTCTGTCCGGCCTGGGCGTTGGCGAACCACGGTACGGCAAAGTTGATCTTGCGGGTGCTGGAGGCAGTGATGTCGACATACACCCTGTCTTCGGCCTGAGATGGGGATGGCAGGCTGAAACATGATAGAAGTAGAATTATGAGGGCAAATGCGGTTTTGATCATGGTCATGGGTACACGCTGTAGGGCTGAGGTCTCTGGGTTAAACGACTAAAGGATTCCGCCAGGGCTGAATTTGAGTCCTATTTCGATGCGTTGTTTTCGTAATGCCGGCGGGATCGGCGGTAATGGATTAGCCGCTTCTATGCTCTTGAGCACGAACTGGTCGTACAGTGCATCACCGGAACTCGATTCGATCTGGGTATCGGCGACTTCCCCGCTCGTGTTGATGGTAATGACTACGACCGTGAGCAGGGCCGGATCGAAGGTCTTGATCTCCGGCAGCTGGAAAAACGGCTGAATCCGGGCAGCCACGGCGGCATAATACTGGGCGTCAAGCGCGCTGGTCGAACCGCCGCCCTGGGTTGCCGCGGGGCTCGGCGTGGTCGAGGTGCTTGATGTGGTCGAAGAGGCGCTGCCCTGAATCGATGAGCGGATCTGCGACAGCCGCTGCCTCGTCTGTTCCATCCGATTGCGTTCTGCCTCAGCCGCTTCGGCGGCGAGCTGCGCCTCTTCCGCTGCATCCTGTTCGGCCCTCAGGCTTTCGGCCAGCTGCTGGCGCCTCTGCCGTTCGACCTCACGTTCGCGCTTTTCCGCTTCCCGTTGCACCGTATCATCCGGCGGCACCTCTTTTTTTACCTTCCGCTTGATCGGTGTCAGCGATACGGCCTTTGGCGGTGCCGGTGGAGCCACTTCCGCAGGCGGTGCCACTTCTGCCGGCTTTTCGGCGGCAACAGGGACTGCCTCTTTCGGTGGAATCTTGACCGGAGCTGCGGTTTTTTCAATGACCTTGGGCGGCGTCGCCGGCGGCGGTTGAGACTGCGTCTTGGCCGGAGCGGGAGCCGGAGGAGCAGGAGCAGCAGGCGCCGCCGGTTCTTCCATATTTACAAGATTGACCGAATAGATATCAACAAATTCTGGTTTGCTCTTGAAGACCATCGGAAACAGGATCGTCGACAGGGCCACCAGAATATGAAAACCGATCGCCAGATTGAGCGGCAGTTTCCATTCGTTGTTGCTGCTCATGAATGTTACTCGGTATTCCTGGTAAGTCATGCCTATTCGAGTTTTTCTGATGGCTTGGTGATCATGCCGAGCTTGTCGAAGCCGGCCGCTTTGATATCCGCCATGACCGCCACTACGATTCCGTAGGCCACATCCTTGTCAGCCTTCAGGTAGATCGGTTCTTTCTTTTTTTCTTCATCCATCTTGGTCAGCTGGTCCTTGAGGATCCCTTGGCTGACCTCCATTTTGCCTAAAGTGATCTTCGCCTCCTTGTCGACGGTGACTATGAGCGGCTCATCGTCCTGCCGCAGGGCCTTTGACGTGGTCTCCGGCAGGTTGACGTCAAGCCCCTGGGTCATCATCGGTGCCGTCACCATGAAGATGATCAACAGCACAAGCATGACATCAACCAGTGGTGTGACGTTGATGTCTGCGACCAACCCTTTCCGGTCTCTTCCGTTCAGTGGACCCATGGTATTATCTGCTGTATTGATGTGATATGATTGGGAACCGCATTACACCCGGCTTATAAAGTCACGTTCGACCAGGTTGAGGAAATCGGTCGTGAAATTCTGCATGTTCCCATCGATATCATTTACTCTGTTCGAGAAATAATTAAAGAAAATAACTGCCGGAATAGCCACTGCCAACCCGGCAGCGGTGGCTACCAGGGCCTCGGAGATGCCGGGAGCGACGACCGCCAGGGAGGCGGAGCCGCGCTGGCCGATATCGTGGAAAGAGGCCATGATCCCCCATACAGTACCGAAAAGACCGATGAACGGAGTGGCGCTTCCGGTCGTTGCCAGGAAAGCGAGCGCACTCCCGAGCTTGGTCAGCTGCTGGGCCTCGGCCTTCCTGACCGCCCTCTTCAGGTTGTCCATGGTTGCAAGCTGCATCTCCAAAGTTTCGGCAGCGGCATTCTCGTCTTTCCTGCTGCGGATCTTGTTGATCTTCTGCAATTCGGTAAACCCGGCGGCGAAGACCGACGCCTCGGGGCTGTACTCGTATTCGGCCGCTGCCTTGTGGGCCTCGTTCAGGTTGGTTGAGGCCCAGAAAGTCTCGAGAAAGTCTTCGCTGTCAATACGGACTTTGCGGAACAGGCGGGTCTTCATGAACACTATGGTCCATGAAGCTACTGAAAATATGAGTAATGTCAGCATGACCAGTTGTCCTACCGGCCCTGCATGAAAAATCATGTCGGTGATTGAAAGCTGCACGGGTGATACCTTGCCTTGTGAAGTCAGTGCCTGGAATCCTGTGGGGGATGACTCAGGTTCCGATGTTCCATGAGTTAAAAAATTGAAAATAAATCAGTGGTTATATTAAACAGGTCAATTTACTTCTTCTCAGGGAAAAGATCAATATCTGAGTGTCGGTCCCGTGCACTTTCCTGTTCGGGCTCGATGACAGGGGGACGGATCAGACTGCTTTCTGGAGGGTGCAGGAAAAATCGATCTGGAGGGCGAGTTTGTCCCGAACATGGAGTCGTGCGGAAAAAAACCAGGCTGAGGACAACATTTCGGTGAGTTTGACCGTCATGACAATGGTATCGCCCGGATACACCGATCTCTTGAATCTGGCGCCGCCGATTCGGGCAAGAACCGGCACACAGGCTTCGATTCCCGCTTTCCCGCGTTCCTGCATTTTCGCCAGCAGCAGGGCCCCCGACTGAAATACGGCCTCGCAGAGCAGGACGCCGGGCATGATCGGATGGCCGGGATAATGGCCTGTGAAGATGTCGAGATCGGCGGGGATCATTTTTTCGGTGACGATGGTATCATCCTGATAGTCGACGATCCGGTCGACCCAGAGAAATGGCGGACGATGGGGGATGAGGGCAAGAATTTCCGGATCGGGAGTAAGCATCACAGGCCTCCGTTGATTTCAAGCACAGCGCCGGTGATATAGCCGGCGTTCCTGCCGGCGAGAAACAGGACGGCATCGGCAACCTCGGAGGTTGTGCCGAAGCGGCGCATCGGTACCAGGGCCTTGTAGCCATCGAGTTGCTCCTTCGGCAGGCCGTGGAGGAAATCGGTGTCGATGAAACCGGGGGAGACGCAGTTGACGGTAATCTTTTTCTTCGCCGTTTCCTTGGCCAGAGACCTGGTCATGCCGATCTGTCCGGCCTTGGAGGCGGCGTAGTTGGCCTGACCGGCAAAGCCGAGATACGAGATCGGGGAGGTGATGTTGATGATGCGGCCGTATTTTTTCTTCATCATCAGCAGTACCGCCTGCTTCGCCATCAGGAAGGAGCCGGTCAGGTTGATGTCGATGACGGACCGCCAGTCCTCGCTCTTCATCATCGCCAGCATCGCATCGCGGCGGATTCCCGCGCAGTTGACGAGGATGTCGATGTTCGAGAATTGCTGTTCGACTGCAGTGAAGAAGGAATTGACCTGGGTCTCGTCGGCGACATCGCACTGAAACAGGTGGAGCTTTTCCGTCCCGCCGCTCTCCTGCCGCAATTGCTCGACAGCCTGATGGTTGCTGTGGTAGATGCCGGCCACCGTAGCCCCCTGCTGCAGCAGGGCGAGGGTCACCGCCTTGCCTATGCCGCGGGTCGCTCCGGTAACCACGGCGACCTGGTGCAGAAAAGTATCCATGCAATTATCCTCGCAGTGAACGCAGATAGCCATCGGCGTCATTGGCGACGATGACCCCGTAGTTGATGGCCCCCAGCCAGCCGGACATGATGATCCCGACCGAGCCGACGTGAAACAGGCCGCCGATCTCCCTGAAGATACTCCGGGAAACATCGAGACCTTCGAATTTGGTCCCGAATGAGGTCCCGCAGGTATGCAGGGTGTAATGGTTGAACGTGCGCGGGGTGGCCGCCTCGATCCAGTCGATCTTTGTTCGAATGTCGGGCAGATAGCGGCTCAAATCGGCGATCGTCCGCTCGATCAGCTTTTGCTTTTCGCCGGCGTACTGTTCGTCGTCCATGTTTTTCCAGTCTTCGAAGCGACTGTTCATCGAGGCGACGATGGTATAACGGTCATGACCTGGGCGGGTTTTCGGATAGTAGAGGGAAAAGGTCTTTGACCTTGTGTGCAGGTCGAGCAGTTCCCGGGAGTCGAACTCCGGCGCGGTCGAGGTGAAGAGCAGGTCGCCGATATCGGCAACCTGTTCGTCCTTCTTGATGCCGATATAGACCTGGGAGCTTGAATTGTTGACCCGGATCGCCGCCGCCTTCTCGAGAAAGGCGTCGGAAAAGGCGCGCCGGTCGGTAAGGTTGTTGATGGTATTGGTGATGCCGCTGTTGGAAACCACCGCCTTCGCCGCGATGATCCTGCCGTTGGCCTCGACCCCTCTGACCCTGCCTTTTTCGACGATAATCCGCTCGACCTTCGATCTGGTGCAGATCGTCACCCCGTTTTTTTCGAGCTCGGCCGTCATCATGCCGATCAGCCTGTCCGTCCCGCCCTCGAAGGTAAAGACGCCTCGGCTCATGAAATTGGAGAAAACAATGCCGTAGGTGATCGCCGGGTCGTCCAGGGTCGAACCGTTGGCATAGGTGATCGGTTCCATCAGGAGCCGGTGGATATCAGTCCGGCCGGGGAAGAACTGTTCGAACAGCTCCCGGGTGGTCATCGTCTGGTCGTCGTAGAAGTTCATCGACGAGACCGTCGCGAAGAACGCCTCGATCGTCTGCCGGGGGATGCGGAATTGGTTTTCGAGGATCGATGTGAAATCCTGCCGGTCAAAGGTCGTCTCCAGCGAAAACTGGGGGTTGTCAAAGACGATTTTCCTGAGCTGGACGATGGAGTTCATGATCTCCCGATTCCAGTACTTCTTGCAGGTCTTGACCATCCCATAGGGAAAACCGTGCAGGGAGACATCGAAGATATGGCCGCGCCGTTTAAACCAAGCGGCGAGCCCCCCGAGCTTGTGATGGTATTCGAGCAGCAGGACTTTGTGGCCGCAATAGGCAAGGCGATTGGCGGTCGTCAGTCCCCCCAGTCCCGAGCCGATGATGATCGCATCATAGGCATCGGATGCTTCAGAAAATGGCACAGGCATTGAATCAATCTGATTGCTTGAGGTTGAGTACCGGAGGAGATCAGAACTTGTTGAGAATATGCTGATTCACCATGGACACACCACTGAGCATCGAGCCGATGATGCCCAGGAATCCCTGATCGGTTCCGGCAAGGAAGAGGTTGTCATAGCCAAGGTCCCCATCCTTTATTTTTTGCGGATTTCCATAGATTGCGCCTTCTTTCTTAGCAGTGAAGCGCTCGATTGTCAACGGGGTGAAGGTGTCCTGAAAGACGATCGCCTGGCTGAAATTGCCGACGATATCCTCGAGCACCAGCCGCGATCGGTCGGCGGTTTGCCTCTTCAGGGAGGCATAGGCCTGACGGTCGGCGGCGATCGCCAGCCATTGCTCGTAATTGGCAAGATGGGTGGATCGGACTTCTTTCGTGGTCGTGGCCGGTAGTTCCGCGAAATTGGTCGGCAGACAGATGACGCCGCTGGAGAAATCGACAGGCTGGTGAGGGCGTCGATAATGGAACGAACCGCCGTTGTTGTAGAAAATGATGGTCCGGTCGGCAGGCAGGGTCGGACAGCGGGAGGCCTGGAGCTGATAGATGGTCTCAACGAAGCCGAGACGGATCGCATCGCCGGACAATGGGGGGCGGTGAAGCAGGGCCAGGGTCTCATCGAGACCGATGGTCGAAAGGATGAAGCCGCAGGTGATCGTCTCGCCCGAGGTCAACACGACGCCGTGAACCTTGCGGCCGTCGTGGAGGATCTCCCGCACTCCGGCATTCGTGCGGATCGAGCCGCCGAGATCGCGGTAATGCTCGAGCAGGCGGTCGAGCAGGGACTTGATCGTTCCGCCCGGCCGGAACATCCCCTCCTGAAAAATCGACCGGAACATGATGGTGAACTGGCTGAGATCCATGTCGTCTTCAATGCTGGAGCCATAGTACATCAGGGGGCAGAGCAGCATGTCGACCAGCAGGCGGTCGGGGAGAATGTCGAGGAGGAACTGGCGGGCGGAGCGAAACGGGGCGATCGTGAAGGGATCGAAGCTGTCGAGCAAGGTCACGAGCCGACCGAACCCATCGCTGGAGTGGGGGAACTTGGAGGCGATCTCGTCCCTGATCAATTGAAAATCATTGGAGAATAAAAGATTTTCGGCTCCTCTGAAGACGATTTCGCTGCAGATCTGCTGGTGGATATCGAAATGGTCGCGACTGAGTTTGAGCTGCCGCAGCAGGCGATTCAGCGGCGCCTTTCGGTTGCCCGCATCGGCATAGTTGGTAATCGCGTGCAGCCCGGTTTCGAAGATCCTGTTGTTGCGGTAGAAATAGGAGTTGAGACCGCCGATGCGGCTGTGTTTTTCGAGGAGGAGGACTTCGGGGTTGAATCTGGCGAATCTGATGGCGGCGGCAAGCCCGGAGAGCCCGCCGCCGATGACGAGGAACGGAACCTTCACCCCTCAGGCGTCTTGCAACAGCGGTTCCAGGTAGTCCGCGCAACTGTTGAGGGTGGCGAGACGGGGGTAGTCGGATTCGGGGATCTGCAACTGGTGACGCTTGCGGAGTTCCATAACGATATCGAGAAAATCCATGGAATCAAGGTCGAGTTGATCGCGGAGCGGTTTGTCGGGATCCAGATCGTCAAAATCCGCCTCGTCATCTATGTCATGAATAATCTCCAGGATAAGAGCCTTGATATCTTCTCGCGTCATGAGTGTCTCCAGATAATATATTGATCAGTAGCGTGTGTTTGCAGGGTCGGAAGTGCTGCCGTTTTTGCGAAAAATACAATCGGCAAAGGTGTCTGTATACCATAGAAGCGAGAATTTTTTCATTCTTTTTTTGTCACGATCGATTTTCCGCACACGTGCTCATGGCTCGAATTTCTTGACGATGAGGGCCGAGTTGATGCCGACCATGCCGAAGGAGTTGTTGAGGATAACTGCAATCGAGCCGGCCTCGACCGGGGAATTGATGACGAGATTGGGGAGATCGCACTCCGGGTCGAGTTCGTCGATGTTGATGGTCGGATGGACCAGGTGATCGTTAAAGGAGGGGAGATTGCCTGCCAGTTCGAGGACCCCGGCTGCGCCCATCGCATGGCCGATGTTGCTTTTGGTGTTGTTGATGTAGGTTGATGGCGAATCTCCGAAGACCTCGCGGATCGCCTTGCACTCTTCGATATCGCCCTGTCTGGTGCCGGTGGCGTGGGTGTTGATCAGGTCCACGTCCTCCGGCCGCAGTCCGGCCCGCCCGAGGGCCAGCCGCATGCACTCGGCCTGCCTTGGCCCGTAGGGCAGCACAAAGTCCCGGGCATCGGAGTTCATCGCGTAGCCGACGATTTCCCCCAGGATCCTGGCGTTCCTGGCGAGAGCCCGGCCCATCGCTTCGATGACGTAGATGCAGCCCCCTTCAGAGATGACGATGCCGTTGCGGCCGAGATCGAAGGGCCGTGACGCCCGTCGGGGGTCGGCGGCCTCGGCGAGGGCGTTCTGGGCCTTGAAGCTGGCGAAGATCCCGAAGGATCCGACCGATTCGGAGATACCGCCGGCGAGCGCCATATCCACCTCTCCGAGTCGAATCATCTGTGCCGCCTGGATCAGGGCGGCGTTGCCGGCGGCACAGGCGGCCCCGATCGAGTAATGGGGGCCGGTGATGCCGAGGCTCATCGTGATTTCGCCGGCGGGGTTGTTCAGGACGGTCCGCGGATTGTGGTGGTGGGTCCAGTAGTTGGTGTCGTAGTTGTATTTGCTGATGTTGTAGACTTCGTTCTCGGTCTCAACGGTACCATGCTCAGTCAGGCCGATATAGACGCCGATGCGGGCAGGATCGTAGGCGGAGATTGCAAGATCGGCGTCCATCAAGGCCTCGTGGGCGCAATAGGCGCCGATGCAGCCGGCCCGGGTCCCGCGATTGTTTTCCTTTTTTTTCCGATGTTTGGTTTCGTCAAAGGTGCAGATCCCTGCCGCCGTCTTGCCGAAGTAGCGGAGGTCGATTTCCTGGATCTCGCTGATCCCGAGCAGCAGTTTGCGGCGAAAATCTGCGGGGTTGTCGGCGTTCGGGGAGACCAGACCGACACCGGTGATAACGATTCTGCGATCGAAGGAAGTATTCATGAGTTGGATCTCGATGTTGATGAAAATGAAGGGAATTAGGTGGTAAACTCTTTCGAACAGGCGGCTGTGGCGCTACTGAATCCGGCTTTTTATATCATCAACCGGGAAACTGTTGACCGGCAGAATGAACCATAATCGTATCGTTTCCAAGACTCCTTTGAGGAGAAAGCCGGTATGTGCTTCTGTTGACTGGTTCTCAATAAGAGTACTTCGCCTTTTTCCTGCTGAACAGCTTTCCCGAAAACATGCCGCCAAGAAACACCAGGGCGCCTGCTGTGAACCAGTATATCTTCGTTTTTTTACGAAGGTTGTCGTTTTCTGCGGTAAGCAATGATATTCGCTCACCTTTCGCCCGATTATCGGTGACCAGTCTTTCCTTATCCTGAACCAGGGCGTCGATATCGATCCGGCCGTCATTGAGGCTTTCAATCTGGGCCCTGAGAGCGGTGATTTCCGTTTCCAGCTGGGTCCTTTTTTCAACCAGGCCCAGGATTTCGGAAGAGAGCGCCTCAGAATCGGGCGGAGCGGGGACCTCTGCCGGTTTCGCTGCTTTCGCCTGCAGCTCGGTGATGCGGCTCCGGGCCGTTTCCAGTTCAAGCTGGAGCCGGTCCCGTTCCTTGAGCAGTTCCGAATCCGTCGTTGATACTGTGGCAGTGTTGCCGGCCTGCGGGACCTGGGCCCGCAGCGAATCGATCTCCTTCTGCAGCCGTTCAATCACCACGGTCTTCGGCACCGTTGTGGTCAGATACTTCCTGGCGATCCACCCAACCCGCCCATCTGCCGATTGTATCCGGGCGTTGTCCTCGGTTTCTTCCAGGACGTTCACCGCCTCGTTTGACCGTACCTTGGCAACCACCGTGTAGGGCTGTTCGAGTTTGTCTTTGATGTTGATGGTCAGCTGATCGGAGACGTATCGTGTTTCCGCAGGTGCATCGGTTGCAGGCAGCAGAAAGAGGAGAGACAGCAGCGGAAGTGCAATGCATTTCCCGAAATATTTTCCGGTATACTGAAAAATAACCATATCATGCTCCGATGCCTGTGCCAGATCGTGCCTGCCCTGGAGAAACCTTTCTTGCCGGGGGGAGAATGCTGACCAATCTATACAACTTGAGCCTGTTATGTCAATACATTGCCGGATATCAGGACAGCGGCTGGCGAACCCGGGGCAGGTCTTCTGCTGTTTTCGGTGTATCATTTCAGCTGCAGGATCATGTTGATGTCGTCCTGGCGTGGTTTGGGGGAGAACTGGTGGTACAATCCCGGACGATGTGGTTTCGGAACATTCCGCTGGAATCATCTTCCACTGGTATCCGTTTACAATAATTGGGAAATGATTTGTGCGTGGCGGCAGATCAAGGGTATAATACACCTGCCGGGGTACCGCCTCGGCAGGACGTTCAGGAGCGCACCGGAAATGCAGACCGGTGATGATGATGCCGGACAGGGGGCTGCCGATCGGCGCGAATCTCTGCGTTATCCGCAGTTGATGATCACCGCCGCAATGCTGCTTGACTGAGGTGTTCATCCCTGGCAAGGATCTGCAAAGAGGAAATGATGGGTTTGACAAAAGAGGAGATCGGGGTGGCGGTCACAGGCAGCCTGACCCTGCGCGGCCTGACGATAACTCCGCCGCTCGCGCTTGCCCCGATGGTCGGTCTTTCGCACTCCGCCTTGCGGACGCTGGTGGTGGAGGAGGGCGGGGCAGGGCTGTTCTTTACCGAGATGCTGGCCGCACGGAAACTGCCGCAGGAAAGCGATCAGGCCTCGCCCTATCTCATTCGTGGACCAGAGGAACGGCCGCTGTTCTACCAGCTGTTTCTGACGGAAAAGGAAGATATCGCCCCGGCGGTCGACCGGTTGCATCAGCTTGATGCCCAGGGAATCGATCTCAACCTTGGCTGCCCGGCTCCGCAACTGCGGCGCCATGGCGCCGGGGTTTTTCTGACCGCCGATCCGCACCGGGTCCGGATCCTGATACAAACTCTGCGGGCGGCGACTGACCTGCCGGTAAGCGCCAAGATCCGCCTCGGAGAAAGTCTCGACGAGGGCAGGCTGCTGGCGTTTTGCCGGATGCTCGAGGGGGAAGGGGTTGATCTGCTGACCGTTCACGGCCGGCTGGACAAGGAGAAATTCTGTCGGCGTCCCCGCTGGGACTGGATCGGTACAGTGAAGGGCGCAGTCACCATTCCGGTACTGGCCAACGGCGGGATCTTTGCGGTCGAAGATGCGCGGCAATGCCTCCGTGAATCAGGGGCTGACGGCCTTATGCTGGGTCGGGGGGCGGCGTGCCGGCCCTGGCTCTGCGCCGAGATTGCGCGGAAGGTTTACGGACAGCAGATTGCCCCGACCGGCAGGACGATGCAGCAGGTGTTCGCTCGTTTTGCAGCGCTGCTCGAGGAGCGCTTTCCGCAGGAACGGCGGCTCGGGCGGTTGAAGCAGTTCAGTCACTATTTTGCCCAGAATTTTCAGTTCGGGCATCTTCTGGCAACGGCGGTCCAGAGAAGTCTGACGATGGCTGAGGCGAAGCGGCAGGCTGAGGAATTTTTTCTCCATTCTGCAGTATGACAATCGGAAAAAAGGAGGGGTCAATGTTTGAACTGATCAAGAAAGCGATGTTCACCGGTATCGGCATGGCGGCGATGACGAAAGAGAAGGTCGAAGAACTGGCCGCCGATTTTATCAAGAAAGGGGATCTGTCGGAACAGGAGGGGCGCAAACTTGTCGACGAGCTGATGAAAAAATCGGAGGAATCCCAGGCCGAGCTCAAAAAACAGCTCGACGAGATCGTCTGTTCGACGTTGGAAAAGATGGAGGTGGCGCGCAAGGGCCAGATTGACGACCTGCGGGAAGAGATCAAACAGCTGCGGGAGGCCGTCGAAAAACTGCAGAACGCATCTGGAGCCGATCAGTTCTGAGGCCTGAGTTTTGATCTGATTCTGGCCACGGCGTCGTCAAGCTCGGGCATGCCGAGCGTGTACAGCACGACACCGTAGATCAGGGCTCCGGTGAGGATCAGGGCAAAGGTGGCGACCAACTGCTGGATGCTGTTGCCCACCAGCCAGGCCGCCACAACTATCCGTCCCAGATAGAGCCAGAGCGCCATCGCCGCAGTGGCGAACAGGATCTTGACCAGGCCTGATGCCAGCCGGCCAAGGTTGAAACCTCCCATTTTCCAGTACAGCACCGTCGTCAGAAAGACGAAGTTGAGCAGCATCGTGCACGAGGTCGAAAAGGCGATCGCCAGGTGCTGGAAACGATCGATGGTGACAGTGATGATGACGATGTTGAAAAGGATGGCGAGAAAGCTGGCGATGACCGGATACCTCGTCCTGTTGATGGCATAGAAGGCTGGCACCAGGACCTTGTTGGCGGAGTAGGCGAACAGGCCGATGGCATAGAGGGACAGGGTGTTCGCTGTCGCCACGGTGTCGGCGGCGGTGAAGGCCCCGTGTTCGAAGATCAGGCGGATGATCGGATCGGCCAGCAGAATCAGCCCGGCGGTCGCCGGCAGGGTGAGGCAGAATACGAGGTTGAGGGAGGAGGCGAGGGTGCCCCGCATCGCCCCAATGTCCTTGTTGGCGGCATGGCGGGCGAGGACAGGCATCATCGCGATCGACAGGGCGACCCCGAACAGGCCGATCGGCAGCTGCACCAGGCGGAAGGCGTAGTTGAGCCAGGAGACTGAGCCCTCGGCACAGGACGAGGCGAAATTGGTGTTGATGAAGATGTTGATCTGGGTCGCCGAGAGGCCGATGGTCGCCGGTGCCATCAGCAGCAGGATCCGGACCAGACCGGGATCGTTCAGGCGCAGGACGGGGCGGAAGCGAAAACCGGTGGCGGCCAACGCGGGCAGCTGGACTGCCAGCTGCATGATCCCGCCGATAAGGGTCCCGCAGGCCATGCCGACGATCGCCGGCTGACCGAAGCGCGGCATCAGCCAGGCCAGGCTGACTCCGCCGACGATCGAGCCGAGATTGAAAAAGCTCGAGGCCATGGCCGGGACGAAAAACCGCCCCTCGGTGTTCAGCATCCCCATCACGACCGCCGCCAGCGAGATAAAGACCAGGAAGGGGAGCATGATTCTGGTGAGCTGGACCGTCAGCGCCGTTTTCCCTGCCACGAGGCTGAAATCGGGAGCGAGCAGTGAGACCACGGGTTCGGCCAGATAGATGCCGATGAGCGAGATCAGGCTGAGAGCGATGGCGAAAAAGGTCAGCACGTTCGAGGCCAGCCGCCAGGTGTCCTGTTTTCCCCTGTTGGTGCCGTAATCGGCGAAGACCGTGACGAAGGCCGCCGAAAGGGCGCCTTCGCCGAAGAGATCGCGCAGCAGGTTGGGGATACGGAAGGCGACGACAAAGGAATCGTAGGCAAGCCCGGCGCCGAACATGGCCGCGAACACCTGTTCCCTGATCAGGCCGAGGATGCGGCTGCACAGTACGGCTACTCCGACTGTCGCTGCCGATCGGACAATACCACCGCTGGTTGTTTCTGTGTTTTTCAATGGATAGTGTCGGAAGTGGAAGCCGGGAACGAAAAAATTGCACGGCAACAATACCTGTTCCGTACCTTTTTTTCCAGTCATTCATCTGAATTCGAACTGCAGCATTTTCCTTATAAGGTTATTTATTTCCCGGTTTCCCGCGGATGTCGATCATCCTTGACTTTGTCTTTTGGAATTGAATATATCTGATGTGTTTCGTTCGGAGTCGGGAGATCCTTAGACAGTGTGTTTCGGAGATTTAAAGAGGGCTTTGAATAACCGTCGATTTTGAGGAGATACAGATGCAGGATACAACTTTAGTCAGGAATATCGCAATAGTAGGGCACGGAAACTGTGGAAAGACATCGCTTGCCGAGGCCATGCTGTATACCGCCGGCAAGATCAGCCGTCTCGGCAAGGTTGATGACGGTAATTCGGCAATGGACTACGACGACGAGGAAATCAGCAGAAAGATCTCCATCAACTCCTCTTTTCACAACTATTCCTGGAAAAAACACGATGTCTATCTGATCGACACCCCCGGTGACGACAATTTCCTCAACGAAACCCTCTTTGCCACCCATGTCTGTGATGCCGCCGTTTTTGTCACCGATGCCATTCTCGGGGTCAAAGGGCAGACGATAAAATTCGCTACAATGGTTGCCGAGCGTAACCTGCCCAGTATGATCGTCATCAACAAGATGGATCGGGAACGTGCCGATTTTTCCCGAACGCTCGGGGAGATCAGGGAAGCGCTGCCGGTCAAGCCCGTCGTCGTGCAGATTCCGATCGGTGCGGAAGAAAAATTCCGCGGGATCGTCGACGTTCTATCCGGCAAGGCCTATCTGTTTGAAGATGGGGGCAAGGGGACGCTGAAAGAGACGGCGGTGCCGGATGATCTGGCCGACGACCTGGCATTGTACCGCGAGAATCTGATGGAGAGCGTCGCCGAGACCGATGATGATCTGATCGAAAAATTTCTCGAGGAAGGGGAACTCACCGACGAAGAGATCCTCGGCGGGCTCCGGGCAGGTGTTGCCAAGGCCATGATCACCCCGGTCTGCGTCTGTTCGGCCCTGCTCAACAAGGGGACGGCGGCGTTTCTGGACACCATCAACCTGTGTCTCCCGTCTCCGGCAGACCGCCCGGCCAAGATCGGCACCGTTCCCGGCAGTAACGAAGAGGCTGAGAGAAAACCGTCAGCCGATGCACCGTTTTCGGCCCTGGTCTTCAAGACCATGGCCGACCCCTATGCCGGCCGCCTGACAATTTTCAAGGTCTGGTCCGGGGTACTGAAGGGGGACAGCTTTTTCAACGCCACGAAGAACACGGCGGAGCGGTTCGGCCAGCTGTATGTCCTCGAGGGGAAAGAGCAGAAACCGGTCGAAAGTGCCGGTCCGGGCATGATCGTCGCCGTTGCCAAACTGAAGGAAACGACGACCGGCGACACCCTCTGCGCCGCCAATGCCCCCATTGTCTACGCGGCCCCGGAGGCGCTGCAGCCGGTCATTTCCTTTGCCGTCAGCGCCAAAAAAGGTGACGAGGAAAAGCTGTTCTCAACGATCACGAAGATGCTTGACGAGGACCTGACGCTCAGGCTGACCCGGGAACAGCAGACGAAGCAGGTCCTGATCTCCGGGATCGGCAAGGTTCATCTCGAGGTTGTCGGTTCGCGGATCAAGAAGAAATTCGGCGTCGAAATGGAACTGGCCCTGCCGAAGATTCCCTATATGGAGACGATCCGCGGTTCCGCCAGGGTGCAGGGCAAGCACAAGAAGCAGAGCGGCGGGCGCGGCCAGTATGGCGACTGCTGGGTCGAGATTTCTCCGCTGCCCGGTGGTGGCTATGAATTCGTCGACCAGATCGTCGGCGGTGTCATCCCGCAGCAGTATCGCCCTGCCGTTGACAAGGGGATCCAGGAGGCGATGGAGCGGGGCGTTCTCGCCGGTTACCCGGTGATCGATGTCAAGATCGCCCTCGTCGACGGTTCTTATCACAACGTCGACTCTTCGGAAATGGCCTTCAAGATTGCCGGTTCGCTGGCCTTCAAGAAGGGGGCTCAAGAGGCCGGCCTGGTGCTGCTCGAACCTTACATGAACATGGTGATCAAGGTCGGCAAAGACCATGTCGGCGATGTCATGGGCGACCTGAATTCGAGAAGAGGCAAGGTCATGGGGATGGATTCGGATGCCAAATCCGAGATTATCAACGCCCAGGTGCCGATGGCGGAGATCCAGACCTACGCTACCGACCTGACCTCGATGACAGGCGGGCTCGGCAGTTTCACCGTTTCCTTCTCCCATTACGAAGAAGTTCCAACGCAGATCGCCGAAAAGATCATCGCCGAGCGCAAGAATGAAGAATAACGGACATGGCCGGCAGCCGGAGGGGGAGATTTCCCTCCAGGCGTATTCTTTCGCGGTGCTGACCATGAGCGACAAGGGATCCCGCGGCGAGCGGGAGGATACCAGTGGTCCCTATCTGGTGGAACGCCTGAAACGGGAAGGGTATGTGCTGCAGTCCCATGCGATCATTCCCGATCGGGTGGCGGTCATTGTTGACGCCCTGATCGCCCTGGCCGACCGCCAGAACGTGGATCTCATCGTCACGACCGGCGGCACTGGGGTGGCGCCGACCGACGTCACTCCCGAGGCGATGCTCCAGGTCATCGACAAGGAAGTGCCGGGGATGGCCGAGGCGATGCGGGCCGAAAGTCTTCGGAAAACCCCGCATGCCATGCTGTCGCGTGGGAAGGTCGGAATCCGCGGCCGGACCCTGATCGTCAATCTTCCCGGCAGCCTGAAGGCGGCGAGGGAGAACATCGAGGTTGTCCTGCCGGTCCTGCCGCACGCCCTGGAAAAAATCGGCGGCGGCACCGCCGACTGCGCCGGCTGAAAAAACACGGGCCTTTCATCATCGATGAAAGGCCCGTGTGCTGTTGCGACAACCTGTTTTTCAGTCGATCAGGTCGACGTCGATGGTCTCGTTGTGGTCTTTCTGGACAATCTCTCCGATGATAAAGGCCTGTTCACCGACGGCGTTGAAATGGTGGCAGATGTCGGTCGCCTGGTTCTCGTTGACCATCGCCATCAGGCCGATGCCCATATTGAAGGTACGATACATCTCCGCTGCCGGCACCTTCCCCTTCTCGGCCAGAAACTTGAAGATCGGTGGTTGCGGCCAGCGGGTCGTATGGATGACGGCCTTGCAGCCGGGGGGCAGGATCCTCGGGACATTGTCGATGAATCCGCCGCCGGTGTTGTGGACCATGCCGTTGATCTTGTAATTCCGGAGGACCTTGAGGACGGACTGGACATAGATCCTGGTCGGCTTCAGAAGTTCCTCGCCGAGGGTGCAGCCCAACTCTTCCAGGTAGCGATCGACGGTGAGACCGACCTCGTCGAAACAGATCTTGCGCACCAGTGAATAGCCGTTGGAGTGGAGGCCGCTGGAGGCGAGGCCGATGATGGTGTTGCCGACACGGATATCGGACCCGTCGATGATGGCGTCACGGTTGACGATGCCGGTAACGAAGCCGGCAAGATCATAATCGTTGCCGCGGTACAGACCGGGCATCTCGGCGGTCTCCCCGCCGACCAGCGAGCATTTGGCCTGGCGGCATCCTTCGGCGATCCCTTTGACGACCTCCGTGGCCATTGCCACATCAAGCCGGCCGATGGCAAAATAATCAAGGAAACACAAGGGGGTGGCGCCGCCGACGATGATATCGTTGACGCACATCGCGACCAGGTCGATACCGATGGTATCGTGTTTGTTGCAGAGATGGGCAATGGCCAGTTTGGTCCCGACCCCGTCAGTCGAGGTGACGAGAACCGGCTGTCGGTATTTGTTGAGGTCGATGGCATAATGGGCGGAAAATCCGCCGATGTCGTTCAGGACCCCGGTCTGGTGAGTGGAGGCGACGATCTCTTTGATCCCTTTGACAAAGGCATTGCCCTTGTCGATGTCGACGCCGGCTTCACTGTATCTGGACGGATGTGTTTCGGTCATGATGTGCATCGTGAAGGTAAAATTGAAACTGATGGAATATGGAACAGTTCATTGAAGTTTTGCAACATAGTATTAGCCCTGTTGTGAAAATGCAATGCAATTACACCGGCTCGCAAAAAGACGGAGACATGGCCCCACCTCACTTGAATTCCCTTTCCGGCTCTGGTAGAAAGCGGCCATGAAACTGCTTCTGCTCCTTGTCGGCATGGTCTGTATCCTTGAGGGCCTGCCCTATGTCGCCTTTCCCGAGGCCATGCGCGGCTGGCTCGCCAAACTCAGTCAGACTCCGGCCGGTCAACTGCGGGGCATCGGCCTGGTCGTCATGCTCGTGGGATTCCTGCTGTGCTGGGTGGTCCAGAGTACCGACCTGTTCATGGAATAAATCCTCGGCGTTGTTCTCCGGCGATCTTCATTGCCTCGTCGAATGCGCTTTGTCTCCCGCCGGTTTCATCATACAATACAAACGACAAACCAATGGTTTGCGGTACGATTCTACTGGAAAATAAATTTTAGCGCAGAAGGGGAAGATTATGCTATCACAAGGGGCCTTGACCGGAATCCGGGTTCTCGATCTGTCGAGATTGCTGCCTGGTCCATACTGTTCGATGATCCTGGCTGATCATGGGGCCGAGGTTATTGCCGTCGAAGGAAAAAAATTCCAGTCCGACGGGATGTTCTTCAAAGAGATCAGCCGCAATAAACGGCATGTCTCACTCAATCTCAAGACCCAGGAAGGAAAGGCCATTTTTCTGGCCCTGGCGAAAAAGGCTGATGTCATTCTCGAAGGCTTCCGTCCTGGGGTCGTCAAGACGCTCGGGGTCGATTACGAGACCGTCAAGGCCGTGAATCCCGGCGTCATCTACTGTTCGATCACTGGGTACGGCCAGACCGGGCCGATGTGGGACAGGGTCGGTCATGATGTCAACTATCTGAGCATATCCGGTGTTCTCGATCTGATCGGCGAAAAAGGACACCCTCCATCCATCCCCGGGGTCCAGTTCGCCGATATCGCCGGCGGCAGCATGAACGCGGTGATCGGTATCCTGCTGGCCCTGTTCGCCCGGGAAAAAACCGGTAAGGGCCAGTATATCGACATTTCGATGACCGACGGCATGATCGGCTATCTGACCCTGCCCTCGTTTTTTACCAAGTTGACCGGGCAGCGTTATGAGCGATCGGAGACCAAGCTCTCGCATCGCTTCGCCTGCTACAATACCTACGAAACTTCGGACCACAGGTATATTGCCATCGGCGCGGTGGAAGAGCGGTTCTGGCGCAATCTCTGCGAACATCTGGGGGTTCCGGAATATACCGGCCTCCAGTATGACGAACAGAGACGGCAGGAGATCATCGCCTTTATGCGCAAAACCTTTGCCGAAAAGAGTCTGGAAGAGTGGGAGGAGGAGTTTCTCGAGATAGAGGTCTGTCACTCACGGATTCAGGGGTACGAGGAGGTACTGGGCGATCCGCTGTTCCTCGAGCGGGAGATGATCGTCCCGGTGCTGCAGCGTGACGGTACACTCAGCAAGGCACTCGGCATCCCCGTCAAATTGAGTGAGACTCCCGGCTCGCTTAGGACCCCTCCCGTCGATTTCGGGGAGCATACCCGGGAGGTCCTGGGTGAACTGGGCTATACCGACAGTGAGATCGATGAATTTCTGGCCCGAGGGATTGTTTAACCCCCTGCCTGTCAAAACCGGCCTTTCCTCACTCGGGAAAGGCCGGCCTGCCGGTGGTTTCTGATTTTACATATTCCTGCGGTAGCGGCCGCCGACCTCGTAGAGGGCGCCGGTAATCTGGCCGAGACTGCAATGGCGTACGGTCTGCATCATCTGGGCGAAGACATTGCCGCCTTCAAGGGCCGTCTTCTGCAGTTGCCGTAACTCACCCGGGGCCTGGTCCCGATGCCGTTCGTGGAACTGGGCAAGCCGTCGCAGCTGTTCGTCCTTCTCCTCGTCCGAAGATCGGGCGAGTTCGAGCTTGGCGTTCTCCTCATCGAAATTGGCGTCCGGATTACGGAAGGTGTTGACACCGATGATTGGATACTCGCCCGAATGTTTCAGGGCCTCGTAATACAGCGATTCTTCCTGGATCTTGCTGCGCTGGTATCCGGTCTCCATCGCCCCCAGCACACCGCCGCGTTCGGTGATCCGGTCGAATTCGGCAAGGACGGCCTCCTCGACCAGGTCGGTCAGTTCCTCGACGATGAAACTCCCCTGGTTCATGTTTTCGTTTTTCGCCAGACCCCACTCCCGGTTGATGATCAGCTGGATCGCCAGGGCCCGGCGCACCGATTCCGCACTGGGGGTGGTGATGGCCTCATCGTAGGCGTTGGTATGGAGGCTGTTGCAGTTGTCGTAGATCGCGCAGAGGGCCTGGAGGGTCGTGCGGATGTCGTTGAACTGGATCTCCTGGCTGTGCAGCGACCTCCCGGAGGTCTGGATATGGTACTTGAGCCGTTGGCCGCCTTCATTGGCGCCGTATTTTTCCCGCATGGCGACGGCCCAGATCCGCCGTGCCACCCGGCCGATGACGGTATACTCCGGTTCCATGCCGTTCGAGAAGAAGAACGACAGATTGGGGGCGATCTGGTCGATGTCCATGCCCCGGGCGAGATAGTACTCGACGTAGGTGAATCCGTTGGAGAGGGTCAGGGCCAGCTGGGTGATCGGGTTGGCGCCGGCCTCGGCGATGTGGTAGCCGGAGACCGATACCGAATAGAAGTTGCGGACGTTGTTCCTGATGAAGAACTCCTGGATGTCGCCCATCATCCGCAGCGCGAAATCGATCGAGAAGATGCAGGTGTTCTGCCCCTGGTCTTCCTTGAGGATATCGGCCTGCACCGTGCCGCGGACATTGGAGAGCACGGTGGCGCGGATCTGCTGCAGTTCGTCGTCGTCGGGACGGCGGCCTCTTTCGTGGACAAAACTTTCGACCTGCTGATCGATGGCGGTGTTCATGAACATTGCCAGGATGATCGGGGCCGGGCCGTTGATCGTCATCGACACCGAGGTGGTGGGGGAGCAGAGGTCAAAGCCGTCATAGAGCTGCTTGACGTCGTCGAGGCTGCAGATGCTGACCCCGGAGGTGCCGATCTTGCCGTAGATGTCGGGGCGGACATCGGGATCCCAGCCGTACAGGGTCACGGAGTCGAAGGCGGTCGACAAGCGTTTGGCCGGATAGTTTTCGGACAGCAGTTTGAAGCGGCGGTTGGTCTGCAGCGGTCCTCCTTCGCCGGCGAACATCCGGGTCGGGTCCTCGTTGGTCCTCTTCAGCGGGAAGACCCCGCCGGTGAAGGGGAAGTATCCGGGAAGATTTTCCTTGCGCATCCATGTGAAGATATCCCCCGGATCAGTGAATTTCGGCAGGGAGATCTTGGGGATACGGATGTGCGAGAGCGACTCGGTGAAGAGCGGCACCCGCAGTTCGTTACCCCGCACGGTATAGACGTAATCGTCACCGGAGTAGGCCTGCTGCACCTTCGGCCAAGATTGCACCAGGCTGGCAGTTTCTTTCTCGAATTCATCGGTAATCGATTCGGCCTTCTGTTTCAGGATAATTATCAGCTCGTTCCCGTTCTCCCTCTCTTCTTGCGATAAAAGATCTGCGGTTTCAAGTAGATGCCAACGCCTGCGGACCTTGTCCGCCTGTTCTGCGGTCTGGCGATGGTATTTCCTGATGGCCTCGGTGATCTCCGACAGGTAGCGGGTCCGGTCCGGCGGAATGACAATGGCCTTCGACGACGAAGTCTTCAGTGCCGGCTTGGCGATGGTCGGTTTCAGGTCGCGGCCTTTTTTGCTGTTCAGCTGCTCGACAATGCCATGATAGAGAGCGGTAACGCCGTCATCATTGAATTTCGAGGCGATGGTGCCGTATACCGGGAAGTCTTCGGGCCTGGTGTCGAAGGCCTTACGGTTGCGTTGCACCTGTTTGCGGATATCGCGGATCGCATCGTCGCTGCCCTTTTTCTCGTATTTGTTGACGACGATGATGTCGGCGTAGTCGAGCATGTCGATCTTCTCGAGCTGCGACGGGGCACCGAACTCGCTGGTCATCACGTAGATCGAGAGATCGGCGAGCTCGGTGATCTTCGAATCCCCCTGGCCGATGCCGGCGGTCTCGACGATGATCAGGTCGAAATCGGCGGCCTTGGCAACCATGATCGCCTCCGGCAGGGCCTCGGATATCTCGGTCGACGATTCCCGGGTTGCCAGGCTGCGCATATAGACCCGGGATGAGGTGGAGATCGAATTCATCCGGATCCGGTCGCCCAGGAGGGCGCCGCCGGTCTTGCGCCGTGAAGGGTCGCAGCAGATGACGGCGATGGTGAGGTCCTGCATGTCATGGAGGAAACGGAGGATGATTTCGTCGGTGAGCGACGATTTGCCGGCCCCGCCGGTACCGGTGATGCCGATGACCGGCGGATTGTGTTTGTCCGCCAGAGGCTTGATCGATTCGATCAACCCGTCGAGACCGGTCGCCTGGCCGGCCTTGCTCTGCTGGACGGCGGTGATGAACCCGGCGATGACCATCTCGTTGGTGCTGTGCAGGTTGTTGACGTCGAAGTTGTGAAAAGGCAGGGTCGAGAAATCGAGCAGACTGATCATGTGATCGGCCATCCCCTGCAGGCCCATCGCCGCGCCGTCCTCGGGGGAGTAGATCTTCGTTACGCCATAGGCCTCGAGTTCCTTGATCTCGTCGGCGACGATAACCCCGCCTCCGCCACCGAACACCTTGATATGGGAGGCCTTCTTTTCGCGCAGGAGGTCGATCATGTATTTGAACGACTCCATGTGCCCGCCCTGGTAGCTGGACATGGCAATGCCCTGGGCGTCCTCTTCGATCGCAGTGTCGACCAACTCCTGGACCGAGCGGTTATGGGCGAGGTGGATGACCTCGACGCCGCTGTCTTGCAGGATCCTGCGGATGATATTGGTGGAGACGTCGTGGCCGTCAAAGAGCGAGGTGGCGGTGATGACCCGGATACTGTTTTTCGGTCTGGAGGTTGTGACTTCGGTGCTCATATGCTCTCCTTGATACAAGAGAAATTCGAGGAAACGACAGGATCCACGGAACCTGCTGCTGGGCTTGCGTATGTTGAGGGTACAGTGTGGCGCTTGATGACGACCCAACAGGGGCCGACATTATTTGCTCCATCCCCGGACCGCGTCAGCTCTTCTTTTTGTCGAGATAACACATTATAAATTCGGTCTGCTGTTCGATATACTGGTCTATCGTGAAATGTTTTGCGAAATACCACCGCCGGAACGCCCATGTATGGCCGAGGACGGAGATGTTGTGACTCATCAGGTTGATCGTCGCATCGTCGAGATGCGGCAGTTTGCCGGTCCGTTTGAGTTCGGTGAGGGCCTCGACGAACAGGCCGGTGATCCGCATCTCCGCTTCGGTGACTTTCTGCTGCCATTTCTTCGGCAGAAAATGGGTCACCTGGTACATCAGCAGCACGTGGTCGCTCATCCGGTCGCAAACCAGGAAATGCTCGCGGATGATGTTGGCCAAGGCCTCACGCCCATGCAGCGATCGAGCCAGCACCTCTTTCAGGCCCTGTTCGACTTCAGAGTGAATGGCAATGCAGACGAGATACAGGACGTCGTCCTTGGTTGTCACATACTCATACAGCGAACCGATCGAAAGCCCGGTCGCCTTGGCCAGCGCCCGGGTCGTGGTCTTGTGGTAACCACGCTGAATGAACAATTGGACTGCGGCATCGACAATCTGTCTTCGGCGCTCTTTGACCAGTTCTTTGTTCTTGATCTGGGTCTCGACTTCACGCGAATCATCTCTTTCAGGTGCCATTACCGTTCGCTCCGTACAGGGATTTTTTGTCTCGATGCATTCGAAAAAAAGAGGTGAATAAAGAGCTAAAATTCCTGATGGACAAAAGAAATCTATGAAAGAGCAGTCCTGGCCGCAGGGCCGTCTTCCCGGGACACGCTTGTAAACAAACGATCCGGCTGCGACTGCAGTACGGCCGTACCCCGCTCGTCCAACCGAAAATTTACCGGCAGAGTGCCGTGCCGATCACCAGTCGCTGAATCTCGCTTGTCCCTTCGTAAATTTCAGTTATCTTGGCGTCCCGCATCATCCGCTCAACGGGGAACTCTCGGGTGTACCCGTAACCACCATGGATCTGTACGGCCTGGGTGGTGACCTTCATCGCCGTCTCGCTGGCAAAGAGCTTGGCCATCGCCGACTCGGTAGAGTAGGAGAGGCCGGAGCTGGCCCGCCAGGCCGCTTTGTAGATCAGCATTCTGGCTGCCTCGACCTGGGTCGCCATGTCGGCCAGTTGAAACTGCACCCCCTGGAATCTGGCAATCGGCGATTCGAACTGTTGGCGCTCCTTGGCGTAAGCAACTGAAGCGTCAAGGGCTCCCTGGGCGATGCCGAGGGCCTGGGAGGCGATGCCGATGCGGCCGCCGTCCAGTGTCTTCATCGCCACCTTGAAACCGTTGCCGATTTCGCTGAGAAGGTTTTCGGCGGGAATGCGACAGTTTTCAAAGACCAGTTCGAGGGTGGGGGAGGAGCGGATCCCCATCTTCTGTTCCTTCTTGCCGAAAGAAAAGCCGGTCGTTCCTTTTTCGACAATGAAGGCACTGATGCCGTGATGTTTCTGGGCTTCCTTGTCGGTTCGGGCGAAGACGACATACGTATCGGCCTCGCCGGCGTTGGTGATGAAGATCTTTGTCCCGTTGAGGATCCAGCTGTCGCCGTCACGGACGGCGGTAGTCCTGGTGCCGCCGGCATCCGATCCTGCCGAAGGTTCGGTGAGCCCGAAGGCCCCGAGTTTTTCCCCTTGGGCCATGGGACGCAGGAAACGCTGTTTCTGGTCTTCGGTGCCGAACAGATAGATAGGGTTCGAGCCAAGCGATATATGGGCCGAGAGGGTTACCCCGGTCGAAGCGCAGACCCGCGACAGCTCTTCGACGGCAATGGCGTAACTGATATAATCGCCGTCACCGCCACCGTATTGTTCGGGAAAGATTATGCCGGTAAGGCCGAGTTCTCCTAATCGGCCGAACATCAGATCGCGGTCGAAATGTTCTTCCTCGTCTCGAATACGTGCCGATGGGGCGATTTCCTTCTCGGCGAAATCACGGACCATGTCCCGGATCAGGTTCTGTTCTTCGGTCAGGGCGAATTGCATGATGGTGGCTCCAAAGAAAAATAGCGTTGAGAAAAAGGAAAAAGAGCGGCAGTACGTTGCTGCTGCAATTCAGCTGCATATTGCAGAGAAAACGGCCTCCGGAACCACGCTGCACCAGTGTGGTGTCCTGCATCCGGAGGCCTCGAACACCTTACCGTCCGTATCTCAGCCCGCGCTCCGTCTGGTGTCGGATGAGGCGGACTGAGATATATATGGGATGTAGGGGTTATTCTTTTTTTGAGCTCAGTTCAGGGAAATCCCAGTAGAAAAACTCATTTTGACTCTGTTTCTGGCTTTGTTCCTTTCTGGTGACTTCCATTTCCCGCAGTTCGACCCTTCTGATCTTGCCGCTGATGGTTTTCGGCAGTTCCGGTGTGAACTCGATGATCCGCGGAATCTTGAATTTTGCGAGGATGTTGATGGTATGCTTGAAGATTTCGAGGGCCAGTTCGCGGGAGGGCTCATACCCTTCCTTGAGAATGACGCACGCTTTGACCAACTGGTGCCGTTTGGGATCCGGGACACCAATGACGGCGGCCTCGCGGACGGATTCATGCTCGATCAGGGCGCTCTCGACCTCGAAGGGGCCGACCCGGTAGTCCGAGGATTTGATGACATCGTCGGCACGACCGACGAACCACCAGTATCCGTCACTGTCGAACGAGGCGCGGTCGCCGGTGTAGTAGTAACCGTCCCTGAACACTCCGGCCATCTTTTCCGGATTGCCGATATATTCGGTGAACAGACCGATACTCCTCCATTTGGTGAGGCGGACGGCGATATGGCCGGGCTCGTCGGCGGTAGCGATTTCCTTGCCTTCATCATCGAGGAGGACGACATCATACATATAGGAAGGATAGCCGAAGGAGCCGCTGCGCATCTTGCCTTTGATCCATGGCGGGTTGCCGATCATCGCGGTCGATTCGGTCTGGCCGTAGAAATCCCTGATCTCGGTGCCGGTCAGTTTTTTCCACTGTGAGATGACTTCGGGGTTCAATGGTTCACCGGCGCCGATCGACTGGCGCAGCGATGAGAGATCATGCTTCGACAGGTTCAAACCAATAAACATGCGCCAGGCGGTCGGCGGGGCGCAGAAAACCGAGATCTTGTTGGTGGCGATGGCTTCGAGATAGCTGTTGCCGTCGAGAACCTTGAAATTGAAACCGGTGGCGGTGGCCCCGACATTGAGGGGAGCGAAGAAGCTGCTCCACGCCCATTTGGCCCAACCGGGGGCGCTGAGATTGTGATGGATATCGTCCGGACGAATGCCGGTGATGACCGAGGTGGAGAGGTGACCGATCGGATAGGATGTCGCAGTGTGACCGACGCGTTTCGGCAGTCCGGTGGTTCCGGAGGTGAAGAAGCAGAACAGCAGGTCATTGGATTTGGTCTTCGCCGCTTCGGCCTTGGTGGCTTCATTCTCCAGTTCGCTGAAGCTGGTCCAGCCTTTCTTGGCGCCAATTACCAGTTTGATTTTCGGTTTGGCCCCGGTCAAGGCGAGGGCCTCGTCGATCAGATCGGTGTAGACCTCGTCGGCAACAATACTATCAGGGGGGTACGTCTGGAATCTGAACTCAAGTTCACGCATAGTCATCGTTGTTGCCGTCGGTACGACGATGAGTCCGCCTTTGACGCAGGCATAGCTCGTGAACCAGGTCTCGGGGATGATCGGGAGCATCATGTAGAGGTTGTTTCCCTTTTCAACACCGGCCTTACGCATGCCGCTCAGGCATTGGTTGCCGCGGGCCGCAAATTCGTTGTAGGTATAGGTTTTTCTTTCCTTGGTGTGGATATCGGTCCAGATGAGGGCTGTCTTGTCGCCACGTTCCTTGATGTGGAAACCTTCGAATATTTCTTCGGCCCAGTTGAAATACTCGGGCATCGCCATAAAGTTCAATTTGTCGAAGAAAGCCTTGGCAGCGGTAGCCTTCTGCTCGTTGTCTTCCATCATGTTAAGGACCATTACTTCTTTGTATAGATTTTCCATACCCATAAAATGACTCCTTAATTTTTGCTTTTTGGTTGAATAGCGCCGATTTTCCGTCTTCCCTGCCGCTGACTTTTGCTACTGAGCGCTCGGTCGGTTTTTTGTCGACATCTTCTAGCGAGCGCTCGCTCGGACAGTCAAATCTAATTATTTTTTTTTCTGTTTGTCAAAGTATTTTTCACGTCAGTGTGAAGAAAGTATCGATATCTCGACCAACTCTTTGTCAACCCATCCATTTGTCCACAAAAGGTCGGCTTCCCTTGAAGATACGGTTTTGATGCGGTTTAATGAGGTTGTCTGCAGTTTGGTAGGAAAAAAGACCAGAAAAAGAAAAATGATTGACAAAATCCGGCCAACGGTTAAACATCGCACAAATGATTGAGCGCTTGTTCGGCGATCATTGAAGACAGTTGGGTCTATTAATCATCTCTTATAATCATCTCTTAATTAGGAGGAAATAAAGAGCATTTCAAAATTGACTGAGCGCTCGGACACAACGGCATGACCCCCAGAAAACTGAGTTTCAAAAGCATGATCATCACGGGGAAGAATGGAGGAGATTATCCGGATATCCCTGGACCAGAAGTGAAACATCTACTCACGTTTTACGAAAGGAGGAGTGTATGGCCGCAGGAGAATTGAAAGCGAAATGGGGACAACCCCTGACCGGTATTATTTCGTTTTGTGTGTTTACCGGGATTGCCTGGGTCCTCTGGTATCTGTTAAGCGATCCACGAGGTCCGATCCATAGTTTTCCCTATCCCTTCGTCATGTATCTTGCCATGATGATCCTTGTCGGTCTGTGGCAGCACATGTTCCTGGGCGACTGGCCGTTCGAGAACATTCCCCAGCCTGCTAGAGGGATAATCGAGACGATCGTCAATCTCGTGCTTGTCTGGTTCGTCATCCACGTCGTCTTCTACAGAATACTCGGGCTTGGTTTCAATTTCCTGAGCCAAAGCAACCTCGAAGCTCTGGCAGCCGGTGGGTCCTACATCGCCCAGTTCACGGATGCGGCAGGTAATGCCGTCACCTGCGGCAAGGAGATCGTCCTTGAAAAACTGGTCGCCGGCTCCGCCCGTTACGCTGAACGCGCGGTGGTCTGTTTTGTTCTGATCGGCTTTTTCAGCTATCCTTTCATCACGATTCTTTTCGGCAAATGGCCGGTCCGACCAAGTGATCTGAAGCAACCGGCGGCCGGACTGGCCGAATTCGCCTGGGCCTCTTTCTGGACCATGATTTTCTATACCGTACTGATCGTTCCTTTCTGGGGCATGCTCTACGGCAAGGTCTTCGGCACCTCCATCGGCCTGAATTTCCCCTGGTGGGCCAACATCGGCGGAACAGCCCATGTACACTGGGTATTCGGCTGGTGGGAATGGATGATCGTTATCCTTTTCATGACCGCCAACGTCTGGCGGATGAAACCCTGGTCGGCAATCAATCTGCCGCAGCCCTGGAAAGGTCTGGTTTCTTTCTTCATCATCTTCGTCTCTGGGTATGCCATCGCCCTGGCGCTGGTCAAGATCGCCCCGGCCTGGCTGCCCGATATGACCGCAGTCCTCGAGCACAACAACAAGGACAGTCTGATACGGTTCCTGTGGTACCATGCCGCCGAGATTGCCGGCATGACCCTGATTCCCTTCCTGATGTGGCATCATTATTTCGACGACATGGTGCCGATGGATGACAAGGATTCCTGGGCCGCCTTCTGGTTCCGCACCGCCGGCGTCGGCATCGCCGCTCTAGTTCTCTACATTTTCTACTATTACGTCAATTTCGGTTACTGGGGACTCGGCAACTCCCACATGGCGCATGATGTCGCCGACCGGTTGCTCCATGGCGAATCGCTGATCTGGAATTTCTGGTGGATCATCCCGCTGCTATGGAACGAGTGGTTCTTCCATAAATGGCCGTTCTACAGCCATGAACATTGAAATTGAGCGGTAGCGACAAAACTCAGGGGGATGGATATTGATCGATGATATCCATCCCCCCGGTACCTGCTGGTGTAGATGGAAATCAGCCGGTAGCCCCGGCTGGATAGAACAGAGAAAAGGAGTGGTATGAAAACAGCGGTCATCGTCAGTGCGGTGCGCAGCCCATTGGCTGGTTTCGGCGGCGCCCTGAGCAGTGTTGGTGCAACGGATCTCGGTGCCCATGTCATCCGCGAAGCGGTGAAACGGGCAGGTATCGACGGAAAAGTCGTCAACGAATGCATCATGGGCATGGTCCTTCCCTGCGGCTATGGTCAGAACCCGGCCAAACAGGCCGCGATCAAGGCCGAGCTGCCGCAGGAGGTCGAGGCCATCACCGTCAACAAGGTCTGCGGTTCCTCACTCAAGGCAGTCATGCTGGCCGCCCAGGCGATTCAGTGCGGCGATGCCGATGTTATCGTCGCCGGTGGCATGGAGAACATGAGCATGGCCCCGTACTATATGGACAAGGCCAGATGGGGTCTCCGCATGGGGCCGGGTAAAATCGAGGATCACATGGTCCATGACGGCCTGTGGGATATCGTCAACGATTTTCACATGGGTATGTCGAACGAACTGATCTGCGACAAATGGCAGGTCAGCCGGGAAGACCAGGATCGCTTCGCCGCCGAGTCCTATCGCCGGGCGCTGGCGGCATCGACAACCGGGCTGTTCGACGAGGAAATCGCCCCGGTTCCTGTCCCCGGCAAGAAGGGAAGTGTCAAGCTCTTTGCCCGCGACGAATGCCCGGTCGAGACTCCTTATGAAACCCTGGCGAAAATGCGGCCGGTGTTCAGGAAGGACGGCGTGGGGACCGCCGGCAATGCCTCGATCATCAGTGACGGCGCGGCGGCGGTGGTCGTGATGAGCCGGGAGAAGGCGGAAGAACTCGGATGCCCGGTCATGGCCGAGATCGGAGCCCAGGCCTCGGCCGGCATCGAGTTGCAACACGTGCTGATCGCCCCGATCCTGGCGATTCCTAAAGTATTGAAAAAAGAAGGAATCACGATCAGCGACGTGGACATTTTCGAGATCAACGAGGCATTCAGCGGCTCCTCCGTCGCCATCAACCGGGTTCTGGGTCTCGATGAGGCCAAGGTCGACGTCAACGGCGGCAGCGTCGCCCTCGGTCACCCGATCGGGGCCAGCGGCGCCCGGCTCCTGACCGCCCTGCTGTACCAGATGCGACGACAGGATGCCAGGACGGGTCTCGTCTCGCTCTGTCTCGGCGGTGGTGAGGCGGTGGCCCTCGTGGTCAAACGCTGAGATATAACGTTAAGCTATTAGTATTACCGGTATGTATATACTCGACAGGGGATTTGCGATGGAGATCAAGACATTCGGTGTTATCGGCGCCGGTCAGATGGGCAACGGCATCGCCCAGGTGGCTGCGGCAAGCGGACTGCAGGTTGTGATGAGCGATATCAAGGAGGACTTCACCTCCAAAGGGGTAGCAAACATCACCAGGAATCTCGCTCGCAGTGTCGAGAAGGGGAAGCTGGATGCCGGAGAGCGCGATGCCATCCTGGCCAGGATCAGGACCACGACAGATCTGCAGGACATGCAGGCGGCCGATTATGTCGTCGAGGCGGCGGTCGAACGTGAGGACTTGAAGTTCAAGATCTTCCGCGATCTTGACGCGATCTGCCCACCCCACGTGATCCTTGCCTCGAATACCTCGTCGATCCCGATCGGCAGGATCGCCTCCCAGACGAAGCGGCCGGACAAGGTTATCGGCATGCATTTCATGAATCCGGTGCCGGTCATGAAACTGGTGGAAGTCATCCGGGGACTGGCGACATCGCAGGAAACCTTCGACGTGACCTGGGACCTCAGTACCAAATTCCGCAAGACCCCGGCCGAGGCTAATGATTATCCCGGTTTCATCGCCAACCGGATCCTGATGCCGATGATCAACGAGGCTGTGTTCTGCCTGTACCAGGGGGTTGGCAAGGCCGAGGATATCGACACGGTCATGCGCCTCGGAATGAACCACCCGCTTGGCCCCCTCGCCCTGGCCGACCTGATCGGACTGGATACCTGCCTGGCCATTATGGAGACACTCTACGACGGGTTCAAGGATTCGAAATACCGTCCCTGTCCGCTGCTCAGGAAGTATGTCGAGGCCGGCTGGCTGGGAAGGAAAACCGGCAAGGGCTTCTATTCCTATTGAGCTTCTCTTCCTGTTGAATTTCCGTCGTCACTGTGGACCATGCCGATGAAGGGGCATCATGGACAACTATGAGCAGATAACGCCGGCCGCTGAACTGCGGGGCCGGATTGCCGGATTCCAGGAATCGTTGCGGCAAAACGGCGTCGACGGCGCCCTCATCGTCCAGAAGACCGATCTCTACTATTTCGCCGCCACCGCCCAGCAGGGATGGCTGTATGTTCCGGCTGCGGGGTCACCGATCCTGATGATTTTCAAGGAATTCGACAGAGCGCTGACGGAATCGGCCCTGCCGGACATCGTCTCCCTGGGTAGTCCGAAGAAAATCCCCGATATCATCAGGGAGCGGGGGTATCAATTGCCGGCGCGGCTGGGGATGGAACTCGATGTCCTGCCTGTCAACCTTTACCTACAGTACGAAAGCATTTTCAAAGACAGCACGATCGTCGATGTCTCGACGGCGATTCGGTTGATCCGGGCGGTGAAATCATCTTACGAGATTCAACTTCTCCGCCAGGCTGCGGCCTGTGCCGATGCTGTTTCTACAAAGGTTCCCGATCTGCTGCGGGAGGGCAAGACCGAGATCGAACTGGCCGGGGAACTCGAGGCCTATGCCCGAAGCCTCGGCCATCAGGGGATAGTCCGGATGCGCCTGTGGGGGAGTGAGTTGTTCTACGGCCATCTGATGGCCGGACCAGCGGCGGCAGTGCCGAGCTACCTCGCCTCGCCGACCGGAGGTGCCGGTGTCAATCCTATGATCGGCCAGGGGCCCGGTTTCAGGAAGATTCAAAAACACGAACCGGTCCTGGTCGACTACGTATTCGCATTGAACGGATACCTTGCCGATCATGCGCGGATCTTTGCCATCGGCACGCTGCCGGACGAACTGATCCGGGCACATGCGGCAATGCTGGAGATCCAGGAACAGGTCAAGAAGCTCGCCGTGCCGGGGGCGATTTCCGGCGACATCTACGATCACATGGTGGCGTCTGCCGAAAGACTTGGCTATGGGGAATGGTTCATGGGGGTAGGGGAGAGAAGGATCCGCTTCACCGGCCATGGTGTCGGTCTGGAATTGGATGAGTTTCCCTTTCTGGCCAAAGGGCAGCAACTGCCTCTGACCGCGGGCATGATCATTGCCCTCGAGCCCAAGGCCATTCTCCCCGGCAAAGGGGTAGTGGGGATTGAAAATACCCATCTTGTCACCGCCAGTGGACTTGAGCCGCTGACAAAAATGCTGGATGAAATCGTGATACTGGCTGGTTGATCCAGCCGAACTTGGGAGAATTACATGCTGAAGAATGCCAACAGTCCGGATGAACTTGATAAAAAAGAAACAGCCCGCCTGATTATCGACCTTTTTCATCGAACGATAGTCCACCATGCCCTATGGTTTGCGGAAGTCAAACATCAGATGGGGATGGACAGGGCCCTGGAATTTCTCCACACGGCGACGCAGAAGAGTTATGACGTGCAGATGCGTCATCTCTCGAAGGTGCTCGGATTTTCGATGGATGACGGAATTCCCGAAGCCCTTCTCGCCATGGATGACAAGGCCCTGATAGAACTACGAGACCGGGCGGCCAAAAACTGGTTGGCAGGAGATGGTATCTGGTTTCAGACCATCGAGTTTGCTGAAGGGCTCAATGAGGCTAAACGCTGCAATGATTCATGCTGGGCCCAGTTCTCACCGTTTGAGGCCTCGTCGATCAAAAAACTGCTCGACCTGCCGGAAAGCCCGGGCTTGGAAGGATTGAAAAAGGCCCTGGCCTTCAGGGTGTATGGTTTCGTCAACGAGCAGTCCTTTACCGATGAAACTGCTGACAGTTTTGTCTTCCAGATGAACGATTGTCGAGTTCAGAGCGCCAGAAAACGGAAAGGATTGCAGGATTACCCCTGCAAGTCGGGCGGTATGGTCGAATACAGCTATTTTGCCAGGGCCGTCGACCGGAGGATCACGACCCAGTGCATCGGTTGTCCACCCGACCCGCATCCGGATCAGTGGTTCTGCGCCTGGAAATTCACACTTGTCGAGTGATGGCGCCATCCCGGAGAGACCTGTCGAATTTTTGTCGCTGCAGATGAAGCAGAATGGAGAAATATATGGAATACGAGACAATCCTGTTTGAAAAAGACGGGGCAATCGCCACGGTGACGATCAACCGGCCGAAGGTCCTCAACGCCCTGAATCGCGCCGTCCTAGAGGATATGGGCCGCTGTTTCCGGGCGATTGCCGATGACCCGGAGATACTGGTGGTGATCCTGACCGGTTCAGGGGAGAAATCCTTTGTCGCCGGTGCCGATATTGCCTACATGCAGCATCTCAATCCGCTGCAGGCCCGTGAATTTGCCGCCCTGGGCCAGAAGGTGCTGAATGCGATTGAACAGTTTCACCGGCCGGTCATTGCCGCCGTCAACGGTTTTGCCCTGGGCGGCGGTTGTGAGCTGGCCCTTGCCTGTGACATCCGGATTGCCGGCGATAACGCTCGCTTCGGTCAGCCGGAAGTGGGTCTTGGCGTCATCCCGGGTTTTGCCGGAACCCAGCGCCTGCCGCGCCTGATCGGCAAGGGATACGCCTGCGAATTACTGTTTTCCGGCGATATCATCGATGCCGCCGAGGCCGCCAGGATCGGTCTCGTCAACCGGGTTGTACCGCGAGAGCAGCTGATGAACTCGTCTCGGGAACTGGCGGGCCGGATTGCCGTGCGCGGGCCGGTCGCCGTCAGGTTATGCAAAGATGCGGTCAATAACGGCATCGAGATGGATCTCGACCGGGCCTGCCGCTACGAAGCCGATCTTTTTGCCCTGTGTTTTACCAGCCCTCAGCAACAGGAAGGCATGAAGGCCTTTGTTGAAAAACGGCCGCCACGCTTTGCCGAAGACAAGGATTGAAAACATGAATCTTGATCTGACAGCGGAACAGAAACTTATCCAGGATACAGCTCGCGATTTTGCCGCCGCCGAATTGGCGCCCATCGCCGCAGAACTGGACCGAGGCCAAAGCAATGAGACCTTTTTCTCCAATTTGAAAAAACTGGCGGAACTCGGCTTCATGGGGCTCAACATCCGTGATCAATACGGCGGAGCCGAGGCCGGAACGGTCGCCTTCAGCCTTGCCGTCACTGAAATCGCCCGCGCCTGCGCCTCGACGGCGGTGACGGTGTCGGTCAACAACATGGTCAACGAGGTCATCCAGGCCCTTGGTACCGAAGAGCAGAAAAGGCGATATATCCCGATGATCTGCAGCGGTGACAGCCTTGCCGGGGCCTTCGGCCTGACCGAGACCGGAGCCGGTTCGGATCCTGCGGGGATGACAACGACGGCGGTCCTTGATGGCGACCAGTGGGTGCTGAACGGGTCGAAGATCTTTATCACCAGCGCTCCCTACGCCGGGGTGTTCGTTGTCTGGGCGGTGACCGATCAGAAGGCGCCGAAGGGCAAGGGTATCAGCCTGTTCCTGGTCGAGGCGGGCACCGAGGGCCTGGTGATCGGCAAACGGGAGGCGAAGATGGGGCAGCATGCATCGTCGACCAATGAGATCCTGTTTGAAGATTGCCGGATCCCGAAGAGCGCGTTGATGGGAAAAATGAACGATGGTTTTCGGGTTGCTGTCGCCGAACTGGGCGGCGGGCGCATCGGTATCGGTTCCCTTGGTCTTGGGGTCGGTCTGGCCGCCATGGATTTTGCCACTCGGTATGCACTCGAGAGGATGCAGTTCGGCAAAAAAATCTCCGAGTTCCAGGCGATCCAATGGAAGATCGCCGATACCTATACCGCGCTCGAGGCCGCACGATTGCTGCTGATGAACGCCGCCTTCCGCAAGGAGCAGGGTCGTTCCTTCGCCAAGGAGGCCTCGATGGCCAAGGTGTTTGCAACGGAATCTGCCAACAAGGCCTGCTATGAGGCGATGCAGATCCTAGGCGGCTACGGCTACACCCAGGATTTTCCGATTGAGCGCTACGCCCGCGATGCCCGTATTACCACGATCTATGAGGGAACCAGCGAGATCCAGCGCCTGATTATCTCCAGGGAGATCCTGCGCGAACTCTCGTGATGAAAAAGTTGTGCGTCAGATACGCATGGACGTCAGCTGCAATCTCATCCCCCAGCGACCATTGAGGACCGATGATGCAACAACACGAACTGCTGCAGGCAATCAAAGAGAGAAGAAGTATCCGTCGTTTTCAGGAAAAGGCCGTCGAGCCCGAGAAACTTCAGGAACTCTTTGAAGCGGTGCGCTGGGCGCCGTCCTGGGGCAACAGCCAGTGCTGGGAGATTGTCGTCATCGAGGACCAGGCCGACAAGGACGGGCTGGTCGACCTGCTGACCCCGAAAAACCCGGCCACCCGTGCCATATCCCAGGCCCCGGTGGTGCTCGTGATTTGCGGACAGAAGCACAAGGCCGGCTATTACAACGGGGAACGCAAGACCAAGTTCGAGGACTGGTTGATGTACGACCTTGGTCTTACCACCCAGAATCTCTGTCTTGCCGCCCATGTCCTCGGCCTAGGGTCAGTGATTGTCGGCTCTTTCGACCATGACCGGGTCGCCGAATTACTGGAAATTCCAGACTCCTATGATATTGTCGCCTTGATCCCGATCGGTTATCCCGCTCATGCCCCTTCACCGCCGCCACGCCGCACCGTTGCCGAATTTGTCCATTACCGGCGTTTCTGAACAGTATCTCGTCACCGCCTCGATACCCGCTCTTTGAGTTTTCCTCCAGCCGCTTCACAACGATGAGCCAAAGTTGGCAAGATTGGCTTCATCGTTGTGATCTTCAGTGCTATCAATTTGAAATTAATTGATATGTCATAGTCTGACGGTTAGGCTTTCCGGCGGCAGAAATCATCCCAGCGGAACGGTTGCGCCTGAACGGGAAAATCGCGGTGCTTTCTTCAGTGAGGGAAAATGATTGTAGCATCGCTTTGGTATAGCAGTATAATGACGTGACTTTGCCCTGAATCAGGGGAGATGCCGTAAATCATCAATCGTCGGGAATGGATATGGAAGAAAAGGGGAAGAAAGAACTCGTCGGTAACGAGGGGATGGTCCTTTTCGATATGGTCCGCCGCCTTGCCAGGAGGGGGGCCAACGAGCACTTGATGAAGCTCGTTACAAAAACCCATCCTGCCGATATCGCCTGGGTATTTCGTCATCTTACCGAGGAAGAGCGCTCCAAGATCTTCACTATCATCGCCCAGACTGAACGTGTTGGGGAATTTCTGAGCGAACTCGATGATTCGCTGGTTGTCGATCTGGTCAAGGAGATGCCGCCGCAGAACATGGCCGATATCCTTGCCAACATGCCGTCCGACGACGCCGTCGACCTGCTCGAGGCCCTGCCGGAGGAGATTGCCAACGATATCCGCAAGCACATGGAAAAACAGGATCGGGAAGAGATGGAGGAACTGCTCCAGTATCATCCCGAGACTGCCGGTGGACTGATGTCCCCTGATTTCATGAGCCTTGACGGAGAGCAGACGGCCGGGGAGGCCATCACCAGCATCCAGAAACGCAGCGAAGAAAAGGAGATGGTGTTCTATCTCTACATCACTCACGGCGACGGCAAACTCGCCGGGGTGGTGTCGCTGCGCGAACTGCTGATGCATCCGCCGCACCGGCAGCTGAAAAACATCATGAACCCCAACGTCATCTCGGTAACGACCGATACGCCCCAGAACGACGTCGCCCATGTCGTCTCCCAGTACAACATCCTGGCCGTACCGGTCGTCGATTCCAACTATAAGCTGCTGGGGATCGTCACCGTCGACGATATCATCGATGTCATCCGTGAGGAGGCGACCGAGGAATTCCTGCAGATGGCCGGTGCCGGTAAGGACCGTGAAATCCTGCTCAAATCGATCAAGGAAAATTCGATCATCCGGGCCCCATGGCTGCTGGCGACATTTATCGGCGGCGTCATGTCGATGCTGATCGTCGGTTTTTTTTCCCACGAATTGAGCCAGATCATCGCCCTGGCCTCGTTCATGCCGATTATTGCCGGCATGGGCGGCAACATCGCCACCCAGTCGTCGACCATTATCGTCAGGGGAATCGCCACCGGCCGGGTCAATATCAACGAGTTGTTCCGTATCGTGTTCAAGGAGATGCGCGTCGGCCTGATCCTGGGCGGCCTTTATGGGCTCCTGCTCGGGGTGGTGTCATATTTCGGGTATGCCGAACCCAGGTTGCTCGGCCTCGTCGTCGGCCTGTCGATCTTTTTTTCGATGGTCATGGCGGCGACGGTCGGATCCCTCGTCCCGTTGATCCTGAAGCGGTTTGATGTCGATGCCGCTATCGCTACCGGTCCGGTGGTCACGACCTTGATCGACGTCCTCGGTGTATTCGTGTATCTGTCGGTGGCCAAACTGCTGCTGCAATTATAGATTGCCTGGAAAGAGCTCCGGATGATCGCCGGTGATGTCAGCCCGGATCGGATCAAAGTCATTGAACATACTGCCATGAAAAAACTCTCCCCCTTTCTTGTCCTTTTTCTCATACTGTTCGGGCTGTGGCTGATATTCGGCCAGCCGGTGCGTTCGCCTCTGAATCCGGACGCCACGTCGCGAAGCGTGACCGCCCGCGGCGATCTGGCCGCCGACGAGCAGAATACGATCGAGGTCTTCAAACAAAATTCCAACTCGGTTGTCTATGTCACCAGCACCGCGTTGCGGCGGGGATTGTTTTCGCTCAATGCGGTCGAGATCCCGCAGGGGACCGGAACCGGCTTCGTCTGGGACAATGAGGGCCGGATCGTCACCAATTATCATGTGATCAGCGATGCCAACAGCGTCCAGATCACCATGGCCGATAATTCGACGTGGAAGGCGGTGCTGGTTGGCGCCTCTGCCGACAAGGATATCGCCGTCCTCCAGATCAACGCCCCGAAAAAACTGCTGCAGCCGATCACGGTCGGCGAATCGGCGAATCTGCTCGTCGGTCAGAAGGTGTTCGCGATCGGCAACCCCTTCGGCCTTGACCGGACCATCACCTCGGGAATCATTTCCGCCCTCGGGCGGCAGATCAAGTCCGTCAGCGGCCGCATGATCCATGGCATGATCCAGACCGATGCGGCGATCAATCCCGGGAATTCCGGCGGGCCGCTGCTCGACAGCGCCGGTCGGCTGATCGGCGTCAATACCGCTATCTACAGCCCTTCCGGGGCGTATGCCGGCATCGGCTTCGCCGTCCCGGTCTCCGAGGTCAATCGGGTCGTGCCCGAACTGATCAAATTCGGCCGGATTATCCGGCCCGGTCTCGGGGCAACGCTGGCCGACGAAAATCTCAACGCCAACCTCGGCGTTGACGGGGTGCTGATTCTCGGTCTGGAGAAAAACGGCCCGGCCGACAAGGCAGGGTTACGGGCCACCACCCAGTATATGGGGGAGATCATTCTCGGCGATATCATCATCGCGATCGCCGGCAGCAAGGTCGATTCCTATGATGCCATCCGGACCGAACTCGAACGTTTCAAGGTCGGAGATGAAATAACGCTGACGGTGGTGCGGGATGGGTCGCCGGTCGATATCCCGGTGCGTCTCGGGGCGGTGGAATAGTCAGGAGCAGCTCTTCCTCCTGGTCACCGATTGGAGATTTTTGGCCCGGGCGAATTCCCTCATGTCCTTGGCTCGGTCGGTCTCATCGACGATCTCCCGACCGACGATCTCCTCGATGATGTCCTCCAGTGAGACCACTCCGGTCACCGATCCATATTCATCGACGACGACGAAGAGATGCTGGCGGCGATCGAAAAATTCGACCAGGACGCGGTTGAGCGGTGCAGTTTCCGGCACGAAATGAACCGGATGGAGCATGCTGGAGAGGGCGTTGCCTTGCTTTCCCTCGGCCGCCGCCTGCAGGACATCCCGGCGCAGGACGATGCCGGTGATATTGTCCGGATCATGATTGAAGACCGGGAGACGGCTGTGGCTGCCGATGAGGGTCACCCTTTTCATCGCCTCCTCGACCGTCAGCTGTTCGTCAAGAGAAAAGGTCACGGTGCGGGGGGTCATGACCTCGCGGACAATCTTTCCTTTCAGGTTGAGGATATTGATAATAACCTTTTCCTCGGCCTTTTCGATCGCCCCGGATTCAAGGGAGAGTGTGGCGATGGTTTGCAGCTCCTCAGCGCTGATGTTGCTATCCTGGGCATTGGATGGCAGGAGCCGGATGATGAGGCGGCAGAACCAGACGATGGGTTTGAGGATAAACACCATCCAGCGGATGGGATGGGCGATGATCGGGGCGAGCCGGAAGGCGAAGCTCACGCCCAGCGTCTTGGGGATGATTTCGGAGAAGATCAGGATCGTCAGGGTGAACATGCCCGAGAACAGAATCAGGTTTTCATCGCCGAAGAGCTTGGCCGCGGCGGCACCGGAGACTGCGGCGCCGACGGTGTTGGCGATGGTGTTGAGCGTCAGGATGGCGGTAATTGGTTCATTAATATCCGCACGTAGATGAAGAAGCGTTCTGGCCGATGAATGGCCGGAATTCTTGAGCAGTTCCAACTGGCTCGTGGTGACCGAATAAAGGACGGCTTCGCAGAGCGAGCACAGGGCCGAGAGGAGGACCGCTGAGATGACGGCGGTGATGAATGTTTGCAGCACGAAAAAATCTCCCGTTGTGTCAAAAACTATTTATTTGGAGAGAGTGCAACCGATTCGGCATGCCGGATAAACGATCTGGCGACTCTCCCGTGGTGAAAAATCATACCGTACCTGTCTGGCGAATAACCAGATAATTGTACACAATAGAATGTGTTGCGAGAGGAGCAAATGAATACCACACAATTATCGGTGAGCAGTAAGGATATCGCCGCCTATCGCGGCGACCTGCTGGTGATCTGTATGGCACAGCCGGATCAAGGTCTGCCTTCCTGTGACGAACGGTTGCGTCCATTGGCGATCAACGCTTTGGAACTTGGCGATTTCAAAGCAAAAATAGACGAGACTCTTGTCCTGTATCCGGATCGGGCGATGACGACGACGTTTGGCGCCAGACGGATCATGCTGGCTGGCATCGGCAAGATTGCCGCATCGGAAGATCCCTGCGTCCTGAAGGAGACCTGCCGGATCGTCGGCGGCACTATCGCTCGCCAATGCGCCAGGATTCAGGCCGGATCGATAATGATCAGTCTCCCCGCGTTCTCTTCTCTCGAACCTGGCTCCGTCGCCGAGAGTCTGGCCGAAGGGGTATTGCTCGGTGACTACCGTTTCCGCAAATACAAGACCGAGGATAAAAATGAGCCGCCGTTTCCTGGGTTGACAAAGATCGTTTTCCATACGTCATCCAGAATGAGGGATGTGCGCAAGGGGGTTGAGCGCGGGAAACGGGCAGCCGAGGCCGCTACTACAGCGCGGAATATGGCCAACGAACCCGGCAGCGGCTGGACGCCGGCACGGTTCGGTGATTACGCTCAAGAACTTTCCAACCGTTTGGCGCTGCAGTTGACGATTTTGGAGAAAGAGGATATGCAGCGCCTTGGGATGGGGGGCATCCTTGCCGTCAGCCGAGGGTCGGCCGAACCGCCGAAAATGGTCATCCTTCAATACCGGCCGGACCAGCCGGCGGAGACGATCCTCCTGGTCGGAAAAGGCCTGACCTTCGACTCCGGCGGAGTTTCACTGAAGCCGGCGACGGGGATGCAGGACATGAAGTACGATATGTGCGGCGGGGCGGCCGTGCTGACCGCCATGCAGGTTATCGGCGAAGAACGGCCGGATGTCGGAGTGGTGGCGATCATCCCGGCGGCTGAGAACATGGGTGGGGGATCGGCGGTCAAGCCCGGCGATATCATCGTCCACTACGGCGGCGTTACGTCGGAGATCGTCAACACCGACGCCGAAGGCCGGTTGATCCTCGCTGATGCGCTGGCCTACGGGATTGAAAAGTTCTCCCCCTGCTGTGTCATCGACCTTGCGACCTTGACGGGGGCGGTCATCATCGCCCTCGGCCATCATTATACCGGGATACTGGGGAACAACGACGAACTGGCGGAGCGGATCAGGGAGGCGGGGCGATGCAGCGGCGAACCGATGTGGCGGCTGCCCTTGGGACCGGAGTACAGCAAGCAGATCGAATCCGAGGTGGCGGACGTCAAGAATACCGGCGGCAGGCCGGCAGGAACGATCACTGCCGCCGCCTATCTGCAGAAATTCGTTGGGGATGTTCCGTGGATGCACCTGGATATCGCCGGCACGGCCTGGGAATTCACCGAAAAATCGTATATTCCCAAAGGTCCGTCAGGTATCGGCACCCGATCGTTGATTTATCTGATCAGGAACTGGGCGGCATTTGCGCCGGAAGAATAATCGAGGAGGGTAGAAACCCAATGCTCACCGAGGCAGGGGCCAGGCTGCACTACCGGTGTCTGGTGCCGTGTCCATCCCTTCACCGATACCTTTCAAGGACTGGAGCAGGTCTCTCAAATCCGACATTGCCGGGCAGTTGTACACGGCCCGGCGGATTTCGCTGCTGCCCGGCAGGTTTTTAAAGTACTTGCCGAGGTGGTTCCTGATGACAGCAATCGGCCGGTCGGCGCCGAGCAACTGCTCTATCAGGGTGAGGTGGCGGATCGCCCCGTCGACGATCGTCCCTAGATCATCCGGCCGGCCCGCCGCCGAGAAGGCCCAGGGGTTGCCCAGAGCGGCCCGGCCAATCATGACCCCGTCGCACCCGGTCTCTCCCTGCATCTCCATCGCCTCCTGATAGGATTGGATGTCGCCATTGCCGATGACCGGAATCGTCAGGGCCTGCTTGATTGCGGCAATGATAGTTCTGTCCGCCTGGCCCGAAAACCCCTGCGCCCAGGTGCGGCCATGGACGATGACCGCCGCTGCCCCCGAACCCTGAGCCATCCTGGCGAATTCCGCTCCGTTGACTTCGGAGGCATTGACCCCGGCCCTGATCTTCACCGTCACCGGCAGGGAGGTACTGGTCACGACCCGCAGGATTATTTTCTCGGCGAGATCGGGCGAGGCCATGAGGGCGGCCCCGGCGCCGCGTTTTGTCACCTTTTTGACCGGACAGCCCATGTTGATGTCGATCATGTCCGGGCCGAAGGTCGAGATGATCGCCGCCGCCTCCGCCATCCGATCGGGATCGGCGCCGAAAAGCTGAAAGGCGACGGGGTGCTCCGCAGGGGTTGACAGCAGCATGTCTATGGTCTTTTGCTGCTGATAGCACAGGCCGTGACAGCTGATCATCTCCGAGACACAGAAACCGGCGCCATACTCCCGGCAGAGAACACGAAAAGGCAGATCGCTGTATCCGGCGAGTGGCGCGAGGACAAGAGGCGAGGAGAAAGCAAGCGGACCGATTGTCAGCATGGAGATAAAAAACAGGCCGATTCCTGAAAGAAACCGGCCTGAGAAATAAAGAGGAGACGAACTGATTACAGCTTCGGGATCTGCACCAGTGTTCGCTGGTAGATCTTCTGGGAGAGATCTTTGATAATGATCTCCAACGCCTGCTTTTTGTTTTCCTCCTCGATCGCAGAGGAGGAAGAGGTCATGAACGATTCTGTGTAATACTCGCTCGGCGCCTCGACCAGCACCTTGCCGGTGGCGATATCCTTCAGAATATAGCGGACACGGAGGGTGAGTTTGACCTCGGCCGCATCGCGGTTCGATCGGTAACTCAAACTCGGCAGAGATATCGAAACGATCTCGCCTGCAAGTATCAGATCGGATCCTGCTTTCGTTTTCGTGACGTGCAGCGATCCGGATTTCTGGTACCAACGGGCCAGTGACCGGTAGATCTGTGAGTCGATCCCCAACTCGCTGGTGCGATTCTTCCATTCAGTGATATAGATCGATTTCTCCGGGCCTGAATAGACGTAGGGATTGTGATAGCCGCAGGAGGCCAGAAACAGCAGCACAAAAGCTGTAAGGATCGAAGGTATGAGCCGAGGTGTCTTCAACGAAGTTCTCCTTATCGGAAATGAGGAAGCTTTCCAGTGCCCATTCTGCGGCCGCACTGGCGCTATCAGGATACGAAATATAGTGTTATAAAACGATATTCACAAGTTTCTTCTTGACGACGATGGTCTTTTTCACCTCTTTGCCGCCGATGAATCTGGCGACATTATCGTCAGTCAGGGCCATGTCGATAAGAGGCCTGTCGTCGATGTCTGCAGGAACTTCAAGGCGGCTGCGGACCTTGCCGTTGACCTGAACCACGATCGTGAGCCGTTCTTCGGCAGCGGCCTCCGCATCCCATTGCGGCCACGGGACGGTTTCGATCGACCCCATTCCCAGCCGTTCCCACATTTCATTGCAGAAATGGGGGATCATCGGTGAAAGCAGCAGTAGCACGGTGTTCATCGCCTCTTTGACATAGTATGGTGCAACCGAATTCCGTTTCTTCTCGTCGACGGCGTTCGACAGGACATTGAACAGCTCCATCACGGCGCTGATAGCGGTATTGAAATGGAAGTTGTTTTCAATGTTTTCCGTCACCCGCCGTACGGTCTGGTGGGTCCGGCGGTGGAGATTGCGATCTGCTTCACTCAATTCCCTGCCCGGGACAGAAACGTTCACCAGGCTCTGTCTGTTGTTTTCGACGAACCGGTAAATCCTGTTGATAAATCGGGATGCACCTTCAACCCCCTGCGCATTCCATTCCAGATCCTTTTCCGGAGGGGCGGCAAAGAGGCTGAACAGCCGGACGGTATCGGCGCCGTATTCAGTGACGAGGTCATGGGGATCAACAACATTCCCTTTTGATTTCGACATCTTGGCGCCATCCTTGATGACCATCCCCTGGGTCAGGAGGTTGGTGAACGGTTCATCGATGGTGAGATAACCGAGGTCCCGCAGCACCTTGGTGAAGAAGCGGGAATAGAGGAGATGGAGGATGGCGTGCTCGACTCCGCCGATGTACTGATCGACCGGGAGCCAATGTGCAGCCTTGTCCCGATCAATCGGTGCGTCGGCCAGCCGGGGGCAGGTATATCTGGCAAAATACCACGATGATTCGACGAATGTGTCCATCGTGTCCGTTTCCCGACGGGCTGGTCCGTTGCACACGGGACAGGTGGTGGTGTAGAAGGAGGGACGCTGATGCAGGGGATCGCATTTACTGTTGCCCGAATCGACATCTTCCGGAAGCACCACCGGCAGCTGGTTGCGGGGGACCGGCTGCACACCGCAGCTGTCGCAATGGATCATCGGAATGGGGGCGCCCCAGTACCGTTGCCTGGAAATGCCCCAGTCGCGCAGCCTGTATGTGACGTGAGGGGCGCCGAAACCTTGGGCGACGGCATAATCGATGATCGCCTGTTTCGCTCCTTCCGATGCCAGTCCGGTGAAATTTCCAGAATTGGCAAGGGTTCCGGGGCCGGTATAGGCCTGCTCCATGGTTTCCCCGACCAGCGCCAGCCCTTCCGGCATGATGACCGGAGTGATGTCGAGCCCGTATTTTGTGGCGAATTCGAAATCCCGTTCATCATGGGCCGGTACCGCCATGACGGCCCCGGTGCCGTATTCCATCAGGACAAAGTTGGCGATATACAATGGGATTTTTTTGCCGCTGTACGGATTGATACAGTATCTGCCGGTGAAGATGCCCTTTTTCTCCGGTTCTTCCTCGTTACTCTTGCGCTGCTTCTCGGTGATGATCTGAGCGATGAAATTGCGGATTTCCTCTTCGTTGGCCGTGCCTGGGAGAAGGGTGTCGAGCAGCGGGTGCTCGGCGGCGATGGACATGAAGGTGACCCCGAAAATGGTGTCGGGACGGGTCGTGAAGATGGAAATTTTCTCGTCGCGTCCGTCGACCGGGAAATCGCAGGTGAGACCTGTGGATTTGCCGATCCAGTTGCGCTGCATCGTCACCACTTTTTCCGGCCATCCTGTCAGCTTATCGAGGTCGGCGAGCAGTTCTTCCGCATAATCGGTGATCTTGAAGAACCAGCCGTGCATCTTCCGCGGCATGACCGGCTGGTCGCAACGCCAGCAACAACCTTCGATGACCTGTTCGTTGGCAAGGACGGTCTGGCAGGATTCACACCAGTTGACGGTCGTCACCTTCTGATAGATGATGCCTTTTTCCCACATCTCGATGAAAAAGAGCTGCTCCCAGCGGTAGTACCCGGGGTTGCAGGTGGCGATCTCACGCTCCCAGTCGTAGGAAAGGCCAAGCTGCTTCAGCTGCTTGCGCATGTAATCGATGTTGGCGTAGGTCCAGGTGGCAGGGTGGCTGTTGTTTTTCTGGGCGGCATTTTCAGCGGGCAGACCGAAGGCATCCCATCCCATCGGGTGGAGGACGTTGTAGCCCCGCATTCGCTTGTACCTGGCGACCACGTCGCCGATGGAATAATTCCGGACATGTCCCATATGGATCTTTCCTGAAGGATAAGGAAACATTTCCAGGACATAATACTTCTCCCGCGTGGGATCTTCAGTTGTTCGATAGGTTGCGTTTTCGCTCCACAAACGCTGCCATTTGTCTTCGATTGCCTTGAATTCGTATTTTTTGCCGCTCTGGCTGGTGGTCATGGTGTTGCCCCTCTGCGTTTGCCTGTGCCTGGTTCGGCAAGTGCAAACAGAAAATCGTTTGCTTTATGTTGTTTCGTATTCACTTTTTGCACTCATGTTTTCAAACATAGTGAATTCTTTAAGGAATGTCAATTTAACCATGCCTGTCGGACCGTTTCGCTGTTTGCCTATGATGACCTCGGCACTCCCCTTGTTGGGATTGTCCTCGCTTTTGTTGTAGACCTCGTCGCGGTAAATGAAACAGATGACATCGGCGTCCTGTTCGATGGCCCCGGATTCGCGAAGATCGGCCATCATCGGGCGTTTGTCGGTCCTGCTCTCCAGTCCCCGGTTGAGCTGAGAGAGGGCGAGGACAGGGATGTGGTGCTCCTTGGCCAGGGCCTTCAGTGATCTCGAGATATCACTGATTTCCTGGGTCCTGTTTTCAGTGTTGCCGCGTCCCTGCATCAACTGGAGGTAGTCGACGACTACCAGGCCGATGTCGAACTGGGAGGCAAGACGCCTGACCTTGGCGCGCATCTCGAGAACGGAAACGGCCGGGGTGTCATCGATATAGATCGGGGCTTCGGAGAGCATGCCGACGGCTCTGGTCAACTTCGGCCAGTCATCGTTCTGCAGCCTGCCGGTACGGATACGCTGCGAATCGATCTTGCCGACGGAACTGAGAAGGCGCATGACCAGTTGTTCCTTCGACATCTCGAGGCTGAATATGGCAACGCCGATCTTTTCGATCATCGCCGCGTGCTGGGCGATGTTCATCGCGAAGGCTGTCTTGCCCATCGATGGGCGGGCGGCGAGGATAATGAGGTCTGAAGGCTGGAGGCCGGCGGTGATGCGGTCGATATCATAGTACCCGGTTGGCACTCCGGTGATCAATTCCTTGCGTTTAAACAGGTTTTCCACCGTTTCAAACGCCTTGGGAACGATATGCTTGACTGCGATGAAATGCTGGCTGCTCTTGGCGCCGGCAATGTCGAAAATAGCCTGCTCCGCCTCATCGACGAGGATATCGATATCCCCTTGTTCCTCATAACATCTCGCGGCGATATCGGAGTTGACCTGGATCAGTTGGCGCAGGATCGATTTCTGGCGGATAATCTTGGCATAACTGGCAATATTTGCCGTTACCGGAACGATGGAGGTCAGGCTCGTCAGGTAGGCGATACCGCCGATTTCTTCGAGTTTGTTCTGGTCGTTGAGAAGGTTGGAGAGGGTCAGAAGGTCCTGCGGTTCGTTTTTCTCGAACAGATCGACCAGGGCTTCGAAGATGATTCGGTGGGCAACCTTATAAAAATCGTTCCCCCCGATGATTTCGAGAACCGTACTGAACGCCTTGTCCTTCAAGAGGATGGAGCCGAGAACGGCCTGTTCGGCCTCGATATTCTGGGGAGGGACGCGTATGCCGATTCCGTTCTGGGCCAGGATGTTCATCGATGCTATGTCCGGTTGGGAGATGGTGTGCGAATATTGGCAGCAGTGTAAACAAAAACACACCAGGAAGGCAAGGCCCATCCTGGTGTGTCGGTGAAGAGACCAGCTCTGCCGGCGCACTCTCCGCCGAACATGCCGCCAACTGATGTCTTATATCAGATTACAGCCTATTCCTTGGTACTGGGAACGACATTGACCGTAATATCCGTCGTCATCTGGAATCCGACCTTGACGGCAATGGTCGTTGTCCCGAGCGTCTTGATCGGATCGACGAGGAGGATCTGCTTCCTGTCGATATCAATATTGTTTTCGGCCAGCTTGGCGGTGATATCGGCACTGGTGACCGAACCGAACAATCTCCCGTCATCCCCGGCGAGTTGTTCAATCACGATCTCCATGCCGGAAATTTTTTTCGACAATTCTTCGGCAATCTTGCGCTCTGCTTCTCTTCTGGCGACGATTTCCGCCTTATTGTGCTCAAGAAGAGCCTTGTTCGCCGGGGTGGCCATAACCGCTTTTCTCTGCGGCAGCAGATAATTGCGCCCATATCCCGATTTGACGGTGACAATATCGCCCTCTTGACCGAGAGTGCTGATGGTTTGCTTGAGTATGAGTTCCATGTGTGACTCCTTGTTGATAACTCTTTCTTATCCTGCTGCAGGAAGATCCTGCTGCAGCAATATATGTTATGTATCTGCCGATTCAGGATCGGCCGGTTTTCTGATCTTCCTGAGATCGAGCCAGACATCGGCAAGCCCGGTCCCAACAAGAAGTATTGTTCCAAACGATTGAAAAATTACCATCACATAGAGGAATGAGCGCAAGAGTACCGGCAGATTCCACTTGTGCAGAAAAAAGGAGAACACCGCCAGTCCTTGCAGACAATACAGTATTCCTCCAATGATCAATGCATTGATGCCGACAATCTGTAATTGACCGCCCGGAACGAGAGCGACCAGGGCCGCAACGATCATCAGCCAGATCAGCTTGTCCGGGATCTGCCATAACCTATACCGCGGCCACGGAGAATTCCCGGTGAATTGATACGCTATTCGGTTGCCGGCAGCCAGGGTGAACCATATTGTCAACAGCACAACACCGGTCAATATTGACGGCATGATCACGGGCAGGATTCTTTTGATCTGAGAGAGGCTCGTTTCGAGAATGATCAGCGTATCAGCAGGGACGGTGTCACTTTGCCGGTAGTATACCAAAGCCTCGGTGATCCCCTGATCAAGAGCCTGCAGAAACTCGGCATATGGATTCATCCCATAGATTGCCGCGAAAGCAGCGAGCAGGAGAAGCCAGCAGCCACCCAGCACCGCTATCCCTTTAAGACCGGCACGCGCCGGTGAGTCCTGCCGGAGCGCAGACCAGGTGATCGCGTATCCTGAAGGAATCATCGATAAAGAGAGCAGCAGCGGTTCCATTCGAGCCAAGGCGAGCCCCGCAACCACCGCCAGTAATCCTCCAGTCAGAATCATTTTGTTGCCGACGTTCAGCCCGAAAATATAGAGCAGCATAAACGCAAGCAGGGGAAGAACCCCATTCAACCAGCCGAAAACTGAAAAATTAAATGCTGGAAGAAAAGCGGCAAGGAAGAGCAGGAAAATGTTTTGAAACACTTTTCCCAACTCTGGACCGGCTTGTTCCTCACCTGCCACCCTCTCTCCTTCTTGCAAATTTATCCCTGGGCTGCACCGGAATAGGGCAGCAAGGCGATATGTCTCGCAAGCTTGATTGCCTCGCAGAGCTGACGCTGATGTGTTGCACAGGTGCCAACGATGCGCCGCGGAATGATTTTACCGCGTTCTGAAACAAAATTGCGTAGTGTTTTGACATCCTTATAATCGATCACTGCCTCCTTGTCGGCGCAGAATCGACAAACTTTCTTGCGGGAAAACAATTTTCTCTGTGGTTTTTGTGCCATGATTGAATCTCCAGTTTCAGGAAAACGCTGCGACGCGCTTAGTCTTCATCGGTGGTTTCTTCTATTGTCTCATTTTCTTCAACCACAGTATGCTCCTCATCTTCCGAGGTCTCTCTGACCTGTGCCGCCTGTTTGGCGTCGGCTTCGGCAATCGCCTTGCCGATTTCTTCTTCAGAGATGGCATCTGCGGTTTTGATCGTCAGATACTTGAGGACGGCATCGTCAATCCGGAACTTTCGTTCGAACTCCGCAACCGATGCCGGCGTACCGGCAAAATCGCAGAAGACGTACTGTCCCTGAATCTCTTTTTTGATCGTATAGGCCAGCTTTTTCATTCCCCACTTGTTGAGATCGATGATGCTGCCGTGGTCGTTGAGAATGATATTCTTCGTGTTTTCAATGATTGCATTGATCTCATCTTCGCTCTGGCTTGGGCGAAGAATGAAGACCGTTTCATACCTGCGCATGGTTCCTCCTCGTGGACTCATGGTGTTTGGGCTCATGCCCTGTTGGCCCCATCATGTTCTCAGGGGCGAGAAGGTAGATGATCCTGCAAGCAGGATCAATGGCTCCGGTCGCAGTCAGTGTGGAAACGGATTACGAAACAGTGCCGGTGCAACGAAAACGAACAGTATATTCTTTGAACGATATAGTGTCAATTTTATTTTGATAATTTCTCTTTCGATTTGATGGCCAGCCATTGCTGTCGCAATTCGTCATCGCTCAACATCGAAAATTTTTCGAATACATGGGGATGACGACGTACGAGTTTGGCGTCGATGGAATGAATGACATCGTCGATGGAAAAAAGACCATTCCTGCTGTTGATTTCAGATACCAACAGGATGAGATATAGAAGATCGCCAAGTTCTTCGCAGATATTCTCATGATCATCATTGTCGATTGCGGCGATGAGCTCGTCGAGTTCGGAATTGAGATACGTTTTCAGGGAAATATTCGTTTGACGTTTATCCCAGGGGCAGCCCTGGTCGCCAAGCAGCTTCCTGACTGTGTCGAGGAGTTGTGTAAAATGGCTCGATGTTGATGTCATTGGTCTTAAGATTACAGTGAGATTGATGGCAGGTTGTTTCCGGAACGTGTATTTCAGGGGCGTATATTCGGGGCGGGCTTCGGCACTCAAAAAAAGGTTGACAGGAATACCTGACTAAGCTAAGTAGCGTGCCGGGTAATATGACGTTGTGGTGGTGAGAAAAAAATCTCCCTTTTTATGATAACAGTACGAGCTTACTTTTTTCTTACACTGTTGTCATCTGGATACTTTTGTCGGAATAGGCCGGCGAGGCCGAAGATGAGGTTGTATATGGAAGATGAGAAAAAGCAGAAGTTGCTGTTGGAAAAACATAAAGATATCGCCAGAATTGACCAGGAGTCAAAAAGAACTCACGGATGGTATGTGCGTGTTCGATTCGTCGGCAAGACCTATTCAAAATTTTTCTCGGACAGAAAATGCGGTGGGCGCTATACAAGTCTTCTCTCCGCCATTTCATGGCGTGACAAAATGGAGAAGAAGTTGGGCAAGGTACGGACCAACAAACACATGGTCACTGTCAGCAACTCCGGTACCGGCGTCGTTGGCGTGCGGTTGAATGAAAAGCTCAACAGGTATGAGGTGAGTTGGGTAACGCATCAGGGGAAGCAGGGGAAAACATCAGTTTCGATCAGCAAGCATGGAAAAAAGGCGGCGTTCGCCAAGGCATGCGCCATTCGCCAGGAAAAAGAAAAAGCCCGCCTGGAAGGGTCGGTTTGAATGCATCGTCATCGGCTTCATGATGGACACACCATTTCATAGGCATTCATTTCAATCGATCGTCTGTAAAACTGCTTGACATTTCACGAGAAAGAATGTCTAATTCTTGATTCCAAAGTTTATTCAGTTCTTTGCTGAAATCGAAAAGATATCTATAAAAAGAGGTTTATATCAATGTATGCAATAGTACGAACCGGCGGGAAACAATATCAGGTTGCCTGTGGAGATCAATTGCGTGTCGAGAAACTGGATGGGAATGTCGGAGACGTCGTCAATCTGGGCGAGGTCCTGATGGTCGTCGACGGCGATGATGTCAAGATCGGTCAACCAGTACTCGAATCGGCCAAGGTCGTGGCAAAAATAGCCGAACAGGGGCGGGCGAAGAAGATCATCGTGTTCAAGAAGAAACGGCGTAAGGGCTATCAGGTCAAGCGAGGTCATCGGCAGTCCTTCACCGGTCTGATGATAGAAGAAATTTCGGCATAATATTTTCAAAGAATCAGGACAGTGTTCATCCTGGAAGACAAGGAGTAGGAGATGGCGCATAAGAAAGCGGGCGGCAGTTCACGAAATGGTCGTGACAGTTCCGGTCAAAGACGAGGAATCAAGCGCTTCGGTGGTCAGGAGGTCAAGGCTGGCAATATTCTTGTCCGCCAACTCGGTACCAGGATTCATCCCGGCACCAATGTCGGCTGTGGCCGCGATTACACTCTGTTCGCCACGGTTGACGGGATTGTCACATACGAAGATTTTGGAAAGGATAAAAAGAGAGTAAGTGTATATCCTGCAGTCTGACAGTGGTCAGACTCTTCTTTCGACAGCAGAAAAGCAAAAACTCGAATACCGACAGTGG
>Ga0209066_10000603_pt1 | contig 51721 bp, 35 predicted proteins | sample All_14_2_FD_187198 | JGI IMG/M metagenome (GOLD analysis project Ga0209066, IMG submission 187198) | Freshwater microbial communities in response to fracking from Pennsylvania, USA - Allegheny Zone_MetaG_DW_15 (SPAdes) (version 2) ...
GCGCGAGGTCGATGTCGTCACCTTCGACCATGAGCACGTGCCGCAGCAGGTCCTTCGCGCGCTCGTGGACGCCGGCGTGGCAGTACACCCCGGCCCCGACGCCCTGCGGTACGCGCAAGACAAGCTGCTGATGCGCACGCGACTGCAGGAGATGGGGATGCCGCAGCCTGACTGGGCAGCCGTCACCGGCCCCGATGAACTCGGCGCCTTCCTCGAGAGTCATGGCGGTCGCGCTGTCGTGAAGACGCCTCGAGGCGGGTACGACGGCAAGGGGGTGCGTGTCGTATCGTCACCGGATGGCGCCGCAGACTGGTTCACGGCGCTCGCCGAGGATGCCGGTGGTGGCGCGCTGCTGGTCGAGGAACTTGTCGAGTTCACCCGGGAGCTTGCGCAGCAGGTAGCCCGGACACCATCGGGCGCGGTTCGCGCGTATCCCGTCGTCGAGACCGTGCAGCGCGACGGTGTCTGTGCCGAGGTGCTCGCGCCGGCGCCGGGCGCCAGTGCTCGCCTTGCCGCGACAGCTGCCGAGGTCGGCGAGCGGATCGCCGAGGGGCTCGGAGTCACCGGGATGCTCGCGGTCGAACTGTTCGAAACCGCCGATGACCGCATCCTCGTGAACGAGCTCGCCATGCGGCCGCACAACAGCGGCCACTGGAGCCAGGACGGTGCCGTGACGAGCCAGTTCGAACAGCACCTGCGTGCCGTTCTCGACCTCCCGCTGGGGGATACGTCGCCGGTTGCGCCGTGGTCGGTGATGATCAATATCCTCGGCGGACCCAGCGAGGGTGGCCTGTCGGAGCGGTTCGCAGCGGCGATGGCGCAGCATCCGTCCGCCCACATCCACACCTACGGCAAGGACCCGCGCCCGGGGCGCAAGGTCGGGCACGTCAACGCCATCGGCGCCGACCTCGATGACGTCGTCTACGACGCTCGCGCGGCAGCCGCGTACTTCCAGGACTGAGGCGATACCGCGGTGTCGGGACGGATGCCTAGTTCGAGGGCAGGCCGCGCCCGGTGAGCCAGGCGCGCATCCGGTCGCGGCCGTTGAGGCCTGCCGCATCCTTCACGCGACGGATGACGGCCCGGCTCCATCCCGTCGGGCGTCCCTGGCTCGCGTGGTACGCGGCGATCTCGGCGTCGTAGGCGGCGACGTCGGCATCCGTGATCGGGGAGTAGTGCTCGCGGGAGTGCACGACGCTCGGGGCGAGACGCGGCTTGATCCCCGCGGTGTCGGCGGGATCGGGGTATCCGACTGCGAGGCCGAACGCGACCATCGCTCGGGCGGGTAGCCCGATCAGCTCGGCGGCGCGCTCGGGGTCGTTGCGAACCGACCCCAGATAGCAGGTGCCGAGCCCGAACAACTCCGCCGCGATGACCGCGTTCTGCGCGGCGAGGGCAGCGTCGACGAACGCGACAAGAGTGGATTCGAGGTAGTCGGCGGCCTCGTCAGCGGCGCCCTGCGCCGCCGCGATCGCCGAGGCTCGGGCCCAGTCTGCGATGAACAGCAGGATGACGGGGGCGTCAGCAACGAAAGTGCTCGTGCCCACCTCGTCGACCAGAGTGCGCCTGGTCGCAGCATCCCGCACCTCGACGACGCTCCACAGCTGCAGGTTCGACGAGCTCGCGGCTGATTGGGCGGCAGCGACCATCGCGGTGATCGCCTCGTCGCTCACTGGCGCGTCGGTGAAGCTGCGCACCGTGTGGTGACGCAAGAGCCCGGCCAGCGTTGCCGATTCGCGCAGGGCTGGCTCGGCCAGCGCAGGTGCCGCGGCGCCGTAGCGGGCGCGCAGCAGAGCATCGATGTCCGGGGTCCTGGGCGCTGAGGTGATGGACTCGGTCACGGATTCTCCCTTCGGGGGTGCCGTTCCGGGCAATCCCCAGCCATGCACCCTAGCCTGGTCCGGTGACCGCTGCGCTCCACAGTTCCCCCGCCCCGCTCGTCGGTGTCGTCATGGGTTCGGACTCCGACTGGCGAGTCATGAGCGATGCGTCCCAGGCACTCACGGACTTCGGCGTGCCGCACGAGGTCGAGGTCGTCTCGGCCCACCGAACTCCCGACAAGCTCGTCGCCTACGGGCGCGAGGCACGGGGACGCGGCATCCGTGTCATCATCGCGGGAGCTGGCGGCGCTGCGCACCTGCCCGGCATGCTCGCTTCCGTCACCGCGCTGCCGGTGATCGGCGTTCCCGTGCCTCTGGCCACCCTCGACGGCCTGGACTCGCTGTTGAGCATCGTGCAGATGCCCGCCGGCATCCCCGTCGCGACAGTCTCGATCGGCGGCGCCCGGAACGCGGGGCTGTTGGCGGTACGGATGCTGGGAATCGCCGACCCCGCGCACGCCGACGCCATCGAGACCTACGCGCGCGAGCTCGAGGACGTCGTCGAGGAGAAGAACCGGCGGCTCAAGGAGGCGCTGTGAGCGTCGCAAGCCCCCCGCGGACGGCCGGAGCGCAGCAATCAGCGCGGCGGCCGGTGATCGAGAACCGTCCGCTTCGGTATCCCAACGCGGCATCGCGGCCGATGATGACGCGTCGAGCGTGGTGGCTGCTGGTTCTGAACTTCCTCATCCCTGGATCAGCGCAGGTTCTTGCCGGAAACCGTCGGCTCGGCCGGTTCGGGCTCGGCGCAACGCTCTTCGGCTGGACGTTCATCGCGCTCTCCATTGTCACGCTGTTGCTCTGGCAGCAAGCGTTCGTCGCGATCGCGACGAACTGGTTCGTGCTGCTCGGCGTGCAGGCGCTGCTGTTCGCCTACCTGCTGCTGTGGATCGTCCTCACGATCGATACCCTCCGGCTCGTGCGGCTCGTGCGCACCGGATCGATCACCCGATTCGCCGTCGCACTCGTCGGTGTCGGGGCCCTCGTTCTCGCCGGCAGCGGCGTGGTCTGGGCATCCGATCGACTCGGGGGCGTGCGCGATTCGTTCGGTGCGATCTTCGCCGAGTCAGGGCCCTCGGTGCCGCCGTCGGACGGCTATTACAACATCCTGCTGCTCGGGGCCGACAGCGGTGAGGGCCGTGACTCGATGCGGTACGACAGCATTTCGGTAGCCTCCATCAACGCCGACACCGGCGCTGTCACCATCACCGGCATCCCGCGCGACATGGTCAACGTTCCGTTCGCGCCTGGCCCCATGCAGGACCTCTACCCGAATGGCCACACCGGTCACTCGGACCCGGTCTGCGGATGGGGGAGCGGTATCAACCAGCTGCGCACCGAGGTCGAAGTCTGCCGAGACGGCAACGCTCTGTATCCGGATGCTGTCGCGAACGGTTCGGAGCCGGGGATCGAGGCGACCAAGGATGCCGCCGAAGGTCTGCTCGGGATCGAGATCCCCTACTACGTCTTCATCGACATGCACGGGTTCGCCGCGCTCATCGATGCGCTTGGCGGCGTCGACATCGACGTGACGGAGCGGCTGCCGAAGGGCGGCGGGCCCTCCTACGACGGACAGCCTGCGGAGGAATGGGCAATCGGCTGGATCGAGCCGGGGTTCCAGCACATGGACGGTGACACGGCGCAGTGGTACGCGCGCTCTCGGTACACCACGAATGATTGGGATCGGATGCTGCGCCAGCGCCAGCTGCAGGAGGCGATCCTCGCGCAGTTCACGCCGATGAACGTTCTCAATCGGTTCAACGAGGTGCTGACCGCAGGTACGGCGATCGTGCAGACCGACATCCCGCAGTCGATGGTTCCTTACTTCGCTGAGCTTGCCCTCAAGTCCAAGGAGCAGCCGGTCACCACCATCGAGCTCACTCCCTCGGGCGTGGGCGGCATCGGCATCATCCCCGAAGAGCTCTCGGCTGATGATGTTGCCTTCATCCAGGACTACCTGCAGCAGGCGCTGCATCCGCCGACCCCCACGCCCACGCCTGCCGCGTGACGCGTTCGGCTCTACGAAGAGGCTCAATTCTGTGACGACGACTTTGCGCGTGGTGCTCGACCAGCTGGTTGCGCCCACCGATCCCGACCTTGCGCTCGCTTCGCGGGAACTCACCCGTGCCCTGATCGCTGCTGCGCCACGGGGGTGTGAGGTCTCTGCGGTTGTTCCGGCGGCCGGTGACGATGCGCTCGCCGAGGTGCGGGCACTCGAAGGACTTGCCGGGATCGAGTCTTCCCCGATTCCGCGCCGGGAACTGTCGACCGCGCTCTCCCTGGGCCTCCCCAGCGGCCTTGGCGGTGGGATGCTGCACTCGCCGACGCTCTTCGCGCCGCTCGTGCGTCACGACCGCGTTCACAATCACGAACAGACCGTCGTCACGATCTGGGACCTCACGCCCTGGACCCATCCGGAGCGGGTATCGAAGGCATCCGTCGCGTGGCATCGGGCGATGCTCAAGCGCGCGGAGAAGCACGCGGATGCTGTCATCGTGCCGCTGCACGCCATGGCCGATGAACTCGCCGAGCGCACAAAGTTGCGCGGCCGGGTCCGGGTGATCGCCGGCGCTGCGCCGGAGGGTTTCGCTGAACCGCGCGACGCTGTCGGACGCCGGCGGACGCTGGGCGTGCCCGAGGGGGCCGTCGTTCTGGATGCCGCGGGAGTTTCGGCAGGCGAACTGGGAGAGGTCCTAGCCGCGCTCGGACGGGATGTTCCGGAGTCGCCAGTGATTGTGCTCGATGCGCCGTCGGATGCGGACATGTCGCCCGACTCCGTTGTTTTCCTGTCAGCTCTGGATGCCGCAGATCGCGCGGCGGCACTGGCTTCGGCTTCCGTGGTGCTCGCTCCGCGGGCGACTCCGGCCTACGGATGGCGAACGCTCGACGCGCTTGTACTCGGGGTTCCGGTCGTCGCAGGGGCATCCACGGCCAACCGGGAACTCGCCAGCGACGGGGGAGCGGTCGTCGACGGCGGCGCTGACGCACTCGCGGCATCCGTTGCGTCAGTCCTCGCCTCGGACGCCGATCGCGCCCGGGCCGCGACGCTGGCGGCTGACCGCGGCCGTGCCTTCTCCTGGCGCGAAGCAGGCGATCGGGTCTGGCAATTGCATGCGGATCTATAGATTGCGGCCTGGCGTTCCTCGTCACGAGAGCATACTTGAGTCACACTAGTAACATGGCGCGATCTCTAGGTCACACCCGAGGGGGACTTCGGTGGCTGATGTTCGCCGTTTCAGCCACTGTTGCTGCGGGTGTGCTCATCGGTGCGGGACTTGTCGGTGTCGCGCCCGCGGCTCGGGCCGCCGCAATCGATTCAGCCCAGACAGAGGTCTCGTCGACAGGCGCGGTCAGCTCGATCGTCAAGACCGCGGATCTGAGCCAGTTCAAGCCCGGAAACATCATCAGCGATGCGGTCTTCTTCAATTCCGCGACGATGACAGAAGCGCAAATCCAGTCGTTCCTTGAATCGAAGGTTCCGAGCTGTCGCTCCGGATACACGTGTCTGAAGGACTATGTCGTCCAGACCCGGTCAATCGCCGCTGATGCGATGTGCGGTGCTTACTCAGGTGGTGGCTCCGAACGTGCGTCGCGTGTGATCTTCAAGGTCTCGCAGGCTTGCGGGATAAACCCCCAGGTGATCCTCGTCATGCTCCAGAAGGAGCAAGGACTGATCACCTCGACTGCTCCAAGTGCATGGGCGTATCAGGCAGCGATGGGGCAGGGGTGCCCGGACACGGCGGCCTGCGACTCCGCCTATTACGGCCTGTTCAACCAGGTCTATGGGGGCGCGAGGCAGATGAAGCGCTACGCAAACCCGCCGGGAACGAGTAACTACTTCACGTGGTACGCACCGGGAAAGACCTGGAACGTGGGGTACCACCCGAACGCCTCGTGCGGCAGCGGCGCTGTCTATATCGAGAATCAAGCAACCGCGAACCTGTACTACTACACGCCGTACCAGCCGAACGCTGCTGCACTGGCAGCCGGCTACGGGCTGGGCGACGGGTGTTCCTCGTATGGCAACCGCAACTTCTTCAACTACTTCACAGATTGGTTCGGTTCCACCCAGTCAACCGGTGGAGATCCCTTCGGTGGATTCAACCTGGTCGTCGCGCGCGGGCAGTTCACCGTGCAAGGTTGGGCGATCGACCGGGACAAGTTCACTTCTCCCGTGAAGATTAGCCTCACGGTGGACGGGCAGTCAGATTGGGGAACATTCACTGCGAATGCAAGCCGCCCCGATGTCGGCGCGGCATACCCGGGGGCCGGCGACAATCACGGAATGAATGCGACGTTCGAGATCCTCGGTGGAGATCACACGGTGTGTGTGACCGCGATCAATGTCGGAAACGGCGCCAACGCCTCCTTCGGCTGCCAGACCATCAGCGTGACCACTTCGTCGCCGTACGGTGGAGTGACCGTCGATGTCATCCCCGGCGGTGTGCACATCTCTGGATGGACGCTTGATACCGACACGAAGGCCGCGATTCCCGTGCATGTCTATGCCGATGGCAAGGGGAAGGCTTTTACCGCCAATGCAAGCCGCCCCGACGTCGGCAAGGCGTTCCCCGGAATGGGCGACAACCACGGCATCGACATTGATCTGCCGCTCAGCGTCGGCACACATGAGGTGTGTGTCTACGGGATCAACTCGGGCCCCGGTTTCAACGTCCTTCTCGGTTGCTCGACGGTCAAGGTCATCTCGGATGGCAATCCCGTTGGCGCTCTCGACTCGTTGGTCGCGGTGCCGGGCGGGGTACGGGTGAGCGGCTGGGCGATCGACCCCTCGGGGTCCGGCGCCATCGCCGTGCACCTCTACAACGGCGCCACGGCCGTCGCGACGACGGCAGATCGGGAGCGTAAGGACATTCCCTCGTCGTACGCGGATTACGGCACGGCGCACGGCTTCCTCAAGACCGTAAAAACAGGATCCGGACCTCAGCAGATCTGTGCATATGGCATCGACAAGGGGCTCGGCTCGAACGCATTGCTCGGCTGTTCGACCGTGACCGTGCTCTCCGGATCGCCATTCGGCGGGATGAACACGGTGCTCGCTTCGAAGGGAGTCACCGTTCAAGGCTGGGCGATCGATCCCGACACGGCTGATCCGGTCAAGGTCCATATCTACGTCGATGGCAAGGGCACCGAGGTCACGGCGGACCAGTCGCGACCGGATGTTGGGCGCGTCTACCGGGGCTACGGCGCAGATCACGGCATCGACGCGTCGTTCTCTGTGCCGGAAGGGCAACACTCGGTCTGCGCGTACGCGATTAATCAGGGCGCGGGTTCAAACACACTGTTGGGGTGCTCCACCGTGACCGTACCGTCACGTTCGCCCTTCGGAGGCATGAACACCGTGCTGAACGGCAAGACCGTTGCCGTGCAGGGGTGGGCTATTGATCCGGACACCGCCGATCCCATCAAGGTGCACGTCTACGTCGATGGCGTCGGCACCGAGGTCATTGCCAACGCTTCTCGACCTGACGTAGGTGCCGCATATCCCCGCTACGGCGCCAGCCACGGGATCGACGCTTCCTTCAAGCTGAGCGGCGGAAATCACACGATCTGTGTGTACGGCATCAACGAGGGATCGGGCTCGAACACGCTCTTGGGATGCTCGAGCGTTTCGGTGCCGACGGGCTCACCCTTCGGCGGGACCGACGTGACCGTTTCGGGAACCGAGGTGCGTCTGCGCGGATGGGCGATCGATCCGGACACGGCGGACTCGATCGAGGCGCACGTCTACGTCGATGGGGCGCCGGTAGCCGCTGTGACGGCCGATGCCGATCGTCCGGATGTCGGCCGGGCTTACCCCGGGTTCGGATCCGCCCACGGCATTGACACCCGGCTGAAGCTCACGCCGGGCTCGCATCAGATCTGTACCTACGCGATCAACGTCGGCTCAGGCGATAACGCGCTCCTGGCCTGTCAGACGCTCGCCATCGGCTCCTCGGGATGAATGTGGGTGGCCGGCGGATCCTTAGCCCGCTAGCGCTGGCAACATGGCTCGCCCTTTTCCTCGTCATGGCGGCGTGGGCGTTATCGATGCCAGTGGGAAGTGGCCCTGACGAGTCTGGGCACATCATGAAGGCTGCGGCGACGGTCCGGGGCCAGTTCACTGGCACGCCTACCGACACGGAAGGCATCCGTGCGTTTGTTCTTCCCGCCAACGTAGGTGCCCTCGATCGTGTTGTGGACTGTTTCGCAGGGAAGCCGAACCAGACTGCCGCCTGTGCTCCCTCGCTGGGGGACGCCGGATCCGATCCTGCGACCGTCCTCAGTGGCGTCGCCGCGTACAACCCGGTCTATTACGCCCTGGTGGGCTGGCCGTCGCTGCTGTGGAGCGGCACAGCAATGGTCCTCATGATGCGGCTCGTGAATGCTGTGCTGGTCTCGCTGCTGTGGTCGATCGTCTTCGTGACCCTGCCCGGTCGATCTCTCGGGTCGCTCTTTCTTCTCGCGGCCAGCGCCACCCCCTTGGCTGTGTATCTCGGCGGCGTCGTCAATCCAAGCGGCGCGGAGATCGCAGCGACTGCAGCCGCATTTGCGCTTTCGGTCACCGTCATACGACAGCGTGCGCGAGGTCGATTGTGGCTGGTGTTGCTGATCGTCGTTCTCGCGCTGCTGGTATCTCTGCGGTCCGTGTCGCCGGTTCTGGCCTTGTGCGCGGTGGGTGCGGCTGCCGCGGTGTGCGGGGCGCGTTCATTCTGGTCGACCCTCGTCCGCCGCCGCGTACTGGTGGGTTTCCTCGTCCTCGCGGCGGTCGGTTTGTTCGCCGTCGTATGGATTCTCGCCGTGAGCGGCCCAGCCGGCTACATTCCCTCCGCCGGCACCGAGCGACCAGGAAAGCTGGCTGCGTTCTTCGGCACCCTGGAGCAGTTTCCTGACTATTTTCAGCAGATGATCGGAGTGCTGGGCTGGTTTGATACCTGGTTGCCCGACTACGTCTACCTCGTCTGGACCGCGGTCGTCGCTGGAGGCATCCTGCTATCGCTTGCTCTCTCGTCCGCGCGGGCTGCTGCGATCATCCTGGCCGTCGTGGCGCTCGGGATCTTGTTTCCCGCGGTGCTGCAGGCGGCGACCGCTTCTGAATTCGGGTACATCTGGCAGGGCCGATATTCCCTGCCGTTCCTGGCCTTGGCTCTGGCCGTGGGCGCTTTCGCGATTCGTCGCCAGACCGCGGGCGTTGCAGTTTGGCGATTCGCTGTGGGGATCTTCGTCCTTATCGCACTGCAGATTGCCGGGTTTGTCGAGGCCCTGAAGCGTTTCGCTGCCGGTGCGGGGGCGCCGTGGGAAGCTATGGGAAGCGCTTACGCCTGGCGCCCCGCAGTCGGTGTTGAAGCGACAGTTATTCTTTTCGTGGTGGGCGCGATCCTGCTGGTGTTGCTCGCGGTGGCGCGGGCGCGTCAGGTGGTGACCTCACTGGTGGCTCGCAGAGGCTACGACCCGTCGTTGTTGGGGTAGCACGCGTCGTCGAGTGCTACCTCGGTGGTGTTGACCATCGGCGTCGACCAAACAGCGAGTGGGCCGGCCGGGGTGTCGGCGCCAACGAAGCGTGCGGTTACGGTCGCGGTCTGATCAGGCGCGAGGTCTACGTCGAACGCTGCGACGGGGCGACCGAGGTCATCGATCTGTGTGCTCAACACCCGAACCGCTTCGCCGTCGACCGCCGCGAACGCGACTTTCGTGCCCGGAGGTCCGTACATATAGACGCCGGTGCGTGTCTTCGCGGGACCCCAGTTCTTGCTATTCACGTAGACGGGTAATGCGTCCGCGGCTTCCTGAGTGAGATCCAGATGGAGTCTCGCGGACGTCGTGTAAGCCGCTGTTCCCCCTGCACACGTCCGGGACAGACCCACCGACGAGTCCATGTAGTAGTCGATTTTCGACCCGCCGGAATGGTCGAAGAAGTAGACGCCGACGATGGTCTGCTCCGTGTTGTCGACTGGCATCACCCCAGAGACGCGCGTCCCATCGATCATCTCTTGTATCGCCTGGTCGTTGCTCCACGCCAGGAGGTTGCCGGTGCGTGCTGCCTCCGCGACCGCTTTCATCATGGCGACAGGATCAAAGTCACCGGTCGCGACCTTCTTGAACAGTGTTGCGGCGACCTTTGCGAAGAATCGATCCGCCTTCTTCGCCTCCTTGTCGGAACTGCCCCACCGGGCGTAGGAATCACTGAGCAGGACCTCAACGACATTGTCGGAGTTAAGTGCGATTCCGTTCACCTTGAATGGCCCCGTGGCCTCGAGAACCCCCGACAGCACCAACGGATTGATGGACACTACGCCGTCGATCGGGGTGTCGTCTATATCGCGGTTCCAGAAGGCGGTGAGGATCTGCGCTGCAGTCTGGAAGTCTGGCCGTGCCACGGCTGTGTTGACGCGACTGACCAGGTAATTCGAGTAGAGATCGATGGCACTCTGGTCGACTGCGACCTCGACACTCGGCTTAACCTTAAATGAACCGCTGTTGGCCTGCTTAACGATCGACAATTCCCCGTTGTCAGCCGAGATCAGAGTCTGAGATGCAGCGCTTCCCCCGAGAGGCAGGGACTCAGCGTTGTTCTGAAAGACGAGCAGATACTTTTTCGCCCCGTCCGCACCGAGGAGTTGCGGCATGGTCTCGAACGCCACATCCATCGTTGAGAAGATGGGCACGATGACGTCGAGAGCATCGCGCACCGGTGCGACCAGAAACGGGGAAGCAGCCGCTGCGGCAAGCTGATTATTGATTGACGCTGCGACAGGCGCCGCGTCCTGCACCACGGGGATAGACGCAGCCAGGATGCCAGGCCTGGCGTCATCGGCAGAATCGGCTGCATCGACCTGTTCGAAGATCGGGCGCGCGACAGCGCTAATCGCGAAGTCCAGACCGTCCGCCGAGACGCGCACTGCCCGCAAGTTGTCTCCGATGAGCGGAATCGACTCGGCGGCGCGCCAGAGCGGGTCGCTTGCTGCGCGTGATGCTGCGGCGGTGTTCGCGCTGATCGCGTCAAGCCGTGCGTCGAGATCGCCGTCCTGACTCAATTCGGCACGTGCCGACTCCAGGTGTGAGGCGACCGTGATCACACGCCAGCCGAGCCAGGCCGTTGTCGCGAGAATGATGAAAGCAAAAGCGACGGCGACCAGTAAGCGAAATCGCCGGCTCAGCCACCATGCCTGGCTGCGCGTCATCCCCACGGTTGTCGGGGAAAGGACCGTGCTTCGGGGTCGACTGGCGCGATATTCGCGTCGGGTCTGAAGAAGCACTCCCGAATTTTACCGGCATCGCTACTAGGAACTGGCCGGGAGCTCAGTGCGCGGTCCTTCCCGGTGCAACGACGGCACGAATGGTGCGCAGCAAGATGATGACATCTTGGGTGAACGACCAGTTCTCGACGTAGTAGAGGTCGAGGCGGAGGGCGTCATCCCAGTCCAGCCGAGAGCGGCCGCTGACCTGCCATAGCCCGCTCATTCCCGGCTTCACGAGCAGCCGTCGCTGAGCTGTGTCGTCATAGAGGGCGACCTCCTCGGCGCGGTGAGGCCGAGGGCCTACCAGGCTCAGATCGCCTCGCAGAACGTTGATCAGTTGGGGGAGTTCATCGAGCGAGTGTCTCCGCAAGAACCGGCCGACTCTCGTTACACGTGGGTCATCGATGACTTTGAATAGCGGTCTATCGGCGGTGCCCTGGATGGCGAGCAGGCCAGCAAGCTGACCATCAGCGTCGGTTCGCATCGTCCGGAACTTGATCATCCGGAACGGCTCACCGCTGCGGCCGATCCGCTCCTGAACGTAGAAGAGGGGGCCCATGTCGTCGAGTTTCACGGCGACGGCGACGGCGAGCATGAGCGGGGAAAGCACAACGAGGAGGATGAGGGACCCGGCCAGGTCGAAAGCTCGCTTGAAGAACCGATTTGCGCCCTCGAGTTTCGGGAAGGATACGTGCACAAGGGGGAGTCCTGCGACAGGACGCGTGTGAATCCGTGGACCGGCTATGTCTGTCAGGGCTGGCGCGACGACCCAGTCGATGTCGCGCGCCGCCATCTCCCACCCGAGTCGTCGAAGCGTGAGGGGATCCAGATCGTCGGCGCCGGCGATGATGACGGTATCCGCTCTTGCCATCAGGACGGCGGTCGCGGCGTTTTCGTAGGTGCCGACGACGGGTAGATCCGCAAAGGAGACGTCGGGCCGCCCTTGCGAGGTGATCGCCCCGACGAGGTGAAGGCCGGATCCTTTGGACCGACCGATCATACGAGCGACATGAGCGATCTTGCTCTCCTCGCCGATCACGACTGCCCGGTGCACATAGCTGCCGCGGTGTTGTCGCCGGAGAAGCCACTGCCGCCAGACTGACCGCGAGACGATGAGGAGGACGACGCCGATCGGCAGCGCGACGAAGAACAAGCTTCGTGCCAGGTTCATTTGCAGGAAGAACGCAATGGCGAGAACGATGCCCCACGCGACCAGTGATGCCCGCACGATGCGCTGATATTCCACGGTTCCGTGACCGACGATGTGGTGGTCGCGAGTATCGGCGGTATCGAGCGCGACAAGCCAGATCACTCCGATCACGACGAGCACGATCCAGTAGGAGATGCGAAAGGGGCCATTCCAGGCGACGCTTCCGATCACGTCCGGCAGAGAAAGCATCCGGAACGCAATCAGGCTGATTGCGATGACGAGTACGTCGCTGAAGAACAGCCAGCTTGCATAGCGCCGCGGCCAGTCCACCGGCTCAGCGTGGCTGGTCTCATCCTGCGTGCGCGCGCTCGCAGGCTGCGCGTCTTGACTCACGGTGCGGCGACTCCCGTAGCGCCACTGATGAAGACGGGCTGGTCGCTGAGGGTGATGGTAGCAACGCCGTCGATTGGCTCGATTTCTGTCACCGTGCCGTTAGTCCCCGTTACTGTGACGACGCCGGCCGCTTCGTACTTCGCTTCGTAGGAGCCTGCCCCGCTCCACGCAACCTGTACCTCGTCGCCCTCGGTGCCGAAGGCCACGGAGGTGAACTCCCCTGTGGCGGAGTCTACTGAGCTCAGTTCGCGCCCGGTGATCTCTGCTCCGAGCACAGCACGCGCCATTGCGCCGGGCTTCGGGGGGTAGGCGGCGACACCATCGAGTTGCTGGTAGAAGAGCCCAAAGTTACCTTCGTGGTCAGCTGGATCCGGCTCGTCGTTGATCAGGTCATACCAGTAGACCGAAGCTGCGCCGCCGGCGAGTGCCGCGATGGTGGTCCGAACGAGCGCGTTCCCCTGCTGCTCAAGGCCGGCGCCGCCAACCTTGGTTGACCAGCCGATCTCCGTGATCCAGATCGCTGGCGTCGGTTCGCCATTCGCGTATGCGTCCATGTCGGTCTGGGCATTCTCGACGATCTGCATCATGAGGTCAGGGTTCCCGAGGGTGGGGCTGCTGTCGGCAACCTCATACGGGTGGAAGCTCATGCTGTCGGCATACTGCAGTCCGCCGAGGGACCACAGTTGCTTGAACCACGCCCCGTCATACAGGGCAGTCGACCCTGCGACGATCAGTGTTGACGGGTCGACCGCTTTCACCGCGTCGTGGGTGGCCTCGAGTAGTGGAAGGTAACAGTCCGCGCTCTTACCGCAGCGGTTATTGCTCTGAGAGCTGTGGTTGAACTCGTTGTACACCTCGATGCTCTCAGCACCGAAACGTTCGGTGATCGCCGCGGCGTACGCGGCGTAGGCTGCGAGGCCCTTAGGTGACGAAACGGTCTTGCCATTGTCGTAGAGCTTGTTGTTGTAGGCGGCGATAGCTAGGAGGTCGATATCGAGTGCATCCATCTGGTCGAACGCTCGTGCGTAATCGGCAAACCAGTCATACTGACCCGGGACGGTCTCGTTGCGCGACCAGGTCACATCGTTGCGGATCTCGCCGAATCCGAGGGCCGCGGCGGAGTCAAGGGCGGCGACGATCGTGCCAATGTAGGGGTCGCGTTCCACGTGTGCACCGACACTGAATCGCACATCCTTCTGAAGTCCCTCCCCGCCCGCATCAATGATGATGAACGGAGTCCGCCAAGTCTCGCCTCCCGAAGTTGTGACCTCCGCGGTGTAGTAACCCTGGCCGATCGAGGCGAGCGAAACCGCGGTCAAAGGCGCGGCTTCGATGTCCTGTCCGCTGCCGACAACCGTGCCATTGGAGTCCGTTACCGTCCAGCTGAATGATGACGAGGGGCTCGCGATCGCGAATGCGGCAGTCGCCTGATCAAGAACGAGGCTCGTGTTTCGGATACCCACGTCTGTGACGACCGTCTCGAAGTCCCCGTTGGTGATCAGATTATCTCCGCCGGAGCTTGCAACGAGTCGAACCGAATCGATGCCGAGGCCCGTGACAACGTCGTCGACGACGAGATCGACCGTGAGTGAGTTTTGATCCGCTGCGGTTTCGACAGTTAAGGTGACCGGAGTCCAGTCCGACGTCAGTTCCGGCAGGTCCAGCTCCGCTGATCCCGCCACAAGCGATGCCGGCACATCGATTGGTGTTGTGGAGAGCACCCGAACCGCGGCTGTCAATTCGTAGGAAGTGGACGGGCTGACTGCAACCGTCTGGCTGAGCGCCGCGACTGACTCGGTCCGCCGTGAATCCACAGACATCGCCAGTGCTCCGTCTGCGGCGTTGCCCACCTGCGCGGCAACGGAGGCCAACTGGGTTGGCTCCGCTTGGGTCCATCCGGGCATCTCGGCGCGGGCGACGCCGACGTGGGGCAGTTCAGGGACAGTGGTGTCCGCGCCGAACCATGAGCAACCGCTCAGCAATAGCACGCCAACGATTGCCGCCGCCACGAGAGAACGGCGGGCGGTGACTCGGTCCGTGTTCGCGGCACGTCGAAACATCAAGTCGTTTCCCCCTGTCAACCGTCTGCCACTAATTGTTGAGCTGACCGCCGTCGAACAGGCACTCGAGCGGCAGACCGGGGCAGACTTCTCTGCGGAAATCTCCGCACCTCACGTTATCGCACCGAAAGGATAGGACGAAAAGCGCCGCGGCCCCTCGTGCCCCCGCGGCGTCGCGCGGCGGGCGGCGCGAGGTGAAAGGAGCCGACTAGGATCGAGCCCGACATGTGAGGGGCTGAGCATGTGGCTACGCCGCACGCGACGCGGCGCAATTCGGGTAGGGGAGGGCTCCGTGTGTCCATGTGCGAGAGTGAGGAGTGACTCGCGCGAAGCCGTGACGAACTCTCCCACGTTTTTGGCGCTGGACGGTCGCGGAGGCGGATGGTGAGCGGCATCCTGGTCCACGAGTGGTTGTCAAGGACGGGTGGATCTGAGAACGTCTTCGAATCGCTCTCTGAGGTGTTCCCGAGTGCACGGCGGTACTGCCTGTGGAACGAGAGCGGCGGCCGTTTCGAGGGTGTCAAGGAGACCTGGCTCGCGCGCACGCCATTGAAGGGACGCAAGGTTCTGGCGCTGCCGCTGATGCCTCTTGCATGGCGGACGCTGCCAAGCGAGGACGCAGAGTGGCTCCTGTGCAGTAGCCACCTCTTCGCTCATCACGCGCGGTTCGCGGGTCCGGCGCGTGGTGCCCCAAAGCTGGTTTACGTGCACACACCCGCGCGTTACATCTGGGTTCCGGAGTTGGATGGCCGCGGGGCTGGGCCCGTCGCCCGTGCGGCAGCCAGCGCACTGAAGTCGCTCGATCGCCGTCGTGCTTCGGAACCATTAGCCCTGGCCGCTAACAGCCGTTTCGTCGCAGATCGTATCGCGGGCGCGTGGGGCCGGGAGGCGACCGTGATCCATCCCCCCGTCGACAGCGCGGCGTTCCTTTCCGAGGCGCGACTCACTGAGCAGGAGCGGAGCGCCCTCGAGGCGTTGCCGACAGAGTTTGTACTGGGTTTCTCGCGCTTCATCCCGTACAAGCGTCTCGATCTGGTGATCGAGGCCGGTGCCGCGGCCGGATTACCAGTGGTGTTGGCGGGAGCCGGTCCGGAGGAGCAGCGGTTGCGTGACTTGGCAGAGGAGCGGTATCCGGGTCGTGTGTTCTTCGTCGTTGGGCCATCGACCGAGATGTACCGGGCTCTGCAGCAGCGCGCGCTCGTGCTTGTTTTTCCACCGATCGAAGACTTCGGGATCGTTCCGGTAGAGGCGATGGCAGCGGGGACGCCGGTGGTGGCCAACACGCTCGGCGGCACAGCGGAGTCGGTGCGCCACGGCGAAACGGGGGCGCTGACGGCGGACTGGTCCCGCGCGGCACTGCGCGATGCCATCGCAACCGCTCTTGCCGCAAACCCGGATGCCTGCCGAGCGCGCGCGGCGGACTTTTCGGCCGAGGTGTTCGCCGGACGGATCCGATCGTGGGTCGCCGAGCACGCGGCGGTGGTCCCGTAGGCTCGGCTTCATGCATGTTGGTGCGGTCATCCTTGCTCGCGGCGGTTCGAAGGGCGTGCCAGGAAAGAACACTGCGCCGGTTGGTGGGGTACCGCTGATCGCGAGAGCCATCGGTTCAGCACTCGCCGCGAGCAGCGTGGACACCGTCTTGGTGTCCACCGATGATGACGCGATCGCTGCTGCCGCCCGCGCGGCGGGTGCCGAGGTTATCGACCGGCCGGCCGAGCTTGCGGTGGATACCGCCTCTTCAGAAGATGCGGTGCTGCACGCGATCGACGAGATGCGAGCGCAGGGACGCGCGCTTGATGTCATTGTGTTCATGCAGCCGACGTCTCCGTTCATCCTCGCTGCCGACATCGACGCGGCAGTCGCGCGGGTGGTAGATGGGGGAGCGGACGTGTCGTTCTCGGCGTTCGAAACCTATGCGTTCCTGTGGGCCGCACGCGATGGCGCCGCTGTGGGCGTCAACCACGACCACAGCTTCCGTCCGAGACGGCAAGATCGTGAGCCCCACTATCAGGAGACTGGCGCGTTTTACGTCATGCGAGCTGCCGGGTTCGCGGCGGCGCGTTTCCGGTTCTTCGGCCGGGTCGTTGTTCAGCCGGTGAGCGAAGACTGGGCGATCGAGATCGACACCCCTGCAGAGCTGGAACGCGCCCGCCTGCTGGCGCACGCGTTCCGTGACCCCGCCCAGTCGCCCCAGCCGACTGGGGTCGTTGCCGTCGTGACGGATTTCGACGGCGTTCACACCGATGACCGCGCCCTGACTCTCCAGGACGGGACAGAAGGCGTGCTGGTCAGCCGCGGTGACGGGATGGGGGTTGAGGCGCTGCGTAAGGCGGGGCTGCCGTTTCTCATCCTCTCGAAGGAGACAAACCCGGTCGTTACCGCACGAGCTGCCAAGCTCGGCGTCGAAGTGCTGCAGGCGACGGAGGACAAAGCCGCTGCGATCACAGCGTGGGTAGCGGATCGGAACTTTTCTCTCGAGGACGTCGTGTACGTGGGCAACGACGTCAACGATCTTCCGGCGATGCGCGTCGTGGGTTGGCCCGTGGCCGTGGCGGATGCCCGCCAGGAGGTGCGTGCTGCTGCGCGACTTGTGCTCACCAACGCCGGTGGTCGAGGCGCAATTCGGGAGCTTGCCGATCTCCTCCTCGCGGCGGGTGACGCTCCCGGCATCCGATAGGCTTCATGATTGGTCTTCCCATCGAGCGGTATTTCCGCACGATTCTCTCGGGGGAGAGCGGATCAGGAGGAGCGGGCTCGTGAGCACCGACAACGTTGTAATCGGCGAACACACGATCGGAGACGGATTCCCCGTCTACGTGATCGGTGAGATCGGTCTGAACCATAACGGGTCGGTTGACCTCGCCAAGCAGCTGATTGACGTGGCCGCCGAGGCGGGCGCGCAGGCCGTGAAGTTCCAAAAGCGCACTCCCGAGATCGCGACCCCCGAGCACATGAAGTCAGTGCCCCGGGAGACGCCCTGGGGCACGATGACCTATCTCGAGTACCGCTATCGAGTGGAGTTCGAGAAGCCCGAGTACAGCGAGATCGCCGCGTACGCGACCGAGAAGGGTCTCGACTGGTTCGCCTCCCCGTGGGATGAGCCCTCGGTCGACTTCCTCGAGGAAATGGGCGTCACTACACACAAGGTTGCCTCGGCGTCGGTCACCGACCTGGGGATGCTGCGCAAGCTCGCCGCAACTGGCAAGCCGATCATCCTGTCGACAGGCATGTCGACGATCGAGCAGATTGACACCGCCGTCGAGACACTTGGCACTGACAAGCTCGTTCTCATGCACGCGACGAGCACCTACCCGCTCCCGGCTGAGGAGGCCAACCTTCGCACGATCCAGACGCTGAAGGACCGCTACCAGGTGCCCGTCGGGTACTCGGGTCACGAGCCCGGGCTTCAGATCTCGGTCGCTGCTGTGGCGCTCGGGGCAGTTGCTGTCGAGCGACACATCACGCTGGATCGCACGATGTGGGGCAGTGACCATGCCGCGAGCCTGGAGCCAAAGGGTTTCCAGACCCTGATCCGCGACATCCGTGTGATCGAGGAGGCGCTGGGTGACGGCGTCAAGCGCGTCTTCCCGGGAGAGCTCGCCCCGTTGAGCAAGCTTCGCCGCGTCGACGGCTGACCCAGCTCCGCCCATGGACGCCGAGGCGGATGCGCTCCTGTGGTGTGTCCTGCCTGACTTCGACATCCAACTTTCGCGTCCTCGCATCCCCGTGAGTACTCGCGGAAGAGTCCGTGCCACGCTGCCGGAGTCTTGGACGCGCATGCGGACCTCGACTCTGCGCGCTGCCGCCGGAGGCCTGGTCGTAACACGGGCCGAGGTCGAAGAGCGTGTGATCGCCCCTGTCATCGGTGAATCCTTCCGTGTGCCCGTGCCGGTCGCACGGGTGCGGAGGGCCGCTGGAGCTCGCGCCGCTCGGCAGGTAAAGGCTTGGGTTGATGATGTCCTGAGCGAGCATGGGCGGCCTGAATGGCGCCGCCCTTGGCGTGAGGCGGTAAATGCCGCGGCCGAGCACCTGGAGCGGTACGCACGACTCGACCTCTCGCGCTATCGGTTCGTGCTGCTGCCGAGGCAGTCTCACCCGATTGTGCGCGCGCTCATCCTGATGGCCGAAGAGCAGGGCATTCCTACCGTGTTCTTGCCTCATTCCCCGATGACGACCTGGCAAGTGGACCTCCCCTTCTCATACGCCGGCTTGCGCGGCGACGCGGAGCGCGAACTTGTCGTCGCACGACTGGCGGCAGACCCGGCTCGCATCCTGGTCGTGGGTAACCCGGCCACGACGGTCTTGGAGGATCCGATGCCGCCGTTGCGAGCCGATTTGCCTGGTGTCCTGGCCGTATCCCCAGACCCAGAGCCGGTCTTGCGCCACGTCATCGAGCTCCTGCAGCAGGGCGGCCTCGATCGGGTCCTCGTTGCGCCCCATCCACGATCAGATCTCAGCGTGCTTCGTCGGCTGATGCCACATGGCTGGGAGATGCATCGGGGGAACCGTACGCTCGAGCTGCTGCGGCAGGGTGCTCCGTGGATGATCCAGATGTCAAGCGGCGTGGCCTGGGAGGCTGCGGCTCTCGGGATTCCGACCGCGGATGTTCGCTGGAACGGGCGGGAGCCGGACTATCCGTTTCTCGCGGATGAGACGGTCTTCCGGTCATTGCGAAACCCCGACGACGTTGTGCGTTTCATCGCGACAGTGTCTGAGTTCGATCGTGAGCAATCGCGCGTGCATGCGCGCGCCTGGAGCGCCGTCGACGGCGCCGAGGCCGTCACCCGCATCCGAGCATTCCTGAGCGACATCGACGGTCCGCGCCCTCGCATTGCCGACGGCTGGGCCCCTGGCGGTGCGCTGCGAGTCGCATCGCGTTTGAGGGTATGAGGTCGTGTGTCGGAAGGCGCTCCGGCGATTCGGTGCAGTGGGCGCGGGATCTAGTGTGTTCGGTGAGCGGGGTTGAGGGGGAGGGGTTCTGTGCTGATTCGTGAGAGGCGTCTGGATATCCAGGGTCTTCGGGCGCTGGCCGTGACGTTGGTCGTGGTGTTTCATTTGTGGCCGAAGGCGCTCCCGGGTGGGTATGTCGGGGTCGACGTGTTCTTCGTGATTTCGGGTTTCTTGATCACCTCGCATCTGTTGTCTGAGGTGTCGCGTTCGGGCACGGTGTCGGTGACGCGTTTTTGGGCTCGTCGGATCCGGCGGTTGCTGCCCGCGGCGTTCCTGGTGCTCGCGGTATGCGTGGTGCTCGCGTTCTTGGTGATGCCACGAAGCGTGCTGGTGCAGAATCTGGAGGAGATTGCGGCGAGCGCGTTGTATGTCGTGAACTGGGTGCTCGCGTTTAACGCGGTGGATTATCTCGCGAGTGAGAACGCGGACTCGCTGGTCCAGCACTATTGGTCGCTGTCGGTCGAGGAGCAGTTCTATATCGTCTGGCCGGTGCTGATCGTCGTCGCTTCGTTCCTGGCGGTGAAGGTGTTCAGGGGCCGCAGGGTCGCGGTGATCGCGGGGACGCTCGGCACGGTGTTCCTGGCGTCTTTCGTGTATTCGGTGTGGGAGACGGCGGCCGATCCGTCGTTCGCTTACTTCATCACGCCTACTCGGGCATGGGAGTTCGCCGCGGGTGGGTTGATTGCGTTTCTGCCTGCGCTGCGCGCGGGTAGCGCGGCCGGGCGGATCTGGCGACGTGTCGGTAGCTGGGTCGGGGTGGGGCTTATCGGGGCTGCAGCGTGGTGTTTCACGGGCGACACTCCGTTTCCGGGGTGGGTCGCGCTGATCCCGGTCGCCGGAGCGGCGTTCCTGCTTTGGTCTGGCGACGATGACCACCCGTGGTCACCGCAGTATCTGTCTCACCACGGGCCAGTCCAGCTGGTGGGCGACACCTCGTATGCGATCTATTTGTGGCATTGGCCGCTGATTATCATCGCCCCCATCGTGCTGGGTCATCCGATCGGACTCGGGACTGGGTTGGGCATCATAGCGATCACAGTGGGTCTCGCAATTGCGACCAAGTACCTTGTCGAAGATCCTGTCCGCACCGCCCGCGGGCGGTGGCGGTTGCGGTGGCCGGCGTATTCGTTCATGGCTGTTGGCATGGTCTTCCTCGTCGCGTTTGCACCGATCACGATTGCCACCCAGCGGGTGCAGGCGGCCGCGGCAGATGCGCGCATTCAGACGATCGCCGACGACGACTGCCTCGGTGCACCAGCAATGGATCCGGCCACCGGCTGCGCATGGAGCCAGGGAGACTTCATAACACCATCACCAGATAACCCTGTCGAGGAACAACTCGGACTCGGCTGCATGACAGATCACGCGGAGTCGGAGCTAAAGATCTGCGATTTCGGGGTGGATGCCGAGACGGCAGTCCGGACCATAGCGCTCGTCGGAGACTCTCACGCAGCCGTGTACGTGAGCGCAATGGAGGAGATCGCGATGCAGGAGGGATGGCACCTCGTTACCATGCTCAAGGCATCTTGTCCGTTTACGGAAGCGGTTCGGAAAGGGAAGGCTGAGAACAGTCGGGCATGCGTCGAGTGGAACGCTGCAGCTGCTGACGAGTTGCAGCGAAGGCCGGAGATCGACGCGATCGTCACCTCGGCATCCTCGAAGAACCCTTTCGTCAGCGAACCCGGCCAGAGTAGCTACGAGGCGGGTGTGCAAGGATACCTCGCAGCTTGGAACGCCCTTCCGCCAACAGTGGATCGGATCCTCGTGGTTCGTGACGTTCCCAGGCACGCGGATGGCAATATCGAGTGCCTCACCAAACTTCCCGACGTCTCCTCGCAGCTTGAGTACGCTGTCTGTTCCACGCCGCGAGACGAGGCGCTCCTGCCGGATCCAGCAGCGGGGGCGGCGCAGGAAGCTGCGGATCGGGCGTCTGAAGTCGACCTCACTGAACTGTTCTGCGACGACGACGCCTGTCTTTCCGTGATCGGGAATGTTCTCGCCTATCGAGACTCTCAGCATCTCACTCGGGCTTTTGCGCAATCGCTAGTGCCATACCTCAGGAAGGAGATCGAGGGACTGCACGCTTCCGGGTGACCGCGAAACGACTGCCCGGCCTTGCGGGCTAGCATGGGGGGTCGGCCTGCGTGATGTGGAACGAGCAGCGTCCAGGCGGTCGGCGAAGGAAGGGACCAATCCGTGACCGATCTTGCCGCTGTGGCAGAACGCGCGGGCTTGACTCTGGTCGGCACTCGACCGCGGTTCAGCCATTACCTGTCGGACGCCGCCCACCGGATCCCGTTCGCCGCGACCTTGGCATGGTATCGAGTGCAGGCTTCCTTGCAGAGAAACCGCCTCGGATTGCTGTGGATCGTCCTGCGACCGATGCTCATGTCGTTGGTGTATGGCGTGGTTTTCGGTTTCATCTTGAGTTCAGCGGCACGACCTCAGAACTTCGTGCCATTCCTGCTAATCGGTGTGTTCACTATCGACTTCTTCACCAACTCGCTCAGCTCGGGTTCGCGGGCGATCACGAGTAACGTACGGCTTGTCCAGAGCCTCGGGTTCCCCAGGGTGCTGCTCCCGTTTGCGTCGACGATGGAGCAGGCGATTCGCATGGTGCCCACGACGGTGCTGCTCTATGTTCTGCTGCTGATATCGGGAGAGCCACCGCGCTGGTCGTGGCTGCTGTACGTCCCCATACTGCTGCTGCTTTGGTTGTTCAATCTGGGGGTGGCGATGATCGCGGCACGGGTGTCGGTCCACGCCCGTGATCTGCAGCAAGTCATTCCGATTATCAATCGCATTGTCTTCTATGCCAGCGGGGTTTTCCTGTCAATCGATGGACTGCTCCAAGGCGCGCCCTGGCCGTTCCGCATTGTCCAGCTCTTGCCGACGTACGACTTCCTCGAAATCGCGCGTGATGTTCTCATGATGGGCCACGCCGCTCCGACCGTCGCTTGGATTGCTGCGCCGATCTGGGCGGTGATCGCATTCGCGTTCGGGTTGATCTATTTCTGGCAGGCGGAGACTCGCTATGGCATCGACAGCTGACCCGGCGATGGCGGAACCTCGCGCCATGATCGTCGTCGATAACGTTCATGTCCGTTACTCAGTACACGCAGCGGGGCGCCGCGCGAGCGCGGGGAACCGAAGGATCGGCGATCGTGTTGTCGGGAGCGTCCGACAGGTGCATGCGCTTAAGGGCGTCTCCTTCGTGGTGGCCGAAGGCGAGTCTGTTGGCGTGGTCGGGCACAACGGCTCCGGAAAGTCGACATTGCTCCGCGCGATCAGCGGGCTCCTGCCTGTAAGCGAGGGGCGCATCTGGGCGGATGATCGACCCGTGCTGCTCGGTGTCAATGCTGCCTTGCTACCAGAGTTGAGTGGAGCCAAGAACGTCAAGTTGGGGCTGCTGGCTCTCGGTGTCGACTCGGCGACAGCGGAGGCCCAGATCCCAGTCCTAGCCGAGTGGGCGGGACTGAACGATTTCATCGACCACCCGATGCGGACGTACTCGTCCGGTATGGCCGCCCGCCTAAAGTTCGCTATCGGCTCAGCCCGGCGGCACTCGATTCTCCTCATCGATGAGGCGCTTGCCACCGGCGACCGAGCATTTCGTGCGAAGAGCGCGGAGCGCGTGCGAGAGCTCCACGATGCTGCCGGCGCGGTAATGATCGTTAGCCACTCGATGAGATCATTAAGGGACATGTGCACTCGCGTGATCTGGATCGATGGCGGCAACCTACGAATGGATGGCGAACCGGGAGAGGTGATCGAGGCGTATCAGTCAGAGGGTGGTACGTCACGGCCTCGCCGGTGAGACGCATGAATACCCGATGGAACGACACCTCACGATGCCCCGTAACCGCTCGTTGAAAGACGCTGCCACGTAAATGAAGCTGCTCAACTATCTGAAGAAGTATGCGATCGTCCGATACTCGATTCGCTCCGTCAAGAAGACATCCGCGGGACGGGCACTCGTCAAGCGTGGCCGCCTTGTCCTCGGCGCGGACGTGCGCAGCCGAACGAAGTCGCCGCCACCGGTGATGGTTTCTGAATCGCGGCGTCAAGACTTCAACATTCTTCGTGCAGAGTTCCGCGAGTTGGGAGCGCGTCATGACCTGCTCTCTCGCGGGCGGTCGTTGATCGAGAACTCGGTAGCCTGGGGCGCGCTGCACCCCCAGACTTGGCTGGTTTACGCGATGGCGTTTCTCGAAGCGGGCGACACGGCGAGCGCTGAGAAGACTCTCCGCAGATACGCCGCCAGGAATGGAGTTCGTTACCTCGCGGATTGCCTGCCGCTCGCGCACTTCGCTCGAGGAATCGGCTTGACGACAGACGCCATTTCTCGATCCGCTGACGTATTCAGCATTCTAGTGGCGAATCGAGACAAGGACGTCTTTGGTGAGTTTGTGAGAGGACGATCTGTCGCGGTTGTTGGTAACGGCCCGGGAAATATCAAGTCCGGCCGGGGGAAGGAAATCGACAGTCATGATGTGGTGATCCGCTTCAACAACTATCCCAACGACTACCGTGAAGACTACGGCTCTCGGACCGATATCTGGGTGCGAGGCGCGCACAAGGATGTGCGTGATAGGTACGACATCGCGCGATATGGGCTGGTGCTATGGGAGATGGAGCTGTTTCGCAACATCCTTGAACACCCGACCCACACGGATATCCTTTTCCGAGACACCCTTTTTTTTCCCGACAAGGTGACGTTTATTTCTGCGGAAACCAAGCGCGGGCTACGTGAAGACTCGGGTCTGATCCTTCCCACGAGCGGCGCTCAGACCATTTGGGCCCTTAAGCAAGCCCGTGGCAATCTTGATGGGGTTGATGTCTACGGTTTCTCTGGGCTAGACGGCACAAAGGATTTCGGGCACTATTTCGATCAACTCAGCGACATGTCAGTGCGTCACGACGTCCAGGCCGAGAGTGCCTACTTGCGCAGCATTCTCAGCCCGCGAAGCCCGAATTCACGTCAGGTTCAGCCGGTGCCGAGCGCGCGGGAGGGCGTCGTATTTAGCTGTGCATACCGCACCTACGATCCGTCTCGTGGCAAGACAGGCGGACCCGCCGGAGTTCTTGCCACTGAGCGCATTGCACTTGGTGACGAGCATGGCGGGTACGACCTCCGGTACGTCTTCGACGATGGGGACAAGGCTGCGCTCCGCGACGCGCTAAAGGTTCGCACCGCGGGCCTAAGCAGCAAAATCGCTGACATTATTCTTGGCGGCGAGTACATCAAGACACATCCGGAGATATTGGACGCTCGCCGTGAAGGCCGGAACGTATTGTTGGTGTGCCATGAACTCGGTAGTGCCTATGGCGCTTACCAGTTGGGCATACCCTACGTCATCGTCTTCCACCAGCAGGGCAGCACTCTGCAAGAAATGCGATCCATTGGCAGAGTCCCCAGCGCTCATGAGATGGCGGCCGCCGCGCGTCTGGAAGAGATCGTGTGTTCGCACGCTGTGAAGATGTACTTCCCGAGCATCGGTGCTCGGGAGGCATTCAAAGCTACGAGCGCCGCGGGCCTTGCCGGTCAGGTCAACTTCGCAGAGGATGCGTTGTACAACACCGTGTCCGCCGTGGATCACGCGAGCGGCGCGGACGAACCCTCGACCACCCGTGCCTCCGTCCTGAGGAGCTTGGCTCTTCCCGAGAAGAGCGACGACATCGACGTATTCATGAGCGTCGGAGACTGGAACCAGGACAAGGGTTTGGATCGTGTGCCCCAGCTGCTAGAGCAGTATGTCGAGCGATCCGGGCGGCGGGTGATCTGGATAGCCGTCGGGTCCGCGTCCAGTGCAGAGCAGTTTGCCGCGGTCCAGCGAGACCAGCATTCCTGGGGCTTCGAGTCGCGCCTGATCGGCGAACGCATGAAGCATGACCGTCTGCTCGAACTACTCAACTACTCCGACTACTACGTGATGCTGCATCGCAGCTCGATCTTCGACCTTGCGACGCTCGAGGCGATGCGCGCAGGCAAGGCGCTCATTCTGTCGCCTGTCGGCGGGAATCTTGAAGTGAATCTAGCCGACAATGTCGTCTTCGCTGAGGAGTCGAGTTTTGCTGAGGTCAGCGACGCGATTCTAAGCCGTGATGCGTCGGTGTGGGGCCGGAGCAACCGAGATGTGTTCAACGAGCATTTCTCTCTGGTGCGGTTCGCTGAGCGGTACCGCGCAATGCTGGATGAATATTTCATAAGGGTTTCTCGCGAGAGTGAAGGCGAATGAAGAAGGCACTTTGGATCACGTGCGGACCCCGCAACAATGCCGGAGATGCGCTCCTCTACGAAGTCACGAAGAGACTGTTTGAACCGCTCATCGCTCTCGATTTCCGATACGTCAACGAGCCGGGATATATTCGCCCGGACGGTGACGACACGGAAAACGTCATCATTGGTCCGGGCGGCATGCTGGTGCAAACGAACTCCTCTCGACACCTGCATTCGAAGATTGATAAGCAGTGGGCGCAGTTCAGTCAGAAGTCCTTTCATCTGTGGTCTACCGGTATTCTCGAGGCGCCCTCTGAAGAAGAAAGAGCCCAGGTTCGCAGGATAACCGACCGTGCGGTGCAAACAGTCGTGAGAGCGACCAAGGAGTCAGAGTTCTTGAGGGATGCCGTGGGTGTCGATTCGCAGTGGGCTCCCTGTGCCTCACTCTTCACCGATCGACTGTTGGGCATTGAGAACACGGCACGAGACGTCGTAGTCGTCAATTTCGATGAATTCCTCTTTACCGAGGAGAATATCAATAGTCATCCCTTACAAAGGTTTGCTGACTATGCCCGCTCGGAAGGTCTCGAGGTGAGATCGATGGTCAACGCGGCAGGCGACTCCAATCGCATGATGCTGGACATGTTTCCGGTGATAGACATCGACCGTCCCCATCTCGAAGACTTCCTCCGCGGCGACCCAACGGGCCGCGAGTTCAACGTCGGCTTCAACGCGGCCCTAGCGAAGTATCCTTCGTTCGGTCGCAGATATACCGGATTCCGTTTTGCCTTCGGCAAGCGCTTGCACGGGTGGCTGCCCTTCTTGTCCTTCGACAAGCCCGCTGCGTTCATCGGAATGCAGGCGCGCCGGGGGATGCCGATGGACTATTTCGGATCGAATGAGTTCCTGTGCGCAGTACCTCGGAAGCGGGGGATGTCGACGGAGCAACTCGACGAGATGGCGAACGCCATGATCGGCAAGCTCAACTACTTCATCAAGAACGAGGACGTCCTTGCGCGAAAGATCGCGGCGCGGCGCGAGGAGCTGTGGAGCCAACTAACCCAGCAGGCCCGAGACTTCGCCACCAACCTGAAGTGAGACGTCACGACGTGAGAACCCCTGAGCGGTCACTGACGCGGTGATTCCCCGGTACCGCTTCTCCAGCGACGCGCGAACGCTCTGTCGGTAGGCTCGATCTCATGTCTAACGCTGATCCAGTCGTCGGCGCCGGTTCCGACAGTGAAATCGGGGCGATTGCGCCTCTACCGCTCGGCGCAAGACTGGTGCATATCGGGCAGATGAAGACTGGAACCACGTCGTTGCAGTACGCAGCGTCGTCGCGACGAAAAGCGCTCCGGGAACTCGGAGTGTGCTACCCAGGTCGGAAACTTCATCATCGCGACGAAGTCGCGGCGTTACGGGGCCCGTCAGCGAGACGATGGCGAGGAACTCCTGACATCCGAAAGTGGGAAAGACTCCTCTCTGAAGTTCGTAAGGTCCCCGAGGCAAGGTCCTTCATAAGCTTCGAGCTGATTGTCGAGAGCGACGATGCAGCGGCCCAGCGTATGGTCAGCGATCTCGGGCCTCAGACCTATGTGGTGCTCACCGTGCGCAGCTTCGCGAGTCTCCTGCCGAGTTCGTGGCAGCAGTACGTCAAGAACGGAGAAGTAAGCACGTTCGAGCAATGGCTGCGCAAGGTTCTTAGATCTGGCTTGAGCGAGCGACCCTCGGGCAGCTTCTGGGAACGACATGATCTTGCGGGGCAGACGAGTCGGTGGACGGCGTTTGCTGGCCAAGGTCACGTGATTGTCGTCGTCTTGGACAAGCGTCGCCCCGAGTTGCTCAGCCAAGCATTCGAGGGTTTGTTGGGCCTTCCCTCGGGAGCGCTTGTTCCGGCGGGAGAGGACGGGATTCAGGCAAATCGGGGCATGTCACCCGTCGAAGCGGAACTGGTCCGTCGCGTGAACGTTGTGTTGAAGGAACATGGCTTCGCGTCGGATGACTACTACCGGATTGTCCGCAACGGCATGATCGCCGCGCTATTACGGCGACGAACGCCGCGACAGGAAGAGGGCCTTCTCGGAATTCCTCACTGGGCTGTTCCGCGAATCCGCCAGATTGCGGACCACTATGTTTCTGCTCTCGCCGAGAATGGAATACAGGTCATTGGGGACCCGACGTCCATCGCCGCGAACGGTGGGGAGATTGTCGAGCCGACTGCAGGCACCGAGATCCTGCAGGAAGTCGCAATCGATGCCATGCGGGGGATGTTGTCGCGGAGCGCGCAGCGGGGCTTCGACTTCGACCATCCGTTGGTTCCTGCCGAGCGAAGCGCCCATCCAGTTGGGCGGGCAACGCGGAGATCGCGATGGTTTCGCCGTGCGCACGACGTTCTCCTGGTAGATCTCAGTTCGGAGCGATTTGCAGATCGACTGCGCCCGAGCAGCGGGTCCGTCTTGTCGGACGAGGAATTGATTCAGGGAGCCCACGTCATCGATGTCTCGGACGCTGGACGGCTCATAGTTGCTGATGCGGCTGCGCTCCTCGACAGGGATCTACGTACTGAGCTGCGAGCGCAGCTTCGCTCCCCCCGAGTCATCGTCGTTGAGAATGCGACCGGAGGCAGCGATGAAGGCGCTGTGTGGGAGCAGGCTCTCGTGACCGGAGAGGTTCGCCCCTTTTCTGAGTGGTCCGCAGTGCGTGGGGCATCGACTCGGTCGCTAAGGTCAGAGCTCGAACGGGTGTTTGGGCACGTCCTTTCCGTCCGCGCGGGTACAGGCATTTCCGAGACCTTGATGAGAGGGCGCTCTCGACTCACGCTCGATCCGCGACCGCGTCGGGTGCTGTCGGAGGAGGAGACTGGTTTTGTGCGCGCGTTGAACCTCGCGTTACGTGACACCGATCTCACTCGCGTCGAGCGTCGAGTCCTTATAGGCATCGGCGTGATGGATGCTCTTCGACTCTCACCGCCAACCGTCGGTGTGCAGGACATCGCCGTTCACGCTCTCTCGGGGGTCTTCTCGGTCGCAACGGGCAGGGGAGCGATGTTCGAGCGATCTCTGGCGGACTCAGCACGCCTTGTCGGGGTCTGAGGCCTCAATGCCCGCTGAGCGGAAGATCGTCGTCCTTCACTCGACGCGGGCGCCCGCTGCTGGCTTGACGACATACGCAGTGCACATGGCAGCTACCGCTGGCGAGGGCATCGTGCCCGTGCTGTTTACGTGGCCGAAGGCATTCTTCGGCCGCTACGACATATTCCATCTGCATTGGCCCGAGGGTCTGGCAGGCACCGGGCGTGGCCCGAAAGCGGTAGCGACCACCGCCCTGACGATGCTGCTCATCGCGAGGCTGCGGTGGGCGCGTATCCCCGTCGTCTACACGGTGCACAATCACGTACCCCACGAAGGGGCAATCTCCCGGCCGCTGCGCGCGGTATATGCAGGATTTGAGTCGCTGACCGTTCGAGAGATTCATCTCGTGCCGGAGCCGGACAGGGTAGCGCGCGCCGCGACAAGCATCCCGCATGTCGGATATGTGGAGGCCTTCGCAGAGCATCCGCGCGCCACCGTTACGCCGGGGCTCGCGCTGTTTTTCGGCATCATGCGACCGTACAAGGGGATAGAGGAACTGCTCGACGCCTTCGAGGAGATCCGCGGCGCGGACGCTCACCTGCGGCTGGTTGGACAGCCGCGCGATCCAGCCTTGCGTCGAGCGATCGACGCTGCCGCCGCTGCGGATGCCCGGATCTCGTCCCGATTCGGTTTCGTGCCCGATCGAGATCTGGTCGCGGAGGTGACAAGCGCGCAGCTGGTCGTATTGCCGTACCGCACGTTGCATAGCTCTGGTGCTGCTCTCGTTGCCCTGTCGCTTGGCCGTCCCGTCCTGGTCCCGGACACGGGCACGACTCGCGCGCTGCGAGAGGAAGTCGGCGCCGAGTGGGTCTACATATTCCCTGGTGCACTCACCACGGAACTGCTCGAACGAGCCCTGGACAGCACACGTGTCGCGCCCGCAACGCCGCCCAATCTGTCTGCCCGAACGAGGGAGCGAATGCGCGCAGCGCACACGGCGGTGTACCGGCAGCTGATGCCGGCGGCGCCCGATGGTGAGACCGTCTTCGCGTGGCTGGAAGGCCAGGATGACAACATCGGTGACTCTGCGCTGCGGCGTGGCTACGCCGATGCCCTGCGGGCTCGGGGGCCGCTCGTCGTCTTCGCCGGCGACGCCACCGAAAGTTACCTCGAGGGACTGGGGCTGCAGGCAGCGGATCGCGTCGTCGCGGACCTCGGCGAATGGCTGCATTCCGCCTTCGCTGCGGCGCGCGTCGGGCCCGCCACCATGGCGATCAACGCCGGTGAATTCAGCTTCTCGGGCACCTATGTGCTACGGATGCTGCGGATCCTGCCAGCGCTGCGGCGATTTCGTCGCGCGGGCGGTGCAGTTGTCTGGCTCGGGGCGGCCGTTCCGAAGTTGCGTCGCGGTGTCACCTGGATGTTCCGGCGATTGTTCGCCATGTCCGATCTGGTGAGGTGGCGCGACAGCGAGACATCCACAGTGTTCGCGGCAGCGCAGCCGATGCCGGACTGGGCGCTGGCGCTCGATGCAGATGGCGGCGACTCCGTGCGCCCTGCGCTCGGAGTTTCCCTGCGCGTTGATCGTCCGTATCCGTCGGCGGCATGGCTCACGGCAGTGCGAGAGCTTGCCCAGCGGCTCGACCTGGAGGTGGTCGCTGTCGCGCAGGTGCGCCGCGATTCAGACCGCACCCGGCGGCTCGCTGAAGATCTCGGCGGTCGGGCCGTCGTGTTCGGCGAGGTGTCGAATGCGGCGCAGGAACGCATCGTGCGCGCCGAGTACAGTCGTATGCGTGCGATGGTCAGCGACCGCCTCCACGCTCTGCTGATCGCCCAGACCGAGGGGGCGGTCCCACTTGCCTGGGTTGAGGCAGCCACCGCAAAGCTCTCGCGCCACTTTGACTCCCTCGGGATGACCTGGGCAAGTGCTCCCCCCGCGGATCGAATTGACTGCATTCGGACACTGGATGAGGCCACGCTGCTACGACGTGCACAGCAATCTGCCGCCGCCCTCGCTGACGCGCGCATCGAACTCGCAGAGCTCCAAGCACTGATCGCCAGCGATCAGTGGCGTCACGGGGGAGGCGTCGCCAACGCGAAGGCTCCGTGAGTGCTTCTCAGGACGCGCGGGCGGTGACCACGCGGTCGAAGACTGCCGCGTGGCGGCGGACGATCGTGCAATCATCCAGAACGCGGACTGCTCGGGCAGCCGCGCCCAATCGCGCCCGCAGCGACGAATCGTCCACCAGACGAGTCATAGCCTCGGCGAGCTTCTCGATGTCGTTGAGAGGCACGAGCACCCCGTTTTCGCCATCGACGATCCACTCCAGCGGGCCGCCGGCGGCAACAGCGATGACAGGCTTGCCCCGCGCCAGATACTGCAGCACGTTCTGCCCCATCGGCTCGGGCCGCCGCGAGAACTGCACGCACACGTCGAAGGTATCGATCTGTTCACGAACGTCATCGCGGTGTCCGACAAAGGTGACGTGCCGGAGGCCGAGTTCTTGGGCGAGCGTTGCAAGACGCAACTCCATGTTCTCACCGGCTCGCGCGCTCCCACCAACGAACGTCAGACGTGCGCGGCTGTCTATACCGGCCAGCGCATACGCACGGATGACGTCCTCGTGACCTTTCCATGAGTCGAGCCGTGCGACCATGCCCAACCGCACGGGCGTGGGCGCGTCGGCGGGTGCGGTGCTGCGTTGCGGTGCGGCACGTTCGGATCCGTCCATTCCGATCGGGCTGGGGATCACCTCCACGAACTGCCGCGGCGAGAGCCGGGGTCTCACCGTCGCCGCTGTAGCCTCGGAGTTCGCGATGAACCCGGTAGCGCGTCGCAGCGCGGTGAGGCGAAACGCAAGATAGCCGAGTCTTCCGAGCGCGTCACGCTCGATTCGGTCACGAAGGTGGACGACGAGTGGAACCCGACTGCCCAGGACCGCGAGTGCGGCGTAGACGGCCGCGAGGGTCGAGTTCGCGTGCACGACGTCGGCGTGGGCCAGCGCGCCCGATCGGCGCAGCGACAACGCCTGTTGCATCGTGCGCCAGACAAAGGGGAGCGCCCTCAGAAGGGACGCCTTTGTCGCTCCTGAGGGCTGGGGAGGGCCCAGAGGCCGCACTGCAACTCCGGCGTCCTCCACGGCAGTGAAAACACCCTTCGGCAATCCGGCTGGAACGACCAGAACGGGTGCCCATGACCGGCATCCGCTGCGGAGCATTCGCGCTAACGCGAGCTCTGCTCCGCCGTTTTCGGTGGTGTGGTCGACATGAGCGACCACGGGACGTCCCGCAGCGGGTGTCCCTGACATCTCAGCTCGTCACCTCATAGACGGTGTACGAATTGCCGCTCCACATGAACTCGTCCACTGCTGTCAGGCAAGACTGGTTCAGGGGTTCGTGCGATATCGCGTACCGGAATCCGGGGATGCGTTCCGCGATCGTGCAGGGAGAGGCAGTGACCACGACCGTATCGGCTACCGGGAGCGAGAAAGATATGCCGGGGTCGTCGACCCAGTCGAACATCACATGGAGCCCGCCGCGGTTCCACATGTCCTCGTAGATACCGGTTGGGTCGAGTTCGCGCCACGCGGATGCGTCGGGGGCGATCTGCTGGCGTCCACTGAGACTGGGGACGCCCGTGGCCATCATCAGGGTATCCACGTCCTGTGATGGGGAGGCCCAGATCGTGCCGTCGGCCCGACTCTGCTCGCCCCACTTCATGAAGGCCTGTGCGGTGTCGCTTGCCCGCAGATCACCGAGTCCGAACAGGACCGGCGTCGCGGTGGCCGTGGATGCCGTGGCGACCGCGCCGGCTATGACGAGTGCCCACCATCGCTGCGGCCACCGTACGAGAAGGAAGACGACGACTCCGACGACAACGGCGCTGAGCCAGATCATCCATGTTGTCAGCGCAGGCAGCTCCGTGGCCTGCAGCGAAGAGCCGGCGTATGCCGAGATCAGCGCGGCCGAACCGGCAGCCACCCCGGGTACTGCTCGCCGGGTTGAGGGCTGCCATTGCGCCATAAACAGGCAGAAGACGAGGATCGCGAGAAATCCGACCCCGAGCATCGCACGGGTGTTGGGCACGCGGTTGACGAGCGGTATCAGCGCACCGAACGATCCCCAGCTCACGGTCGCCCAACTTAGCCAGAACACCGCGAACCCGGCGATCGTCGCCGTCGCAGCCGCGTGCGGGCGCGACCCGAGCCAGCGGCCCGCCACGAAGAGAATGGCGACGACGGGGAGAAGAACCGTGAAAGCCGACGAGACCTCCGACTGGTTGAGGCCGAGAGCAGTTCCCGTGCCTTCAAGCCAGGTCAGATTCGTGCCCCCGAAAAGCATGCCGACGCTCACTGCGCCGCCCGTGCTCGCCCGGTCGCCCGGGTACACCGTATCCAGCCCTGCCAGCACCGCATCCAGGTTTTCCCAGAACAACAGGGCAGTCCAGATCGCGCCGGACGCGCCGATGACGGCGAGACTCGTCAGCCGGGTACGCCATGACAGTGGGGACCACAGGATGAATGTGGCAGTGGCCACGACGAGGGGGACACCTACAACGATGGCGAGCGGCTGGTAATACGTCGGCGTGCGGGCCAAGAGGATCCCGCCGACGAGGAACGCTGCGCTCGCACGTAACCACCGCCCCTCGGCGACCCGACCGGTGCCATAGATCGCGAGCGCGCAGCCCGCCGCTACGAAGCCGAGGGTGTTGACCGGTCTCCCGGACCACCACATCGATGCGGGAGCGACGGCTATCAGAACCGCAGCAAGATAGCCCCAGCGTAGGCCACCCGTGATTTGTCGGAACAGGACCGGTAGTCCGATGAACAGCAGCAGCGTAGGCAGCCACCACTTCGCGGCGAACAGCATGGCATCCGGAATCCACGTCGCGGATACGATCAGCGTGCCGTCGAAGAAGACGATGGCGGATACCGGGCCGTCGGGTAGCTGAGCGAAAAAACCATTGGAAACGCTCAGCGGGGCCAGGTCGGCGCCGTCGGAGTTCGCCATCGCACCCAGCCACAGGGGCGACTCCGTCCCCCATTCGTCGGATCGAATGCCTTGAGACGTGCCTATCTGGGTGCCGAGGGGGAGTTCGGGGTCTTCCCGCAGCGAAGAGATACCAATGTTCGAGTTGGTGATTCCGAAGAGAACGAGAATCAGGTACGCAACCACGGGAAAGACGAACACACCGCGTGTCCGAGAAAAGTGAGCAATGCGGGCGACGCTGCTCTCGGGCTGCGACTTCGTCGTCGAGGTCACGATGACGGTTTTTCGCCGACTGCCGTATAGAGGAGATAGTTCAGGCGGTTGAACTCGCGACGAGATTTTAGGACGCCGTCCAGGACAAGTCCGATCATCCAGGTCAGGATCGCCGTGATGACGATACCTACCGCAAGGATGGCCGTCGGAAGCCGAGGCACGAGGCCTGTTGACAGGTAGTCGAGGATGACGGGGAAACCCGTAACGACGCCCAGAATTGCGATGATCGTGCCGATGATTCCGTAGAACATCATCGGCCGTTCGTGTCGGATCAGACCGATGATCAGCGAGAGGATGCGGAAACCATCGTGGTAGGTCCGCAGTTTGCTCTCGCTTCCGGCTGGGCGATCACGGAACCCGACGGGTGTCTCCGTCTGAGGAACACGCAAGCTCATCGCATGAACAGTCAGCTCTGTCTCGATCTCGAACTCGCGCGAGAGCGCGGGAAAGCTCTTCACAAAGCGCCGGGAGAATACGCGATAGCCACTGAGCATGTCGCTCACCTCAGACTTGAAGACACCGCTTACGAGCCAGTTGAAGCCCTTGTTGCCAAGTTCATGGCCGGGACGGTACGCGCCGTCGCCGCTCTCCCGGCGCACGCCGAGAACGTGATCGAACGGACCCTCGAGGAGGGTATCGATCATCGTCGGAAGATCGGTTGTGTCGTACGTGTCATCGCCGTCGATGAGGACGTAGATGTCTGCCTCGATATCGGCAAAGGCGCGACGGACGACATTTCCCTTGCCCTTGGTGTATTCGTTGCGCACGATGGCGCCGGCATCGCGGGCGATGCGTACGGTGTCGTCCGTGCTCGCGTTGTCATACACGTAGATGTCCATCGAGGGGACCGCTGCGCGCAGGTCGTGTATGACCTTGGCGATCGCCAGTTCTTCGTTATGACAGGGGACGATTGCGGCGATCCGCGGGGAATCGGGCACCAGATACTCCTTTATCGCGCCGCTCTGGGCGCACGGGCTCGCGGCGGCATCCAAGTTATCATGGGGCGGTCGTGTCCCCGTGGAGAGGATTCCCATGGCGCCAGCCGTCGCCGACCTCGTTGGTTTCCTCCGCAAGGGAGGGGCGTTCCTCGTCGTCGGCGGCGTTGCGTTCGTCGTCGACGCGGTCCTGTTCAACCTCCTGACCTTCGGGTTCACGGGGCGCGGCCCGCTGTACGATCTGCCGCTTGTCTCGAAGATCATCGCGATCTGTGTGGCGACGGTGGTGACCTACGTCGGGAACCGCTACTGGACCTTCGGGTCGCGCACGATCGAGCGTCGGTTCTCCCGCTATGTCGTGTTTGTTGCGCTCAACATCGCGGCGATCGGCATCCAACTGGGCTGTCTGGCGTTCTCGCGCTACGTGCTTGGACTAGAAGGCGTTGTCGCGGACAACATCTCCGGGACACTCATCGGACAAGCGCTAGCGACCGTCTTCCGGTTCTTCACCTACGACCGCTGGGTGTTTCCCGACGATGACCAGAAGTCGCTGAGACTCGCCGCCGAGCAGGCGTAACCCGGAAGGGTCGTGCCGCTCTCGGGTGGTTCATGGACAACGTTGGTTAGAATCGCACGGCTCTGCCTGCGCGGAGCGCGCCACCGATATCTCGTGAATAGAAGCGACGACTGCACATGCCTGAGGAAACTCGATCTACACCCGGCCGTGCCGTCCCGGTGAAGAGGCTCATCCTCTTCGCGGCGGGGGACCCTCGCACGTTGCGGACCCGCGCCTTGCGGCACACGCTGGCCGGGCTGAAGGGCGCAGCGCATCGCGTCGTGCTCGTGCACGGCGACGAGCTGGATGCGCAGAGCACCGACGTTCTCGACGCAGTCGACGGTGCGTTTCAGGCCTCGTCGACTGAGTTCAGCCCTCGCTGGTACGAGGAGGCTCTGCGTGGCGCCAAGGACGTGGCATCGGATGTCGACGAGGTGGTGTTCACGGGCGACGCCGTGCTCGGTCCGGTGGGCGATCTGACGGCAGTCCTGGAACGGGTGTCAGGTGAGCGTTGGGACCTATGGCAGATGGTCGAGAACAGCGCGGGACTTCCCGAGTCGTTCGCGCCGCAGGGCTTCCCCCGCCGGACCTCGCCCTGGGCATGGACCGTGGCGGGTCGGCGGTTGGTTGGATCGCGGGCCTGGGCCGAGTACTGGGCGCAGGCGCGCACTCCAGACCACGAACTCGTCCAGGAGATCGAGTTCGTCCGCCACTTCGCTGAGCGGGGCTTCGCATCCGGGTTCGCCTTCGAGGCCGCCCGCTTCCCCTCGAGCGACCCCGCGCTCCATGACTCCGAACTGCTCCTCGGTGCCGGCTGCCCGTTCGTTAGTAAGTCGGTCTTCCAGAGCTACCCGCCGTTCCTGGATCGGCAGGCGATCCTCGGTCGAGAGATCGCCGAGGCGATGAATGCCCACGGGTACCCCGCGGACCTCGTCTGGGACGCGCTGGTTCGCTCGACGCCCCCCAAGACCTTGAACACGAACGCGAGCATGCTCGAGATCATCGACGGGCAGGAGGTGCACTACGACGCAGCGCGTCCGTTCCGCACCGCCGTCGTGGCGCGGGTGAGCGCATTCGACGATTTCGACGAACTGCTGCGTCGGATCGGCTACCTCCCGGAGCCGCTCGACGTGTACATCACCACGACTGATGGACGCTCAGCCGCGCGGATCGAGCGCAGGTTGGAAGCGGAGATCGAGCCGCGCCTCGGTCGGCTCGAGGTGAGGGTAACCCCGGCGAGCCGGGGCCGGGACATGAGCGACTTCTTCGTCGGATGCCGCGATGTGCTGCGGTCCGGACGCTACGACCTCGTCGTTAAGCTCCACGCTCGCCGTGAACGACGCAAGACCGTGAACCGTCGTCGGTACTTCCGCCGATACCAGCTCGAGAATCTGCTGGACAGTCCTGAGCACGCGCGGAACGTGCTGGCGCTGTTCCAGGCGGAGCCCGGACTGGGGGCTGTCTTCCCCCCGATGATCCACATCGGCTACGCGACCATGGGCCGGGGGTGGGCGGAACTGCGCCCGGCCGCAGAAAAGGCCTGCGAAATGCTGGGCATCACCGTGCCGTTGGACAACGTCTCCCCCCTCGCGCCTTACGGCGGCATGTGGATCGCCCGTCCGGAGGCGTTGCGCAGCATCTCGGACCATCCCTGGACCTTCAGCGACTATGGATCCAAAAAGCACGGCAAATTCGGGCGTCTCGCACACCTTCAGGAGCGACTGATCGCGCCCGCGGCCGCACAGCATGGATTCCACGTGCGCACGGTACTCACTCCCGAGCACGCGGCGATCAGTCACACGGCGCTGGAGTTCAAGGTCGACGAACTGTTCTCCACGACCCGTGGATACCCCGTTGAGCAGATCCAGTTGCTGCAGCGCGCCGGCTTCACAGGGTACGGTGGCGTCGTCGCGATCGCACGCATGTATCTGCGTGTAAACCATCCGCGTATCGTCGGGCTCCTGCGCCCCGTGTATTTCCTCGCGTACCGCGCCTACGGGCTACTCAGTGCTGCTCGACATGCGATCCGCGGCCATGACGAGCAGGAGAAGACCAGATGAAGACTGCGGAACTCGTCACGAGCGATGCACGCCCCGCATCCGCCTTCCCAGAGGGCGGCAAGAGGCTGCTGATTTACGTCGTGTATGACCCGCGCGGCGATGTCGAGGACTACATCCTCTACGCACTCGAGCGGCTTAAGCCCCACTGCGCCCACATCCTCTCGGTCGTCAACGGCGCACTGACGGACCGCGGGCGCGAGCGGCTCGGGGGCGTCTCGGACGATGTCCTCGAACGGGAGAACCGCGGATTCGACATCTGGGGCTACAAGACCGGCCTCGAGCACATGGCTGACCGGATGTCGGAGTTCGACGAGGTCCTGCTCGTGAACGACACCTGGTTCGGACCCGTACGAGACTTTGCGCCGGTGTTCGAACGGATGGAGCGCCGTGAGCTGCATTTCTGGGGCATGACAGACCACATGCGCGTCGAGCCGCACCCGTTCACACAAACCGGGTATCTGCCGTACCACCTGCAGTCCTACTGGGTGGCCGTCCGCAAGGAGATGTTCGAGACGGTGCAGTGGCGGGACTACTGGCACAACCTGCCCGAGATGAACAGCTACTCGGATGCCGTAGTCAAGCACGAGGGCGTCTTTACCGAGCACTTCACGAAGGCGGGATTCTCGGGGGAGGTCGCCTTCCCGACGCTGACGGACAAGGTCGAAAACCACGCAGTGCTCTACGCCGAGCAACTCCTGGATGCCGGATGCCCGACGCTCAAGAGGCGCCCCTTCTTCCAGTGGCCCCCCTATCTGGACGCGCTCGCCGTCGTCGGCCGCTGGACGCTCGAGGCCGTGCAGCGTTACGGGTACCCCGTGGATCTGATCTACGCGGACCTCGCGCGCAATGTGGCCCCAAAGGTCATCAACGCGGACGCCGCAATGCTCGAGGTCATCGGTGACGGCCCCGGCTCCTACGATTCCGCGAGACCGCTGCGCACCCTCGTCGTGGCCCACGTGTACTACGTGGAGATGACGGACGAAATCGTTGCGCGGGCGGAAATGCTTCCCGGAGACTTCGACCTGATCATCACCACGCCGGACACCGCGAAGGCTCGGGAGATCGAAGGCGTCCTTTCGACCCGCGTCGAACGCGGGCGGCGGGAGGTGCGCGTCGTGCCATCGAACAACGGGCGCGACCAGTCGGCCTTCCTTATTGGCTGCCGTGAGGAACTGCTCAGCGATGCGTACGACCTCGTCCTGAAGATCCACTCCAAGAAGACGCCTCAGGACGGCTATAACGTTGGTTCACACTTCAAGAAGCAGCAGTTCGACAATCTGTTGCACTCGCCCGGATACGTCGCGAATGTGGTCGCGCTCTTCCAGCGAGAGCCTGGATTGGGGCTCGCCTTTCCCCCGATGATCCACCTGGGCTATCCCACGATGGGTCATGCCTGGTGGGCGAACAAGCCGGCTTTCCTGGAACGCCGCGCGGAGCTTGGCATCCGCGTCCCCGTCGACGAGACTTCTCCGCTTGCGCCCTATGGTTCGATGTATTTTGCGCGACCGCAGGCGCTGCGCATTCTCGTCGAGCATCCCTGGACGTACGAAGACTTCGGCGGTGCCGAAGCCTATGACGACGGTGGATTGGCGCACGTTCTGGAGAGGATGCCTGTCTACGCCGCGGGGGAGCGCGGTTTCCACAGTCGCACGATCTCGAACCGTGGGTACCTCGCCGACAGCTACACGGCTCTCGACTTCAACCTGGATCAGATGTCCTCGACGATGCCCGAGAACACGATGCATCAGATCCAGTTCCTGAAGCAGGCCGGTTTCATCGAATCCGGTTCGCTCAACGATTTCGTGTCGATGTACCTCCGCCTGCACCGTCCGCAGTCCGAGGCAGCGGTGCGCCGTCTGCACGCCCGGACGGTCCGGCTGCGGGGGGTGCTGTGGCGGCTGCGGCACCCGCGCACGTGGTTCTCTGCTCGCTGAGCGATACCTCCGGAAAGCGCCCTGCGTCACGCGCAGAGAAGAATCCCTGTCCATATGTAGTATTGGTGGGCCATGCCCGAACCCCAGCCTGACGTCCCTCAAGCACGCTTCGAGAGACTGTCGTCGCTTCCGATGCACGCCGTTGGCGTGAGCGCCGGCTGGAGCCCGCGCGCCATCGCCGCGTCCATCCGTGACATCTTCGCGCGTCGCGAGATGCTCGACTTGCTCGTCCGTCGCGATCTCAAGGCCCGCTACAAGGACTCGGCGCTCGGCTTCCTGTGGGCACTCGTGCGCCCCCTCGTTCAGTTGGCTATCTACTATGTCGTGCTCGGTCACTTCCTCAGTGCGGCGCGCGGCATCCCCGATTTTGCGATCTTCGTCTTCACCGGACTGACGGCGATGGGTCTGTTTCAGGAGATCGCGATCGGCGGAACCGGCTCGGTCCTCGCAAACGCCGGACTGGTCAAGAAGGTGTACATGCCGCGGGAATTGTTCCCGCTTGCGAGCACGGGTTCGGCGCTTTTCAACTTCGGGATACAGCTCGCGGTTCTGCTGGTCGCGACCATCGTTGCAGGACAGATTCCCTGGCATCCCGAGATCTTGTATGCCGTGCCCGCCCTTTTGGTGGTGCTGATCTACGGATTCGCGTTCGCGTTGTTCTTCTCAGCGATGAACGTCTACTTGCGCGACACGCAGTACCTCGTCGAGGTCGCGACGATGCTGCTGTTCTGGCTGTCGCCGGTCGTGTATTCATGGCAGATGGTCCAGGGGATCATCACCAACGAAATCGCTCTGGATGTCTACACCAACAATCCGCTGACCCTCGCGATCCTCGGCTTCCAGCGCGCCTTCTGGGTGTCTGGGCAAGAACTCGCGTACCCCTCGCATCTCGCGCTTCGACTCGGAGTCGCGATCGTGATCGGCATCGCCCTCCTTTTCGTCAGCCACCGGGTCTTTCTGCGCCTGCAGGGCAACTTCGCACAGGAGCTGTGATGTCGGAACCAACCAATTCCTACGCCGCCGGCGGGTTGCCTCCCGAGGTGGTCCGAGTCTCCGAGGTGTCCAAGAGATTCACTGTGCGCAAAGACTCGTCCTTGAAGGAGCGGGTCGTCACCCTCGGACGTGCGGGCCGTCGTCATCGACAGGACTTCTGGGCGCTCAGCGATGTGAGCGTCGACATCCGTGCCGGTGACACGATCGGTCTGATCGGGCACAACGGCTCGGGCAAAAGCACCCTCTTGAAGGTCATCGGGGGGATCATCCAGCCGACGTCTGGCACGGTGCTGCAGCGCGGGCGCATCGCAGCGCTCCTTGAGCTTGGGGCGGGGTTCCATCCCGATCTGACAGGCCGCGAGAACGTCTACCTCAACGCCTCGGTACTCGGCCTCAGCCGCGAAGAGACCACCGCGAGCTTCGATGAGATCCTCGAGTTCTCGGGCATCGGCCAGTTCATCGACACCCAGGTCAAGTTCTACTCCTCCGGGATGTACGTGCGGCTGGCCTTCGCGATCGCCGTGCACACCGATCCCGACGTCCTGCTGGTCGATGAGGTTCTTGCTGTCGGCGACGAGCAGTTCCAGCAGAAGTGCATCGACAAGATCAAGGAGTTTCAGCGTGAGGGTCGCACGATCATCATCGTGAGCCACGCGCTGGACCAGATCGAATCCCTCTGTGATCGGGTGGTCGTCATGAATCGTGGCCGGATGGCCTATGACGGTCTGCCGGCGTCTGCCGTGGAGCGCTTCCGCGAGCTGTTGGAAGAGAACGGTGTCGGCGAGGCCCGCCCCACGCAGACGAGCCGTGCCGCGGAGATCGAGCGGGTCGAAGTGCTCGATAGCAACGGACAGCATGTGTCCGAGCTGCGCGAGGGCGACGCGTTCCGGATCCGCGTACACGTGAGGATGATCCGTCCGATCGAGCGCTGGGCGCTTGGCTTCAGCATCGACACAGCGATGGGCCAAATGGCCCTGGCCTCGAACACGGACCTGCTCAGCGTGGTCCTGCCGCCTCTCACCGAGTCTCGGGTCGTTGAGATGACAGTCGCCGAAGCGCGGTTGAATCCGGGAAGCTATTACATCAATGCGAACGTCTCGGGTATCAGTGAGGCGACCTCTCATTCGCTCATGCAGGCTGCCGAGGTCGACGTCATCGGCGACTCGAGGTCGCTGGGATCGGTCGCGGCGTCGATCCACATCGTCTGATGACAGGCCGCTCGTCGCGCTGTCGTTGCGGCTGAGGGAGGAAAAGTATGGATCTGCTTGTGGTCGGGTCGGGCCTGTTCGGTCTGACGATAGCCGAGCGGGCGGCTGCGGCGGGACGTCGGGTGACGATCATCGAGCGGCGCAGCCACATCGGCGGGAACGCCTACAGTGAGGCGGAGCCTGGTACGGGAATTGAAGTACACCGGTACGGGGCACACCTGTTCCACACCTCGAACGCGACAGTATGGGAGTACGTCAACCGGTTCACGGCCTTCACCGACTATGTGCACCGGGTGTACACGAATCACGGTGGCGTCGTCTATCCCCTGCCGATCAATCTCGGGACGATAAACCAGTTCTTCGCCGCGGCCTACTCGCCCGAGCAGGCCCGGGAACTGATCGTCGCCCAAGCGGGGGAGTGTGACCCGAAGACGGCGGCGAACCTCGAGGAGCGCGCGATCGGGTTGATCGGACGGCCGCTTTATGAGGCATTCATTCGCGACTACACGGCCAAGCAGTGGCAAACAGACCCCCGGGAGCTTCCCGCCGAGGTGATCAGCAGGCTACCTGTGCGCTACACCTACGACAATCGGTACTTCAACGACACCTGGGAAGGGCTGCCCGTCGATGGCTATACGGCGTGGCTCGAGCGGATGGCTGACCATCCCAAGATCGAGGTGCGTCTCGACACGGACTTCTTCGACAGCGCTCAGCCGCTGAATAGAGACGCCGTCATCGGCCGGGTCCCGATCGTCTACACCGGGCCGGTGGATCGGTATTTCGGATACATTGAGGGCCCGCTGGGGTGGCGAACCCTGGACTTCGAGCAGGAGGTACTGGAGGTCGGGGACTTCCAGGGGACGAGCGTCATGAACTACGCCGACGCCGATGTCCCATATACCCGCGTCCATGAGTTCCGCCACTTCCATCCGGAGCGCGCAGACCGCTATCCGCGCGATCGGACCGTCATCATGCGCGAGTACTCACGCTTCGCGGGCAGCGGTGACGAGCCGTATTACCCCGTGAACACGCCAGAGGACCGCGCCCGGTTGCTCGCCTACCGTAGCCTTATCGCGGGGGAGAAGGACGTCCACTTCGGCGGCAGACTCGGGACTTACCAATACCTTGATATGCACATGGCAATCGCTAGCGCCCTGAACCTCTGGAATAACACGCTGGCATGACCGATCCCGTCCGCACCATCGTTGCACGAGCCGCCTTCCCCGCCCCCGACAGCGAGGAACTCCTACCGCTCTACGTCGACGGAGGCCACGACGGCGTTGCGGTGGGGGCCGGGGGTGGCATCCACGTCTCCGCTGGCCATTCGGTGTCACTCGGCTCGTACTTCAACGCCTTTCCTGCGACGTACTGGCAGGCGGAGACTGCGTGTGCACGTGTCTTCCTCGACGTGTGGACCCGAGGTCAAGGGACGGTGACCGTACTGAGGTCTGATGCCGATGGGCGTGCGGAGGTCGTGGACAGCCGTGTCGTCGATGGCGATATGCGTACGTCGTTCGACTTGCCCCTCGACGACTTCGCCGTGGGCGGAGCCTACTGGTTCGACGTGGCAGCGGAAGGCGAACTCGTGCTCGACCGCGCCGAGTGGTCGGTAGACGGGAAGATCCGCGGATCCGCGACGATTGCGATGACGACCTTCAATCGACCGGCGGAGTGTCTCGCGCAGTTGCGCGTACTGGCGTCTGATCCTCACCTCGCTGAAGTTGTCGACCGACTGGTGGTGGTCGACCAGGGAGACGATCTCGTGTCAGCGCAGCCGGGGTTCCGCGCGATCGAGGAACGCCTCGGTGCGCGACTGACGATCGTGCGCCAGCCGAACCTGGGCGGATCTGGCGGTTTTTCGCGCGGGATGCTTGAGGCTCTCGACGCGGGCGACAGTGATGGCGTCTTGCTTGTGGATGACGACGCTATCTGCGAGCCGGAGGCGGTCTTGCGTGCTATCCGCTTCGCCGCAGCGGCCCGAGACCCCATTCTCGTCGGCGGGGGAATGCTGCATCTGGACGCGCGCAACGTCCTGTACGCACAGAGTGAGCAGTGGGATGACCGCGTTGGCTGGGTACGGCTGAATAGGCCCGACGCCTACGATCATGACTTCGCACGCGTTCCGTTTCGTTCGGCTCCGTTTTTCCACCGTCGACAGCGCTCCGACTTCAACGGCTGGTGGATGTGCCTCATCCCACTGCCGCTACTGCGCGAAATCGGGCTGTCAATGCCCGTGTTCCTCAAAGGAGACGACGTCGAGTTCGCGCTGCGTGCGCGCGAGCATGGCGTGCGCACAGTTACCCCCCCGGGGGTTGCGCTCTGGCACCTAGGGTGGGGCGGGAAGGCGCCCACCCGCACCTGGGAGGCCTACTTCCTGCACCGCAACCGGCTGATTACGGCATTGCTTCATGCGCGCTCGCGTCGACCGACGGCTCTGGTGCTCCATTCGTTCCTCGGCGACATGAAGCCGCTGCTGAGTCTGCAGTACTCGGCCGTCCGGCTGCGCGCGCTCGCACTTTCTGACGTCATGAAGGGACCCGCCGAGCTTCCCGGATGGCTCAGAACCAGATCTGGTGAGATACGCCGGATCTGGGCTGGGTATTCTGACGCGATGCCCGTCACGGGTATGACGGCGACGGCCGTATCGGCGAGCGAACCCCACGGTCATCTTTGCCGCGCCATCGGCCTGGTGCGCACCGTGGTCCGGCAGTTCTTGCGCCCGGTGGCGCGCACGGTGCCCTCGGTTCGCGTGCCGGCCGACCGCCTGGGGTGGTGGGTCTTCACCGACCGTGACAGCGCGTTAGTGGATACGTCGGACGGCCGCGCGACTGTCTGGTACAGGCGTGACCGGCAGGCCAGCGAACAGGCTTTGTGGCGAAGCCTTCGTCTCCATCTGGCGCTGTGGTGGCGCTGGCCCCGCCTGGCGTCGGACTTTCGAAATGCGGCGCCGCGACTAACCGCTGCGCAGACCTGGAGAGCTACCTTCGAGCGCGCCGCGACGGAGTGAGAGGTGGGTGTGCGTCAGCGCTCGCCCTGTTCGCGGTCTCGCCGCTCCGCCACTTTCTCTCGCACGAGCCGGATCCCGCCCCGCCTGAGGTAGTAAAACAGCAGCGCTGCGTCGCGCCGACGTCCCTTGGGCATGAGGAGGATCTGTTCGAAGCGGCTCGAGGTCAGGGGTGATCCGCCCTCGGCCATCAGCGCGCGGTCAGATGCGCCGGAGGGGCTGGCGCAAAACTCGACGAGCGGGCGCAGCGTCTGCTGCCACTCGTACTGCGGGCGCAGCCGTTCCACCGCCGCTACGGCGCGTTCACGCGTCGGTGCTTCTGGCAGGAGCGCTGCGATGCCCGCTGCAAGCGCAGCAGGGTCTTTCGGGGGAACGACCTCGCCGCTGCCGGAGTCCCGGATGATGTCGGCGAACGCGTCGCCGTCCGATGTGACAACGGGCAGCCCAGCCCAGAGGTAGTCGAGAATCCGGGTGCGAAACGAGAACCGCGTTTCGGCGTGAACGGGGTGGGTGCTCACTCCGATATCAGCATCGAGCAGGTAGTTCACGCGGTCGTCGTAGTTAACCCAGCCGTCGTTGAAGAACACCGTTTCGCCGAGCAGCCCGAGCCTCTCCGCAGTCGAGATGGTGTCGGCGACCACCTGCATCTCTGGGACCTCTGGATTGAAATGGCTCGAACTGAGGAAGAAGAGCTTGACCTCGGGGTGGTCCTCGCGCAAAATCCCCATGGCCTCAATAAGGGTTACGGGGTCGAACCAGTTGTAGATCCCGCCCCCCCAGATCAGAACGGTGTCTGTCTTGTGGATGCCCGGCACGGCGCCTTTGATTGCGTGCCGTGTTTGCACCGCAGGATCGGTTGGCAGCCCGAACGGTGCGACGCGGATCAGTGTTTCGAAACTGGGGTCCTCGGCATAGGTGGCCGGGTTCAGTCGCCCCACCGCGGAGAGGTTGCCGAGCCAGAGATCGCGCTGCCGCTCGGATGCGCAGAGGAAAAAATCGGCGCGAGCCAGCTGCTCGTTCAGGAGGGAGACGGCCTTGCGTACCTCATCCACCCACGTTGCAGAGTCTTCGTACTTGTTCTGTTCCAGCTGCTCGAGCTGGAACGGGTCGTAAAGATCGGCCACGACGATCCGGTCCGTGCGGGCGATGGTTGGAAATATCCGGAAAGACATCCCCTGCACGATGATGACCTGTGCCCATCGCTCGTGGGGCACGATGCTCGCGTCGTCTGTCTCATGGACGAAGTGCAACGTAAATCTGTCGCTGGCGCGCTCGATTCGCTTCCATGACACGATCCGAACCTCGCAGGTGTCGGCCAGTTGGTCGGCCATGTTCCACACCCGTATCGCGGGGCCAGCCATTTGTTCGCGAATCGGATCGCCCGTAATGATCAGGACCCGGGTGGGGCGCGCCTGATTCGCAGCCACCGCTTCGTCCTTGACGCCGCTCAGCTCGACTCGCGTCTGAGAAGGTTCAGCAGATACTTCCCATACCCGCTTTTCACTAGTGGTTCGGCAAGGGTGCGCAGCTCCTCGTCGCTCAGGTTCCCCATCCGCCAGGAGACTTCTTCCGGGCAACCGATCGAAAGGCCTTGACGCTTCTGTACCGTCGCGATGAACTCACCGGCCTCGCTCAGTGAATCGAATGTTCCCGTGTCGAGCCAGGCCGTACCCCGGGTGAGGATCTCGACCTGGAGCTTTCCTCTCTCAAGGTAGACACGGTTCAGGTCGGTGATCTCTAGCTCGCCGCGGGCGGAAGGCTCCAACTGCTTCGCGATCGCGATGACGTCATTGTCGTAGAAATAAAGGCCGGGCACTGCGTAATTGCTCTTGGGCTCGACAGGCTTCTCTTCCAGGGAGATCGCTGCACCGCTCTCGTCGAACTCAACGACGCCGTAGGCTGTCGGGTCCGCGACCCAATAGCCGAAGACTGTCGCGCCGTCCAGGTCCGCATATCGGCGTAGCTGCGTCCCCAGGCCCTGCCCGTAAAAGATGTTGTCACCGAGGACGAGCGCAACCGAATCGTTGCCAATGTGTTCTTCACCCAGCAGAAATGCCTGTGCGAGCCCATCGGGCGATGGCTGCTGCGCGTAGGTGATGCTGATACCGAAACGCGAGCCGTCCCCGAGTAGACGCTCGAACTGGGGCGCGTCGAAGGGCGTCGTGATCACGAGAATGTCGGTGATGCCGGCAAGGATCAGCGTCGAAAGCGGGTAATAGATCATCGGTTTGTCGTAGACCGGCACGAGCTGCTTTGAGACGCCGAGGGTGATCGGATGCAGACGCGAGCCCGTTCCGCCGGCCAGGATTATTCCACGCACCAGACAAGTCTCCTTGATGGAGCGCGTGCCGCAAAACCTCAGGCGCGCCCGATAGCCTGATCGCTATGCGAAAGCTCCTCGTCACGGGCGGTGCCGGTTTCATCGGTTCGAACTTCGTCCACTACACCCTCCAGCACACCGACAGCCACATCACGGTGCTTGACAAGCTCACGTACGCTGCGAACACGGCTTCGCTCGAAGGTCTACCGTCCGATCGCTTCACTCTCATCGAGGGCGACATCTGCGATGCCGCGCTCGTGACAGATCTCTTCGACAGTCACGACGCCGTCGTGCACTACGCCGCCGAATCGCACAACGACAACTCGCTGAGCGACCCTACGCCGTTCATGGAGACGAATCTCGTCGGCACGTTCACCCTGCTCGAGGCTGCGCGGCGCACGGGCGTGCGATACCACCACATCTCGACCGATGAGGTGTATGGCGATCTTGAACTCGATGACCCCTCGCGATTCACCGAATCTACGCCGTATAACCCGTCGAGCCCCTACTCCTCCACGAAGGCTGGATCCGACCTGCTTGTGCGCGCCTGGGTGCGTTCGTTCGGCGTTGAGGCGACGATCAGCAACTGCTCGAACAACTATGGTCCGCGACAGCACGTCGAAAAGTTCATCCCTCGGCAGATCACCAACGTGATCGACGGTGTTCGCCCGAGACTGTACGGCGATGGACTGAATGTTCGCGACTGGATCCACGCAGATGATCACTCAGCTGCGGTGTTGAAGATCTTGGAATCCGGCCGGATCGGTGAAACCTACCTGATCGGGGCCGATGGTGAACGCAACAACCGAGAGGTCGTCGAGGCCATCCTGCAAGAAATGGGCCAGCCCGCAGACGCGTACGACCTGGTGAAAGATCGGCCGGGCCACGACCTGCGCTATGCGATCGATGCATCCAAACTGCGCGCAGAGCTCGGATGGGAACCGCAATTCTCTGACTTCTCCCGGGGGCTGTCCGCCACGATTGCGTGGTACCGCGAGAACGAGTCCTGGTGGCGACCGCAAAAGGCGGCCACCGAGGCGAAGTACGCGGTGGCGGGACACTGAGGGTCGGCACATGGCGATCGAGTACGGCATGCAGTTGTCTGTGTCCGCCACGCCGATTCCCGGAGTTCTGCTCGTAGACCTTCCGGTCCACGGCGACAACCGCGGGTGGTTCAAAGAGAACTGGCAGCGCGAGAAGATGACGCAGCTGGGTCTGCCCGACTTCGGCCCCGTACAGAACAACATCTCGTTCAACGAGAAGGTCGGTACGACCAGAGGCATCCATGCAGAGCCGTGGGATAAGTACATCTCTGTCGCGAGTGGGCGTGTCTTCGGTGCATGGGTGGACTTGCGTGAGGGACCGAGCTTCGGCGCCGTTTTCACGACGGAGTTGTCGCCGAACCGCGCCATCTTCGTCCCGCGTGGTGTGGGTAATGCCTTTCAGACGCTGGAAGAGGGAACCGCGTACACCTACCTGGTCAACGACCACTGGAGCCCGAAGGCCTCCTACACCTTTCTCAACCTGGCCGACGAGACAGCTGCAATTCAGTGGCCGATACCCCTAGCCGAGGCGGAGCTGTCAGACAAAGACCGGGCGCACCCTCGCCTCGCCGACGTTGTTCCGATGGTTACCGATCGCGTTGCAGTGATTGGCGCTCGCGGACAACTCGGTCAGGCTCTCGCTCGTGCCCTCCCCGCCGCTGGGTTCTCGCATGTCGATTACCTCGACCGGTCCCGTGTCGACCTCGCTGAGCCGAACGGCGTGCGAGCGTTCGACTGGTCACCATATCGGCTCATCATCAACGCCGCTGCCTACACGAATGTGGACGGTGCGGAAACGCAAGAAGGGCGCGCTCAGGCCTGGGCTGTCAATGCGGCAGCCGTGAGTGAACTGGCAGTTCACGCCGCCGCGACCGGCGCGACACTCGTGCACGTGTCCAGCGATTACGTTTTCGATGGCAGCCGACCGGGGCATCCCGAGGACGAGCCGTTCTCTCCGCTCGGCGTTTACGGTCAGAGCAAGGCTGCGGGAGATCTGGCCGCGGCCACCACGCCACGCCACTACATCGTGCGAACCAGCTGGGTCGTCGGCGACGGCAAGAACTTCGTGAAAACGATGCGGGACCTGGCCGAGCGCGGCGTGGATCCGGTCGTGATTGACGATCAGCGCGGAAGGCTGAGCTTCGCTGAAGATATCGCCGCGGCGATCATCCATCTGGTCACCAACACCTGCGCCTATGGCACATATAACGTCACTAACGCGGGGCCGGAGCAGTCCTGGGCCGATATCGCCCGCGAGGTGTTTCGTCTGTGCGGCCACGACCCGGCGCGCGTGACGTCCACGACAACCGCACACTACGCGCAGGGGCGAAACATGGCACCGCGTCCGTTGAACAGCGTGCTCGGACTGGGAAAGATCGAGGCGACGGGATTTGCGCCGAGGCTAGCTTCGGAAGCGCTAGCCGCATACCTCGTATGACACCCGATTAGCTCACGTGAGGGGCCCCGCCCAGGCGGCCTGGGATGAGGAGTTCAGGGTGCTGCGTCTGTGACCAGCGGTGGCATCGGCGCCCAGGCGCGGTCGCGGCCGATGGCGCCGCCGTCGCGGAGGCCGCGGATGAGGTGACTGGTACCGCGCACCGATCGCTCTACGACGGCGAGGCGGATGAGCTCCTTGGCAAAGGTCAACGCCGTGCCCAATGCGAACGGAACCGGCCGGTAGAAGCCCACGGACCGGTAGTACTGCTTGATCAGAGCGCGGTTGCGCATGATGTAGTACCTGTAGGTATCGCTGGAGGCGTTCATGTGGCGCACGCCCATGTCCCACTGCTTGATTTCGCGGGTGCGCCGCAGCACGAACTCATTGACGATGACGGATGTCGTGATCCGCGAGGCGAGCCAACCGTATACCTGGTCGTCCCAGTAGATGAAGAAGCGCGGGTCGGGCAGGCCGATGCGGGCCACGATGTCGCGGTGAATAAACATCCCTTCGAAGCATCCGGAGTTCATCTCCTTGAACCCGGACTGGTCGAACTCCGCGGGAGCAAAGGGGATCGGAATTCCCATGCGGGCGGCGATCCGGTACTGCCAGTAAAACTCGCTGCCATCGAAGTCGTAGCGGCGCCCTTGGATTGAGCGGAATCGCCGCGACCAGTGGCCCATTTTGGTGAGCCCGTCGGGGATCACTTCGACGTCATCGTCCATGAGCCACATCCACTCGGACCCGAGCTCGTACGCGGTCTGCATTCCTGCGCTGAACCCACCGGAGCCGCCGGTGTTCGTATCGAGGCGCCGATAGACGAGTTCACTGCCGATGCGCTCGCGGAACGACTCCACGACCTCGGCGGTGTCATCGGAAGAAGCGTTATCGATCACCACCACGTGACCGGGCTTTGGCTCCATCTCGCCGATGCTGGTCAGCAGCCGTGCCAGCAGACCGGACCGATTGAAAGTGACCGCAACAATGGTCGCTGTGGATGGGTTGAAGCTCGAGTCAGATGAAGTCGGGTTCTGGTTCGCGGCGCGCATGTCTCGACGATCCTATCTGCGACGTCCTACCACGGGGCTGCAGCTTTGCCAGGAACAGCACTGTCAGCATCCACCCCCACAGTAGGAGCGGGCTGGACTCGGTGACCCCCTGGATGACGACGATGACGCCGACCGCCACGGGAAGAAGCGAGACGGTAGCCGTGATCCGGTCCTCTCGACGCTGCCAGCGGTGACGGCGGACGGCGAAGACCCACGTGCGCCACACGAAGAGGGCGTACATGCCGACGAGGAGCACGACCCCGACCACGCCGAGCTGGAACCAGACGTCGACCCACACGCTGTGCGCCTGGATGATGTGGAGCCCCCGGGGCATGACGATCCAGTCGGAAAATGCTGGATCCCACGGGATCCAGGGGGTGGCAAAGCCGTTGCCGACGACCGGCTGCGCGGCTCCGCGGGCGAATACGAGATCCCAGATCTCGGTGCGGTCGGTGAGATCTCCGTCGCGACCGAGGAACGTCAGGATGCCGCGTCGCATCACCCACGCGAGCCCCGCGGTGATGACGCCGAGCGTGGCGGCCGTGAGATACACGCGCACGCGACCCGACGTCGTGCGTGCCGTGCGTGCCGCCAGAAGGATCACAAGCGCAATGGCGAGTGTGATCGTCGCGACGAACGCCGTCGCGGACTCGGTCCGAACGAGCAGGTATGCCGATGCGGCCAGCGCGACCGTGAACAGGCCGCGAGAGCGCGGCTCGATCGCCAGACGGATGCTGAGGACGACGACCGCGAGCAGAGCCAGCATCGCGAGCAGGTTGGCGTTGCCGACGATCCCGTCGAGGCGGCCACCGGTGAAGAGCTGGGCGTTCGTCCAGATGTCGCTGCGCTCGGTTGCGGCGTCGACCGGCTCAAACTCGATCCCGACCGGACCACCGACCACGAGGGCAGCCCACGCCTCGAACGCGACTGACAGCGCTATGACCGCAGCGAGGGCCCAGGCG